>Ga0209798_10001996_pt1 | contig 12092 bp, 8 predicted proteins | sample DOMMetBare3Fresh_FD_187475 | JGI IMG/M metagenome (GOLD analysis project Ga0209798, IMG submission 187475) | Wetland sediment microbial communities from St. Louis River estuary, USA, under dissolved organic matter induced mercury methylation -... | ecosystem: Environmental > Aquatic > Freshwater...
GACACGCCGCGCAGGTTGACCTGGATGCCGCCACCCGGCGCGCCGGAGTTGGACTGGATCGTCGCGCCGGGGATCTTCCCCTGCAGCGCGCTCTCGATCGTGGGTGTCGGCGCCCGGGTCAGCTCGGCGCCGCTCACCGTGGAGACGGCGTTGGCCAGATTTCGCTGCTCCACCCCCGTGGCCTGCCCGGTGATGACGATCTCCTCGAGCTTGAAGACGTCCGGCTCGAGCGCCACGTCCACCGATTCCTGGTCGGCCGGGACGCTCACCTGCTGCCGCTTGTAGCCGATCGCGCGCACCACCAGTTTCGCGTCGCCTTCGGGCGCGTTCAGCACGAACTGTCCATCGTTGCCCGCCTGGGCCACGATCTGCGTGCCGAGCACCGCGATCGTCGCCTCGAGCAGGCCTTGCTCCGTCTGCGCGTTGGTGATGCGCCCGGTGATCTGGCGCACCTGTGCCTCCCCACCCTGAACGCCGAGGAAGAGGAGTAGCAGCGAGACGACGACTCCGCACGAGCGTCGGGCCATGGCGCCTCCGAGGTAAGACCAATTCGTTTCGTGGGGGAGGTAATAGACTGCAGTCAAATTCCCGGTTCGGCAAGTCGGGGCAAGGGGGCGGGTCAGCCTGAGAGGGCGGCGCCCTCCCCGACCCACGCGGTCTTCCCTCCGACCACCGTCGCCCGGCAGGCGTTGGGCCGCAGGTGGTACAGCCACTGATTCACGTCGGGCGCATCCAGCACCGCGAAATCCGCCGTGGCCCCCGGCTGAAGCGAGCCGACTCGCCCCTCCAGCCCCACCGCCCGCGCGGCGATCACGGTGGCGCCCTTGAGGGCCTCCGCCGGGGTCATCCGCTGGAGCGTGCACGCCAGCGTCAGCGCGAACGGCAGATGGTAGCTCGGCGCGGAGCCGGGGTTGAAGTCCGTCGCCACCGCCACGGCCACGCCGGCGGCGATCCACCGGCGCACCGGCGCCGGCGCCTGACCCAGATACAGCGAGGCGAACGGAAGACTCACCGCCACCACCCCGGCCCGCGCCATGGCCGCGAGACCCACGTCGGATGCACACTCCAGGTGATCGGCCGACGTGGCCCCCACCTCCGCTGCGAGCTCGGCGCCGCCGCCCGCGGTGAGCTGGTCGGCGTGAAGCTTGGCGCCGAGCCCCGCGGCCCGCGCCGCGACCAGGAGGCGCCGGGCCTCGTCCACCGTAAAGGCCGAGCGCTCGACGAACACGTCGCAGAACGCCGCCAGGCGCTCGCGGGCGATCAGCGGGATCAACTCATCGGTCAGCAGGCGGAGGTAGGCCGCGCGATCGTCGCGAAACTCGGGCGGCACCACGTGCGCCCCGAGGAAGGTCGGCACCAGCCGCACGGGCTGCATCCCCGCGAGGGTGCGGTACACCTTGAGCAGCCGGAGCTCGTGCTCGCGGTCGAGCCCATAGCCGCTCTTGCACTCGACCGTCGTGACGCCGAGCGAGAGCATCTCGCGCAGGAAGCCGGCCGCGCGCTCTACCAGCTCGGCGTCGGACGCCGCGCGGGTGAGCCGCATCGTCCGCGCGATGCCGCCGCCCGCCGCCGCAATCTCCAGGTAGCTCCGCCCGAGGATCCGCTGCTCGAATTCGTCGGCGCGCCAGCCGCCGAAGGCCAGATGGGTGTGGCAGTCCACCAGGCCGGGGATCACCAGGCCGCCGCCGGCGTCGAGCCGCTCGGCACCGGCGTAGGCGGAGGGCAGCTCACGCCGCGGGCCTACCCAGCGGATCGTCTCCCCTTCCCATACGAGCGCCGCATCGGCGATCGCGTGGATCTCGCCCTGCCCGCCTTCGGCGCGGCAGGTGGCGAGCTGGGAGATGTTTTCGAGGAGCTTCATACGGCTGAGCGACGGCTCGAGTCACCCTGAACGCAGCGAAGGGGCCATGAGCAAACGCATGGCCCCTTCGCTCCGCTCAGGGTGACTGGGTCGGTCACGCCGCCCCGGTGATCATCGGCAGGTCCACTCCCCGCTCCCGCGCGGTCTCGATCGCAAGCTCGTACCCCGCATCAGCATGACGCATGACTCCGGTCCCCGGGTCCGCCGTCAGCACCCGATCGAGCCGCCGGTCCGCCATGGTGGTGCCGTCCGCCACCGCCACCATCCCGGCGTGGATCGAGTAGCCGATGCCCACGCCCCCGCCGTGGTGCAGCGAGACCCAGCTCGCCCCGCACGCGGTGTTGAGCAGCGCGTTGAGCAGCGGCCAGTCCGCGATCGCGTCCGAGCCGTCCTTCATCCCTTCCGTCTCCCGGTTGGGGGATGCGACCGAACCGGTGTCCAGATGGTCGCGGCCGATGACGATCGGCGCGCGCACCTTCCCGCGCTTCACCAGCCAGTTGAAGCGCAGCCCCAGCTCGGCGCGCTCGCCGTACTCGAGCCAGCAGATCCGCGCGGGGAGGCCCTGGAACTGCACCCGCTCCTGCGCCTGCCGGATCCAGCGGGCCAGCGCGTCCTTCTTGGGGAAGGTCTCGAGCACCGCCCGGTCGGTGGTGGCAATGTCCGCCGGATCGCCCGAGAGCGCGGCCCAGCGGAACGGGCCCGCGCCACGGCAGAAGAGCGGCCGGATGAACTCGGGGACGAATCCCGGTATGGTGAAGGCCTCGGGCATCGCGCGGCGATCGGCCACCTGGCCGCGCAGGTTGTTGCCGTAGTCGAAGGTGACGGCACCGCGCGCCTGCAGGTCGAGCATCGCGCGCACGTGCACTACCATCGAGTCGAGGACGCGCGCCTCGTACCCCGCGGCGTCCCGCTCGCGGAGCTCGGCGGCCGCGGCGAGGGAGAGGCCGGCCGGGATGTAGCCCACCCGGAGGTCGTGCGCCGAGGTCTGGTCGGTGAGCACGTCGGGCACCACTCCCCGACGGACCAGCTCGGGCAGCACCTCGGCGATGTTCCCCACCAGCCCGACCGAGAGCGGCCGGCGCTGGGCCCGCGCCTCCTCGACCAGCCGGAGCGCCGCGTCGAGGTCGTGCTCGAGGCGATCGCAATAGCGGGTCTCGACCCGGCGCAGGATGCGCGACTCATCCACGTCCACGCCGAGGAACGCGGCGCCGTTCATGGTGGCCGCAAGCGGCTGCGCGCCGCCCATCCCACCCAGGCCCCCGGTCACCACCAGCCGCCCCTCGAGACTGCCCCCGAAGTGCTGCCGGGCACACTCGGCGAAGGTCTCGTAGGTGCCCTGGAGGATCCCCTGGGTCCCGATGTAGATCCAGGAGCCCGCCGTCATCTGCCCGTACATCGTGAGCCCTAGGGCGTCGAGCCGCCGGAACTCCTCCCAGGTGGCCCAGCGCGGCACCAGATGCGCGTTGGCGATGAGCACGCGCGGCGCCTCCTCGTGGGTTCGGAACACTCCGACCGGCTTGCCGCTCTGGACCAACAGGGTCTCGTCGTCTTCCAGCCGCCGGAGCGTGGCCACGATCCGCTCGTAGCACTCCCAGTTCCGCGCCGCCTTCCCGCCCCCGCCGTAGACGATCAGCTCCTCCGGCCGCTCCGCGACCGCGGGATCGAGGTTGTTCATCAGCATCCGCAGCGCGGCCTCCTGATGCCAACCCTTGCAGGACAGCGTGGTCCCGGTCGGAGCGGTGATCGGCGCATGGGCGAGAGTGGCCATGGCAGTCAATTTATGCCGCTGCCGCGGGATCACCAATCGCGGACCCGCTGACAGCAGCCGTCACCAAGCAGCGCCCCGAAAACCTCGCTATGCGGCAGGTGGCCAGTGATTCACCCTGAACGACCTGAACGAAGTGAAGGGGACATCAACTGACGCATGGCCCCTTCGCTCCGCTCAGGGTGACTCGGGGCCGGCTTTGCGGACCCCGAAGGCGGTCGACCCCCACGCTCCCGTGAGCGTGGAGACGGTGGAGGGTCAGGTGGACGTCACCGGCGGCGAGGATCTGGTCTCGCGACTCGTTTGAGGGGAGGGGTACAGCTCGTTCGGCCGGGAGGCCGGCCGCAGTGGGATGGCGGCGACCATCTCGACGCCAGGCTCTGGCCCCTCGCAACGATCGCCGCATTTGGAACGCCAGCCCCACAGGGAGCGACAACGTACCCAGCCCGCCACAGAGCGGAGCCCCCCCCGGCCGATGCCGCTCACCGGACCCCACTGCAGCTTCTCGACGCCAATCGGGTCCAGCCGAAGGGGGCGAGAGGCTCGGTCGAAGGCGAGAAAGCAACCAGCCGGCTGTCAAGCACTTGCGCGCTCCCGCGGCGCTCCCTTCCCCCGCCGACTCCTCTCTGTCGTGACCGGATCGCCCATCCCGCCCCCGTCAAGGAATCATGCTGTCATGGTTTCCGACGATCCGACGAAATTGCCCTGATTGGCACGGAACTTGGATCGGCCCGCGTCGGCCGGAGACTGCACTCGACGGTTGCTCGAGAGCTCGACCCAAACCCCCAGTTGGAGACAGCGATGAACGTGACCGTGAAGGGCGCCCTCGCCGGCGCCGTCCTGCTAACCGGTGCGATGAGCACCGCCCAGGCCCAAGCGACGCCGGCCACCGCGAGCATTCCCGCGCAGGCCATCGTGCAGACCGCCCTGACCGCGAACACCGTGCGAGGCCTCGACTTCGGCGCGACCTTCGGTGGCATCGCCCGGACGGTTCTCCCGACCGACGTCACCTCCGGCGAGGTGACCCTCACGGGTGGCGCCAACGCGGAAGTGGCCGTGACATTTACGACGCTGCCCGCGACCCTCACCGGTCCCGGCGCGCCGATTCCGCTCACCTACGGCGGTAGCGCGGCAGCCTACAACCCCGCCGGTACGCGGGCCGGCGCCACCAGCTTCGACCCCTCGGTCGGCAGCACCACCCGGCTCAACAACGCGACCGGGTTGCTGAGCGTATACCTGGGCGGTACCGTTACCCCGGCGGTCAACCAGGTCGCCGGCACCTACAACGGGACCGTCAACCTCAGCGCCGCGTACACGGGCAACTAGTCGTCCCACCCAGGCGAACGGGCAAGGTCTCTCCAGACGCTGGCGGGCGCCTCGTGGGTCCGCCAGCGTCGCCGTTCGGGGGGTGCCTGTGATCGTCGGAGGGGGATGCGGGTGAGGCTCGGCGCGCTGGTGCTTGCATGGACGGTCGGCCAGCTGCTCCTGTCCGCCCCGGGATGGGCCCAGGGCAAGGGCGTCGGTGGCCGCCCGCTCAGCGCCCTGAGCCGGCAGACGCTCGACTTCGGCACCCTGTTCGCCGGGACAGCGACCAAGGTGAGCCGGTTCGACGCGCTGCGCGCCGGCCAGTTCGAGCTCCGCGGTGCCAAGGGCTCCGAGGTACGGGTGGACCTCGGGCTCCCGGCCGCGCTGAGCGGACCCCGGGGGGCCAGGGTCCCGCTCCAGTTCACCGCCGGCGACGGCGGCTTCGCGCGGGACGGCGTCATCGCCACCGCGGCACCGTTCGACCCGCGGGCCGCGCTGGTGACCACGCTGAGCGGGAACGGACGGCTCTATCTGTTTCTCGGGGGCACGGCCACCCCAGCCGCCAGGCAGACGGCCGGTGCTTACACCGGTACCGTGACCGTGACGATCGCCTACACAGGAATCTGATGCGCCTCTGCCGCCGGTTGCGCCACCTGCCTTTGACGCTCGCCCTCGCGGGCGCGGTCCTCGCCGTCTCGCCCGTGCTCCTCGCGGCGATCCTCGTGGCGCCCCACGCCGTGTTCATGGACCACCGGAGCCGCACCGGCCAGGTGTTCCTCGTCAACACCGGCGATGCGCCTGAGGAGGTCACGATCGACCTCAAGTACGGCTACCCGGCCACCGATTCCACCGGCACTGTCTTCATCCGCCTGATCGAGCAGCCCGACTCGACCGAGCCCTCGGCCGCCGCGTGGATCAAGGCGTACCCGCGCCGCGCCGTGCTCGCTCCCGGACAGCGCCAGGTGGTGCGCCTGCTGGCCACCCCGCCCGCGGGGCTCCCCGACGGCGAGTACTGGAGCCGGATCATCGCGACGTCGCGCGGATCCAAGGTGGCGGTCGTCGGAGGGGACAGCGCAATCTCGGCCGGACTCTTGCTCGAGCTCCGAACGATCATCTCGCTCTCCTACCGGAAGGGTGCGGTGCATACCGGGGTCGCGGTGACCGATCTTCGCGCCATCCGCCAGGGCGACTCGCTCGTCGTCTGGTTCGGCGCCGAGCGCCAGGGCAACGCCGCGTTCCTCGGAACGCTGACCTATCAGCTGGTGGATGCCACCGGCAAGGTGCGCGGCGAATGGGAGACCCCGGTCGCCGTCTACTACCCGCTCTCCCGCCGTTACGTGTTCGCCCTCGACAGCGTGCCGGCGGGGCCTTACACGGTGCGGATGAACCTGACGACCGCCCGGAACGACCTCGACCAGAAGCACATCCTCCCCGCCCCGCCGGTGACCCGGTCGGTTGACGTCGAGGTGCGCTGACCGATGCGACCCCGGGCCGCCTCCCTCTTGCTGGCAGGGCTCGCGCTGGTCGTGGCGCCCGGGCGCCTCGTGGCGCAGAGCGTGGCCACGGCGTCCTTCGGCGCGACAGCGGTCATCGACAACACCGCCGTCACGATCGGGCAGCTCAACGGGCTCAACTTCGGCTTCGTCGTGCGCGGGACCCCGACGACCATCGGACCCAAGACCGCGCTCGCCGGCAAGTTCGTCATCCACGGTTCGAAGAACGCCGAAGTGCGCATCACGTTCGCGCTGCCGACGGTGCTGACGGTGGGGCCCAACTCGATGCCGATCAGCTTCGCCGACGACCCCGTGGCGGGGAAGATGGGATGCCACCGCAACCAGGACCAGCAGAACAACTGCGCCACCTACACGCCGAGCGCCCCGCTCGTCGTGCGCATCCGCAACAACGCCCCGCCGCAGAACACGTTCTACGTCTGGATCGGCGGCCGGGTCTCGCCGGCCGTGGCACAGCAGCCGGGCACCTACACCGGCCTAGTCACCATGTCGGCCGTCTACACGGGGAACTGAGGCCGCCGTGGGCCACGCCACGCGACGCCGGCTCGCACCAGTGGTTTTCGCGGGCGCGCTGGCTTTCGTCCTCCCGCATCCGCTCCCGGCCCAGCAGGTCGACGCGGCGGACACCGCCGCCGTCGAAATGCTGCTGCAGCTCCGCATCGATGGCGGCCCCGCGGAGGTCGTGTCCGCGCGAGGCCGCGACACGCTCACGCTGGTACCCGTGCGGCGGTTTCTCGAGTTGGCAGAGGTTCGCGCCGGCAGCATCGTCGCCGGACATCGCCTCGCCGGGGTGCTCCAGCCGGGCCGGATCCCCTTCGCGTTCGACACCGATTCGAGCACGATCGCGCGGGGCGACAGCGTCTGGCACGTCGCGCCGGCGGCGCTGGCTTGGAGCGACGGCGAGCTGTACGCCACCAGCGACGTGCTGGGCGCGGCGCTCGACATCGCCTTCCAAGTCGATTTCGGCGAGCTGATCCTGGTCGCCAGCCACACGGCCGATCTGCCGGTGGTCCGGCGGCTCGCGCGCGAGCAGCACCGCCGGACTTTGCTGGGGCTGCCCGCGGCATCGCCCTGGGAAACCTCGCTGCCCCGGTCCCGCCGCGTGGCCGACGGCGCCGTGCTCGACTGGACCTACACCGGCTCGATCACCGATCCGGTGAGCGCCTCGCTCGTGCAGGTCGGGCTCGGTGCGCAGCTGCTCGGTGGAAGCCTCGAGCTGCAGTATCTGGGACAGCAATCGCCGACCGGCGGGACCACCGACTTCCGGTCGTCCTGGTCCGGCGTCTGGCCCGCGAGCCGCTACCTCCGGCAGGTTCGCATCGGCGACATCGTCCCGGGGGCGCGGCGTGGGCGCACGCTGCGCGGCTTCGAGCTGACCAACACACCGTTCCTGCGGCCGGCGGCGTTCGGCCAGGAGCTGCTCGACGGCTCGCTGCCCGACGGGTGGGAGGTCGACCTCTACCAGGATCAGCAGCTGCTCGGGTACTCGGCCTCGGACGCGACGGGCCGCTACGCGCTCGACGTGCCGCTCCGCTATGGCGCCAACCCGGTGGACGTGGTCGCCTACGGGCCGAATGGCGAGGTGATCCGGCGGCGCCGCACGGTGCAGGTCCCGTTCGATCGGCTGCCCAAGGGACGCTTCGAGTACGCGGCGAGCGCCGGCGCCTGCCAGGACGAGCCGTGCGCCGGCGCCCTGTCACTTTCGGCGCGCTACGGCGTCACGCGGTGGCTCACCGCCGAGGCCGGGTCGGACAACTTCTGGCGGGACTCGCTCCCCAATCTCTGGCACCCGTACGCGCTCGTCTCCGCCGCGGTCACCACCTCGACCGCGATTACGCTGGAGGGCGTCGCCGACGGGCTGGTGCGCGGCCGCGCCGACTTCGACCCGAGCCAGGACTTCCACATCGATGTGGAGCACACCCGCTACGCCACGGGAGTGGCTTCCCCGCTGGTGACCCCCGGATCCCAGCGTGACCGCACCGATGCCGTGCTGTTCTGGCGGCCCCCAGCGGCGGGTGGCAACAGCTATCTCCAGCTCGCCGTGTCCCGTGCGACGCTCGCCAACGGCACCCGCGATGCCGAGCGGGTGGCGTTCACGACCCGCCTGTCCACGCTGCGGCTGGTCACGGGACTGCACCACCTTCGCGCGCCCACGACCGGAGGGGCAACCGACGACCTCGGCATGGACGCGTCGGGCGATCTCGTGCTGCGCGGACCCGGCCCCGTGCTGCGGTCGCTCTACCTGCGCGGCGAGATGTCGGTCGAGACGTCGGGACTCTCGCGCATCGCGGCCTCCGCAGGCAGGCAGATCGTCGGCCCGGTGCGGCTGGACATCGGCGGCGGCTGGTCGCGGGGACAGCGCGGGCTCGCGCTCGATGTCGCCCTCTCGACCAACCTGCCGTCGCTCCGCGCCGTGAGCCGGGGCCGGTACAACGCCGAAAGCGGCCTGGAGGGATCGAACCTACTGGAGGGATCGGCAACCTACGACCGGCACCTCGGCCGCTTCGAGTTCGGCAACGGGCGCCTGATCGGCCGCGCTCGAGTTGTCGGCAGGGTGTACCGCGACCTCAACGGGAATGGGCGACACGAAGCCGACGAACCGGGCCTCGCGGGTGTGCGCCTCCGGGTCGGCTCGCGCGGGGTGACCACCGATTCCCTCGGCCGATACTCGGCCTGGGATCTGGTGCCGTTCGAGGCCACCTCGGTCGAAGTGGACACCCTGTCGATCGACGATCCGCTCTGGGTGCCGGCCGCTTTGGTCTATCGCCTCGTCCCGGGTCCGAACTCGTACGAGGCCGTGGATGTCGCGCTCCTCCCTGCGAGCGAGGCCGCGGGCCGGGTGGTGGCAAGTGATGGCGGTCCTGGGCTCGGGGGGGTGGCGGTCACCCTGCGCCATATCGGCTCCGGCGCAACGATCCGGGTGACGACGTTCGGCGATGGCTCGTTCTACGCCATCGGACTCCGGCCGGGCGAGTACGAGGCATCGCTGCCGAAGGAGGTGCTTGACCTCCTCAAGGGGCGACAGCGGCCGACGCGCTTCCGCATCGACCCCGGGGCCCAGGGTGAAGTGGTGGATGGCATCGTCATCAGGGTCGAGCGGAACTCCCAGACCGCTCCCTGACACCACACCTGGTCCGGATCGACCCGGCGCCGAGTCACCCTCCGGGTCACTGAACCCCCAACACCTCGACATCGAACACCAGCGTCGCACCGGGCGGGATGTCGGGCGGGGCGCCACCGTCGCCGTAGGCGAGCCGCGGAGGCAGCACCAGTTTGCGGCGGCCGCCGACCTTCATCCCCTTCACCCCTTCGTCCCACCCGGCGATCACCTGCCCGGCACCCAGGGTGAATGCGAACGGCTCGCCACGGTCGCGGCTGCTGTCGAACTTCTTCCCGTCCGGCAGCCACCCGGTGTAGTGGACGCTGACGGTTCGACCCGGCGCCGCTTCGGGGCCCTGCCCCGTCGCCACGTCGGTGAACCAGAGCCCGGACGGCGCCTTGGTCATGGTCGTGGTATCCACGCCGAGCTCGGCGCTGAAGCCGCCGGGCTTGGCGTCTCCGCGCGCGCCGCAGGCGGCGAGGAAAGCGAGCCAGGGAAGCAGGGAACGAGGTCGCATGCGGGCTCCGGCATGGTGAGGGAATGGCCACCAACGACAAGGCCGACCCGTGGGTCGGCCCGGCAAGAATCGGGACGGCGGGATTTGAACCCGCGACCCCTGCAACCCCATTGCAGTGCGCTACCGGACTGCGCTACGTCCCGTCGTACGAGGCGGAAGTGTAGCCGTCGAGCTGCGTGGACGGAAGGGGCGCGCCTATCTTTCCCGCTCCTACTTCAACGAGTCACCATGCAGCGCCGCGAGTTCGTGTACCGGTCCGCCTGGGCGGTCGCCGCCTTCGGAGTGCTGCGGCAAGTCGGCGCCTGCCGCGCTCCTTCCGCGGAGACGGCCACTTCCCCGTTCGTGGCCCTCCGGGACCGGTACTTCATCCACACGCTCGAGCTCAATCCGGTGGTCTCCACCTACCTCGGCGGCGACGGGTACACTCCCGTACTCGCCGAGGTCAATGGACTCCTGCGCGATTTCCGGCCCGAGGCGCTCGGTCGGGAGGCCGCGTTCTACCACGAAGTGCGGGACGCGCTCGCCAAGATCGACCGGAGCGGACTGGGCCCGGCGGAACGGATCGACGCCAGCGTGCTCGAGGCGCAGGTGACCTTCCTGCTGCACCAGTTGGAGGACCGCCGCTACCACGAGCGCAGCGTCGACACCTACGTCGCCGAGCCGTTCCGTGGTATCGACTGGCAGCAGCAGCAGATGCAGACCCTCGCCGGGGGCCTGCTCGGCAGCGAGGATGAGTGGCGCCTGGTGGTCGCGCGGCTCCGGGCGGTGCCGGCCTACCTGGAAGCCGCGCTCGCCAACCTCCGCGAGGGGAAGCGCCGCGGCAACCTGCCCGACCGGCGCATGGTTCAGCGCGACGGGCTCGATGGGGCCGCGGCGAACGCCGAGTATTTCCGGGTCACGCTCCCCGAGACGGCGGCCAAGCAGCTCGGCGACCGGCCGTTCGCGGCGGCAACGCTTGCGCAGCTGACGGCCGGGGGAGCGAAGGCCGCCGAGGCATACCAGCGGTTCGCGCGCGGGCTGGGCGAGATGTTCGACGTGCACGAGACCGCTGACCGGTTTGCCACTGGTGAGGCGGAGTACGACTGGCGGCTGCAGCACTGCCTCAAGATCTCGCGCCGGTCGGCCGCCCTGTACCAGTACGGTGCGGAACAGGTGGCGCTCTACGAGGGGAAGATGTTCGAGGTCGCCGAGGAGATCGCGCGCGGGGCGGGCCTCCGGTTGCCGTTCGGGACCGACGCCGAGCGCCGGGCGTCGGTCCGCGCCGTGCTGGAACACCTGTCCAAGGACGCCCCGGCCGACGACGACGAACTGCTGCGCTGGTACCGGGAAGCGGGCGAGCGGGCAGTGGCGTACGGCCGCGAGCACGACCTCTTCAGCATACCGGCCACATACCGGCTCGACGTCGTTCCGACCCCGCCGATGCTTCGCAGCACGATCGACGCGGCGTACTATCCCGCTCCGCCGTTCAAGCAGGCGGGGGTGGGCCGATTCTACCTGACGCCCACCGGCAACGACCCGGCCGTGCTCCGGCTGAACAACCGATCATCGGTAGCGGACACCGCGATCCATGAGGGATTCCCCGGCCACGACTGGCACTTCAAGTACATGACCGAGCACACGCGGGAGATCCCGAATATCCGGTGGCTCACGCCCGGCGCGGTGGAGGACTCGTCCTCGATGTGGGAAGACTCGATGGCGACGGAAGGGTGGGCGCTCTACAGCGAGGAACTCATGGCAGAGCCCCTCGCGGGACGGCCGCACGGATTCTACACCGCAGGCGAGCACCTGTACGAGCTCCAGGGCCAGCTACTCCGCGCGGCGCGCGTCAGGGTGGACGTGGGGATCCATACCGGGCGGATGACCTTCGACCAGGCGGTGGACTACTTCACCGAGCACGTGGAGTTCTACCCCAACGCCCGCGACCGGGCCGCCCAGGACCCCGCTGCCCGGGCCATCCATGACCGGGCCGACCGCGCGATCTACCGCTACTCGATCTCGCCGACGCAGGCGATCACCTACAATCTCGGCAGCAG
>Ga0209798_10001998_pt1 | contig 12080 bp, 24 predicted proteins | sample DOMMetBare3Fresh_FD_187475 | JGI IMG/M metagenome (GOLD analysis project Ga0209798, IMG submission 187475) | Wetland sediment microbial communities from St. Louis River estuary, USA, under dissolved organic matter induced mercury methylation -... | ecosystem: Environmental > Aquatic >...
AGAATTCGAGTAGGGGCAGAAAATGGGTCAAAAGGTACATCCAACAGGTATACGCCTTGGAATTGTAAAAGATTGGAATTCAAGATGGTATGCAAATAGCCAGGATTATTCTGTATTCCTGCATCAGGATTTAAAAGTCAGAGAGTTTATCAAGAAGAAATTAGCTCATGCTTCTGTAAGTCGCATTCAAATTAATCGCCCGGCGAATAATGCCCACATAACGATACACACGGCTCGTCCTGGTATTGTTATAGGTAAAAAAGGCGAAGATATTGATGTTTTGCGCCAAGAAATATCAAAAATGATCGGCATTCCTGTTCAGCTTAATGTTGAAGAAATCAGAAAGCCAGAACTAGATGCGCAATTAGTGGCTGAAGGAGTAGCTCAGCAACTTGAAAAAAGAATAATGTATCGTCGAGCAATGAAGCGTGCAGTGACCAACACCATGCGCTTAGGTGCTGAAGGCATTAAAATAAATGTCGGTGGTCGTTTAAACGGCGCTGAAATCGCAAGGAGCGAATGGTACAGAGAAGGTCGAGTGCCTTTGCATACTTTAAGAGCAGACATCGATTATGCTACTGCGGAAGCAAATACTACCTATGGAATAATTGGCATCAAGGTGTGGATATTCAAAGGCGAAGTATTCGACATGGATGCACACATTGCGTCTATTAATTCTGAAACCAAAAAATAGTTGAAGGAATAAAGTCATGCTTCAACCTAAAAGAACCAAATTCCGTAAGCAACATAAAGGCAGAAATAACGGTACTGCTGTACGTGGGTCGTCTGTAAGCTTTGGCGAGTATGGTCTGAAATCAATTAGTCGGGGCCGATTAACGGCTAGGCAAATTGAATCGGCTCGGAGAACCATCACAAGGCACGTAAAACGTGGCGGCAAGATATGGATTAGAATATTCCCGGATAAACCAATTACCAAAAAACCATTAGAAGTTCGTATGGGAAAAGGTAAAGGTAGTGTAGAATACTGGGTTGCTCAGGTAAGACCGGGAACTATGTTGTATGAAATACAGGGTGTTTCTGAAGAACTAGCTCGTGAAGCATTCGCATTAGCAGCTGCTAAGCTACCTTTAAAAACACTGTTTACCGCGCGGACGATAATGTAATGAAAGCAAGTGAATTACGCCAAAAATCAAAAGACGAATTAGGAACTATGTTGCTTGAATTATCACGCGAGCGATTTAACCTTAAAATGCAAAAAGGCACCGGTCAATTGTCAAAACCCGATCAAGTAAAAAAGGTTAGACGTGATGTGGCACGTATCCACACCATATTAAATGAAATGGCGAGTGCATGATTATGAGTGAAAATGTAACTAAGTTACGGACGATCACTGGTCGGGTTGTCAGTAATAAAATGGACAAAACAATTACAGTACTAGTTGAGCGTGTTGTAAAGCATCCTGTTTATGGTAAATATATCAAGCGCTCAACAAAAATGATGGCTCATGATGAACAAAATGTTTGCCAGGAAGGCGATGTTGTTGCGATCACATCATGCAGGCCTTTATCTAAGAACAAAACATTCAAATTGGTTCAGGTCTTAGAAAGTGCTACCAAGTAGCATAAACTATTTATATACAAAGTGTAGGAATAAATCATGATTCAGATGCAAACTAACCTTGACGTCGCCGATAATAGCGGTGCAAAAAGGGTCATGTGTATCAAAGTATTAGGAGGCTCGCATCGTCGCTATGCTGGAATTGGTGACATCATCAAGGTCAGTATTAAAGATGCAATACCTCGAGGAAGAGTAAAAAAAGGTGAGGTCTATAACGCTCTAGTCGTTAGAACCCGTAAAGGTGTTCGTAGACCCGATGGTTCTGTTATACGTTTTGATGGTAATGCTGCCGTTATTCTTAATAACAATTTACAGCCACTTGGAACCCGAATTTTTGGCCCTGTAACGCGCGAGCTAAGAGGGGAGAAATTCATGAAAATTATCTCGCTGGCTCCTGAAGTTTTATAGGGTAGGGTTTAGAAATGGCAAAGATTAGAAAAGGTGATGATGTTATCGTTCGTACCGGCAAGGATAAAGGTAAGAGCGGTAGAGTAACCAAAGTTTTAAAAGACAATAAGGTTATGGTTGAGGGAATTAACCAGGTTAAAAAGAACCAAAAACCGAACCCAAATGCTGGAATTTCAGGCGGGATAATTGTCAAGGATATGCCGATTAATATTTCCAATGTTGGTTTATATAATCCTGAAACGAAAAAAGCAGATAGAGTTGGCTATAGGTTTCTGGAAGACGGAAAGAAAGTCAGATATTTTAAGTCAACAAACGAAGTTGTTGATGTGTAAGGTGCAGATAAATCATGGCTAGATTAGAAACCGTATATAAAGAAAAGATCCTTCCCGCATTAGTTGAGCAATTTGCTTATAAATCTATAATGCAGGCACCGCGCATCACAAAAATTACACTCAATATGGGCGTTGGTGGTGCTGTTGCAGATAAAAAGGTTCTACAGTCTGCACTTTCTGACATGGAAAAAATTTCCGGTCAAAAGCCTGTTGTTACTCTGGCAAGAAAATCGATTGCCGGTTTTAAAATTCGTGACGATATGCCTATTGGCTGCAAAGTAACTTTGCGTAGCGATAGAATGTACGAATTTTTAGATCGCTTAATCAGTATTTCTATTCCCAGAATTCGAGATTTCAGAGGATTGAGTCCAAAAAGCTTTGATGGCCGTGGTAATTATTCCATGGGTGTTAAAGAGCAGATCATCTTTCCTGAAATTGATTATGATAAAATCGACACTTTGCGTGGTATGGACATTACTATCACGACTACAGCTCAGACCAATGAAGAAGGTTTGGCTTTGTTAAAGCTGTTTAATTTTCCATTTAAGAGCTAAGGGGCGGTTTTAACATGGCAAAAAAGTCAATGATTGCGCGCGAAGATAAACGTAAAAAATTAGTAAAAAAGTATGATGTTAAAAGAAAATCTTTGAAAGAAATAATCAGGGATCCTAACGCATCTTACGAAGATAAAGAAACTGCTCATTTACAACTCCAAAAATTACCACGAGACTCCAGTGTAACAAGAGTACGTAACCGTTGTAATTTAACTGGACGTCCTCATGGGTATTATCGTAAGTTTGGCCTTAGTAGAAATAAATTAAGAGAGGCTACAATGCGCGGTGATGTTCCTGGTGTAGTCAAAGCAAGTTGGTAAGATCTGTGAGATCAAGTTTGGAGAAAAGAAAATGAGTATGACAGACCCAGTTGCAGATATGCTGACTCGTATTAGAAACGGTCAATCTGCTGGTAAAAAAAGCATTAAGCAGCCTTCTTCAAAATTAAAAGTATCTATTGCTAAGGTACTTAAGGAAGAAGGTTATATTACAGACTTCAGCACGGAAACTAATGGTAGTCATACAGAAATGACTATTGAGTTGAAGTACTATAAAGGAGCTCCTGTAATTGAAAATATAAAAAGAATTAGTAGGCCTGGTTTACGTATTTATAAATCTAAAGACGAATTGCCAAAAGTTCTTGGCGGCTTAGGGATTGCTATTGTATCAACATCAAACGGTGTGATGACTGATAGAGCTGCGCGTGCCATTGGCCATGGCGGCGAAGTTATTTGCACAGTTTGTTAATGTAGGTGTGTTATGTCAAGAATTGCTAAAGCCCCTGTGTCTATCCCAAAAGGTGTAGATATAAAGTTAGACGGTAATATGATGATTGTAAAAGGAATTAAGGGTCAGTTATCACACATTCTTAATTCCGCAGTTAGTTTTGATGTTGCAGATAACGTAATACAAATGCTGTGGGATAAGGATAACAAAGAAGCAACTGCTCAGGCTGGAACGGCTAGAGCTATACTAAGCAATATGGTTACTGGCGTATCGGCAGGTTTTGAAAAAAAATTAACGTTGGTTGGAGTTGGGTACAGAGCTCAGGCAAAAGGAAATGTTCTTAGTCTCTCGCTGGGTTTTTCTCATCCCGTTGATTTTGAAGTTCCTGCTGGAATTACTGTTGAAACACCATCTCAAACAGAAATAGTTGTAAGAGGCACCGATAAGCAGTTGGTAGGTGAAACTTCTGCAAAAATAAGAGCTTATCGTCCTCCAGAGCCTTATAAAGGAAAGGGTGTCAGATACACTGACGAGCATGTTGTAAGAAAAGAAGCTAAAAAGAAGTAAGGTAGCGTGATGGATAAGAAACAATCTCGAATGAAGCGCGCATTAAAATTGCGTTCAAAAATTAAAAATTTAAGTGCAACACGGCTTTCAATTCACAAGACTCCGCAGCATATTTATGCTCAGGTTATTAGTGAAGATGGCGGCACTACACTAGCAAGTGCTTCAACAACACAGGCGGAGATAAAAGCATCTTTGAAATATACAGGTAATATTCAAGCTGCAGCTGAGGTAGGAAAGTTTATTGCTCAGAAGGCTATTGCAGCTGGAGTGACTGAAGTCGCTTTTGATCGCTCAGGATTTAAATACCATGGTCGCGTTAAAGCATTGGCAGATGCTGCACGTGAAGCCGGCTTAAAATTTTAGGAGAATAAAATGGCTACAGCACCTGCTCAAGGTAGTACTGACGGCTTACAGGAAAAGTTAGTCAATGTTAGGCGTGTCGCAAAGGTTGTAAAAGGCGGTAGGGTTTTTGGTTTCACTGCATTGACAGTTGTAGGTGATGGTGAAGGTCGAGTTGGTTATGGCGTTAGCAAGGCAAGAGAAGTGCCTATTGCCATTCAAAAGTCTTTGGAACAGGCGCGTAAAAATATGCGTAAAGTTTCATTAAAAGGCGACACTTTACAATACCCAATCATGAATACTACAGGCGCTGCAAAAGTTTATATGCAGCCTGCGTCTGAAGGTACAGGTATTATTGCTGGTGGTGCAATGAGGGCTGTATTTGAAGTAGTTGGTGTGCATAACGTATTGGCAAAATGTATAGGAACCAGTAACCCGATTAATGTCGTAAGAGCGACAATTAACGGTCTGACCGGAATGCAAAATGCTAACCAGATAGCTGCTAAGCGCGGTTTATCAGTTGAACAGATTATTGGATAGTTGCAATGGCTGGTACAAAATTAAGTGTAACAATGACGAAAAGCAAGTTTGGACGTTTACCTCGTCATCAAGCTTGTTTAAAAGGTTTGGGTTTGCGTAAAATCAATCAAACAGTTGAAGTGCTCAACACACCAGAAAACAGAGGTATGATAAATAAAATATCGTACATGCTAAAAGTCGAGGAAGTGTAATGTATTTAAATACCATCCAGGCAAGTATAGGTGCTCGCAAGAAATCGAAGCGTGTAGGCCGAGGTATAGGTTGTACGTTAGGTAAAACCTGTGGCAGGGGACATAAGGGACAAAAAGCGCGTAGTGGCGGTTTTCACAAAGTCGGCTTTGAGGGCGGACAGATGCCTTTGCAGCGTAGATTGCCAAAAATTGGCTTTACTTCACATTCAAGCAAATACAGTGCTGAAGTGCGGTTAAGTGAGTTGAATGGATTAGTTGCCGATGTAATAGACCTTAATGTATTAATTGATGCCAACATCGTTCCTGCTTTTACAAAAACTGCAAAAGTTATTCAATCAGGCGCTGTAAATAAAGCTGTTAGTCTAAAGGGTATAAAAGTAACAAATGGAGCTAGAGAGTCTATAGTAGCTGCTGGCGGCAAAGTAGAGGCTTAAGTGAGTACCTCAAGAGCTCAGATGGTTAATAAACCCGGCGGTTTTTCAGAGCTTAAAGCGCGATTGCTTTTTGTTTTGGGCGCTCTTTTCGTTTATAGAGTAGGTGCCCATATTCCGGTGCCAGGGATAGATCCAAAAGCGCTTGCTGTAATGTTTGAGCAGCAAAGCGGATCAATCTTGGACATGTTTAACATGTTCTCGGGTGGAGCCTTGATGCGCCTGAGTCTGTTCGCGCTGGGTATTATGCCTTATATATCGGCATCAATTATTATGCAGTTGATGACTGTCGTTATCCCTTCTATGGAACAAATGAAAAAAGAGGGAGAGTCTGGGAGGCGAAAGATTTCTCAGTACACACGTTATGGTACTGTTGTTTTAGCATCTTTCCAGGCCATCGGTATTTCCTTAGCCTTGCAAAATCAAACTGCAGGTGGTCTTTCTGTAGTTTTGAATCCTGGTGTTGGATTTATAACGATTACAGCGATAACTTTGGTAACGGGTACTGTTTTTTTGATGTGGCTTGGAGAGCAGGTAACTGAACGTGGAATTGGTAACGGAATTTCCATGATAATATTCGCCGGTATTGTGTCTGGTCTACCCAAAGCCATAGGCGGTACGTTGGAATTAGCCAGAACTGGTGAAATGAATGGCGCATTCATATTATTATTGTTCGTATTATCGCTATCTGTAACTGCGCTGGTTGTTTTTGTCGAAAGAGGGCAAAGAAGGATACTCATTAACTACCCAAAAAGACAGCAAGGACGTAAATTATATGGGGGTCAAAGTAGCTTTTTACCATTAAAGCTTAATATGGCTGGCGTAATACCGCCAATATTTGCCTCAAGTATTATCTTGTTTCCAGCAACTATTGCAGGTTGGTTTGGTAACAGTGAAGGGTTTACCTGGCTACAGGATATTGCAACCATGTTATCACCGGGTCAACCGGTTTATGTGATGTTTTATGCAACAGCTATAATTTTCTTTTGTTTTTTCTATACTGCCTTGGTATTCAATTCAAAAGAAACAGCCGAAAACTTAAAAAAATCAGGTGCCTTTTTACCTGGTATCAGACCTGGATTACAGACTGGTTCTTACATTGATAAAGTAATGACACGCTTAACTTTGATCGGCGCGTTCTATATTACTTTGGTTTGTTTATTACCCGAGTTTTTAATAGTATATTGGAACGTTCCATTTTATTTCGGCGGAACATCTTTATTGATCATTGTTGTAGTCGTTATGGATTTTATTTCGCAAATGCAAACCCATGTAATGTCTCAACAATATGAAGGCTTAATGAAAAAAGCCAATCTCAAAAAATAATTGACGTACAAGAACGCTTAGGAGTTTATTGTGAAAGTTCGTGCTTCTGTAAAAACAATTTGTAGAAATTGTAAAATTGTAAAAAGAAATGGTGTTGTTAGGGTTATCTGTGTTGACGGAAGACACAAACAACGACAAGGCTAAAATTTGTTGCGCCCTAATTACTGCAATGCTATAATTCGGCGCTTAACTTTAGAGTACTACTCAGGGGAGTATCTAGATGGCACGTATTGCCGGGATAAATATACCAGATCATAAACATGCAGTAATAGCATTAACTGCAATTTATGGGATTGGTCGTCAAACTGCAAGCGAGATTTGCGTTAAGGTCGGTATAACACCTTCCGTAAAAATTAAAGAACTGAATGAAGAGCAATTAGAAGCTATTCGTAATGTGGTTTCGAAGATGACAGTGGAAGGTGATCTGCGTCGTGAAGTTTCTATGAATATCAAGCGTTTGATGGATCTAGGTTGCTATCGCGGAATAAGGCATCGCCGAGGTTTGCCATTAAGAGGACAGAGAACGAGAACCAATGCACGTACTCGTAAAGGTCCACGTAAACCTATTAGAAAATAAGATATCCCTTAAGAGGTCGAAGTAATGGCTAGTCCAAACCGTTCAAGAAAACGTATCAAAAAAGAAGTTGCAGATGGCATTGTGCATGTGCACGCTTCTTTCAACAACACAATCATAACTATAACTGATAGAAAGGGTAACGCCCTCTCTTGGGCAACTTCTGGGGGTTCAGGTTTCCGTGGATCAAGAAAAAGTACGCCATTTGCTGCACAGGTCGCCGCTGAAAAAGCGGGTATAGTCGCACAAGAATTTGGTATGAAAAACCTTGATGTTATGATTAAAGGCCCAGGTCCTGGTCGTGAATCCGCTGTGCGTTCATTGAATAACCTGGGATTTAAAATTAATAATATCGTAGATGTGACGCCTATTCCTCATAATGGTTGCCGTCCGCCTAAGAAACGCCGCGTATAAAGAATCTGGAGTAACATCATGGCAAGATATCTTGGACCTACCTGTAAATTAAGTCGAAGAGAAGGGACTGATCTGTTTTTAAAAAGTAGAGGCAAGTCTTTAGAGAATAAATGTAAGTTAGATCAAAGGCCTGGTCAACACGGTACCAAGCGCACAAGAAGTTCTGATTACGCTCTTCAGTTGAGAGCAAAGCAGCGTTTACGCAGAATTTATGGAATTCTAGAAAAACAATTTAGAAATTACTATAAATCTGCCGACATGAAAAAAGGCGCTACGGGTGAAAACCTATTGAATCTTCTTGAGTCAAGATTAGATAACGTTGTTTATCGCATGGGTTTTGCTTGTACAAGGGCAGAAGCTCGTCAATTAGTTTGCCATAAATCCATTCAGGTAAATGGTTCACTGATTAATGTGCCTTCCTATCAGGTTGCTCCTGGCGATGTTCTTACTGTTAGAGAAAAAGCAAAAAAACAACAAAGAATCGTTGATGCTTTAACGGTAACTGAGCAATATGGATTTCCGGCTTGGGTAGAAGTTAATTCAAAAGCTATGTCTGGAACATTCAGCTCTTTACCTGATCGTGTAGATTTGGGTAGTGACATTAATGAGCAGCTGGTTGTCGAGCTTTACTCTAAATAATTGCAGTTCTGAGGGATATAAATGCAGAATTCTATTTCTGGCTTATTAAAGCCTCGATTAGTTGAGGTTGTAAGTAAAACACCTAATCATTCCAGGATTGTTATTGAGCCACTTGAGCGTGGTTTTGGGCATTCTTTGGGTAATGCTTTGAGGCGGGTACTGTTATCTACAATTCCAGGCTGTGCAGTTACAGATGTTGAAATTGAAGGCGTTCTCCATGAGTACACAACTATAGAAGGTGTTCAGGAAGATGTAATTGATATTTTGCTCAACCTGAAAAAATTAGCGGTGATGCTGCACTCAAAAGATGAAGTTGAGCTTACGCTAACTAAAACTGGTGCCGGTTGTGTAACCGCATCTGATATTGCCTTGCCTCATGATGTTGAAATTATTAATCCAGAATTAGTTATCGCCAATTTAACACAAGCTGGCGTATTGAATATGAAAATCAGAGTGCGTCGCGGTAGAGGTTACGAGCCTGTTAGTGTGCGTAAATTAAATTCTGAACACAGTCTTGTGGTTGGTGCATTACAGTTGGATGCTTCCTATAGCCCGATTGTTAAAGTGGCTTACCAGGTTGAAAGTACGCGTGTTGAACAACGTACGAATTTGGATAAGTTAGTTATTGAACTGGAAACCAACGGAACTGTTGATCCTGAAGAAACTATAAAAATGGCAGCTACTATCCTTCATGATCAGCTATCTGTGTTTGTTGATTTTGAAAAAGTAAATGACCAGGTAGAAGAAAAGGAAGTCGAGGTTGAAGAGGTATTTGATCCTGTTCTACTCAGGCCTGTCGATGATCTCGAGTTGACGGTACGTTCTGCCAATTGCTTAAAAGCCGAGAATATTTTTTATATTGGGGATTTAATTCAACGGACAGAGGTTGAGTTATTAAAAACCCCAAATCTTGGTAAAAAATCGTTAACAGAAATAAAAGACATACTTGCTCTAAAAGGTTTATCTCTGGGCATGCGATTAGAAAATTGGCCGCCTGATAACCTGGCAGATCAATCACACGCAATCTCAACACATTAACATTAGGTCTTCTAACAATGAGACATCGTAAATCCGGTAGAAAATTTAATATGAATAGCAGCCACCGTAAGGCGCTATTTAGTAACATGGCAAGTTCATTATTTAAGCACGAGCTAATTAAAACAACCTTACCAAAAGCAAAAGAACTAAGAAGTTTTGCTGAGCCTTTAATTACCTTATCTAAAGATGATAATGTAGCGAAAAGACGACTGGCATTTTCAAGATTGCGCGACCGTGAAGTTGTAACCAAGCTCTTCAATGAGTTAGGGCCGCGTTATAAAAATAGAGCAGGCGGCTACTTGCGTATCATGAAATGTGGCTTTAGACCAGGGGATGACGCGCCGATGGCTTATGTCGAATTGGTTGATAGACCAGAATAAAAATAAATTATTATTCACATAAAAAAAGCCGGTTTACCCGGCTTTTTTTATGTCTTTAATAAATATACCCAGCGTATGTAGTATATTATTTTTCCAATAGCTTTATTTTATCCGGTTTTCCATTCCAGTCATCCGCATCGGGAAGCGGCGTTTTTACTTCAGTAATGACAGGCCATTCTTTGGCTAATTCTGCGTTTAATTTGACAAACAGTTCTTGTCCTTCAGGTAGTTCATCTTCTGCGTAAATAGCATTGGCTGGGCATTCAGGTTCACATAAAGTGCAATCAATACACTCATCCGGATCAATAACTAAAAAGTTAGGGCCTTCATGAAAGCAATCGACAGGACATACATCAACACAGTCAGTAAATTTACATTTAATACAGTTTTCAGTGACTACAAAAGCCATAATTATTACCAGGATAGGTTTAAGGAAAGTATATTTGAATTCAGAGTGTTATCTTAGCAGAAAGGAATAACTGATAGAACACCATGATATCATTTAATTGTTCATTCTGATAAATGATAAAACAGAAAAAGTTTGAAGGTTTATTTTACACTTTGTGAGCTAAATAATGAGGCAAATAGGCCCTTGGAGCTGTTTATTCTTCGTTCTTTAGCGTTTTTCAGAGCTAGCTTTGCTTCTTCTTTAAGTTGGTTGTCGGCAAATCTTTGTTCGACTCGCGCAGGAGTATCTATGGCTTGTTTAAGGTATTTTTCTGCTTCAGTGAGTCTGTTATTTGATAAAAGAAAATCACCGTAGAAATAATTACTATCAATACCTTTTGGATTGATCTTTAGTGCGGTTTGGAGCATTTCTTGGGCGGTTGTTTGATCGCCGAATGCAATAGGCCACTTAGGTACCATGTAATAAAGCGTGCCTAAGGTAACGTAAGCGGAGCCATTCATGGCTTTTGGATTAATCTCAATAGCCTTAAGCAATAAATCGCGTGCTTCATGAATGGATTTGAGTGCGGAAACGGCATCTTGGTGATCAGCATTCGATGCTTTGACAATGGCTTCCCAAATAATCGGTTCAGCATTTTTTGGATGTTGCGTGGAAAGATGAATAGTCTTATCCAGCAACTTGGAATACTCAGGTCCGCGTTTTTGTTTTGGCGTACTGTAATAGATAGACGCCCACTCGGATTCGATAGTAAGGAGAGAGACTTTAAGGTTCTCTGCAAGACATTGGGATGATAGTAGCAATAATGCAACAAAAGTTGTTTTTTTCATACGGCAAATATAGAGCAAAATGCCGATGATTTCAATAGTTCTATAAAATATTTAGTTTTTGCGCCATTCAGAGTAAGGATGAATAGCAAGGTTGTTGTTGTAATAACGTAAGTCGTGAGTAACTTCCTCGCCAAGCCAGTGTGGTTTTGAAAAGCTTTTACCAATCTCGGACAACTCAATTTCTGCAACACATAGACCCTGATTATCACCTTCAAACTCGTCTATTTCCCAAGTATTCCCATCATGAATAACAAAGTGGCGGGTTTTTTCTATTATGGGTTTTCTGCATAGGTTAATGATGATTTCGTTTGCATCAGGCAGTGGAATTTCATATTCATATTCATGCCGATGAGTTCCAACCGTTGCGCTCTTGATATTAAGCCAAGCGTGGTCATCGCTGATTCTGATTCTGATAGAACTGGCCGCTTGTGAGCTTAAATAACCTTGCCGGTATTTTACTGACCGGATGATATGCTCTCGCCAGTCATTATTAGCCAGCAAAAATTTATGTTCAATTTCAATAGCCACTAGATTTCCTTGCAGTTATTGCTGCCATCGCAGTATGGAGGTGTTTGTGTTCCGGAACAGCCGCACAAATATATTGTTTTAGTTTCTTCAGCGATGAATTTAACGGATTTTTTATCAGAAAGTTCTCTATGTGAGTGATCGCATAAAGGCATGGTTTGGCTGAAGCCGCAACTGCACCAGGAGTATTTGGTTCCCGCTTCAACATCAACGGGGAGTGGAGAGTTAATTTTCGCTACCATGTTGAGTATTATTTAAATTATGTAAATTTGACATTATAAA
>Ga0209798_10002000_pt1 | contig 12070 bp, 8 predicted proteins | sample DOMMetBare3Fresh_FD_187475 | JGI IMG/M metagenome (GOLD analysis project Ga0209798, IMG submission 187475) | Wetland sediment microbial communities from St. Louis River estuary, USA, under dissolved organic matter induced mercury methylation -... | ecosystem: Environmental > Aquatic > Freshwater...
GGCGTCGCGTGGTCGAAGCTGTCTGGCGCGTACTGGCGGAAGGAGACCCGCACCGGGCGGTCGAGCTCCTTCTCGCCGCGTATGGCATGCAGCATCACGACATGCTCGTCCTCCGACGGCGTGCTGTCGTGCGGGTGCATGAGGCGGACAACATGCGAGACTGCCAGCAGCACCAGGTAGAGCGACAGGAGCCAGTGCCGCCGCCACCAGGGCGCCGGCTTCGACATGTCGCTCTGCGCGGTGCTCAACTGGTCGAGGGGCAGGGGAGGGCGCGACGCGCCAGCGCGAGGACCGGCAAGGCGGTGCCTCGGCAGGGAGCGTCGGTGATATGGGTGAAGGAGACCTGATCCGCGCTCACGCGAACCTCGCTGAAGCTCTGGGTTTCCGCATCCTCGCGGTGCATGCAGACCGACCGACGTCCCCGATCGGGGAGATGGCTCCGGTGCAGCGCCACGAGCGCCTCGGCGGTGACGTCGCCGAGGGCGGCGAACAGCGCCTTCCGCGACGCGGCGACCTCGGGCTCGGTCACCGAGGAGCTGGTAAGAATCAGCCCCGCGTCGGCGTGGAAAGATACCTCGAGCGCGCGGCCGTCCCATGCCGCCAGTCGTGCCGGACCGGCTGGCTCCACCGCCACCATCGTGAACGGCGGCACCATGCCGAGATCGCTAGCGCCGAGAGCGGCGATGGCCTCCGCCGCGGTGGGGTGCATGATCAGTTCAATCGGAATCAGCCCGCGGCTCCGCGGCCTGGCGGGCACGATGAAGCCCGGCACCGAGTAGCGGTTGGTGATGCCGAGACTCAGCCCGAAGGCGTTGGTCGCGAGCCAGGTGCCGCCGAAGTCGCCGTCGATCGGCGCGATGTACTGCACGCCGCCGGCTTCCCGCACCGCCGGGGGACGCCCCGGGGCGCGGGTGAAGCGCTCATCGCGGTTGAAGCAGAGGGTGTAGCCGTGCGGATCGGGGAGCCAGCTTACCGTGCACATGCGGCGTCGCGGCGGGCGGCGGCGATGGTGGACGGCGCCACGCCGAACTCCGTCCCCGCTTCGAAGCCAGTGCGCCGCAGCAGTTCCTTGATCAGGGCGTAGTGATGGACGGTGTGGCTCACCAGGAACTGGAGTTCGCGCTTCAGGGTAGACTGGCTCCAGTCAGGCTCGCCTTCGTCGCCGGCGACGCTGCGGGTGCTGACCCGCACCGGCCGCGGGCCGAGTGCAGGCGCGAGCCGCGCGAGATCGGTCATGAAGCCGAGCGCGGTGGCGATGGCCAGCTGCCGGTCGGTCTCGAGCGGCACATGGCGGTGGCGCGCATCGTAGTCGATCTCGTCGGTCGCGAGGCCCATCAGGAACGAGCGATAGTGGTCGAGTACATGGCGGAAGTGCACCCCGATCGCCGACACCCCGGGGGCGGCGCCCCCGGTGGCATAGGTCTCGTCGTCCATGCGGCGCAGCACCTCAACCGCCTGCTCGAGGACCATCAGGTTCCCTTCTACCGCTTCCATGCGTTCCGTCATTCTGACTCCAGGACTACGGGAATGAATCGGGCGGACACCGCCTGGTGCAGCTGGTCCGCAAGTCGTTTCCGGTCCCGCTCGGCGATAGGCGCATCGCCGAAGCGGAGCGTTGCCTCAATCCAGGGCAGCCGGGCCAGCGCCACCAGGTGCCGCCCGAAGGTCATGTCACCCCACCAGCAGACCGACAGATTCGCCGGGATGCTCCCGGCCGCGGTGCGGTAGCCGACGCTGGCGTGATGCACCGGGCTCCCGCTCCGCGCCGCCCATTCCAGCAGGGCGGGGCGGAAGGGGAGCACCTCTTGGCCTGCAGAACTGGTCGCTTCCGCGAACACCACCACGCCATCGCCTTCGGCCGCCGCTGCTTCGAGGCGCTCCAGGACCCGCAGTGCATCGCGCTTCACGGTGCGATCGATGAAGATCGTCCCCATCGCCCGCGCCAGCAGCCCGACTACCGGCCAGCCGCGCACTTCGCTCTTCGCCACGAACCTGGCCGGCATCACCGCGGCATAGGTGACAATGTCGAGATAGCTCAGGTGGTTCGAGACCAGGAAGAACGGCGCCTTCGGCACCGCGCCATCCACCGTTACCCTGAGTCCCAGCAGTCCCGCCACGCCTCGCGCCCAGCGCCGGAAGATTGTCCGGCGGAGCCCATGACGCGCATCGCCGAAGGGGAATGCCAGCAGCGTAAGCACCCCCCACGCGGAGATCCAGACCGCCGACCACGCGGCGAGGCCGGCGAGCCGCGCCCAGGCGAGGACCGGCGACACCTCCCCCGCGGTCTCAGCGGAAGAAGAAGCGATAGCTGTGCTCGTCGAGGCTTGCGACATCGAGTGCCACCAGAAAGTCGATGGTCTTGAACTGCCGGTCGATCGCCGGCGGGCCGAAGACCTTCGCGCCCAGGTGCAGGTAACTCTGGAAGAGCGGCGGGATCTTCACCGTGGCCGCTGCGACCGCGGTCGGATCGGCGTCGGCGCAGCTCATCTCCGCCAGCGGCGGCGCGAGCAGCTCCGGGTGCACGTGTCCCTCCCGCTCCAGATACAGCATCGTGGCCTGGCCGAGCGCCTCGTCCTGCGAGGTGAGCGAGCAGCAGCCGAAGAGATAGCGCTTGCCATTCTGCAGCAGATAGAGCGCCAGCCCCCGCCACAGCAGATTGAGCACCCGGCCGTTCCGGTGCTCCTTCGCGACACAGGCCCGCCCCACCTCCACCGCATTCTCGATGAAGTCCCGCGGCAGGCCGCTCAGGTCGAACTCCCCTGCCGAGTAGAATCCCTGCCGGGCCTCCGCCATCTCCGACGTCTGCAGCCGATAGGTCCCGACGACCTCTCCCGTCGTCTGGCAGGCGATCAGCAGATGGTGAAAGTAGGGATCGAGGTCGTCGTGGTCCCGGCCCGTTACAAAGGCGCTGTCGAGCCCCTCGCCCAGTTCGAGGTTGAAGACCTCGAAACGCAGCCGTTCGATCGCGTCGAGGTCCTCGACCGTACGCGCGAAGCGCACGACATAGCGCCCCGCCTCCAGCACCTCTGCCGGCAGGAGATCGGGGAAGCTCGGGTACGGAACATCCAGTTCGCGCGGAGCGAACTCGGTGTCGGCGCCGGGACGGCGCGGATCATGGGCGGCGGTCATAGGATTGCCCCCGACGGACCGGGGCGCATGGGTACAACGAGCCAGGGCAGCATTTGGTTCCTCCGTTCAGGGTGCCGGAACAGAGGGAAGGAACGGTCACGCCATCATGTCGGTAAGGTATCCAACTCGTGTGCTGCCATAATCTTCACGCCGACGGGGCTCACCGCCAGCCTCGCCCCCCCAGCCGCGATTGTACCGGGGGCTCCTCGGCATCGCGGGCCGTTCAGCGCCAGTCGCCGACCAGAACCCAGGCACCCCAGTAGAAGGGGTGGTTGTACTTCGGGTCGGCCTTGACCGCGAGTTGGGCCTGCCGCAGGGCTTCGGCGGTGTCCATCGTCCGCATGTTCTTGTAGAAGGCGGTGATCAGCACCGCCGTCGCGGCATCATCCACCGGCCAGAGCGACGCCACCACCGCCGGCACGCCGACGTCCAGAAACGCCGTCGCCGGGCTGTTCGGCCAGCCGGCGACCTGCTCGTCCGCCACCGCCGTATTGCAGGCCGAGAGCACCACCAGCCGGTGGCGTCCGAAGCCGACCAGCTTCCAGACCTCGCGCAGGGTGAGCTTGCCATCCTCGGCGGGTGTCGCGCTCGGCGCAAGGGTAAGAAAGGTGTTGTCGAAGTTCTGGTAGTCGAGGTTCCCGTGGGTCGCGAAGTGCACCACGTTGAACGTCGGCGGGAGCGCCTTGGCGCGGGCCTCAGTGGCATCGGTACGCAGGAAGACCGTACTGGTCGGGTAGAGTCGCTTGAGGTCCATGACCTCCCGCTCGGCGCTCGGGAGCGAGTTGTCCGCGTTGCCGAATGCCGCCAGCCGGAGCGGGCTCCGCGGCCCGGTCTTGGGTGGTGCCACCTTGAGCTCGGTGACATAGAAGACGGTGCGGTCATCGCCGAGGCTGCGGGCCGTGCTGTCGGCGCCCGCCGCCAGAATCTGGAACGGGAGATAGTAGAGGCTCCCGCTCGGCACGATGGCGAGCCGCTTCCGGGTGCCGAGTTCCTTTTCGATCGGCGCGATCAGCCATTGGTAGAGAAGTGCCGCCTGTTTGCGAACGTCACCCGCCGGCTTCGTCTCCACCGGCGCCTGCCCCGCCGCACCGGAGCGGCGGACCGAAGCGAGCGTCGCCGTCGGGTTCCGCGCCAGCTTCACCATGAGGTCGACGTTGCGGTCGAGGGTGTCACGCGGCAGCTCGATGACCTTGGCCACCAGCGTGTCCGAAGTGACCACGAAGATGTACAGCTCCTTCTCTCCGAGCAGATAGGCGAGCAGCGCCACGTCCTTCGGCAGATCCACCCGGGCGCTCCGGAGGTCGCGGAGGCTTACGCTCATGTGGTTCTTGAGGTCGGGCTGCTCCCGCATGAGCTGATTGACGAAGCCGAGATAATCCTCCTCCGCGACGCTCCGGGTCGCCTCGAGGGCGCGGATCTTCTCGCTGTTCCGGGCGCTCTCCGGTGCCGCGCGCTCGTGGGCGAGCTGTTCGGTGACCCCATCGAGCCTGGACTTCCGCCGTTCCTCCTCTGCGAGCAGCCGCTGCTTGGTGCTGTCCGCGAACTGGATGCCGAGCCCGCGGAACTTGCCCCGTAACTCCTCATTCATGCTGCGCTCCAGCACCGCGAGCGCCTTCTCCCCCTGGCCCAGGCGGATCAGCAGGCCGACCAGCGCCTCGTAGAGCCGGCCCTGCACCTTGCCTGACGCGAACAGCTTCTGCGCCCCTTCGCCGCCGACGACCTTGTTGCGGAGCTGCTCGACGACGGTCACCGCCTCCTCGAAGGCCGCGAGCGCCCCGGTCGAGTCGCCCTGATCGCGGCGCACCTGGCCGAGGAAGAAGAGCGGTTCCCAGAGGCGGTTCACCGCCCCGATCTCCCGGGCGATGCGCGCCGCCTCCTCGAGCTTCGGCCGCGCCGCGGCGAGATCGTGCTGGACGTACGCCAGCTTGCCCTGCTGGGTCAGCACCTCGGCGATGTCATCACGGGCGCCCATCCGGCGACGCAGGCTGTCGGCGGCCTCGAACCGGTCGCGGGCCTCCTGATAGCGGCCTCGCTCGAGCGCCGTCTTGCCGAGCAGCGTCAGCGCGCTGGCGGTGGTGCGGGCCGTCTCGATCTGGCGCGCCCGCGCGAGCGCATCGGTGAGCCAGCGCTCCGCGTCGGCATACGCGCCCTGCTCATAGTAGACCTCGCCGATGTTGCCCAGCAGGAGCGGATAGAAATCGCCCTCGGCACCATTCGCCTTCACGATGTCGAGCGCCCGGTTGAACTGGCTCAGCGCCTTCGGGTAGTCGCCCTGCCAGAAATAGATGCTGCCGATGTTGTTGATCGACGTCGCCTGGGACAGCGTGTCGTGGAGTTCCACGTACAGGCTCTCGGCCTGCTGGTAAAAGCCCACGGCCCGCTGATAGTCGCCGGTCTGATTGTAGGTATTGCCGAGTCCCAGGACGGCGTTGGCGATGCCCCAGGGGTTCTTCACATCCTGGCTGATGGCGAGGCTCTGCTGCTCCGTCTCCACCGCTCTGGCGTACTCCCCCGTGAGCGTGTACACCCAGGCGATCGACGTCAGCAGGCTGGCGACCTCGGTGCGCCGGTTGGCCTTTTCCGCGACCGCAAGTCCCTCCTGGTAGGTCCGCAGCGCCTTGGCGAGGTCGCCCCGCTGCAACTGGGCATCGCCGATGGCGGAGAGCTGCAGCGCCTCCTGGCGCCGGTCCTCCTGCACCCGGTAGATCGTGAGCGCCTGGGTGCGGTAGGCCAGCGCACTGTCGAGCAGCCCGCGGGCGTAGAACGATCGGCCGAGCGCGGCGTAGCAGCTCGCCAGCAGGTTCTGGGCGTCGAGCTTCCTGGCGAGGCCGAGGGCCTCGCGATAGTACCCCTCGGCGCGGGCCCGGTCGTGCGCGCCGAACTCCGCCACGTAGCCGAGGCTGTTGAGCGAGGAGATCAGGTTCCACTCGTCGCCGATCTCCCGCTGCAGCGCGACCGCCCGGGTGTAGTAGGCCCCGGCGCTGTCGAGCTGCGTCTGGGCGTAGAAGGCGTCGCCCAGATCGTAATAGGTGAGCGCCAGCGGGCTCGGCGTCTGCAGCCGCTCCTGGATGACTCGCGCCTCGTGATAGCGCCCGATCGCGCGGGGATAGTCCTTCTCGTTGTAGTAGACGTCCCCCATGCTGTTGAGGACGTCGGCCTGGTTGTCCCGGTCCTCGAGCTCCGCGTACAATGCCGCGACCCGCGGATAGGCCTCGAGCGCGCGATTCGGGTCGCCGCTGTCGCGGTAGAGCGAGGCCAGCTTGGCGAGCGAGTACGCGACCCCCTTCTTGTCATCCGCCTTGGTGCGGAGCGTCACGGCCTCGTTGTGTGCCGCGATGGCGCCGGCGTAGTCGCCGAGGCTCCACGCCGCCTGACCGATCTGCGACTTGGAGTAGCCGGCGTCGCCGGTCTCCCCCGACTGGATGTGCAGCGCGTAGGCCGAGTCCCAGATCGCGATCGCCTCACGGTACTTCGAGAGCTTCGAGAGCTGGACGCCGATCTCGTCGAGCTGGTCGGCCTCGCCTTCGATGTCCTCCAGCTTGTGATACAGCGCCTGCGATTCGCGGTAGGTACGGATGGAGCGGTCGCGGTCCCCCTGCTTGCCGTAAATGCCGGCGATGGAGTTGAGCGCATCCGCCTGCCGGCTTTGTGCGTCGGCGGTGCCCACGGTGGCGAAGAGCTGCGCCGCCTCGGTATGGCTCGCCAGCGCCTCCTCGTAGCGGTCGATCTTTTCCTGCGCGTTGCCATAGCCGAAGATCGAGATCGCCAGGCTGCTCCGCTGGGAGGCGGAGGTGTCCACCTTCGTACGCGCCCGCTCCAGGCTGACCACCGTGTCCCAGACGGCCATCGCGGGGACGTAGCGCCCGAGGTGGGTGAGCTGGTCGGCGATGTTGTTGAGGGCGAAGCGGATGCCTTCCTCATCCTGCGATGCCTGAAAGGCGGCGATGGCGGCGCGGTAGGCAGTGATCGCCGCCTCCCGATCCTTGGCCTGGCCTTCGGTCTGGGCGCCCTGGAACAGCACCCAGCCCCGCCTGGCCTTGAGGTCATAGCCATCCACCACGAGCAGGGCGATGTGGTTGAGGGCCCGCGCCGCCTCGAACTGTTTGGCCTTGGCGAGCCGTCCCGTCTGGGTGTTCCATTCCGCTACCCAGATTCCGTCGGAGAGTGCGTCGGGCTGCGCGGCGATCAGCCGCCGGCGTTCGTCATCGGTTTTCGCGGCCAGCAGTTCGTCGCGGACCGCGAGCTTGCCCGGCGTGGCGCCGCTACTCAGCCAGTCCCCGACGGTACTCGCGAGGTTGAGTGGCCGTCCGAGGTAGGAACCGGGGTAGCTCACCACGAAGTCGAGAAAGCGGGAGGCATCCTCAGGTGTCGCCGAGGCGAGGATCTCCATGATGCTGCGGCCCCTGTAATACCCCTTCTCGATCGGCTTGCGGAGCTCGTCGTCGGCGGCGATCGCGGGGTCCACCCGCTTGGCCACCGCGCGCAGATCGTTCGCCATCGCCGCAAGGACCGGCGTCAACAGCGAGTCGTTGTCGCCGAGGAGGACGTTCCAGAAGCCGTAGAAGGGGTTGTGGTCATCATCGGTATAGGTGATGCGGCGGGCGACCAGTTCGGTGAGCAGTGTCGGGGTCAGCGAGTAGCGCTCCTCGAGCTGCAGGGAGATCACGTCCCCCTCGAAGACCTGCTTCTCGGGAACGCCTGGATCGGTGAGCTTGATCGCGACCGTACTGCCGCCGGTATCCGACTGGAGCACCTCGGCATCGCCCAGCGATGAGCCGCCCCGGTGGGTCATCGAGTCGCGCCGCACCGCGATGGCCGAACCGGTCATCCCCTGGAGCACCCCGGCATTGGTGCCGCCCTCCACCCGCACCTGGGCCGAATCGCCGCGGAGCCACAACACCTCGGTGATGCGGAAGCGCAGCCACTTGAGCGTCGGGGCGGGGCGAGAGCCCTGGGCGCCCGCCGCGACTGGGGCAAGCAAGAGAGTCACACACAGCAGGAACGGCTGAACGCGCAGGCGCATAGGTCCGGTCGGGGAGGGTGGCGCGTCAGGACGCGGGCGTCCGCGTCCCCTTGTACAGGGAGATAGGTTACAGTCTCGTCATCTGTGCCGGAGCGTGCAAGTCGGCCGGCCGGGCGCATCCATTGCCGCGGTGACACCCCAAGCCAAGGATCCGTTGTCCATGCAATTCCGCTGCCCGCCGGCCATGCCCATGCTCGCCGCGCTCCTGCTCCTCCCTGCCGGGATCGGCGGACCGGCGTCTTCCATCATCAAGCCTGCGTCACAGCGGACCGTCCCGGCGGCGGATACCGGCCGGAAGCTCGCCCTCATCATCGCCATCGGGAAGTATCCCCGCTCGACCGGCTATCAGAAGCTCAGCTCCGCCAACGACGTCCCGCTGATCCGCGCCGCCCTCGAGCGGCAGGGGTTCGACTCCACCGGAATCCGGGTGCTCACCGACAGTGAGGCGACCCGTGCGGGGATCCTGCAGGCGCTCGAGGCCCTGGTCGCCGAGGCTCGGCCGGGCGATGTCGTGCTCGTCCACTACTCCGGGCATGGGCACCAGATGACCGACGACAACGGCGACGAGCTCGATGGGCTCGACGAGCTCTGGGTTCCCTTCGATGCCCGGAGCGACGTCGATCCCGTCACATACAAGGGCGAGTACCACCTCAAGGACGATCAGCTCGAGCCGATCCTGCAGCGGCTCCGGCAGCAGGTCTCCCCCGGCGGCAATGTGGTCGTCTTCATCGACGCCTGTCACTCGGGGTCCGCGACCCGGAGCGCGATGCCGGTGCGCGGCGGGCTCCCCCCGATCGGGAAGCCGGCGGCTACCCGTACGGTCACTCGCGGCGACACCCCCTCCGGCTCCGGCTGGCTCACCGCGCCCGCCGCGACCCGCGGTGGGAGCAGCGGCGTCTCCGGCCTGGCACCGATGGTGGTGTTCTCCGCCGCGCGCGAAGATCAGCTGGCCACCGAAGTCGAACTCAAGGGCGAGGACAAGACCGCCGGCTCGCTCTCCGTCGGATTGAGCCACGTACTCGCCGCGCTGAGCCGCGCCGACGGGCAGCCGCTCACCTATCGCGCGGTCTTCGATCAGCTCAAGTCGTGGATGCAGGGAGAGGTACCCCTGCAGGTCCCGCAGCTCGAAGGCGACGCCGACGTCGCAGTCTTCAGCGGCCGCGCGGTGACCCAGAAGCCGTACTTCCACGTCGCCTCGGTGCTCGGCGACTCGATTGCGGTGCTGGAGGGCGGGAGCCTGGTGGGGCTCCTGCCGGGCTCGAAGCTTTCCTTCTATCCGCTCGGCACCCAGGATCCCGCCAAGGCGACCGCCGTGGGGAGCGGCGAGGTGGCCACCGCCGACGAACTCGAGGCCCGGGTGCGGCTCGCTCCGGGGACCCGCGCCGGCGGCAGCTGGGCCTTCGTCACCGAATACGCCTTTGCGGAGTTCCGGGTGCGGCTCAAGCTCGATCCCGCCATCGTCGGCCCCGCGCGGGCCGCGCTCGCCGCCGATCTCGAACACAGCGGTGTGATCCAGCTCTCCGACTCCCTCGCGGAGATGGTGGTCCACCCCGTCGGTCCCCGGAGTCGGGGCGCCGCCGCGCTCACCGTGAGCTGGTCGGGTGATACCAGCGTCGCGCTGGTGCCATCGGTCGATGCCTCCACCGCGGTGGGGCGCGCGTCGCTCACCGAGCGGATCCGGGCGCTCGCCCGCAGCAGCTATCTCAAGCAGGTACAGATGGCCGCTCCGGGGATCCGGGTCCGGATCGAGCTGGTGCCGGCCACCCATCACTTCGAGGCCGACGGGAGCTGCGACGCGCGCAAGTCGGACACCTTGCACGTCACCGCGCGGCTCTCAGAGGGCAGTCAGTGGCTGCTCCGGCCGAACGACGGCTATTTCCTCCGCTTCATCAATGAAGGGGCCGACTCCGCCTACATCGCGGTGCTCGACCTGACGCCGGATGGGGCGATCGGCCAGCTCTTCCCGCGCGCCGACCTCTCCGGCGAGGACAATCTGCTGCCGCCGGGCGCGAGCTACCTGAGCAACCTCTGCTTCTATGCGACGGAGCCGTACGGGATGGAAGTCGTGAAGCTTTTCGCCACGCGGAGCAGGGTGAACTTCACGCCGGTGCTCACCAGCCCGGACCACGGTATCAATCGCTCGGCGGCCCATCCCCTCGAAGTCCTGCTGGCGGAGACCTACTCGCCCACCCGCGGCGATCCACCGGCCGCCCCGCAGGGCACCGGTTCCACCGCGGCCCTCACCCTTCAGGTGCTGCCGCCCGCCGCTACCGGCGGTCCCTGAAGCAGCTCGACCGTCGCGCGCGCGATCATCTCTTCCTCCCGCGTGGGGATCACCCACGCATGAAGGCGCGACCCCTCGGTCGAGATCCGCTGCTCCCGCACCCAGTCGCCGTCCTCCGCGAGGGTGAGGCCCGCCCACCCGAACGGCTCGGCGATCTGTCGCCGGATCACACTCGAGTGCTCCCCCACGCCGCCGGTGAAGACGATCGCCTCGGCGGCTCCCTCCAGCACCGCCAGATAGGCGCCGATGTACTTCCGCACCCGGTAGCAGAAGATCTCCAGCGCGAGCCGCGCGTCGTCGTCGTCCCGCCGGAGCAGGGCACGCACGTCGGAGTCGCCAGCAAGGCCGAGCAGCCCCGACTGGCGATAGAGCAGCTCGGCGAGCCGTTCCTCGTCGTAGCCGTTGTGCAGCAGGTGCAGCAGCACCCCGGGGTCGAGGTCGCCGGGGCGGGTGCCCATCACCAGCCCCTCGAGGGGCGACATCCCCATGGAGGTGTCCACCGACTTGCCCTCGCGGATCGCCGCCGCTGATGCCCCGCTGCCGAGATGCAGCACGATGAGCGACGGATCGGTCGAGCCGGTGAGTTCGGCGTAGCGCTCGACCACGGAGAGATAGGACCAGCCGTGAAAGCCGTAGCGATGTACCCCGGCGAAGGCGGGGAGGGCGTAGCGCCGGGCGGCGTCGGGGATGGTGCTGTGGAAGGCGGTGTCGAAGGCAGCCACCAGCGGGACGCCCAGCCCGAAGGTGGCCACGATGCCGGCGAGGGCGGCCCCGCCGTGGAGGGGGTCGAGCGGGATCAGTTCCTCGAGGTCTCGTACGACGCTCTCGTCGATCGGGACCACCGAGGTGAAACGCTCGCCGCCGTGCACGCAGCGGTGGGCCACCGCGTCAGGCCTGACCGGCAGCCCGGCCAGGAGGCGGGCCACCGCCCGGCCATGGTCCTGAGCCAGCTCCACGCGCCCCTGCGCGACGATCTTCAGTTCGCCGCCGGCGACCCGGACCAGCTTGAACTTGAGTGTGGCGCTTCCGGCATTCACCACCAGCACATGCATCCGCGGCTCCCCGAGTTTCGGCGGGCCGGAAACTAACGCGGCCCGGCGCCCGAAGGCACCGGCATCTTGCGCTCCGCCGCGGAGCGCCGATTTTAGGGAAGCGGCGCCTGGCCGGGTGCCGCTCCCTCCCTCTCGTGCAGGAAGACCAACAAGATGACTGGATGGATGCTCGCCTGGCTCGGCGATGTCGGCTCGTGGGCGTGGCAGACAAGCGTGGTCTTGCTGATCGTGGTCAACGTCCTGGCGGTCGCGGTGGTCTCAGTGACCCGCGACCGGGGCATCGTCAACCGCTGGACCAGTACCTGGCTCGGTATCAACGTTGGACTCATCGCCCTGGGCGCCGGCGTGCCGGTAGTTACCGGACTGCTCCAGCTCGCCGTGAAGGCCCTCCCAGCTCTCGGACCGTTCTCGGCCCACCTCCCCAAGTAAAGAGACCCCGGCTTCGGTAGATTGGAGGGGTCATGTCCTCCTCCCTCCGACCCTCGGCGCCGCCACCCCCCTCCCCGGCCACGGAGGGCAGGTATGCCCTGGCCGCGGCGGTCTACGGCCTCACCTACCTGGCAGCGAGCGCGGCGGGCCTGC
>Ga0209798_10002001_pt1 | contig 12068 bp, 5 predicted proteins | sample DOMMetBare3Fresh_FD_187475 | JGI IMG/M metagenome (GOLD analysis project Ga0209798, IMG submission 187475) | Wetland sediment microbial communities from St. Louis River estuary, USA, under dissolved organic matter induced mercury methylation -... | ecosystem: Environmental > Aquatic > Freshwater...
TCACGATGCCTTCAATAACAAGGATTTTTCAGCGCAGCGCCTGGGCCAGTTTCAAGGCAAACTGGATCAAGGCATCGAGTCGATGCGCAAACTGGTCTATGCTTTTTATAACGAAGGGTTCAGCTTCTCGCAGTTCCTGAACAAGAACCCCGAGCAGCGGGTAAACATCATCAATCTCCTGATGGGTGATGTTTTCAAGGATGGCGTGGACGATATCTATGGTCCGATGGCTGAGTTCGCCGAGATCCCGCCCCCGCTGTACGAGCAGTACGAAAATGAGGCCGCCGGAACCAGCGGAACAGCGCCGGAAGAGGTTTTGTCTGCGAAATACGAAACCTACGATGATTGTGCCGTACTACAGGGATCAGGCGACTGAGTTCCGTGAATTCTTACGCCCAGGCGTCATTCAGACAACTCCGGTCACCGCAATCTCAGAACAGCAGTTTTACCCCAAACTGAATGTGCCGCGGATCTCTGGCGGAACTAATCGTGCCGAACGTGGGCGAGCCAAGAAAGTTATCAGGCAGGTCGAAGTTCGGATGATTGAAGAGGTTGAAGAATTCAGCCCGTAACTGCAGGTTCAGCCCCTCAGAGATACTGGTATTCTTCAGCAGGGAAAAATTCACGCTCTGGTAGCCTGGCCCATCGAGAATATTCCTGCCGGCGCTGCCAAACGTTCCTCGCGCCGGGAAAGCAAACGCAGTCGTGTTGAACCAGCGATCGGCTGAACGGTTACCCAGCTTCGGATTACCAACCAGATTCGGCCGATCATTGGCCCCAAAACCCAGAATGGAGCGCCCGGTTCCGCTGTTGTCGATGTCCGGAAGCAACGCTACGGTGAAAGGCCTTCCGGACTGGTAAGTGATGATGCCGAAACTCTGCCAGCCGCTCAGGAAAGTCGAAACCCAGCCACCCGCGCCAAAATATTTGTGCCCCTTGCCCAACGGTAGATCGTACGAGTAACTCGCCGATAAGCGATGCCGCAGGTCGAAGTTCGAACGCCCGCGTTCCGCGCGCAGGTTATAGCTGTTTTGCGGGAAGTTTGGATCGCCCGCGCTACTGAAGAAATTCGAAGCGTCGTCGATCGACTTGGCCCACGTGTATGACACGAGCGTCGCCAGACCTCGCGACAGGCGCTGCTGGTAGCGCGCCTGCAGGCTGTGATAATTCGAATTTGCCCTCGATTCGAGCAGATCAATATCGTCGAAGCGCGGGTCGGGACGCGGCACGAATGGCAATCCCGGCGGCAGGGCGCTGGGTTGCGGTTGATTTATGTCTCGGGCAGTCAATAACTTGGTTCCCTTGGACCCGACGTACGAGAGTTCCAGGACACCGGTGCGTCCGAACTGCCGCTGCACATTCACGTTCCAGTGCTGCATATAAGCGGTGCGCAGGTCCCGTTGAATAGCGAGGGCGGAATCAGGCAGCGGGAACGGAAAGAAGGTCGGAAATGGATTGCTTAACGTCAAGGGTAGTCCAGGTAGCGAAAAGAAAATATTGTTATCAAAGTAGGGAGAGTTGAAATAGAGTGCTTCGCCCGGGGCCAGGGGCGACTGATCGTAGTAGACACCGTAACCTGCCCGCAGCACGGTCTTTTCGTCTCTGCCCAGGGTCCATGCCAAGCCGACGCGCGGCGCAAAGTTGTTCTTGTCCGGGGTTACCCCGCCACGCGGGACGCCACTCGTGCCCACCCGCACCAGACTGCGTGTGCCCAGGTCGTAGACGTTAGCGCGGTCCTCGGTATCAACCGGTGGCGAGTTGTATTCATAGCGGAGCCCCGCCGTCAGCGTCAGGCGCTCTCTCACGCGAACACTGTCGTTGACAAAGAAATTGTAGCTGTGGGTGCGCAGATGCTGCGGATTATCCACATGAGCCACGCTCGTAAGCAGGGGAAATCCAAGCAACAAATCGGCCAGGGCATTGCCTGAAATTTGCGCGAATGGAGAGAACTGGAGACGGCCACGCGCTTCGACGTCGCGGAAGGCATTCTGCTGCGAGAAACGAAGGTCGAGGCCAAACCTAATTTGCTGATTCCCATTCACCAGAGTCGACGTGTTTAGAACCTGGTAAACGTTCGTCACGCTGTTTTGCGGATTGTTACCCTCGTCCCCCAGCGGCGAGAGTCCGGTGACGGTGATAAAACTAAGGCCGGCATCACGAGCATTTGACGAGGGCACGGGCAGGCCCAGCTCGGGATTGCGGCGACTTGCTTCCTGCGTCACCTTTCCTGCCACCCGGCTCAGGGCTACGCGCGTCTCGCTGGCCAGATTTGGGGTGAACACATAATTAAGGCCGGCCATCACGTTCTGGCTCCGCCGCTTGACGGTAGCGCCAAAGCCCGGCACTAGTGAAAAGCCTGCACCTGTGAAGGGCTCGAACAGGTTCCGATCACCAAAACTATAGCGGACGGTTAAGAATGCTTTTTCCCCAATCCGGTGATCGAGACGAGCGTCAAAACTGTCGTTGCGGTCGCTTTGAGTTGGCGATGAGACAAAGTTTCTTAGGGACACATTGCGATTCGGCAGGGGATAGAGGTTCGCGATGGCCCGGCCTACCGCGTTGATTCGCTGCGCAGGAATTACACCTCCGGAAAAAGGCATGCCGGTAAATGGATCATTTGGGGCACCGAAAAGGCTCAGTGAAAAATTGCCCGAGCGTTCCTGCAGCGTAGGCACGTTGGTAATTCGCGTGATGCCCTCGCGTGAACGAGTGCCTTCATAATCGGCAAAAAAGAATGTGCGGTCGCGCTTGATGGGACCACCGAGCGAACCACCAAACTGGTTGCGCAAGTACTTTGGCTTCGCTTCGCCGGCAGGCGCGAAGAAGTTACGAGCGTCAAGGGCGCCGTTACGGTAAAACTCGAAGACTGAACCGTGGAGATCGTTGGTGCCGGACTTGAGGACTACATTTACCTGCGCCCCTGGGCTGCGGCCAAAGGTCGCGTCATAGCTGCTCGTCAGTGTCTCAAACTCCCGGATAGCGTCAACCGGGGGGCGTACGCCGAAAGTATTTAACTTGGGATCGACATTGTAAACGCCGTCGAGCAGGAAGTTGTTACCGTCTTCGCGTGCACCGTTAACGCTGAAAGCAAAATCGCCGCGCGCTGAGCCAGCCGAACCTGGCGCAGCCGGAGCCGCTCCCGGCACCAGTAGACTCAATTCGTAGAAGTTGCGGCCATCTAGCGGCAGTCCTCCTATCTGGCGATTGTCGATCACGGTCCCAAGCGATGCGGAGTCCTGCTTTAATACTGGAGTAAAGCTGATCGGTCCTCCGGCGGTGTCTTGCAGAGCGCTAATTTCCAGGCGGCTGTCCAACCGCAATTCCTGATTCACCTGAAGCTCAAAGCTCGGGATCTGGAAGCGAGCGAAGCCCTGGGCCTCAACCTCCAGGCGATAGACGCCGGGCACCAGTGAAGAAATCGCATACCGGCCCTCGTTGTTGCTGACGGTGCTGCGTGTCTCGTTAGTAGCGACATTCACTACTTTCACGCTTGCGCTGGGGATCACCGCCCCATTCGGATCGTAGACAGTTCCTCTTAACGATCCGCGTTGATTCTGAGCTGCCCCGGACGAGCCGAGTAATAGCAGCGCCAACAGTGGTAACAGCTTGTGAGTCATCGACATTTAACGCCCCCAAGAACGCAATTTTGGAAATCGAAACAGGTAGTCGGAAATTTTACAATGTCGCGGACATTATGACGAAGTCCGTCACGAAATATCTGCGAAACCTGACGGTGTATGAAACAACCGGATTGCTGTTTTGTCTATCAAAGTCGAAAACTGACTGATAGAATGCACCAGTACTAAACGGAGAAAAGCCACCTGTGGTTTCAAAGTAGTTTGAGTGTTGTCCGGCGCTCAGTGGCTGCGCCCGCAATTCCGGCGCAAGATGTGGGCCTTATTCAGTCTTATTTTGAATGCGGAGGTATCTGAATGCTCTGGATCGTCTTTGCCCTGGGCGCTGCGCTGGCGTGGGGGCTTTATGGGCCGGTACTACACGGCGGCCAGGTTGCTCTGGGCAGTCCGATGCGTGCTTTGCTTTGTGTCGGCGTCGCCTACTTTCTGATTGGCGTGCTGGTTCCGCTGGCCAGTCTTTCGACCCAGGGGGGACTGCAGGGCTTCACGATGAAGGGCTCGGTGGCGGCAACCCTGGGTGGCGCGCTCGGTGCCCTGGGAGCCATCTGCATCATCTTCGCGTTTCGCTATGGCGGACTGCCGACTTACGTGATGCCGCTGGTTTTCGCCGGCGCACCCCTCGTCAATGTGCTCTTTTCGATGTGGCTGCATCCCCCGAAGACGTCGGCGAATCCCCTGCTCTATCTCGGCTTTGTGCTCGCTGCCGCGGGGGCCGGCATGGTGCTCTACTTTAAGCCGCAGGCGTGATGGTTCTTCGCGTTTGTAAAAACTTGAGTCTTTCTGTGCGTCCAATGACCAATGAGAAATCTCAAATGGAAAATAGAAAATGAAAGCAACCGCAGAACCCCAAGACCAATGGAATTTCCTTCTCTCCCCATGCCTTTGGTCTCACAGCACGAACGCGATTCGGTAGTTAAGGAGATTGTTAATGAGAATCACCAACACCCTAACCAGCACAGCTCTCCTGATTCTTTTACTGGCCGAAACTATCGCTGCTCAAGCAAGTGGTGAGTGGCCACAGTGGCGCGGACCCAACCGCGACGGCATTTCCAAAGAGACAGGGTTGCTCAAGCAATGGCCGGCAGAAGGCCCACCGTTGGTTTGGAAGGCCAAGGGAGCAGGTCGGGGATATTCAACGATGGCCATTTCTGGTGGACGCCTGTTCACCCTCGGACTGCGCGGCGAGCGCGAGTTCGTCATTGCCTTTGACATAGCTACTGGCAAAGAGGTTTGGGCTACCGCACATGGCGGCGCTTACCGCGATAGTCGCGGCGATGGACCACGCGGTACTCCCACCGTGGACGGCAACAACGTCTATGCCCTGGGAGGAAACGGGGATCTCTCAGCGCTCGACGCTAAGACCGGCCACATTATCTGGGCGCTTAACGTACTGAAGAAGTTTGGCGGCGAAAATATCAACTGGGGCATCAGCGAGTCTCCGCTGGTGATAGGCGACAGAGTCCTGATCAACGCGGGCGGGCCAGGCGCATCAATCGTTGCTCTGAACAAGAAGGACGGTTCCCTGATCTGGAAAAGCCAGAACGATAAGGCCGGCTACTCTTCCGGGATGCCTGTGCAGATCGGTACTACGACGCAGGTGGTCTTTTTTACGCATCAACGCGCGCTTGGCCTGGATCTAAAAGATGGCAAGCTGCTTTGGGAATATCCGCGCGCTGCCAATGATGTGGCGAATGTTGCAACCCCGGTCGTACGTGGCAATCGAGTCTTTATTTCTTCAGACTATGGCACCGGAGCAGGGATGGTTGAGATCAAGGCTGATGGCCGAGCGCAGGAAGTCTATTTCACTAAAGACATGCGCAATCACCACAGCAGTTCGGTGTTAATCGGAGATTATCTCTACGGCTTTTCCAGCAGCATCCTGACGGCCATGAAATTCGATACTGGGGAAGTTGCCTGGCGCGATCGCAGCGTGGGCAAGGGCTCGCTGGTGTTTGCCGACGGGAATCTTTATTGCCTCAGTGAGAACGGCGTCGTCGGGTTGGTCGAGGCTACTCCGACCGGCTATCACGAGAGGGGACGCTTTCGTATTCCACAGGAATCACTGCCTACCTGGACGCATCCTGTAGTCGCCGGCGGACGACTCTACCTCCGCGATCAGGACACCATCTATGCGTTCGATGTTCGTGAGAAGAAGTGAGGTAACCATGGCTCGCAGAAACCGGCGATGATTGCGTGTGACGCTGAAGGCGCCCGCTACTTTCAGCCCAGGGCAGCGTCGTGGGTGACTATACCGATTGAGAGTCGCAGAACACCGAAGGTGTTCGCAAAAATGAATTTGCCAACCCCGTTGGAGTAAAAGGAGGCACCTGTTTCATGCACCCAGGGAGTTTCCCTGGGCTGAGAGTGGCGGACGCCCCTGGCGTCAAGCTATTGGCTCAAAAAAACCCGGTTACGGGGTGAAATTTTACGGGTACTAACAGGCCGCTACTACTGTTCCCGTTGCTTTACAAAATCGCGCGCTTCTTTTAACTCCGGCAACCCGTCGTCCGCCTGTCGCCACTGCTCCAGAAACCGCGTGTAGATCAACGCAGCTGCTGCCTTGTCGCCGCTCTTTGCTGCGGCGCGGGCTGCGCCCAACATTGAACGGGCACGGTTCGGCTGCCGGAGCAGCGATGCCTGAAACTGCTGCGCGGCTTCAACCGGCTTGCCAGCCAGCAGTAATAACTCACCAAATAATTCATGCGCTGGCTTGATCAGGCTCGGCGGACCTGACGGTGGACCGGCTTCCTCTTCCAGCGCAATTGCCTTTTTCATCAGCTCGGCAGCCTGCGCATGGTCACCTTTCGTCGCGGTTGCTACCGCGGCAACTTCAAGTTCATTAATGCTCGCTGGCAGCGCTTTGGCATCGGCGCCGGGCGCACCACTTTTTGCAGCGGCCACCCCCCGAATGAAAACGGGCAAGCGGCGACTGGTGTTGGCAGTCCTCAATGTCGCAGTCGGCTCCACCTGGGGAACCTTGTCGGCCATTGGAGCAGCGCCATGTGCGCCGTGTCCGCTCGCCATTCCTTCGCCAGCGTCCTGAGCAATGCCGGCCGGAAAAAGTGTATTGGCCAGGTTCCAACGCTCTGTTTCGACCACGAACGCCGCGGCCATATTGGCGTAATTGTTTTCGTAGTAGCCGGGTCGCAGCTTGTTCTCGTAAGTGGTGTCCGCCATTGTCTGCCGCATCAGGTTGAGCAATTCTTCAGCTTTGTGATACCGGCCCTGTTGCAGGTAGATGTATAACAACCAATGCAGACTGTGATAATCGCGCACGCTCGGCGACAGGTGCTTGCGCTTCATCCATGTCTCGGAGGCTTCCCAGGCTGATTCGTTGGATGCGGCCGCTTCCGGCCACATTCCTAGCTGCAGAAAGATATGTGAAGGCATGTGGCGCGCATGGTGCGCCTCGGGCGCTATGTCGGCGTACCGCCGGGCCGCCGGGAGCGCCAGAACCGCATGATCCGGATCGTCGAAGGCGTGAATGATGTAATGCGCTGCACCGGGATGGTTTGGGTTCTTCTGGTAGACGTCGAGCGCAATGGCGCCGGCCAGCGCCTGGATACGATAGCTTTTGCCGTCCGGACCGAGACCAAGCAGCGAGAGAGAGTAAAACGCGGCGGCATCCAAATCATCGGCATACTCGTGATAGATCTTTTCCATGGCGACTGAGTAAGCGCGGTCGCGCGCGCGCTTGTCACCTTCGCCATAGAGCAACCGGACGGCCTCCAGATATGCTCGCTCTCTCGGCGTGAGCCGTGCGCTGTCCTTAATCTTGCCGATTACCTGGCGTGCCGCGGCCGTATCCTGCTCTCCCCAAAGTGGGTGGTTGAAGGCCATCGCTTCTCCCCAGTAACCCATCATGAATTCAGGATCGATTTTGGTGGACTCGCGAAATGCCTCGAGCGCTTCTTCGTACCAGAATGAATGCAGCGCCGCAAGCCCGCGCAAGAAGGACGCCTGCGCCGGAGCTGACCCCGAAGTTTGAAATTCAACTTTACCGAGGTTTGTTTGCTGGCTCTTGGCGCCTGGCCCGGCGGCGAGAAATATGACGACCAGAAAAACCAGGCATTTAATCTTCACCTTCATGATTGCCCCCCGAACAAATCGCGATATTTGACAGCTGCGATGACACCTAACCTACAGCCTGGACCGTCCCTGCTGTTTCCCTATGCAATACAGATTGTGCTCCGTACGAATGAAGATCCTTCCATTGGAAATCGCCGGAGAGCTCAGGCAGTAATCGTTCAAAGGATTTTCGGCCAGCACTTCGAACTTTGGTCCAGCCTTGACCACTGTGGTCAGCCCCTCCTCATTCGTCACATAGATCCGGCCATCAGCCAGTACCGGCGATGAACTATAGGTTCCGTTCCTGATTCGCTCTGGGCCGTAGATTTCTTTTCCGGTGAGACCATCGAGACACCACATGATGCCCCGGTCATTGACAACGTACAGATACTTCCCGTCGCTGACGGGAGACGGCACATCCGGACCATTAGCGCTAGACCAAAGCACGTGCGAATTCGTGATGTCGCCTTTCCCGCCGGCCCGTAAAGCCAGCAGCGGCTTTACCCTGGACGGTGCATAGATTATGTCCGCGAACACCACCGGGGAAGCCACAAGCCGGTAGGAAGGATTATTGTCCGGGTTGAGACCGTTAGCGCGCCAAAGCTCTTTGCCGCTTGCCAGATCATGCCCCGTCACGCAATCGCCACCCGTGACCACGAGCTCAACCAGCTTGCCGTTCCGAACGAGTGCCGGCGTGGTATAGGAATCCGGTGATTCACGAATGGCAGTAGTCGGGCGTTCGACGCGCCACAACGTCTTTCCGCTCTTTTTATCGATGCGCAAAATGTAGGACGGTTCGTCAGTCTTCATCCCGTGCAGCACCTGAACATAAAGGGCATCTTCAAACAGTAAAGGCGACGAGGCATAGCCCCAGTTCAAGCCAAACTCGCCATAGTCCTTTTCGATATCGCGCGACCACAATTCCCGACCAGCGAAATCAAATCCCTTCAACACGCCTGTACCGGTCATCACATAGACGCTCTTACCGTCGGTCACCGGCGAAGGCGAGGACATGTTCTGCTTACGCATTTTGACATTCCCGCCCCCCAGCAATTGTTTCCACACCAGCCGGCCATTGGTGCTGTCGACACACCAAAGGTAAAGGTCATGGCCGTCGGCGAGGTTCAGAAAAACGCGGTCGTCCCAGATGACCGGTGTCGAACCACTCCACCCGGGCAGCGCGAGTTTCCAACTGATATTTTCTTCCGCGGTCCAATTTAAAGGGAGGTTTCTTTCACTGCTGAGGCCATTCAAGCCGGGACCACGCCATTGTGGCCAGTTGTCGGCGGAGGCACAGGTCATCGAGAGCATCATCACCGCGAGTGCGTAACTGGCTCGTGTACGCATATTTTTTTGCCTCCTTTGCGCCAAGGTTGAACTCCCCGCTCACCTTGCTCGCGCTGGGGTACCAGCCTGCCTTATTCTGCTCGCAATGCCGGCAACAGAGGCGAACGCAATGCCGCCCGGGTGGCTATAACCGTAGCCACTAAACCCGACAACAACACTGCAAACAGCAACAACCCCAAAGAAGCGTTCGGTATCTGGCCACCACGAGCAAGAAAGATCGGCGCAATCGCAAGCGCGGCTGAAATCGCTCCGAGCAACAGACCGCTCAAGAGAATCAAGGCGTTTTCCGTTATTACCATAATGGTAAAGTGCGACGAGTTATATCCCACTGCGCGCAGCAAAGCCAGTTCCCGGCGCCGCTCCAAAACGTTGCGCAGCAGCACTGCAGCCATGCCGAGCGTTCCCAGTAGCAGTCCCAGGCCACCCAGCATTTGAAACGTAGAAAGATAGGTGTTTTCAACCCGATGAAAGGTAGCCAGCCGTGCTGCTGTAGGCACGACGTCGAAGCCAAAATCTGCCAGTCGATCTTCCAGGGCAAGGCTGATGGCGGCCTGCTCCTTTTCCGGAGCATCGATCAGAAAAAAGCGATAGCCCTGCTCGTGCGGAAACAGTTTGAGGAAATTTTTTTCCGCCATGATGAGTTCGCTCTGAAAAACGCTGTCCGCCAGCGCGCCCACAATACGCAGCCGTACCGGACCTTCACTGCTGTCCAGAACAAACTCGTCGCCGAGCTTGAGGTGCAGCACATACGTAAGCGAATTGGCGTCGGCGATGACCGGTACTACACCGGCTCCCAAATCACCATCCAGCAAGAGCCAGTTGTTGTCGCCCCCGCCGCTGCTGTCCGCGAGCGAGTTCTGGAACCGAAAGCGATTGCTGCGGATGAATTCATCGGTCGCACCGAGAATCCGCGGACTCCGCGGCTGATAGAGGTTCAAACAACTGGCATCATCTCCGGGCCGCAACCGAAAGCGAGAAAAGCTCGCGCCATCAAGCACAGTCGCATTTTGATCTCCCGAAAGATTCAAAGCCTCGCGGCCTTCGCGACTATTCGGGTCGTGGATCAAAGGCAAGAGTGATTCCGCCAGCAGCGGGAATCCCCCGCTTCCTGATTTTCTCTCCTCTGTAATGCTGTGAGTGTCGCGCCTGAACGCGTCAACCGCCACGATAATGAAGGTTGCTGAGGCGATCAAAGCAATGCAAAGCACGCTGCGTCCCGGTCGATAGGCTGCATTTCTAAATCCCAGGCGCAGCAGCGACAACCATCCCGTTCCCTGAATTGACTTTGCCCTCGCCCGCTGTAACCAGGCGGACTCGAAACAGAGCAGAGCAACCAGTAGAGTGGCGCCGCTGCCAAAGAAACCCGCTGTTTGATTAATCAGGTGGAAAGACGCCGCCAGCAACATGAGAATGCCCGCAGCAGTGAAGAGCATCGCGGTCATTAATCGGTAACCTGCAGCGCCACGTTTGACTTTCGCATCCCCCGGACCACGTGATCCAGCCAACAGTTCCCGCGTTGACCTGCGCCGCAAGCCTCGCAGAGTCCAGTACACGCAGACGAGAGCCGCGCAAACTCCGCCCAGACCACCGAAGGCCAAAGACCGCGCCGATACGTACAGGCTGAGCATGTTCGTGCCGACGGCATCGACCCACCACGTCTGCAATCCAAACATCATCAGCTTTCCATACGCCAGGGCCCCAAGCAAACCGAGCAAACTACCTGCAACTGACAGCAACAAGCCCTCCAGCAAGAAGAGCGAACGAATGCGGGCGACGGGAAAGCCAATCGCCTGCATGATCCCAATCTCCCGCAAACGTTGCTCGATGCCGAGCTTAAAGAAGAGCGCTGTCAACAGCAGCGCAGAGACAACCAGAAAGAAACTGAAATAGAGAAAGTATTCGCCAAAGTCGGTTGCGCCGCGGGAAGCACTGAGGCCTTGCTGCCGCACCGGCTGGATGTTGAGGCCCATACTCGGGGGAGCAATCTCAGACCTCAACCGTGCGCTGTAGGTCTTAAGAGCTTCCCCAAGGTCAATTCCTTCGCCCGGCGTAATGCGTATCGAGGTCAGATTGCCGAAGCGCGATTGCCAAAGCTCCTGCCCCCTGGCGAGGGGAATAAACGCCTTGGGCGTAGTGCGATACTGCTTCCAGTAAGCTTCATCCTGCTTGCGAATGCGACTGAGGTCGACAGGAAAGGGCGGGTCCCAATCAGACAGATTTTCAGACTCGCTAATCCCCGGATAGTCTGGCACCAGATCGCGATCGGCGGCGATACCCGACAGCGGAACAATTGCCGCCAGATAAAATTCCGCAGTCCTTGTTTCCAGCCGCCCGTCCGTTTGCCAGTAATAATATTCGATAGATACTCTTTCGCCGCGCGTCGCCCCTAAATCATCTGCCGCCCACTCATTAAGGATGATCGGCGGCGGAAGATTCCGAGGCAATGAGGCCTGACCCACCAGCCTGCGTGGATCTTCCCGCAGCAACCGTTGAAAGAATTCTTCGTCGACAGCCGTTGCCAGTGAATAAGGAACCGACTTTTTCCCAACTGTCAGGGCGTTGGCAACATACGAAAACACCGGCGCTGGCTTAAACGACAATTCCGCTGCGATTTTCCCGGACGTATTAGCCAGCAACTCGTCGACGAGCGTGCTGGCTCGCTCGAGCGAGATACTGTGCTGATTCGCAAGCGCCCGCAGCTTGATGCTGTAGTCGGGAAGCGATGCCGACTCTTTTAATATGGATTCAAGCTGTGCCGTCGAGTTCGAAGGCGGATCAGATGGGAATTTGTTTTCGCTGTCCTTCTGGCGCGAGACCAAAATTGTGTTGACCTGTTCCGGTCTTTCCAGCTCTTTTTGCAGCAGCTTGAGAGAGACAAAAACCGCGCGCACCGCACTCTGCTGCGGCTGTGTTGAGAACTCGCCGAGATCCGCAGCCGAGACGACCTCTTTGAAAGTCAGGCGAAGAGTGCGCCCCAGATCCTCCTTGCGACCGTATAACGATTCCCGCGGGACGTCA
>Ga0209798_10002002_pt1 | contig 12067 bp, 12 predicted proteins | sample DOMMetBare3Fresh_FD_187475 | JGI IMG/M metagenome (GOLD analysis project Ga0209798, IMG submission 187475) | Wetland sediment microbial communities from St. Louis River estuary, USA, under dissolved organic matter induced mercury methylation -... | ecosystem: Environmental > Aquatic >...
GAGGAGGGCCGAAAGGCCCACGGTGAGGACCGGCTCCAGGGTCGAGACAAGGGAGGCGTCGGCCGCGCCGATGCGCCGCATGGCGGCGAAGAGGGTCGTGATCGGGATGACCGTGGAGATCACGGAAAGCCCGAGGATGCCGCCTATCGCGGCCGGCGTGGAGGGGATGGCCGGGAGCCGGCCGGCCTCGGCGGCCGCTCCCGCGGCGATGATCCAGTACACGACGGCCGCGACGAGCATGATGACCGCCGTCGCGGAGATCGAATCGACCTCCTTGAGGATGCCCTCGCCCGCGACGAGGTAGACGCCGTAGGCGAGTCCCACGAGGATGCCGAGGAGGAGCCCCCCGAGGGGGTAGTCGCCGCGCTTCCAAAAAGTTGCCGCGCAGCCCGCGAGCGAGAGCAAGAGCGCGGCGAGCGCCAGGGAAGCGTTCCCCCGCACCCTCGCTCGAGGGTCGGTCACCGGGAAGACATAACGGCCGGCCCGGCGGCCGCTATCCCTTGATGACCCCCATCGGCTCGAGCCGCGCGACCAGCGTCGAGATCCCGGCGCTCGCCATCACGCCCACCACCCGGGCCACGTCCTTGTAGGCCTCGCTCATCTCCTCGCCGAGCGTCTTCTTCCCGCGGGAGATGACCTCGATGCCCCGGTCCGCGAGCTCGCGGGCGATGGACCGGCCGCGGGCGAGCTTCAGGGCCTGGTGGCGCGACATCAGACGGCCCGCCCCATGGCAGGAGCTGCCGAAGGTCTCCTCCATGGCCCGGGCCGTGCCGGCGAGCACGTAGGAGTACCGCCCCATGTCGCCGGGGATGAGCACCGGCTGGCCCACGTCGCGGTACGCCGCCGGCACGCGCGGGTCGCCCGGGCCGAAGGCTCGCGTCGCCCCCTTGCGGTGGACGAGCAGCCGGCGCGGCCGGCCGTCCACGAGGTGGTCCTCGAGCTTCGCCACGTTGTGGCAGACGTCGTAGACGAGCCTCGCGCCGAGGTCGCGCTCGGAGATCCGCAGGGCGTGGCAGAGGGCGCGCACGGCGAGGCCGGTCATCACCTGCCGGTTCGCCCAGGCGAAGTTGGCCGCGGCCTGCATGGCTCCGAGGTAACGGCGGCCCGACGGGCTCGAGACCGGCGCGCAAGCGAGCTGCGGGTCGGGGATGGCCGCGTAGTCCGGACCGTAGCGGGCCATGGAGGGCGTGAGCTCGGCGAGCGACTCGTCGCAGACCTGGTAGCCGAGCCCGCGCGACCCGGAGTGGATCTGGACGGCCACCCGGCCGGGCAGGAGCCCGTAGGCCCCCGCCACGGCCTCGTCGTAGACCTCGGCCACGGAGTCCACCTCGAGGAAGTGGTTGCCGCTCCCGAGCGTGCCGAGCTGGTCCGCGCCGCGCTTGCGCGCCCGCTCGCTCACCGCCGAGGGATCGGCGCCGGCGAGCCCCCCGCCCTCCTCGCAGCGATCCAGGTCGTCGGAGCCGGCGGCGTAGCCGCGCCCCACCGCCCAGCGGGCGCCCTTCGCCAGCACCGAGTCCATCTCGGCGTCCGTGAGGCGGGGGATGGCGTGGCTCGACCCCACGCCGGTGGGGATGTCGCGGTAGAGCTGGGCGGTGACGTCGTGGACGCGGGGGCGGATCTCCGCCGCGAGGAGCCGCGTCGAGAGGACGCGCACCCCGCAGTTGATGTCGTAGCCGACGCCGCCGGGCGAGACGGCGCCGTCCTCCGCGTCCACCGCCGCCACGCCGCCGATGGGGAAGCCGTACCCCCAGTGGATGTCGGGCATGGCCAGCGAGTACTTCACGATTCCCGGGAGAAAGGCCACGTTCGAAACTTGAACCAGGGCCGGGTCGTCGGGAGCGGGCATGCCGTCGCTGTACACGCGCCCCGGCACCTTCATGCCGCCCTCGCGCGGGATCTCCCACAGCCAGTCGTGCACCCTTCGCAGCTTCATCGGTCACCGCTAGATGTCGAGCAGCACCCTTGCCCGCCACCCCGCCCCGGCGCGCTCGAAGCGGGTGGCGTGCCAGGTGACCGCCTTCACGTCGGTCCCCTCGGCGTGCCGCACCGGATCCCAGCGGCCGAACCCCACCGAAAGCTCCGCTCCTCGTCCGTCGAGCCGCCGCACCTCGCAGGCCCCGGGGATGAGCCGCTCGGTGGCGAAGCGGAAGAGGAGCTCCCGCAGGACCGTCACCGCCGCGCGGGCCGGGTCGCCGTCCGCGTCCACGCTCACGGTCTCCTCGCGCTCGACCTCCACCGCGCCGCCGCCCGCCAGCAGGGCGGCGAAGGCGAGCACCAGGCGCGCCAGCGCCTCCTCGGGGCTCGCGCCCTCGACCTCGACGCCCACGTCGGCGGTGTGCGGGACCTCACGATAAGGCTGCGGGAGCGCGTAGCGCACTCCTTCATCGTCCCCGTCCGGACCCCTCGGCACAAGGGTTCTTCCGGGGGGAGCGGCCCCCGGGCGTGCACCCGGGCCGCGGCCGCCCCCGGCGCCGGCGAGACCGCTCCGCGGGCCACTGGCACGGAGCGGCCGGTCATGGCACTCCCTCCGCCCGCGCCCGGACGGGCGCGATCTCGCGCGACGAGATGCGGACGAAGCGGACGAGGAGGGCGGCGGCCACGGCGGTGAGGCCGGCGCACAGGCCCCACCACAGACCGGTGATGCCCTCCCCGAGCCCGAAGCCGAGCGCGATGGCGATGGGGAGTCCCACGCCGTAGTGGCCGAGGACGTTGGCGGCGAAGGTGAAGCGGGTGTCGCCGGCGCCGCGCAGGACGCCCGCGCCCACGCCCTGGACGCCGTCGGAGATCTGGAACACCGCCGCCACGCGCATGAGCGGGACGGCGGCGGCGAGGACCTCGGGCTGGTCCGTCATGGCGCGGACGAGCGGCCAGGGCAGGACGAGGAAGAGGAGGGCCCACAGGGACATGAACCCCGCGCCGGCGAGGAAGGCCGCGAGGCCCGACCGGCGGGCGCGCGGGGTGTCGCGCGCGCCCACCGCCCAGCCGACGCGCACCGAGCCCGCGTTGCCGATTCCCACCGCGGCGTTGAAGGAGAAGCTCCCGTAGGTGAGGGCGATCTGGTGCGCCGCCAGCGGCACGCGCCCGAGCCGGCCGGCCAGGACCCCGACGAGTGCGAAGACCCCGACCTCCGCCGCCATGTGGAGGCCGACCGGCAGGCCCAGGCGCGCCGCGCCGAGCAGGTCGGCCGGCACCGGCCGCCGCAGGCCCGGCGCGGGCGCGTCGAGCGGCTCCGCCGAGACGGCGAGCGCCAGGATGCCGGCCTGCAGCGCGGTGCAGAGCGTGGTGGCGAGCGCGGCGCCGGCGGCTCCCATGGCGGGGAGGAGCCGGAGCGGCCCGGTCCAAGACGGCAGCGCCGCGCCGCCGAAGACCAGCAGCAGGTCGAGGAGGAAGTTGACGGCGTTGGCCACGACGGCGGCGGCCAGGATGGGGCGCGCCCGGCCCGCGGACTGGAGGTACGACCGGCCCGCCATGAAGAGGAGGAGGAACGGCAGGCCGGGGAGGCGCAGCCACAGGTAGCGGGCCGCCCCCGCCGCCACTTCGCTCTCGATGCCGGCGGGCTCGAGGAGGAAGGGCAGGAACGACATGGGCAGGGCGAGCAGCGCGCCCACCGCGAAGGCGAGCCACACGCCCTGCCACAGGAGCCGGCGCGCCCGGACGCGATCGCCGGCGCCGAAGGCCTGCGACACGAGCGGGTCGAGGCCCATCATCAGGCCCATCCCCGCCACCGCCACGGCGAAGAAGAGGGAGTTGCCGAGCGCGGTGGCGGCGAGGGGCACGGCCCCGGCGCGGCCCACCACCGCGGTGTCCACGAGCCCCATGAGCGACTGCCCCGCCTGGGCGAGCGCGATCGGCAGGGCCAGCCGGCCGAGCGAGGAGAGCTCCTCGCGGAGCCAGGGTCGGGGGCGCGGGTCCATCGAGCGCGGGAAGATAACCCGCCGGGCGGCACCGGGCGATCCGGGCTACACTCCCCCCGCCCGATGCGCTGGCCGTACGCCCTCCGATCGCTCGCCCACCGCAACCTCCGCCTCTTCTTCGCCGGGCAGTGCGTGTCGCTGGTGGGAAGCTGGATGCAGTCGGTGGCGCAAGGATGGCTCGTCTACCGGCTCACCCGGTCCTCCGAGATGCTGGGGCTCATCGGCTTCCTCTCGCAGATCCCGGTGTTCCTCTTCGGCATCTGGGCGGGCTCGCTCGCCGACCGCTTCCCGCGGCGCCGGGTGGTCATCGCCACGCAGGCGAACGCGCTCCTCCAGGCGAGCCTCCTCGCAGTCCTCACCTTCACCGGAGCGGTGCGCCCGTGGCACCTGCTCGTCCTCGCCTTCATGCTCGGGCTCAGCTACGCGTTCGAGATCCCGGCGCGCCAGGCCCTGCTGGGCGAGATCGCCGGCCCGGACATGCCGAACGCGCTGGCGCTCAACTCCAGCATCGTGAACGGCGCGCGCATCGCGGGCCCCGCGCTGGCCGGCTGGCTGGTGGCGGCGGTGGGGGAGGGGTGGTGCTTCGCGCTGAACGCGCTCTCCTTCCTCGGGACGCTGCGCGCGCTGTGGGTGATGGACGTCCCGGACCGTCCCCGGCCCGCGGCGGCCGCGGGCTCGCATCTCCGGGAGGGGCTCGCCTACGCCTGGCGCACGCCCATGGTCCGGGCGCTCCTCGCGCTCGTCGCGGCCTCGTCCATCTTCGGGATGGCCTACCTGGCGCTCCTTCCCGTCTTCGCCGCCGAGGTGCTCGGCGGGGGGGCGCGGCTCTTCGGCGTCCTGCAGGCGTGCACCGGGGCGGGGGCGCTCGCCGGGGCGCTGGCGCTCCTCGCCCGCAGCGGCGTCAAGGGGCTCGGCCGGCGGGTCGCGCTCGGGGCGAGCGCGCTGGGCCTGGGGCTGGCGGTCTTCTCCCTCTCGCGCGTCGCGCTCCTCTCCGGCGCCGCGCTGGCCGTGGTCGGCGTCGGCTACATCACGCAGATGGCCGGCGCCATGACGCTTCTGCAGGCGCTCGCGCCCGAGGAGATGCGGGGCCGGGTCATGGGCCTGTTCTCCACGCTCTTCGTCGGCATGTCCCCCTTCGGCTCGCTCGCGGGGGGCTTCCTCGCCGAACGCTTCGGCGCCCCCCGCACGCTCCTCGCGGGCTCGCTCGCGGTGCTGGCCGCGAGCCTCGCCTTCCACGCCGCCCTGCCGCGCCTGCGGCGGACCGTCGCCGGTCTCCACGCCGCGCCATCGCCCCGGCCCGTCGCCTCGGCCCCGTGACCGAGCCCGCCCGCAGCGTCCGCTCTCCCTGGCTCGGCTTCTCTGCCGTGGCGGTCGGCACCTTCATGGCGACCCTCGACGGCAGCATCGTGAACGTCGCGCTCCCCACGCTCGGCCGCCAGCTGCGGGCCCCCATCGCCAGCCTGGAGTGGATCGTCACCGCCTACCTGCTCGTCATCAGCTCGACGCTCCTCGCCTCCGGGCGCCACGGGGACGTGCTCGGCCACCGGCGGGTCTTCGTGGGCGGGATGCTGCTCTTCACGCTCGGCTCGGGCCTGTGCGGCCTCGCGACGAGCGTCCCCATGCTGGTGGGCGCGCGCGTCGTCCAGGCGCTCGGGGCCTCGGGAATGATGTCGATGGCCCCGGCGGCGCTCACGGCGATCTTCCCGCGCGAGCAGCGCGGCCGGGCGCTCGGCGGGATCTCGAGCGTGGTCGCGGCCGGGCTCACCGCCGGCCCGCCCATCGGAGGTCTGCTCATCCAGCAGTTCTCCTGGCGCGCCATCTTCCTCGTGAACCTGCCCATCGGCGTCGCCGGGGCCGTGTGGGCCTCGCGCGCGCTGCCCGCGGGCAGCCTCGCGCCCGGGGCGCGCTTCGACGCGAGGGGCGCGCTCTGGCTCGCCGCGGCGCTGGCGGGGGGCATCGGCGCGCTCGAGGCGGCTCCGGCCTCCGGAGGGCTGGCCCTCGCGCTCGTCGTCGCCGGAGCCGCGGCGGCGGCCCTCTACGTCCGGCGCGAGCGAGCCGTGCCCTCGCCGCTCGTGGACGCGTCCCTGTTCCGCAACCCGGCGTTCTCCTTCGGCCTCGCCGCCAGTCTCCTCTCCTACGCCTCGCTCTTCACGCAGACGCTCCTGTCGCCCTTCTACCTCTCGCAGGTGAAGGGGCTCGACAGCGGACGGCTCGGGCTCATGCTGACGGCGGTGCCGCTCGCCCTCTCCGTCACCTCGCCGGTGGCGGGCTGGCTCTCGGACCGCTTCGGCTCCCGCGCCCTCTGCCTCGCCGGCGCCCTGGTGCTCGCGGCCGGGCTCGGCTCGCTGGCGGCGGCCGGCGCCGGGGACTCGCTGCCGTCCCTGGCAGCGCGGCTCGCGGTCGAGGGAGTGGGCATGGGCCTCTTCCAGCCGCCCAACAACAGCTCGGTCATGGGGTCCCTGCCGCGCGAGCGGCTCGGCTCGGGCGGCGGGCTCCTCGCCTCCGCGCGCAACCTCGGAATGGTCTTCGGGGTGGCGCTCGCGGGCGCGCTCTTCGCGGCCGGCGGCGGCGCGGCGGGCGGCGTCGACGCCTTCCTCGCCGGCTGGCGGCTGGCGCTCTCCGCGGGCGCGGCGCTCGCCCTTCTCGCCGGGCTGCTCTCGCTCGCGAAGGGGGACGCCCGGTAGCGGGTCGGCGGCGAGTGCCCCGAAGTCGGGAGGGTGTACTGGACGCCCGTACAGAGGCGTGGCAGGATGCGGCGCGTGATCGTCCTCGGCATCGACCCGGGCTCGCGCCGCTGCGGCTTCGGGGTCGTGGCCCGGACCGGGTCGAGGCTGGCCGTGGTCGAGTCGGGCGTGCTCGTCCCCGGCGGCCTGCCTCTCGCCGAGCGGCTCGGCGCCCTGCTCGACGGCCTCACGGAGATCATCGCCCGCGCCGGCTGCGATGAGGTGGCGGTGGAGTCGGTCTTCTCCGGCGCCTCGGCGCGATCGGCCCTCGCCCTGGGGCAGGCGCGCGGCGTGGTGCTGGCGGCGGCGGCGCGGGCGGGCCTGCGCGTCTTCGAGTACGCGCCGGCGCAGGTGAAGCTGGCCTTCACCGGCAACGGCCGCGCCGAGAAGACGCAGATGGTCCGGACCGCCCGCTCCCTCTTCGGCGTGCGGGCCGACCTCTCCGACGAGGCCGACGCCATCGCCCTCGCGGTCTGCCACCTCGCCCACCGCGGGCGCGCGCCCCTTCCGGCGCGGCGGCGGGCGGGGGCGCGGGCGTGATCGCGCGGCTCTCCGGCCGGCTCGCCGAGAAGGGAGACGGCGAGGTCGTCGTGGACGTGGGCGGGGTGGGGTACCGGGTACACGTGTCGGCCGCGTCGCTCGCGTCCCTGCCGGCGCGCGGCGAGCCGGCCTCGCTCCGCATCCACACCCACGTGCGCGAGGACGCGCTCGACCTCTTCGGCTTCGCCACCGAGGAGGAGGAGCTGGTCTTCCGCGAGCTCATCGGCGTGAAGAACGTCGGCCCCCGCGCAGCGCAGAACATCCTCTCCGGCATCGACGCGAAGGAGCTGGCCGCAGCCGTGGCTCACGGCGACGTGGCCCGCCTCACCAGGGTCCCGGGCGTGGGGAAGAAGACCGCCGAGCGGCTGGTGGTGGAGCTGAAGGAGCGGCTCCTGGTCCTCGCCCAGGCGGCCGCGCCGGCGAGGCGGCCGGGGGGAGGCGTCCTCGACCAGCTGGAGCAGGCGCTCGTCGGCCTCGGCTACCGGCCGCAGCAGGCGCAGGGCGCGGTCGAGGCGATGCGCGATCGCGCCGAGGGTCGGCCCATCGACGAGCTCCTCCGCGAGGCGCTGAAGCTCCTGCGCGGCTAGCCTACGGCACGAGGATGGTGACCCGCATGGCGGGGTGGAAGGTGCAGGCCGCCTCGATGACGGCGGGGCCGTCGAGCGGCGGCGTCAGCGCGGACGTGCCCGCCGGGATGTCGAGGTCGAAGGCTGGCGGCCCGGATTGCGTCGTGGCCGTGTGCATCTCGCGATCCTGGTTCAGGAACTCGACGGAGGCGCCGCGCGGGACCTGGATGCAGCCGGGGTTCATCGCGTCCGAGACCATGGCCACGGCCGTCGTCGGAACGGCGCTCGCGTCGGTGCAGGGGGCGGGGGGCGGGGCCGGGACCGGGCTCTCGGCGGCGCAGCCGGCGAGGAGGGCGAGCGCGGCGACGCCGGCCCGGCTCACCGGGGCGTCCCTCCTGCCGGGTCGCGGGTCATACCGCGATGATAGTCTCTTCCCATGACGGTGAAGCCCGTCCGCGACCTGTCTGCACGCGCCGGGGAGGGCGAGGAGCGGCTCGAGCTGTCGCTCCGCCCGGCCACGTTCGACGAGTACGTGGGCCAGCCCAAGATCGTTCAGAACTTCCGCGTCTACGCCGAGGCGGCGAGGAAGCGCGGGGAGGCGCTCGACCACGTGCTCCTCTCCGGTCCGCCCGGCCTCGGCAAGACCTCGCTCGCCCACATCCTGGCGCGCGAGCTGGGCGTGACCCTGCACCTCACGAGCGGCCCGGCGCTGGTGAAGAAGGGGGACCTCGCCGGCCTGCTCACCGCGCTGGCGCCGCGCGACATCCTCTTCATCGACGAGATCCACCGGCTCTCGCCCGCGGTGGAGGAGGCGCTCTACCCGGCGATGGAGGACTACCGCTTCGACGTGGTCCTCGGCGCCGGTCTCGGCGCCCAGACGATGGAGATGAGGCTCGAGCGCTTCACGCTGGTGGGGGCGACGACGCGCACGGGCCTGCTGGCGAGCCCGCTGCGCGACCGCTTCCCCATCCAGGAGCGGCTCGACTACTACGCCGCCGGCGAGCTCTGCGAGATCGCGGCGCGCGCCGCGCGCAAGCTCGGCCTGCCCGTGGAAGACGCCGGGGCCGAGGAGCTGGCCCGGCGCGCCCGGGGAACGCCGCGCATCGCCATCCGGCTCCTGCAGCGGGCGCGCGACTTCGCGCAGGTGGAGGGCGACGGCAGGCTGACGAAGGCCATCGTGGACCTCACCCTCGCGCGGCTGGAGGTGGACGCCCGCGGTCTCGACGCCATGGACCGGCGCATGCTCGCGACCGTCATCGACGTCTTCGGCGGCGGTCCGGTGGGGATCGAGGCGGTGGCGGCGGCGGTGGGCGAGGAGCGCGACACGCTCGAGGACGTCTACGAGCCCTTCCTCGTCCGCGAGGGCTTCCTCGCCCGAACGCCGCGAGGCCGCGTGGCCCTTCCGCCGGCCTACGCCCACCTCGGCCGCGACCGGCCGCACGGCAAGCAGGGCGGGCTGTTCTAGCCCGCGGCCTCGCGCTACCAGGTGCCCGGCCGCCGGTAGCCCCGCATCGGCCCCATGAGCTTCACCAGCACGAAGCCGGCCACGAACCCGCCGACGTGGGCCACGAAGGCCACGCCCGATCCGGCCCCCGCGCCGGCCAGGGCGGAGAGGAGCTGCATGGCGAACCAGAAGCCGATGAAGAGCGACGCGGGCAGGTAGACGAGGCGGATGATGAAGATGATGAAGATGAGGGTGAGGACCCGCGCCCGCGGGAAGAGCACCATGTAGCCCGCCAGCACGCCGGCGATGGCGCCGCTCGCGCCCACCATGGGGACGAGGGCGTCGCCTGCCGCCGCGGTGATGAACGTCTGCGACAGGGCCGCCACGACGCCGCAGGCGAGGTAGAAGAGGAGGAAGCGCACGCGCCCCAGCGCGTCCTCGACGTTGTTCCCGAAGATCCAGAGGAAGAGCATGTTCCCGCCGATGTGGGCGAGTCCTCCGTGGAGGAACATGCTCGTGAAGATGGTGAAGGGCGGGGCGACCAGGTCCGGCGGCCCCACGTCCCGGAAGCTCAGGATCTCGTACGGGATGGCGCCGCCGACCAGCACCGACTGCTGGAGCCCGAAGGAGATCTGCCACAGGAAGGCGGCGGCGTTCCCCGCGATGAGCACCATCGTCACGATGGGCACCCGAAGGGTCGGGACGTCGTCCTTGAGCGGGAACATGCTGGCGTCCTCGGGGCGAGCCGTTATAACCCGACGCGTCAGGAATTGCGCCCGAGGGCGACGAACCTGACAGCGATGTCGCGGTTCCAGGGCATCCAGGGCGGCGTGGCGAGGTGCGGCAGGGACGGACACCGGGCTACGGATGGGAAAACAGTCCCTGAGAATAGGCGCTTGAAGCTCGACTCCGAGGATGCTACCCAAGGCATCCCAGGATGGCACCGCGTTTGCTCTGATCCGGCCGGATTCGAATATCCAGCCGAGGGGATGAATGGCCTACTGGAACCAGCGGACGGTCGGACGGCGCGTGAGCTGCACCGGGGTGGGACTCCACTCCGGGAAGCCGGCGACGCTCACCCTCGCTCCAGCGCCGGCCGACGCGGGCATCACCTTCGTGCGCATGGACCTGGGCGTCGAGATCCCGGCACGGGCCGAGCACGTGGTGGACACCACGCTCTCCACCAACCTCGGCATCGGCAAGGCGCGCGTCCACACCGTGGAGCACGTGCTCGCCGCCCTCACCGGCATGGGCATCGACGCCTGCCGCGTCGAGGTGGACGGCCCCGAGATCCCCATCATGGACGGCTCGGCCGCGCCGTTCGTGTGCCTCATCCAGGAGGCCGGCATCTCCACGCTCCGCGCCGGCAAGCGCTTCCTCGTGATCGAGAAGCCGGTCGAGATCCGGGACGGCGACAAGCTCGCCCGGATCGAGCCGTCGGAGCAGATGAGCATCGACTTCACGGTGGACTTCGACCACCCGCTCGTCACCAACCAGTCCTTCCGCTTCGTCTTCTCCGACCGCGCCTTCGAGCGCGAGGTGGCGCGGGCCCGCACCTTCTGCTTCCTGAGCGACATCGAGAAGATGCAGGCGGTGGGGCTCGCCAAGGGCGGCAGCCTCGAGAACGCCATCGTGGTGGACCAGTACTCCATCCTGAACCCCGAGGGGCTGCGCTTCCCCGACGAGTTCGCGCGCCACAAGGTGCTCGACGCCTTCGGCGACCTGGCGCTCCTGGGCCTGCCCGTCATCGGCGCGCTCGTGGCCCGCAAGAGCGGGCACGCCATGAACCAGGCGCTCGTGCGCAAGGTCCTCGCCGACCCCACGGCCTACCGGGTGGTGCGCGTCTCGGCCGACAGCCAGCTCGAGCCGCTGCGCATCCGCCTGCCGGCGCTCGGGGCCGCCGAGAGCCGCACCGCGTAGCGCGCTCTCCCGCCGCGCAGCTCGCGCTCTCCGCTCGGAAAAGGTGCATGCCGGCGACGCGGCCGCCCCTGGAGCTGTTCCACCGGCTCGCCGAGCCGGACAGCGCCCGCGCGCGCAAGAAGGTCGCTGCCCTCGGGCTCCTCGAGCGCGTGGCGTTCCGGAACTTGGAATTCGAGAGCCACCGTGCGGCGCTCGCGGAGCGCGGGGGCGCCGAGACCCCGGCCCTCTGGGACGGGGTCGGGCTCCACGTGGGCCTCGCCCGGGTGGAGGCCGCGCTCGAGGCCTTGCCGTCCGGCCGCGTCCCGCGGTGAGCGGGAGCGCACTGCCCAGGCCGGCCCGGCCCCGCGCGCCGGCCGCTACCAGCTGCCGAAGCGAGACTTGAGGCCCTTTTAGGGCCGGTTGACCTGGCCCTGCGTTACCAGGGGCTTAGGGCCGCGTAAACGCTGTAAAATCTAGGCCCATTGCAAGGTCCCCCTTCCCCCGTCCCCTGTCACGTGCTATCGTTTGCGGGCAGGTAAAAGTCAACCGAAGCGTCAACCGACAGGGGGCGCCCAATGCTAGGTCCCGCAAGCCCAATGCAAGGTCCTACGACGGGAGCTTCCGCGACCGACACCACGATCCGCAAACTCCAGAGGCAGGCCACGAAGGCGGGCCGGCGCGTCGAGGGCGGGCATCCCCTCGCGTCCGGCCTGCGCGTTCGGGTTGAACCAACCGGCACCGCGTCTTTCGTCTGGTACGGCTCCGAGCCCGGTGGCAAGCGCAAGCTATTCCACCTTGGCTATCACCCAGACACGACCGCGGCGGCAGCGGCACACGCGCTGCGCGCTTTGAAGCTCGAGCGCAAGATCGCGGTGCAGACGGGCCGGCCGTTCGCCCCGCACCGCGCAAAGCGGCGGGACCTCTCTGGGCTCACGATGCGCCAGCTCGTTGCGCTGTTCTACTGGCGGGAGCTGCGCCGCC
>Ga0209798_10002003_pt1 | contig 12062 bp, 12 predicted proteins | sample DOMMetBare3Fresh_FD_187475 | JGI IMG/M metagenome (GOLD analysis project Ga0209798, IMG submission 187475) | Wetland sediment microbial communities from St. Louis River estuary, USA, under dissolved organic matter induced mercury methylation -... | ecosystem: Environmental > Aquatic >...
CCAGGCTTGCTATGCCTTGGCTTTCGCGTAGCATTTGTTCGCCGGAAAGGATGGGTTCGGTTACGGGAACAGGGTCAGAAACGCAACCGCCGAATAATAAAGCTAAACAAGTAATAGTTAGTTTCGGCAGGATATTGAAATGAGTTGGCATGATCAGATACTCTTAAATAATGTAGAGATAAAAAAGATGGATAATTTTACAAAACGTTTTGATGGTTGCATTCAATTTCTTATTGCCATCGAGAAGATAAATCAGATGGGCAAATTTCGGGCTTGCACTTCGGAGTTATATTTACGTATTCATATAAGCTTGACGGTTATTTTAGATACATGAATTTTTTTTGTCATAAAATTTGCTGTTTAAATATTTTTGAAAATTTCCGGCAAAAAAAACTCACTCACCAGCATTTGCTTATGGGCAATGGCGTAAACCGTTCTTCTGCCCCATATTGATTGATCAATACCGGCTTCAGCAATCGCCGATTGGGACCATGTGGACTGGTCAATTAAGGTAATATCCATAGCTATGCGTTCCAGCTTGGGATAAGAAAAAATGATCTCACCCAGAGGGCGGTTGCCCAGATGAGATAAGTTATTTTTCGCTGCCTTGATGGTGCAAGTAGGAATGATTGTTCTTGCCAGAATCAGTGGCTTGCCCTCAACATGGAGTAACACCTCGCGGGTTAAGCTGTAACGGTTTTCAGGTAATTTGAGTAAACGGCGCTCACTTAAAAATGGATTATGCCAGCGCTGTAGCAGTATTTTAACAGCAACAGCATCACCGTAAACATTGCGCAAGCGTTGGGTCAACGAGCCTGATTCATAGGTCCAAGATTGAACGATATCAGGTAATTTATTGCGCAAACCCTGACGATTTTCCAGCCAAAAGGGTTCCCGTTTAAATAAAAAGCTTTTTGTAGTCAAACTGAACTAAACCTCTGCATAGTCTGTGGATGCGCCCAACCAACGATTACACAGAGGCTTTATGGCGTGGGGCAATTCGGCAAAAAATTGATCGCCCGTTTGCTGGATATTATCCAGCAAATCGGCATCTCTGGCTAAATCAGCAATTTTAAAGTGTACGGATCCTGTTTGTCGCGTTCCCATCACCTCGCCGGGGCCGCGTAATTCCAGGTCTTTTTCGGCAATGACAAAACCGTCATTACTATCTCTTAATATACCCAAACGCTGACGGGCAGTATCCGATAGCGGCGATTGATACATCAGCAAGCAGTAACTGTCACCGTCGCCACGGCCCACCCGTCCGCGTAATTGATGCAGTTGAGAAAGCCCCAAACGTTCAGGATTTTCGATAATCATTAATCCCGCATTAGGCACATCGACACCGACTTCAATAACGGTAGTGGCAACCAGCAAATCAATCTGATGATTTTTAAATGCCTGCATGACGCCCTCTTTGTCGTTGCTTTTCATGCGACCGTGAATCAAGGCAACTCGCACATTGGACAAGGCCCGGGTTAACAATTCGGCGGTTTTTTCTGCGGCTTCGCACTGTAAAACTTCTGATTCTTCTATTAGCGTACACACCCAATAAACCTGGCGATTTCTGCTTACCCAATTATTAATTCTGTCGATAACTTCAGCGCGGCGTTCGGAGGGAATCACGCTGGTTACAATGGGTTTTCTACCGGGTGGCAGTTCATCAATAATGGATATGTCCAGATCGGAATATTGCAGCATTGCAAGGGTACGGGGAATCGGGGTGGCGGTCATCACGAGTTGATGGGGCCTGGTCTCACCCTGTTGTCCTTTTTCTCTTAGCGCCAGCCGCTGATGAACCCCGAAACGATGTTGTTCATCTATTATAACCAAGCCCAGTCGATGAAAGTTTACACTCTCTTGAAATAACGCATGCGTGCCAATAATGATACCCGCCGAGCCATCCGCCAAGTCTTTTAATAAGGTTTTGCGGGCATTGCCTTTCAGTTGTCCGGTTAATAACACGACTTGAGTCTGGAAACCTTTAAACCACGCGCTGAAATTGCGTTTGTGTTGTTCAGCCAATAATTCTGTGGGCGCCATGACCGCCACCTGGAAGCCCGCTACTAACGCCAGTAAGGCCGCATAAGCAGAAACAATGGTTTTGCCTGAGCCGACATCGCCCTGAACCAGTCGCATCATAGGATGCCTCAGACGGCAATCCGCTTCAATTTCGGCAATGACGCGTTGCTGCGCGCCTGTTAATTTAAAGGGTAAGGAGCACAGAAACTGTTCTGCGCTGGTATTATCGCTGGGGCTTGCGAACACCGGGGCTTGCCAGGCCTTGGTTTTGTTCCTGGTTAAGCGCAAACTCAGATGATGAGCCAGCAGTTCTTCAAATGCCAGACGCTTCAGCGCGGGAACACTGCCGTTTTGTAATGCTTCAATCGAGACTGATTCATCGGGAGCGTGCAGAGTTTGTATTGCCTCTGCCAGGGACGGGTAATGGTATTTTTTCAAAATCGCTTCAGGGATCCAGTCTACCAATAGCTGGGGTTCATTGTTGCAAAGACTTAACGTTTGTTTTACCGCTTTTCTTAACGTAGTTTGGCTGAGGCCCTCCGTTAGCGGATAAACGGGCGTTAAGCGGGTTTCCGTAATATATGCGTCAGGATTTGAGATAACCTGATAGTCAGGATGAACCATTTCCAGCCCGGCGAATCCGTGCCGAACTTCAGCAAAACAACTGATTAATGTCCCCGGTTTCAAAGTATTGTGCTGGTTGGCGCTGAAATGAAAAAATTTTAATGAAATAAAACCGGTGTCATCGCTGATTCTACAAATCAGGCTTTTGCGGCCTCTGGGTAAAATATCAATGAATTCAACTCTACCGCATATCAACACAGTCATACCCGCCATCAAAGAACCGATAGGATAAACCCGTGTTCGGTCTTCATAACGGAGGGGCAGGTGAAAAATAAGATCCTGAATAACACGGATACCGAGCTTTTCAAGACGGTTTACCGTTTGGGCGCCTATCCCCGTCAATTTAGCGACCGATTGGTTAAGATAATTCATAACGGGGAATTCAAGTCTTTTTTGTCAGATTAATTTGCAAGCACTGGATACCCGTCGGGATAAGGGTATCCATTGCCAGGGATGGTAAGTTCAAACCCATCCATGGGGCCTGGATTCCGGCAATCCATGCCGGAATGACGAATTTGGAAAGGATAAATCATGTACTCTGACAAAGTAGTATTTAGGATAAGGGTAACCTGAACAATGGCTAAAGTGGATATTCCTGGGGTTTAAGAAACATAATCGCATCCATTTCCACGCCGGCGTCTTTAGGCAAAGCGGCGACACCAACGGCAGCGCGCGCGGGATATGGCTCTTGAAAATAAAGCCCCATGATTTCGTTGACTATAGGAAAATTTGCTAAATCGGTTAAAAAAACATTCAATTTAACAATATCGCCTAGGTCACCGCCCGCGGCTTCTGCAACAGCTTTTAAATTGTCAAATACCTGGGTGATTTGAGCAGCGATATCGCCTTCAATAAGCATCATGGTTTTAGGTACTAAAGGAATTTGTCCCGAAAGATAAACAGTGTGGCCGACTTTGACCGCTTGTGAATAGGTTCCAATTACCTGGGGTGCTTGATTAGTCTGAATGATTTCTTTGGTCATTATTGAGCCTGCTTATACGTTTTACCAGAGGGCGAGGTATTATGCTTTCATCTGTCCGGCATTATATCGATAATTGCTAATGGATAGAAAGACTAAGGCGAGAGTCATCAATAGGTGTTTTTGTGGCGCTGCCCTCAGCGTTTATAAACTAATCATTCTGAGGGCCGCGCTCCTTTTTGTTTTGTCTGAATTTAAACCCTTGAAGCCTTTCAAATTAGGCCTGGAGATTAATAATAAGACGCCTATTATCTGATTAGAGTTGGGTATATGTCCTATAAATTCTCGATCAACACATCGGCAAATTCGCTGCATTTGACTTCTATTGCATTATCCATCAAGCGTGCGAAATCATAGGTTACCCGTTTGCTGGCGATAGCGGCATCCATTGCTCTGATAATGGCATCGGCGGCTTCTGTCCAGCCCATATAACGCAACATCATTTCACCCGATAATATTAATGAACCGGGATTAACTTTATCCTGATCCGCGTATTTTGGCGCTGTCCCGTGAGTGGCCTCGAAAACCGCTGTGCCTGTTTGATAATTAATGTTACCGCCGGGTGCGATACCTATTCCGCCGACTTGTGCCGCCAGGGCATCGGATAAATAATCGCCATTCAAGTTCAATGTGGCTATCACATCAAAGTCTTCAGGCCGGGTTAAAACTTGTTGTAGGGCAATGTCAGCAATGGCATCTTTAATTAAAATACGGCCACTTGCCAACGCGTCTGCTTGTTCTTTATTTGCGGCAGCCTCGCCTGATTGCGCTTTGGTTTTTTCCCATTGTGCCCAGGTATAAGTTTGCTCGGGATATTCACGTTCAGCAACGGCATAAGCCCAGTTTCGAAATGCCCCTTCAGTGAACTTCATGATATTGCCTTTGTGGACTATCGTCAGGCTTTTTCTTTTATTGGTGATGGCATAGTCAATAGCTGAGCGTAGCAGGCGTTCCGTGCCTTCTCGCGATACCGGTTTGATACCAATGCCTGATGTTTCTGGAAAACGAATTTTACTAAATTGTGCTGGGAAGTTTTCATGCAGAAGGCGCAGAAACAACTTGTTCTCGTCACTGCCTTGTTCAAATTCCACTCCAGCGTATATGTCTTCAGTATTTTCCCTGAAAATAACCATATCGACCGCGCCAGGATTTTTTACGGGTGAAGGCACGCCTTGAAACCATCTGACTGGACGCAGACATACATACATATCAAGCAACTGTCGCAACGCCACATTTAAGGACCGGATACCGCCGCCTATTGGCGTGGTCAACGGGCCTTTAATCGACACCAAATAATCCCGGCAGGCATCAACGGTTTCATCGGGAAGCCAGGTATTCAATAACTTGTTCGCTTTTCCGCCGGCATAAACTTCCAGCCAGTGAATTTTCCTTTGCCCTGAATAAGCGCTTGCAACAGCCGCGTCTAGCACACGTACCGTGGCACGCCAAATATCCGGCCCGGTTCCGTCCCCTTCAATATAAGGAATAATAGGGTTGTTGGGCACGACAAGTTTACCGTTTTGCATCGTGATCGGGCTGCCATTCGGCGGGGGAGTAAGACGGGCCATAGATTGCTCCTGATATGATTGAATCGATTGTCCATCGATGTAAACGCAAGGTTTTTTAAAGTCATGATCCACGCGCTATACTGTTCGATGACTGCCGGTATCATAACAAAGGAATAAGCGGTTGTCTTAGGCTTATAAGGTTAAATACGCATTTTGAATTATAAAACCCTTTACTTATAAAACGGAAACAATATGCCCTGTTCAAGCCCGGAGCCATGAAAATAATCCACAAAAACAACCAATTCATGTTGCATTGTAAACGTTCATGTTTTGGACTTTAAAACACAAAGCTGTGTAATGTCAGCTATTCAGTTAAAATTCACTATACGTGAGCTATTTTTATGTTTCTTGAAGGCTCATGGACGTTACTTTCAGTAATGGTAAAAAGATGAACTTAACCCCTGGATTACCCATGATAACCTTGATCAAAGAAGAGACGCGATTAATCTCGTCTATGCAGCCCCTATTAATCGTATCTTTGTTGGTGTTGTTACTTTCCTTTAGTTGTTTTGCAACAGAGGCAGATCAGCCAACATACATCAGCCTTGATCAGGCAACAAAACAAATTATTAAGAATAATAGCAACATCAGGGTGCTTGGTGCTGAAACAGAAATAATTGATGGAAAAGAAACACATGTGATTAAAGTTTTAACGCCGGATGGCCATATCCAGCATTATAAAATTGACGCTGAAACTGGCGAAATAATTCATTAAACCGCTACTACTATCGGAGCAACCATGCGTATTCTTATCGTTGAAGATGAAATTACACTCTGTGAGCAAATTCATCAATATCTGGCTGGTAAAGGTTTTGCTGTTGACACGGCAAATACCGGTAGTGATGGTTACTACATGGGCAGGGAGTACCCAATTGATGCGGCTGTGATTGATATTGGCCTCCCCGATTTTTCAGGCATCGAACTCATTAAGCGCTTACGCAAAGATAAAGTGAGCGTACCAATTTTAATTTTGACGGCCCGTAGTCGATGGCAAGAAAAAGTGGAAGGACTGGAGGCCGGGGCAGATGATTATCTTGTAAAACCTTTTCATTATGAAGAGTTGCTCGCTCGTCTAAACGCCTTGATCAGACGATCAGCAGGGCAAGCGCATCCAATATTAACCCATGACAATATTGAACTGGACACCGTGGCGCAGGAAGTTTCCGTCTCAGGCGTAAAGCTGGAATTAACAGCTTACGAATACAAGGTACTGGAATATTTGCTGTTTCGTAAGGGTGAATTGATCTCAAAGTCGGTTTTGACGGCACATATCTATGATGAAGATTTTGATCGTGACAGCAATGTTATAGAAGTATTTATCGGCCGATTGAGAAAAAAACTTGACCCTGACGGTACCCGCAAGCCAATTGAAACATTGCGCGGAAGGGGTTATCGGATTCCAGTTGGACACTCTTGATCCTGGCTTTTATAAGGCGCGATAAATAGTGTCTCAAACTATCTTAAAGGCCTTGAATGCCGGTTAAATCTTTAAGCTTTCGCTTGCTGATAGCTGAAGGCCTGGTGCTAGCCGCTTTTTTTGCGCTTGTTGCCATCGCTCTTGAGCAAGGCTTTCGTGAAAGTGCTGAACAGTCCTTACAGGAAAGATTACAGATTCAAGTGTATTCGCTTTTGTCAGCCGCTAAACTCAATAATGCGGGCGAATTAATCATGCCCCCCAGTTTACACGAACCACGATTTGAAAACCCGGGTTCTGGTCTCTATGGTTTTATTCAGCAAGCCCAAAACAAGCTGATTTGGCGTTCACCTTCGGCTATTGGACTGGATGTCATTGTTCCTCCAAAATTTAGGTCAGGAAATTCCACATTTGTGTTCGATAAGCATGGCCGTTATGTTCTGCATTACGATGTTCTTTGGCAAAATGTGGCGGGTATAGAGCGTGAATACATCTTTACTGTTGCTGAGGATGCCCGATCTGTCAGTAGTCAGGTGGAAGAGCTTCAAAAAACCTTGAGGATATGGCTTGTGGCTATTGGGATAGTTTTGGTTTTTATTCAATTTGTAGTCTTCCGCTGGAGTTTAAAACCACTACGGAGGATCGTAGAGGATCTAGAAGCCATCGAACAGGGGAAAAAAAACCTTTTAGACGGTCAATATGCAACGGAACTGGAGGGCCTGGCAGGTAATATGAATGCCTTCATTACCCATGAGCGAGCGCATTTGGAACGATATCGCAATAATCTTGCTGATTTGGCACACAGTTTAAAAACCCCCCTAGCCATATTGCGCGGCTGTGTTGAGTCTTTCAATGACAATAAAGTGACGGTGCAGCAACAGATTTCTCGTATGAATGAAATCGTTGAGTATCAATTACAGCGAGCAGGTGCCAAAGGTGAAAATATAGCAATCAAAACAGTAGACATAGCTGTCGTTATTAGAAAAATTTGTGAAACACTAAACAAGGTTTATATCGATAAAAAAATAAATTTCGAAATTTCAATACCTGAACAATGCCTGATTTATTGTGAAGAAGGCGATCTTTACGAAATAGTCGGAAATTTAATGGATAACGCCTGCAAGTGGTGTCAGCACAGCGTTAAAGTCAGTATTGCGCTTAATCAGCGCAAAAACCGGCGTAATTTTTCAGTTCTGCTTCAGATTGAAGATGATGGGCCGGGGATTCCTGTGGGAAAATTTAATAGTATTTTAAAAAGAGGGATTCGTGCCGATGAAAATATTGATGGGCACGGTATAGGGATGGCCGTCGTTTATGAATTAATAGGTTTGTTGGGCGGCTACTTAGAGGGAGGAACGAGCATTATGCTGGGCGGAATGAGATGGAGTGTTTATTTGCCGTGATGCTTTAAGTTCATGTCGAATTTTAATTTTATTAGAAGGCGAATTCAAGTCCATTGATTTGAAGATAAAATCATAATCAAGAAAATTAGTATCTGCTATGATGGCTCAAAGAATAAGACGGATGAGCAATAAATCAAAGAACCCGTGCAAACCAATGTTCTCAAACCGGCCAAAGCCATAAAGCCGCTTTATTCATTTTTCCAGGCAGGCCCCATATAGTCGTCAATTACCTCATTGCATGGTTTATTCAGCGCATGATCAAAGCAGCCATGTCCGGGCCAGAAGCTGCACTAACCTCATCGCCGCCAGCGCTTCGAGTCTTGCCGAGATACCTGTCTTCGGACAGCCTAAACCATTTGATAATCAGAACAGCATAAGGAGTCTTGATGGCGATTACTGATTACTTCCGTATTAACTGGTCATGGAATCGACTGGGTAAAGCGCTGTTCAGTCCAAAGCCTGAAGGGCTGGATGCTAAAATCGAGGAGGTAAAACCGCACCTTCCTGCTCCCGTTTTCTGGTTGTTAGGTAAAACACAATCGGGAAAAACGTCTCTGATTCGCGAGTTAACCGGCAACGATTCGGTGGAAATAGGCAATGGTTTTCAGCCTTGCACATCAACCTCACGCTTTTACGATTTTCCCTCGCGCAGTCATCCTATGATTCGCTTCCTCGACACGCGTGGAATAGGGGAGGCTACCTATGATCCGAGCGAAGACTTGGCTTGGTGCGCCGGTCAAGCGCATCTTTTACTGGTGGTGCTGCGCGCTCTGGATATGAATCAAGACGGTGTGGTTGCATCTGTGAAGGAGATTCACGCACAACATCCAAGCTGGCCGATTGTGGTGGTTCAGACTACCCTTCACGAGGGCTATGCCACGCCTGGTGCAGAGCATATTTTGCCTTATCCTTATCAACAAACACCTTTCCCCGCTGCGGTGCCCCATGGTCTAGCTCAGGTATTGCTGCATCAGCGCGATTGGTTCAAATCGATGCCGGTTCATTTTGTTCCGGTTGACTTTACTCTGGCAGAGGATGGTTACGAACCAGCCGATTACGGCTTGAACGCTTTATGGGAAACCATCGAAAGCGTGCTGCCGTTCGGAGTCATAGGATTGTTGCGAGGCTCGGAACAGCATAAAGAACTGCTTGATTTTCATGCCAAGCAAGCGCATCCACACATTATCGGTTACGCGCTAGTGAATGCGGGAGTGGGTGCGATTCCGGTGCCCGCAGCGGGCTTGCCGCTGGTGCTGGCGGTGCAGGCCAAGCTGTTCCACAGCATTGCCTCGATCTACGGGCTGGAACTGACCCGCAGGCTTTATGCCGAATTCAGCACACTGCTTGGTGCCAGTATCAGTGCGGGTCTGCTGGGACGTGAGTTGCTCAAACTGGTGCCTGTTTACGGATGGGCTTTGGCAGGTGTTTATTCCGGCGCCATGACCTATGCACTGGGTAAGGTTTTTTGCGTTTATTTGTATGGTGTCAAACGTGGCGCTTTGCCCGATCATGAGACCTTGAAAAAGGTTTATGACGAGGCATTTGTCCATGCCCGTCAACTTCTCAAAACCCGGAGCGGCTGATTCTATTTTGTCAGATTATATGACCACTATTTTTCTACTTCGTCATTTCGGCAAGGATTCCCGAAATTTGGGCTCCACGGATTGTTTGAGCTTACCATTCATGGCACTGGATATCCGCGTCCCGGCGGATATGTCGAGCTTACGCATAATCGGCTAAAGGAGAAAAACTAAGTCATGCCCATTCAACTAAAGCGCTTTGGCATTCTGTTGGGTTTCCTGTTTTTGTTACCCTGGCTTGCCTTGATGGCACTGGGTGGGCGCTGGCTGTGGGAACATGGCTGGCTGTCTTATGGACTGGGAGGACTGGCGGCATTCTTATCACTGCTGTCGGGACTATTGCGCTGGCGTATCAAGCAGACAAAAGCTCAGATTATCGAGCCAATCACGATTGCTCCCAACCAAAACTGGCCGGATACAGCTCAACCCGCTTGGGCGGCTATTGAAAAACTGGCGAAAACCGGGTCCACGCGCACCGATCTTTTTTCTGATCAGGGCGCTCTGTTGAAACTGAGTAACGAAGTGTTGAGTACCGTTGCCGGATATTTTCACGCCGATTCCAAACACCCCATCATGGAATTTCCTTTACCTTATTTGCTCAAGCTGATTGTGCTGGTCTGTGAAGATATCCAGCACGAGGTACTGGACAAGATTCCGGGTAGTCACGCCGTGAGTGTGGGCGATTTACTCCGTTATAAACAGTGGTATGACACGCTGGCGACAATGAAACAAACCGTTGAGGTCGGCAAGGTTTTTTTCAATTGGACTGGGGTTGCATCAGGCAAAGCGCGTAGTGCACTTTTGGGAAAGGGTCTGAATTTAGTGACGGACGAGTTACGCCAGCGACTGGTTAATGCTTATATCTGCAAACTGGGTTATTACGCCATTCAACTTTATAGCGGCCAGCTTACCCTGGATGCCATGGAGCCGACCGATACCTTAACCCAATATGCAAAACAGGATATGCAACAGGCCGAGCATGTTGCCGAGTCGGTGGAACCTTTGCGCATCCTTATAATGGGTCAGGTCGGCGCTGGAAAATCCAGCCTAATCAATGCCCTATTTGGAGAAATCAAAAGCGCTGAAGGTCTGTTGCCCACCACGCCCGAGATCACGCCTTATGTGCTGGAACGCGACGGATTGCAACAGGTCATCGTGCTGGATAGTCCAGGCTACGGCGGTTTGATGCACGAGAATGTTTCCGGGGCTTTAAAGCAGGAATGGGCCAAGGTGGATCTGATCCTGATGGTTTGCAATGCCGCTCAAGCAGCACGGCAGGAAGATGCCCAACAGCTTGATGCCATCCGCCGCTATTTTCAGGAAGAATGCCAAAATCAAACCTTGCCGGTCATTATCGCTATTGCCACTCAAATTGACCGACTTCGCCCATTGCGGGAATGGCAACCGCCCTACAATATTCAACACCCTACGCGCCCCAAAGAACACAGCATTCTTAAGGCGTGCTCAGTTATTGCTCAGGACTTGAGCCTGCCGCTCGACCATATAGTGCCGGTTTGCATGGCACCGGAACACTCCGCTTATAACATCGAAGAGGGGCTCATTCCACTGATTCACGAACAGCTCAATGAAGCCCAACGTGTGCGCTATTTACGCTGCTTGCGTCACCAGCAAGACAGTAGTTACTGGAAGCTCTGGAAACAACAAGCTATCCAGGCCGGACAGCTAATTATAAAGCTTGGGACAAAACTGAGCTAGCTCATAGGTTGATGAGATGGACTCATCACACACCTTGTTGCAATAAACAGAAGCCAAACAACGCTTGGGTTTTCTGAAAGAGCAAAGCAATCACTATGCGGCCTATATCGCTTCTATCCAATTAAGGGCAATTCGGTTTTTGTTTACTGGTGATCGCCAAACAAACACAAGGCTTTGGAAATATTGCGCAGACGCGACAGACGCAGACGCTATGCAGCAACAGTATGGGTATTAGCTTTTTGGGCAAGCTGTGGCAAGCTTTTCGTACAGTAATTTTCGGGGCTTTGGATGGCTTGAAAGCACTTTTAAGTGATGCAGTTTCCATGGTTATGGATGCCATTGACGTACTCATAGAGTGCTGTTTTTGGCAAGTCTTGCAAATTGACCTCAAGACGCTAAAGCTTGAAGCTTTGGAAATCAAAGATGAGTAACGTCCGTGACGGTAAAAACGAACCTCGAAACTTTAGATATTAATTGCCCATATAATTTATAATCTCATTTGGAATTAACCAGCAGGAGTAAGATCATGATAATTGACATTCAAGCACGTAACGTTTCCCTGACTGAAACATTAAGCAGTTATGTGGTTAAACGCATTAACAGTTCATTAACGATTATATACAGCGAATTGTAGTTCGACTTTTGGATATTAATGGTCCAAAAAGCGGCATTGATAAACGCTGTCATATTCAGGTGGTCATGCCTCATCAACCTGATGTGATCATTGATGATGTCGAGAGCTGTCTTTATGCCGCC
>Ga0209798_10002004_pt1 | contig 12058 bp, 8 predicted proteins | sample DOMMetBare3Fresh_FD_187475 | JGI IMG/M metagenome (GOLD analysis project Ga0209798, IMG submission 187475) | Wetland sediment microbial communities from St. Louis River estuary, USA, under dissolved organic matter induced mercury methylation -... | ecosystem: Environmental > Aquatic > Freshwater...
CCGGGGAAGTGGGGATCTTGAGCAATCACCACCCTCCCCGGGGGCACCCACGTCTCAACGATCGACACACCGCGTCAACCCACACAACGCGCCTGAGACGCCGTCGCCCCGACCGCCCGACCCCGCATGGGGAGGCGCATCACGTCGAACGGCCCCCCGGGCCGGCGTCCGGCCCTCGTGTCGGCGGCCCCGCCGCGCCGCCGGCGGCGCGCGGCCCCCCGTCCTCGTCCGGGTCGTCGAGGACGCCCGGCACGAAGATGCCGGCGATGACCGCGACCGCCATGACGACGAGCGGCGCGCCGATCCACGGCCGTGGCGACCCCAGCGCGGGGACCGCCACGGCGAGCTGGAGGACCTGCCAGACGAGCGCGGGAGCACGCGACCAGCGCTGCGCGCGCCACACCGCGACCCCCACGGCGGCCACCCCCGCACCCAGCAGGACGACGATCAGGGCCATGAACGCCGCGCCCGACCGCGTGGTGGGATTCGACACGAGTGTGTCGATCGCCAGGACGAATCCGTATCCGATGACCACAATGGCTTCAGAAACGACGACAGCGGCCACCGCTCGACGCACACGGGACGCTCGTCGTGCACCGGTGATCGGTTCGTGAGTCATTGATTCGTCACACCCTGTCACCATCAAGGGACGCTGGAACATGCTCCGCAAGCACGGTACAGGCCACAGCGGCCTGACGCAGAGCATGGCCTCGGCGGGTCTGACCTGCAAAGACTACGACAAGTACATACTCGAACACGGCTCTCCATCGGCCCCGCTTCCACAGCGCTCGGTGACGAAAGTTGCCGTGAATCCCTTGTGAAAGCGGGCACAAGGATGTGAGGCTTGGCGTTGGAGACATGAGGACGTGACGGAGCGTTTTCACTGATCATCGCGAAGGGCTTGACCGACAGCCGGATCCGATGTCAGATACCCAACACGCTCTGCGTTCGCGCAGACACTGAAAGCGACGAAGCCCCCGCACGGGGCTGGAGGAGTGGAACACCTGATGGACTGGCGGCACCGCGCGGCATGCCTGGACGAGGACCCCGAGCTTTTCTTCCCGATCGGGAACACGGGTCCGGCACTGCTGCAGATCGAGGAGGCCAAGGCCGTCTGCCGACGTTGTGACGTCGTGGAGACCTGCCTTCGCTGGGCGATCGACTCTGGTCAGGACGCCGGTGTCTGGGGCGGCCTGTCCGAGGACGAGCGTCGCGCTCTCAAGCGCCGCAATGCGCGCGCACGACGCGCCAGCTGACCCGACACGCCGGCTGACCCCGACGCGCGGGCCCGACCCGCACGACACCCGGCGCGGACCTCGCGGCTCGTGCGGCTGACCTGCGCCGGGACGCGGTGTGAGGGAGCCGTTCCCGACCCAGGACCCGGATGCGGCCCGCTGACCTCAGGGCCCGACCGCCGGCGGCCCGACCGCCGGCGGCCCGCTGACCGGGGGCCCCACCGCTGCAACGGGTGGCCTCACCACCGCTACCGGTGACGCCTCGGCGCAGGCCCGCGTCGGCGGCCGGCCGGAGGACGGCTCGGTCGCCGGATCCGCGGACGGCTCGACCGACCGCACCGTGACGTCGACCGTCACCGCAGTTCCTCCCTCGGGCGGCGTCGTCCACTGGATCCGGCCCCGCATCTCCCCACCGACGAGCGCCTGCACGATCTGTGTCCCGAGCCCGTCCGCACCCGCGGTGAACCCCTCGGGCAGCCCCGCGCCGTCGTCTTTGACGACGGCGCTCAGGTGCCGGCCGTCCCGATGGGCGACGACGGTCACCGTCCCGCCGCCCACGGCGAGCCCGTGCTCGACGGCGTTGGTCACGAGCTCGGTGAGGACGAGCGCGAGCGGGGTCGCGTTCTCCGCCCGGAGCTCGCCGAACCTGCCCTCGCGCAGCACGGCCACCGGAGCGTTCGCCCCCGCGAGCTCGACCGCGAGCGTGACGACGCGCGCGACGACGTCGTCGAAGGCGACGGTCTCGCCGAGGCCCTCGGAGAGGGTCTCGTGGACGAGTGCGATGGTTGCCACCCTGCGCATCGCCTCCTGGAGCGCGAGCCGGCCCTCCGCCGACGGGATCCGTCGCGCCTGGAGACGCAGCAGCGCGGCGACGGTCTGGAGGTTGTTCTTGACCCGGTGGTGGACCTCACGGATCGTCGCGTCCTTCGTCATGAGCTCGCGCTCGCGGCGGCGCAGCTCGGAGACGTCGCGCAGCAGGACGAGCGCCCCGATCCTGGACGCGGCGGCCGCCAGCGGGATCGCCCGCAGCGACAGCGTCGTCCCCCGCGCCTCGACCTCGCTGCGCCACGGTGCCCGACCGGACAGCACGAGCGGCAGCGACTCGTCGACCGGACCGGACTGGTCGAGCAGCGGCGTCACGATCTCGGCGAGCGAGCGCTCGACGACGTCGCCGACGTAGCCGAGCCGGTGCACCGCCGACAGCGCGTTGGGGCTCGCGTAGTGGATCCGGCCGTCCCGGTCGAGCCGGATGAGCCCGTCGCCGACGCGGGGGGCGCCGCGCCGCGAGCCGGTCGGGGCGCCGGCGACGGGGAACTCCCCCGTCGAGATCATCCGGGCCAGGTCGTCGGCGCACTGCAGGTAGGTCAGCTCGAGCCGGCTCGGGGTCCGGGCGGCGGCGAGGTTCGTGTGCCGGGCGACGACCGCGATGACGCTGTCGCGCCGGACGACGGGGACGGCCTCCTCTCGGACCGGGACGTCGTCGTGCCACTCGGGGTCGCGCTCGCGGCAGATCCGCCGCAGGTCCCACGCCCGGTCGACCTGGACCCGGCGCCCGCGCGGCACCCGGGTGCCCACCACGTCGTCGTAGTAGACCGTCGGCCCGGTGCTCGGCCGGCAATGAGCCACGGCGACCCAACCGTCGTTCTCCCGGTCGGGCACCCAGAGGACCAGGTCCGCGAACGACAGGTCCGACAGCATCTGCCAGTCCCCGACGAGCAGGTGCAGCCACTCGACGTCCGCCGGCCGGAGGTCGGTGCTGGCGTCGACCAGCTCGCTCAGGGTGGGCACGGTCCAAACCCTAGACGCCGGTCCCCACGACCCCGGCTCAGGCCGTCGTGCGGACCACCCCGCGCAGGGTCCGCAGCGCCACCGAGAGCGAGGCGAGGTCGCCCTTCTCGAGGCGGCGCACCTCGTCGAGGGTCTGCGTCGCGCGCGCGACCGCCGCCGCGTTCTCCCGCTCCCAGGCCTCGATCCGCTCCAGCGGGTCGTCACCGGACGGCGTCGCCCCGAGCACCGCGAGCGTCAGCGACTCCAGCGCCGCGTAGAGGTCGTACCGCAGCGCGGCGCGGGCGAGCGCCTGCCAGCGGTCCAGGCGCTCCAGACCGCTGATCCGGGTGAGCATCGCGTCGACGGCGTACCGCTCCGAGAGCGTGAGGTAGACCCGGGCGGCCTCCTCGGCCGGGATGTGCGCCTGCTCGGCGATCTGCGCGACGTCGAGCAGCTGGAACACGTTGAGCAGGCAGGCCCCGCGCTGCGAGAGCTCGGCCGGGACGCCGAGCTTCTCGAGCCGCTGCGCCTGCTCGACGAGGGCCTTGTGCTCGACGCCGACGATGAGGTCGGCCAGCTTCGGTCCGAGCTCTGCGACGACCGGCGCGAAGCGCTCGATCTCGGCGCCGACGTCGAGCTGGCCGGGCCGCGCCTGCAGGAACCAGCGGACCGAGCGGTCGAGCAGCCGGCGGAACTCCAGGTACAGCGCCGTCTGCGCCTCCGTCGGCACGACGTTGTCGAGCGCCTCGACGGCCGCGACGTACTCGCGCAGCCCGAAGATCTCCCGGCAGACGGTGTACGCCCGGGCCACCTGCTCGGGGCTGGCCGCCGTCTCCTCCTGCACCCGGAAGGCGAACGTGATGCCGCCCCGGTTGACCATCTCGTTGACGAGGCACGTGGTGATGAGCTCGCGGCGCAGCGGGTGGGCGGCGAGCCGGTCCGCGTACCGCTCGACGAGCGCGGGCGGGAAGTAGTCCCGCATCGTCCGGGCGAACCACGGGTCGTCGGGCAGGCCCGAGGTGACGACCTCCTCGGTGAGCGCGATCTTCGCGTAGGCCACGAGGACCGCGAACTCCGGCGACGTGAGACCCCGGCCCTCGTCGTCCCGCTCGGCGATCGCCGTGTCGTCGGGGAGGAACTCGAGCGCGCGGTCCAGCACGCCCCGACCCTCGAGCGCGCGGATGAAGCGCTGGTGCACCGTGAGCATCGCGTGCGACTGCTTGCGCGCGTTGCCGAGGAGCACGTTCTGCTCGTAGTTGTCGCGCAGCACCATCCGGCCGACGTCGTCGGTCATGTCCGCCAGCAGCGCGTTGCGCTGCTTCTCCGTGAGGTCCCCGGCCGCGACGACGCGGTCGAGAAGGATCTTGATGTTGACCTCGTGGTCGGAGCAGTCGACACCCGCGGAGTTGTCGATGGCGTCGGTGTTCACCCGGACGCCGTGCATCGCCGCCTCGACCCGGCCGAGCTGGGTGAGCCCCAGGTTGCCGCCCTCGCCGACGACGCGGACCCGCAGGTCGCGGCCGTCGACGCGGATCGCGTCGTTCGCCTTGTCACCGACATCGCCGTGGGACTCGCCGGACGCCTTGACGTACGTCCCGATCCCGCCGTTCCACAGCAGGTCGACGGGCGCGGACAGGATCGCGCGCATGAGCTCGGCCGGCGTGAGCGCGGTCGTCGACGAGGGCAGCCCGAGCCGGACCGCGACCTGCGCCGCGATCGGCACCGACTTCGCCGTCCGCGGGAAGATCCCGCCGCCCGCGGAGACGAGCGAGGCGTCGTAGTCGGCCCACGACGAGCGCGGCAGCGCGAAGAGCCGCTCCCGTTCGGCGAACGAGGCCGCGGCGTCCGGGTCGGGGTCGAGGAAGACGTGCCGGTGGTCGAACGCCGCGACGAGGCGGATGTGCTCGGACAGCAGCATCCCGTTGCCGAACACGTCGCCGCTCATGTCGCCGACGCCGACCACGGTGAGCTCCTGGGTCTGGGTGTCCCGGCCGAGCTCACGGAAGTGCCGCTTGACCGACTCCCAGGCGCCCTTGGCCGTGATGCCCATCGACTTGTGGTCGTAGCCCGCGGAGCCGCCCGAGGCGAAGCCGTCGCCGAGCCAGAAGCCGTAGTCCTTCGCGACGCCGTTGGCGATGTCGGAGAAGGTCGCGGTCCCCTTGTCGGCGGCGACGACGAGGTACGTGTCGTCCTCGTCGTGCCGGACGACACGCGGCGGCGGCGCGACGACCTGCGTGACGACCGCGTCGTCGTCGCCGCTCGCGGCCGGTGCCGCGACGAGGTTGTCGGTGACGTCGAGCAGGCCGCGGATGAACGTCTTGTAGCAGGAGACGCCTTCGGCGAGCCACGCCTCGCGGTCGACGGCGGGGTCGGGCAGGTCCTTGCAGACGAAGCCGCCCTTGGCGCCGGTCGGCACGATGACGGCGTTCTTCACCGTCTGGGCCTTCACCAGACCCAGGACCTCGGTCCGGAAGTCCTCGCGCCGGTCGCTCCACCGAAGACCGCCGCGCGCGACCTTGCCGAAGCGCAGGTGCACGCCCTCGACGCGTGGGCTGTAGACGAAGATCTCGAAGGCCGGCCGCGGCTGCGGCAGGTCGCGCACCGCGCTCGGGTCGAGCTTGAACGACACGTACGGCTTCGCTGCCGTCGGTCCGTCCCCCGCCTGGAAGAAGTTCGTCCGCCGGGTGGCGAGGACCAGGCCGAGGAACGCGCGCAGGATCCGGTCGTGGTCCAGGCTCGCGACTCCGTCCAGCGCGGCGCGGACCTGCCCCGCGAGCTCGTCGCCTGCTTCGGTCCGCCCGAGGTCCGCCGACGCCCTCGTCGAGACGCCGCCGAACCGGTCGGGGTCGAACCGGACCTCGAAGAGCCGCACGAGCATCCGCGCGACGTCGACGTTCGCCTCGAGACACCGCTCGACGTAGTCCTGACTGAACGTGGAGCCGGTCTGCCGCAGGTACTTCGCGTAGGCCCGCAGGACGACGACCTGGCGCCACGTGAGGCCGCCGAGCATGACCAGCCGGTCGAACCCGTCGCTCTCGGCGCGACCGTGCCAGGCGGCCGCGAACGCGTCGCCGAACAGGTCCCGCGCGCGTTCGGGCTGGTCGACGGAGACCCCGGTCGCGGTGTACCGCAGGCCGAAGTCGTAGATGTAGGCCGGCGTGCCGTCGTCCCGGACGATCTCGTACGGACGCTCGTCCACGACCTCGACGCCGAGGTTCGACAGGTAGGGCAGCACGGCGGTCAGCGACAGCGGCGCGAGCCGGTAGAGCTTGAACCGGCGCTCCCCCGTGGCCGCCCCGACCGGCTCGTAGAGGTTCATGCCGAGGGACTCCTCGCCGTCGGCGAGGGCCTCGACCCGGCGCAGGTCGGCGACCGCGACGCGGGCCGGGAAGTGCTCCTTGTACGCCTCGGGGAAGGCCCGACCCCAGGTCCGCAGCAGCCGGGCCGCCTCCTCCTCGCCGGCCTCGGCCCGCAGAGCGTCCGCGAGGTCCTCGTCCCACGAGCGCGTGGCCTCGACGAGCAGCGTCTCGATCTCGGCGGCGTCGACGTCCGGCAAGGGCGTGCCCGGCTCGACCCGGATGACGAAGTGCAGCCGGGCGAGCACCGACTCGCTGACCCGGGTCGTGTAGTCGACGTGCGAGCCACCGAAGGCGTCGCGCAGGATCGCCTCCATCTTCAGCCGCACCGACGTCGTGTAGCGGTCGCGGGGCAGGAAGACGAGGCACGAGACGAAGCGGCCGTACTCGTCGTACCGCATGAACAGCCGGGTCCGGCGTCGCTCCTGCAGGTGCATCACGGCGACGGTGATGTTCGTCAGGTCCTCGACACCGATCTCGAACAGCTCGTCACGCGGGTACGTCTCGAGGATCTGGAGCAGGTCCTTGCCGGAGTGGCTGTCACGGGAGAAGCCGGTCCGGGCCAGGACCCCCTCGATCTTGCGGCTCACGACGGGGATCCGCCGGACGCTGTCGGTGTAGGCGGACGACGCGAACAGGCCGAGGAAGCGCCGCTCGCCCGTGACCTCACCGGCCGCGTCGAAGGTCTTGACGCCGATGTAGTCGAGGTAGGCGGGGCGATGGACCGTCGCGCGCGAGTTGGCCTTCGTCAGCACGAGCAGGCGCTTCTCGCGGGCCTTGGCCCGGGCCTGCACGGTGAGCCGGTCGAAGCTGCTCGACGACGCGTGCTGGTCGTAGCGCAGGATGCCCAGGCCGCTGCCGGTCTCGGCGACGAGCACCTCGTGGCCGTCGCGGTCGTCGAGGCGGTACTCGCGGTACCCGAGGAAGGTGAAGTGGTCGTCGGCCAGCCAGCGGAGCAGCTGGGTGGCCTCCTCGACCTCGTCGGCGGGCAGCCCGGCCGGTGGCTCGGCGGCGAGCGCATCGGCGGTGTCACGGGCCCGCTGCTGCATCCGCGGCCAGTCCTCGACCGAGACCCGGACGTCCTCGAGGACGTCGTGCAGCCGTGCCGTGATCTGCTCGACGTGCGCCGGGTCGGTCTCGCGGTCGATCTCGACGTGGATCCACGACTCCACGAGACTGTCGCGGGCGTGCTCGCCGGACGACCAGCCGTTGACCGAGACGTCGAGCACCTCGAGGAGCGCGCCGGCGATGTCGCGACGGACGACGACCTGCGGGTGGACGACGAGGTGGATCGCCCGGTCCTGGCGGCTCAGCTCGGCGCTGACGGAGTCCACGAGGAACGGCATGTCGTCGGTGACGATCTCGACGACCGTGTGACCGCACGACCACGCGTGCTCGTCGACGGTCGGGGTGAAGACGCGCACGTTCGCCGTCCCCTGCGGGCGGCTCGACGCGAGCTGGCGGTGCGAGAGCGCGGCGCCCGCGAGGTCGACGGGGTCGCGCTCCGCGAGGTCCTCCAGCGAGGCGTGGCGGAAGTAGCGACCGATGAGCTGGCCGAGGTTGGGCTCCCGGCAGCCCTGGCGCAGGCCGGCCTCGGTGGCCCGGTCGAGGATCTGCGAGCGTTCGCCGTCCTGTGTGTGCGTCATCGCACGCCCCACTCCGTACCTCTCCCGCGACGTGCGCCGTTGCACGCCGTTCCTCGACGATACCCACGCTGGGACACTCCACCGCGGTCCGGACACCGCCCGCCGGGCGGTCGTGACAGTTCCACCTCACCCTGTCGGCGGATCGGCAGCAGATCTGGAGCCCGGCCCGGCCACGCGCGACCGGATCGCTAGGCTGCGCGGCGGACCCATGCGCCCGGCTCCGACGCGCTGGAACGACCCGGGAGGACCCACGTGCGCCTGACGGCCGACATCCGCTACGACGCCGACCCGGACGCCGTCTTCGGGATGCTCTGCGACCCGGCGTTCCAGGAGCAGCGGTGCGTCGCCACCGGGGCCCTGGAGCACGAGGTCGTCGTCGAGGAGTTCGACGACGGCGGGACCACCATCACCTCCCGCCGGACGATGCCCACCGACGAGGTGCCGGAGTTCATCCGCACCTTCGTCGGCCGGACCCTCGTCGTCGCGGAGATCCAGGACTGGACGGGTCCGGACGCCGACGGCGCCCGCGACGGCACGCTCGTCCTCGAGATCACGGGCGCACCGGTCCGGATGACCGGGTCGCTGCGCCTCGTCGCCGAGGGCCCGGGCACGGTCGAGGTCATCGACTGCGACCTCAAGGCGGCCGTGCCTCTCGTCGGCGGCAAGATCGAGAGGTCCGTCGAGCCGGCGATCCGGTCCGCGATCCGGGTCGAGGAACGCACCGGGCGGGCCTGGCTCGCCCGGGACTGACACCCTCGCCGTCCCGCGCGCCGACACCCTCGCCGTCCCGCGCGCCGACACCCTCGCCGTCCCGCGCGCCGACACCCTCGCCGTCCCGCGCGCCGACACCCTCGCCGTCCCGCTCACCGTCCTGCGCGCCGTCCCGCTCAGCCCTGGTGCGGGTAGCGGTGGTCGGTCGGCGGCACGAACGTCTCCTTGATCGAGCGGGTCGACGTCCACCGGAGCAGGTTCTGCAGAGCGCCGGCCTTGTCGTTCGTGCCCGAGGCACGTGCACCGCCGAACGGCTGCTGGCCGACGACGGCGCCGGTCGGCTTGTCGTTGACGTAGAAGTTGCCCGCGGCGTAGCGCAGCACCTCCTGCGCCTCGACGATCGCCTGCCGATCCTGGGCGATGACCGCCCCGGTCAGCGCGTACGGCGCGATCGACTCCATCTGCCGCAGGACGCGGTCGTACTGCCGGTCGGGGAACACGTGGACGGCGAGGATCGGGCCGAAGTACTCGGTGGAGAACATCTCGTCCGTCGGGTCGGCGCCGACGACGACGGTCGGCCGGACGAACCAGCCCTCACGGTCGTCGTACGTCCCGCCCGCGACGACGTCGAGCCCGGACGTCTTGTGCGCCCGGTCGATGGCCGCGGAGTGCGTGGCGAACGCGCGGTCGTCGATGACCGCACCCATGAAGTTCGACAGGTCGGTCACCGGCCCCTGCGTCAGCGACTCGGTCGCCGCGACGAGCCCACCCTCGAGGCGGCGCCACACCGAGCGTGGCACGTAGGCCCGCGAGGCCGCCGAGCACTTCTGGCCCTGGTACTCGAAGGCGCCGCGCACGAGCGCCGTCCGGAGCACGTCGACGTCGGCCGACGCGTGGGCGACGACGAAGTCCTTGCCGCCGGTCTCCCCGACGATCCGCGGGTAGCCGCGGTAGGTGTCGAGGTTCTGCGCGACGGCGCGCCAGAGGGTCTTGAACGTCGGCGTCGAGCCGGTGAAGTGGATCCCGGCCAGGTCGGGGTCAGGCAGGACGACGTCGGACACCGCGATCCCGTCGCCCGTCACAAGGTTGATGACGCCGGGCGGCAGGCCGGCCGCTTCGAGGAGCCGCATCGTGAAGTGGGCCGCGAACTGCTGCGTGTGAGCAGGTTTCCAGACGACGACGTTGCCCATCAGGGCCGGCGCGGTCGGCAGGTTCCCGCCGATCGCGGTGAAGTTGAACGGCGTCACCGCATAGACGAAGCCCTCGAGCGGGCGGTGGTCCGTACGGTTCCAGATGCCCTTGCTGTTCACCGGCGGCTGCTCCTCGAGCACCCGCCGGGCGAACATGACGTTGAAGCGCCAGAAGTCGATGAGCTCGCAGGCGGCGTCGATCTCGGCCTGGTAGACGGTCTTGCTCTGGCCGAGCATCGTCGCGGCGTTGAGCGTCTGCCGCCACGGGCCGGACAGCAGCTCGGCGGCCTTGAGGAAGATGGCCGCCCGGTCCTCGAAGGACATCGCGCGCCACCCGGGCGCGGCGGCCTTGGCCGCCGCGACGGCGGCCGCTGCGTCGTCCTTCGTCGCCAGCCGCAGGGTCCCGAGGACGTGCCGACGGGCGTGCGGCTGGACGACGTCGAGCTTGCGGCCCGACCCCATCACCGCGCGGCCGCCGATCGTCATCGGCAGGTCGATCCTGGCCGACGCGAGGTCGGCGAGGGCCGCCTCCACGGCGGCACGCTCGGGGCTGCCGGGGGCGTAGTCCCGGACCGGCTCGTTGATCGGGACGGGGACGGAGGTCACGGCGTCCATCGGGGGGACCTTCCTGCTGCGGGTCGAGGCGGGAGTCGTCGGGGCAGGCACATGCTGCTCGCCCGGACGGCGCTGGACCAGCCGGGCGCGCCGCGGGGGAACGGCGCGCGAGGCATGATTCATGGGATGAATATTGGTATACAACGCTGCATGCATCAAGTCCCGATCATCGACGGACGCCGGCAGGTCGGTGGGCGGGTGTTGGATGACGGCGTGACCGGCAGCCCGGACGACGGCGAGGCTCCCCCGCCCGCGGCGACGCGCGTCGTCAGCGGGCCCGACGGCCCCGTGCGAGTGCGGGTCCTGCCGGGCGTCCGGGCCCCGCGCGGCGTCCGCCGTCCGGTGCTCGTCGCCTTCCACGGGTGGACCGACTCCGGCGAGTGCTTCGCGCCGCTCGCCGAGGCGCTGGGCCGGCGCTGGACCGTCGTAGCGCCCGATGCCCCTGGTCACGGCGGCACGCCGTGGCCGGCCGCCGCCGAGTACGTCGTCGCCGACCACCTCGCAGGCGCGGTCGCCGTCCTCGACGCACTCCCCCGGCTCACCGGCCGGCGGGCGCCGGTCGTCGTCCTCGGGCACTCGATGGGGGCGCTCACCGCGGCCCGCGTCGCAGCGGCCCGGCGGGGCGTCGTCCGGCACCTCGTCCTGGAGGACCCGGCCCGCACGACGTTGCATGCCGCACGCTCGTCGACGGCCTGGCACAGCTGGCTCAGCGCCTTGCAGGAGGAGGACGACGCTGCGCGCGCGGACTCCTCGCGGCGCAGCGACCCGACCTGGCCGGAGGACGAGCGGGGGCCGTGGGCGCGCAGCAAGGCGGAGGCCGACCTCCGGCACCTCGAGGTCCCCGTCGACTGGGGCGAGCCGCTCATGGCCCTGCTCGCCGAGGTGGCCTGCCCGGTGACGCTCGTCCGCGGCCGGCCCGACCGCGGCGGGATCGTCTCGATGACCGGGGCCCGTCGGTGCGCGTCCGTCTGCGCGGCCGGCTGCGACGTCGTCGCGCTCGATGCCGGCCACAACCCGCGGCGCGAGGCCCGGGCACCGTTCGTCGCGGTGCTCGGCGCGGTGCTCGGGCGGTACGAGCGCTGAGGAGCAGGCGGCTCGCCTCGGTGCCGGTGCCGGGTGCCGGGATCTTGAGTGCGCAACATGTTGTGGTGCAACGGTTCTGGGCCTGTGGACGGCGATCGGTGGTTGTCGGACCCGGCCTCTACCGTGGCGGTTGTGGGTAGGGATGAGCAGGAGTTCGAGGTGGTGGCCGGCGGGATGCCGGTCGCTGGGTCGGATGCTGCTGAGTCGGGTGCTGCCGATGATGGGTGCGACGCGTTCGCGGGCCTGCACGACCTGCTGCGCGGCGTGGAGACGGTCGGCGCCGGGGTGGAGGCGGTGGTCTCGGCGGCGGGTCGGTCGTGGTCGTTGAGTGATGAGCAGGTTCGGGGTGCGGTGGAGGATCTGACCCGGTTGGCGGCGCGGGTGGAGGCTGCCCGGTTGGCGGTGATCCGGGTGTTGGACGGGCGGGCGGGTGCGGTGGCGGGGGCGTCGGCGGG
>Ga0209798_10002005_pt1 | contig 12057 bp, 13 predicted proteins | sample DOMMetBare3Fresh_FD_187475 | JGI IMG/M metagenome (GOLD analysis project Ga0209798, IMG submission 187475) | Wetland sediment microbial communities from St. Louis River estuary, USA, under dissolved organic matter induced mercury methylation -... | ecosystem: Environmental > Aquatic >...
ACGCGGACGGTGGGGGTGTGAAGAAGCTTCTCGACCACCCGGTGGACCGCGAGCTGGATCTCGGCCCGGGTGTTCTTCGACAGGTCCTCCGGCAGCCGCTGGTCAAGGCGGCTCAGCTCTGCGGCGACCACATCCGCTGCCCGGGTCCGCAGGGCAGCAACGGTCGGGGCGACCTCGTGGGCGCGGCGGTAGGCGAGATAGGCGGCGACCTCGGCGACCACAAGATCGCGGACCGCCTTGACGTGCGGCGCGAAGGTAGTGTCCGCGGCCAGCGCCTCGCCGAGCTCAGCGAGGCCGACCACGTGAACGCCTGGGAGATCTGCGACGTCCGGGGCCACATCGCGCGGCAAGGCCAGATCGATCAGTACCTGTGGCCCACCAACGCGCGCCTCAGTGGCAGCCGAAAGGCTCTCGGCGGTAATCACGTGGCCAACTGCACCGGTGCACGAGATGACCAGGTCAGCCTGGGACAGGGCGAGCTCGAGATCCTGCAGGGGCAGGGCCCGACCGCCGGTTGCCGCCGCCAGATGCTCGGCCTTGGCCAGCGTGCGGTTGATGATGACCAGCTCGGCCGAGCCAAGCCTCGAGATCGTCGTGGCGGCCAGGCTACTCATCGACCCGGCACCGACAACGAGCACTCGGGTATCGGCAAGGGGCCCGCGAACACGGGCTGAGTGGCGTAGACCGGCCTCGACCATGGACACGCTGACGCGGTCGATACCTGTCTCGGCGTGAGCTCGTTTTCCGACCCGCAGCGCCTGCTGGAACAACGTGTTAAGGGTGGCGCCCGCCTGTTCCCGTTTCTGAGCCGCACGAAGAGCCATTCGCAGCTGCCCCAGGATCTGACCCTCGCCGATCGCCATGGAGTCCATCCCGCAGGCGAGCGAGAACACATGAGCGATGGCGCGGTCCTCGTAGTGGACGTACAGGTGCTCACGCAGCAGGGCCAGTGGCACACCCGAGGCGGCAGCCAGAGCATCGCTGATATCCGTCACAGCCCCATGGAAGGTTCTGGCCACGGCATAGATCTCGACCCGGTTGCAGGTCGCCAGGACCACGGCCTCGCTGACGTTCTGGCCACCGCACACGACCGAGGCCAGTGCAGCGGCGCTGACCGGGTCCAAAGCCGCAGCTTCCAACAGCGCCATGGGCGCCGAACGGTGCGACAGGCCCAGCACGACAACACTCACGGAGAAACCTCCAACAGGGGTCGGCTCTCTCGAACCGAATCAGTTTTGCGCTGCTCGTGGAAGGCAAGGATCTGCAGCTCGGTGGCCAGGTCGACCTTGCGCACGTCGACCCCCTCAGGCACCGACAGCACGCACGGCGCGAAGTTGAGGACCGACCGCACGCCAACAGCCACGAACCGGTCGCACACTCCCTGTGCTGAGGCGGCAGGGGTGGCGATCACGCCGATGGCGACTCCGCGCCCGGTCACGACCTGCTCGAGGTCATCGACCGAGCCCACGATCATTCCGGCAATCTCTTGACCGACGACCTCAGGGTCCCGATCCAGCAGAGCGACGACGTGGAAACCCCGGTTGGCAAAGCCTGAGTAGGTCGCGAGCGCGTGACCCAGATAGCCCAGCCCCACGATCGCCACAGGCCAGTTCTGCGTCAGCCCCAGCTGTCTCGAGATCTCATGCGCGAGCACCTCGACCTCGTATCCGACCCCGCGCACGCCGTACGAGCCCAGGTGGCTGAGGTCCTTGCGCAGCTTGGCCGACCTGACCCCGGCAACCGTGGCCAGCTCTTCGGACGAGACTGAGGCGACGCCGCGGCCGGCGAGGTCAGTCAGAGCTCGCAAGTACTCCGGCAGCCGAGCAACCGTGGCGTCAGGTACATCTCGACGGGCTGCTTGGTCAGCGATCACGGAGGCATCGGCTCTTCTCGGGTTGCGCCCCTCATAGCACGGAGGGGCTGGAGCGCGTGGGTCACCCCCGACTGTAGATGTTTGTGAACGCACGCACAAAGTCGCGGACCGCGCCAGATACCTGATATGTGACGGTCACCGCATTTCCGCCGATGTGGCAGGCCGCCGATGTGGCCGACTACCCGCTGTGGCCGACTACCCGCTGGGAACGTCCGTCGCCCTGGGCTCTGCGAGCGCCGCACGCAGGCGGGACTCATCGACGCGCCAGTAGTCATGCTGCGCACCGTCCACGAGTGTCACCGGGATCTGCTCCGAGTACGCGGCGTTCAGGTCGGGGTCATCAAGGATCGAGCGTTCCGTCCATGACACACCCAGGTCCCGCGCCACGCGACTGATCACCTCGCGTACGGGGTCGCACAGATGGCAGCCAGGCTTGGAGATCAGAACAATCCTTGGTGGGGCGGAGTCGGTCACGGTCACCACCGTACGGTCACTGGGTGACGGCTAGAAGAAGACAGACCTGCGCTGCATGAGCAGTGCATAGAGCGTCTGTTGGATCGTCTCGCGAACCTGGTCGGTGAGGTCGAACACCAGCATCGGGTCGTCGGCCGCCTGGGGCCCCAGAACAGCGGTGTCCACCGGCGCGCCAAACTCGATGATCCATTTGCTTGGCAGGGGAATCAGCCCGAGCGGGCCCAGCAGGGGGAAGGTAGGCGTAACCGGGACATACGGGGCTCCAGTCAGGCGAGCGAGGGTCTTGAGGTTGCCGAGGATCGGATAGATCTCCTCGGCCCCGACGATGGAGCAAGGCACGATCGGCGCACCGGTCCGCAACGCCGCCGAGACGAACCCGCCACGGCCGAATCGCTGAAGCTTGTAGCGCTCGCTGAAAGGCTTGCCGACGCCTTTGAAACCCTCGGGCCACACACCGACCAGCTCGCCGGACGCCAACAACCGTTCGGCATCGGGGTTGGCAGCCAGGGTGGACCCGCCCTTGCGCGCCACCTCGCCGATGAACGGGGCCTGGAAAACCAGATCTGCCGCAAGCATGCGCAGGTGACGCCGAGCCGGGTGCTCGTCATGAACCGCCAGCTGGGTCATCAGCGCGTCAAACGCCACCGTGCCGGAATGGTTTGCCACGACCAGCGCACCGCCGGAGCTGGGGATGTTCTCGATGCCGCGCACCTCCACGCGGAACCACCCCTTGTACAACGGCCGCAGCAGCGGAAGATAGATGTGCTCGGCGAAGTCCTCGTCGAAGCCGAATTCATCGACGGTGAAGTCACCGGTGAGACGCCGACGGACGAAGGCCAGCGTCGCGGCGACGCGGCGTTCAACGTCATCGCCGGAGAGCCCCGCTATCTCGGCCGCGCTCCGCATGGTGGCGATCGCCATCCTGATCAGCTCGTCCAGCCCAGAGCCCGCCTTCGCGTGAGATAGCGGGGCGGTGACGGGGACAGCCGACACTCCAGCGGCTCCCGCCGACGTTGACCCACCAGCAGAGGGGGGCGTCACGGCCACAGTGGCGAAAGCCGACCTCTTGGGGCGTCGGGGCTCTTGCTGGGGGTAGGTCCCGGAGCCGCGCTTCGCCTTGGCCGTCGGGAGGGGACGCGACGTGGGCACCGGTCGCGGGCGGTGGGCACGAACCGCACCGTTGCCGTCGACGGACCTGAGAGCCGGGCGCGACCTGACGCCCTCGTCTGAAGGGTCCACGAGTGAAGGGTCCACGAGTGAGGGGTCCCCGAGTGAGGGGTCCACGAGCAATGGCGTCCGACGTCGCTTGGCCCGCTCGCCGGATGCTCGGGCTGCCCCCGCAGCCAAGGCGTCCACACCAGAACGACGGCTCGGTTGTTTCTTGACTGCGGACCCGCCTGTCGGGGGGATCTTGGGATCGACCATCAGTCGTTCCTTCCTGAAGGCGTTGCATGGCCGAGGACGCTGACCGCCGAGCCGGCCAGCCCGCTGAGGGCGGCACCGATGGCAGCCCCACCCGGCAGTCCTGCCCCCACGCTGGAGATGAAGTCCTCGAACGCCCCGCGGGTCGTGAACTCAGGCTCGAGACCGAGCACCTCACGCATCCTGGTGGTGTCCATGCCCCGACCCCACGCAAGAAAGCGCATCTGGTCCTGCGAGAAGTCCGCGAGCCCCGCGCGCTTGGCCAGCTGCCCCAGGATCCCGCCGGCGGACAGCGGCACCGGGATAGAGGCCCGACCCGACATCCGAACGGCTTGCTGCACCGTGATGATGCCGTCGCCAGACACATTGACGATGCCGGCAGGGGGTCCCACGGTCGCGAGCAGCAGTGCTTGGAGGGCGTCGTTCTCATGGACCAGCTGGAGCCTGGCGTCGTATCCGAACGGCGTCGGGATGACCGGCAGTCGGAAGTAGTCCGTCAAGCTGGTTCTGATGCCGGGGCCGACGATGTTGGCCAGCCGCAGCATCGAGATCTCAACATCCGCCCGGCGCCGCGAGAAGCCCCGGACGTATCCCTCGACCTCGACCGAGTCTTTGCCGAAACCTATCCGTGGCAATGATTTTGGGCCCATGTCCTCGGTGAACATCGCCGGGTCACGAGGTGATGAGCCATAGACGGCAGCCGAGGACTTGACGACGAGGCGACGGATGCTTGGGGCTTTCTGACAGGCCGCGAGGAGCTGCATCGTGCCGATGACGTTGATCTCCTTCTGGGAGACCCGTCCGCCCACTGACAAGGGCGTCGCAATGAGGTTCATGTGGACGACGGTGTCCACCTCAGCCTGCGTGATGATCTTGGCGATCATCGGGTTTCGGATGTCGGCGCGGACGAACTCGGCGCTGCCGATGTCGTCCAGCGGCGGGATGACATCGACACCGATGACACGTTTGACGCCAGGCTGGGCCGTGAGCAGGCGCGCGAAGCGACCACCGAGGTAGCGGGACACGCCGGTCACCAGAACCACATCCGCCATGAGCCACCTTCTCTCGCCGCTGCTGTATCGACACCCCCGGGGTTTGAGAACGATCCTAGCCAGAGCAGCACGAAGGCCCGCCACCACTGTGACGGGCCCCGCATGAAGCGCGCGCTACTTCTTGTTGCGACGCTGGTGACGCGTCTTGCGCAGCAGCTTGCGGTGCTTCTTCTTCGCCATGCGCTTGCGGCGCTTCTTGATGACTGAGCCCATGAGTGTCCTTTGCCTTCAAGCGTGAATAGGTGGGTCGTGCTGGGTTGCTGCGAACTGCCGTGTCGACGCACGCTCTTGGAGACACGATGGTTGCAGGCACGAGCTCCGCACCACGCCGAACATTCTGCGCTAGCCTACCGCCCCCACTTGCCCCTGCCCAAACCCCGGTCTGTCCAGCCGACCCGTTCCTGCCGGGCACGATGGAGGTGGGTCGCCCAACGGGCGGCCCACCTCCATCGTGCATCAGCGAAAAGCCTGCTCAGGCGGTGTCGATGAAGGCCGCACGTAGATAATCGTGAACCGCACTCTCCGGGACACGGAACGAGCGACCGACCCGAACGGCCGGGAGCTCGCCACTGTGCACCAGGCGATACACCGTCATCTTCGACACGCGCATGAGCGAGGCGACTTCTGCAACGGTGACAAACCGAACTTCTGCCAGCTGGCGTTCCTGAGCCATCGTGCACCTCGCTCTTCTACACGTGACATAGCGCCGGCTTCCCCTCCGGCAGACAACCACGTACGTGCAAGCAGTAACGATAGGGGCAGAAGTGACTCATGGGGAAGCCTCAAAAGTACTAGTTCCGTATTTGTCCAGCCGACACGCCGAGAATCGGCCCCTCAGTCGAACCAGATGTCGAGGCCGTGATGGGGAAAGACGGCTTCCCTGGTGGCCATCACCGCAGAGTCCACCGGGTCGGCGGGGTCATAACCGACCTCCCACGAACGCCACCACACCCGCCCGCGCTCAGCCACACCATCGCCCATGTGGGTCGGCCCCGCCTGACCACTGATCAGCTCGACATGGTCCCGCCAGACCTGCGGCACCTCGGCGACGAGCGGAATCGGGCGATGCGCGGCAATAGCGGTCAGATGGGTCCAGGCGCGGGGCACGACATCAACGACCGCGTACCCGCCACCGCCGAGCGCCACCCACCTGCCGGCGCAGACCTCGTGAGCCAGATCGTGGATGGACTCATATGACGTTCGCTGGGCGTCCAGCGACAAGGACAGGTGCGCCAGCGGGTCCAGGAAGTGCGAGTCGCACCCGTGCTGGCTCACCAGGATCTCAGGTCTGAAGGCACGCAAGACACTTGGCACGACCGAGTGGAATGCCCGTAGCCACGCGGCATCACCGGTGCCGGGCGGCAGCGCCACGTTGACGGCTGTCCCTGGCGCACCCGGCCCGCCGGTGTCATCAGGAAAACCAGTGCCCGGGAACAGGACCCGACCGGTCTCGTGGATCGAGATGGTGAGCACCCGTGGGTCGTCCCAGAAGATACGTTCCACGCCGTCTCCGTGGTGGACGTCAACGTCGACATAGGCAACCCGCTGGGCGCCGTTGTCGAGCAGCGACTTGATCGCCACGGCAACGTCGTTGTAGATGCAGAACCCCGATGCCCGGTCCGGCATCGCATGGTGCAGCCCTCCGCAAAAATTGACGCCATGCTCGGTCTCGCCGCGCCAGACCGCACCGGCAACGTCCAGGGAACCGGCCGCGATACGGGCGCTGATCTCGTGCATCTCGTGGAAGGCAGGGTCGTCCTCGGTGCCCAGGCCGCGGGACTGGTCGGCATCCCGGGGCTCGACCGACGCCTGACGGACCGCTGCGACGTAGTCGGCATCGTGAACCGTGAGCAGGACGTCGTCGTCGGGTACGGCCGGATTGACGACCTCGACATCAGGCCCGTCGAACAGGCCAAAGGCTCCGCACAGCCGGGCCGTCAGGTCGAGGCGCAGCGGATTCATGGGGTGGTCCAGCCCGAAGTCGTAGCCCGTGAAACTCTGGTCCCAGACCACGCGCGCCTGTGTTGGCATGATGGCACGCTACCGGCCGACCGGCCGAGCATGTGGCCGGCCTTGATCGTCCAGCGCCCTTGAGGAGGACACAGTGGCCAAGAACCGCTTGTACGAAGACGACGTCCTGGTGATCGGGCTCGGCCGATTCGGCGCCGAGGCTGCTCTTGAGCTGTTCCGACTCGGGCACAAGGTCATCGCCATCGAGAAGGACCAAACCCTGGCCGACAGCTACGCCGGACGACTGACCCGGATCATCCTCGCCGACGCCTCCCAGCCGCGCACCATCGAGGCGTGCCGCGCGAGCAACTTCAAGATTGCCGTGATCGGCATCGGCTCGTCGGTCGAGGCGTCGGTCCTGACCGCCGGCAATCTCGTCGACGCAGGGATACCGTCCATCTGGGCCTCGGCCGTCAGCCTCGAGCACGCCCGCATCCTGGAGCGGATCGGGGTGCACCACGTCGTCCAGCCCGAGAACGACTCGGGCCGACGGGTCGCACACCTGGTCAACGGCAAGCTGCAGGACTACATCCAGTTCGACGACGGCTACGCCATCGTCAAGATGGCCCCGCCACGCGAGGCGATCGGCTTCACGTTGGCGCAGAGCCAGATTCGCAGCAAGTACGGCGTGACGGTCGTCGGCGTGAAAGCCCCTGGCGAGGACTTCACCCACGCGGTTCCAGAGACCAAGGTGACGGCTCAGCACACCCTCATCGTCAGCGGCCCGAGCGAGCTCATCGACCGGCTGGCCGGGCGCCCCTGACCACGTGCCCGGCGCGCACGTTTCATCCTTCGTGTCAGCTGGAACGGTTGTCGAGCACGAGGCACATCTCGATCTCGACCGGCTGAGCGTCACTCGGGTACGGGCCGCCGTGGCCTGTGGCGACGAAACCCTCTCGTTCGTACAGAGCCCTGGCTGCGGTGTTGTCGGCGACGACGTGAAGGACCACACATCGTTTGTCGGCGACCTGGGCCTGGGCGACCACGGCGTGGACCAGAGCCTGTGCGACGCCCGTACGACGAAAAGCTGGATCAACCCACATGCCGTTCAGAGCGCAGTCGCCTGGGTCGGTCACCCCGTGCTCCGAGAACATCACCGAGCCGGCGGTTGTCCGGCCCATGTGTGCCACGAGAACGACGTTGTCGGTCAATCGCTGCTTCCACAGCTGCTCGTCATAGGTGACCGCATCGTCATGGGTGCTGCAGAAGGCCGACGGCGACTCCTGCAACATGGCCAACCGCATGGCGCGGTAGGCCTGCCAGTCATCGGCGACCAGCCGGGATACGGTCACGGCGGCCTGGGAGTCAGGCATTGCCGGACGCAAGCTCCTTCGAGCGTTTGGCGGCCGCTTCCATGGCAGTGACGAAAGCCGCACGCACCTTGTGGTCATCGAGCTGGCGCAGCGCCGCCATCGTGGTGCCGCCCGGGCTGGAGACCTGCTCCCGCAACACCGTGGGGTGCTGGCCGGTCTCCTTGAGCATCGTCGCCGCGCCGTAGAGCGTCTGGACCACGAGCTCGGTGGACGTCGCACGGGGCATCCCGAGCAGGACGCCCGCCTCGATCATCGCCTCGACCACATAGAAGATGTATGCCGGTCCGCTGCCGCTGATCGCGGTGACGGCGTCCAGATGTTTTTCGGGGATCCGCAGGACCTTGCCGCAGGAGCGCAACAGCTCTTCGGCCTCGCTCAGATGCCCCTCGTCGCAATGCTTCCCGGGGCTGATCGCGGCCATGCCCTCGTCGACGAGGGCCGGCGTGTTCGGCATGACCCTGACCACCGCCGTGCCCTCCGGCAGTCGCTCCTCCAGAAACGCCGTCGTGATGCCGGCGGCAAGACTGACCACGAGGGCACCGGGACGGACATGCGCGCTGATCTCTTCGAGCAGCCCACCCATGTCCTGAGGCTTGACCACCAGGACCAGCGTGTCGGCGGCATCGGCCGCGTCAACGTTGCTCATCAGACGAACGCCGTACGTACCGGCCAGCTCCTTGGCGCGTTCGGCGTTCCGGCCGGTGATGACCAGGTCGGCGGCATCGCGACCCGCGCGGAGCAGTCCGGCGAGCAGCGTGGAGCCCATCACACCGACACCCAGGATGGCGACGGTCTTGGGGCCTCCCTCGTCAGTCTCAGCCATGGTTCACCGCCTCAGCCTTTGGTCGCGAGCGATCGCAGAAAGAACATCGCATTGGCCGGGCGCTCGGCCATCCGGCGCATGAGATAGCCGTACCACTCCTGGCCGTACGGGAGATAGACCCGCATGTGGTCCCCACGGTCGGCAATCCGCTTCTGTTCTTCTGGACGGATTCCGTAGAGCATCTGGTACTCGTACGTGTCTGATGCCCGATTCTGTTTGTGGGCCAAGGCGCCCGTGATCTCGACCAGGCGCGGGTCGTGGCTGGCGATCATGGGATACCCAGGGCCGGCCATCAACACCTTGAGGCAGCGGACGAAGGCCCTGTCGACGTCGTCCTTGTCCCTGAAGGCCACCGACTCCGGTTCGTCATAGGCCCCCTTGCACAGACGGATACGGCTGCCTTCGTAGGCGAGGTCGCGACAGTCGGCCTCGGTCCGGCGCAGGTAGGCCTGCAGCACCGCGCCCACCGACGGGAAGTCTTGACGAACCTCACGCAGGGTCTCCAAGGTCGCGTCCGTAGTCGTGTGGTCCTCCATGTCGAGAGTCACCGTGGTGCCGGCGTCGGTCGCGGCCTGACAGATCTCGCGTGCGTGCTCCAGTGCGATCTTGGCGCCGTCGCCCGGCAGCGCCTGACCGAGCGCGCTCAGCTTGAGGCTGACCTCGGCCCTGCCACCCTGGGTCAGGCCGGCGTCGCTGAGCGCCGCCAGCAGGGTCAGATAGGCATCGCGGGTGGCCTGCGCCTGCCGCAGGTCAAGCGTGTCCTCACCGAGATGATCGATCGTGGACGTGCGGCCGGTGAGGTCGAGCTCGGTCGCCACGCGGACGACGTCGCCGGTGGAGTCGCCTGCGACGAACCGGCGCACGACGTCCCTGCTCACCGGCGCGCGCTCGATCAGCCCACGCATCCGCCCACTCTTGGCCAACTGCAAAAGCCCCTGGCGCAGCACGCCGCTTGGATCCAACACGCTTTCCTCCGTATGACGTTCCCAACGAGTCCGCTCAAGGCTATTCCTGCGGCTCGCTCGACCGTACGTCCCTTCCCCTCGGGGCGCGTCAGGGGGTGCGACGCCGGAGCGTCAGCGAGCCGAGAGCGATGGCGCCCACCGCAAAAACCGCCACGATCGCCACGTCACGACCGACGTCGCCTGCAGCGTCGACCTGTGTGGTGAGCGTCCGCATGGCGTCGACGGCATACGAGAGCGGCAGGACGTTGGAGACCAGCTCCAGAACGCGCGGCAGCCCGTTGCGCGGGACAAGCAGCCCGCACAGCAGGAACTGCGGCAGGACGAAGGCAGGCATGAACTGGACGGCCTGGAACTCCGTGCGAGCAAAGGCGCTGACGAACAAGCCGGTCGCGGTGCCGAGGACGGCATCGACCACGGCCACCACGACGAGCAACGAACCCGGGCCCGCGACGTCGAGCCCGCACACCCAGATCGCGAATCCCGTTGCCACCAGTGCCTGGACAACAGCCAACAGACCGAAGGCCAGCGCGTAGCCGCCAAGGAAGTCGCCCTTGCCCAGTGGCGTCGAGAGCAGTCGCTCGAGCGTGCCCGACGACCTCTCGCGCAGGGTCGCGACACTCGTAATGACGAACATCACGACGAACGGGAAGACCCCCAGAAACGGCGCACCGACGCCGTCAAACACCGGGGTGCCGTTGAAGATCCAGGCCAGCAAGCCGAGCAGCACGCAGGGCACGGCGATCATCATGGCCAGAGTGCGGTGGTCCCCGCGGACCTGCAGAAGGACCCTCCGTGCGGTTGCCAAAGTCAGCCTGGCGCTCATGCCGCACCCTCCGTCTCGATCAGGGCGAAGAAGGCTTGTTCGGCGTCCGGAGCCCCGGTGCGGGCGAGCAGCCCGTCCGGGGAGTCGTCCGCGAGCAGGCGGCCCTCACGCAGCAGCAGCAGCCGGTCGCACCGCGTCGCCTCGTCCATGACGTGGCTGGACACCAGCAAGGTGGTGCCCCCTTCGGCGAGGCGGCGGAACAACGCCCAGAGGTCGCGGCGCAGTACAGGGTCAAGCCCGACCGTGGGCTCGTCGAGGATCAACAGCTCGGGGGACCCGATCAGCACTGCAGCGAGTGACACCCGCGAGCGCTGACCTCCGGAGAGCCGGTCCACCCGCGTGTTGACGTCGGCGGCCAGGTCGACCGCCTCGATGGCGCGATCAATGTCAGCTCGAGGGGCGCCGGCGAGAGCGGCGAAGTAGGTGAGGTTCGCACGGACCGTCAGGTCGGCGTACACGCTCGCGTCCTGAGTGGCATAGCCAACCCGTGAGCGCAACGCGGGCGACCCGGCGGGCTCCCCCAGGACCGTCACGGTGCCGCCCGCGATGATCTGAACACCGACGATCGAGCGCAACAGAGTGGTCTTGCCCCCACCGTTGGGCCCAAGGAGGCCGACAACCTGTCCACGTGGCACGGTCAGCGAGATCCCGGGAAGCACCTCGCGGGAGCCCCGGAAGACGTGCAGGCCGTCCACGACAACGGCCGGAGCCTCGGGATTCGTCATGCGCTGGAACTTATGCCCTCTCACGGATGGGCAACAAGGGTGTTGACACGCACGTGTCAGGCCGAAAAAGCGCAGTGCCGCCCTGCGAAAGTTCTTTGGTAGCGGCCTCGAGAGGCTCGTCTATCGGGCAGCGGCCTCGAGCGGCTCGCCGCTGCGGTCAGCCGTTTCAGCCGAATCAGCCGAATCGGCGGAGCCGGGTGGTTTCGTGGGCTTTCCCGGGCGCAGGATGGTGACCGCAGCGCCAATGAGCAGCATGGCGCCGAGCGTGATCGCCAGCATGCCGCCCCCACTCTGTAGCCAGACGGCCGGGTAGCCGAGCAGGGGGACGACCCGCACCATCCGGTATGCCGTGGTGCCCCTGAGCGAGGAGATGCCCGGGTCGGCCACGAGGTTGGCGTCACCCCAGGTGGTGATCGACGTCGTACCGCCCCTGGCCGTGAGCTTCACGATGCGGTGGACGGTCTCGCGCCGCGTCTCGTTCGGGGGATAGAAGACGAGGACGTCGCGCACCTGCAGGTCGCTGATGGGCACCCGCTGGGTGACGACGACGTCGCCTGGTTGCAGCCCCGGGCGCATG
>Ga0209798_10002007_pt1 | contig 12054 bp, 10 predicted proteins | sample DOMMetBare3Fresh_FD_187475 | JGI IMG/M metagenome (GOLD analysis project Ga0209798, IMG submission 187475) | Wetland sediment microbial communities from St. Louis River estuary, USA, under dissolved organic matter induced mercury methylation -... | ecosystem: Environmental > Aquatic >...
CGCGACCACCCCTCCGCCGAAGGAATAGTAGGGCTGCAGGTTCGCGGGGTTCCCGTCATCGAAGAGCGGCAGGTCAGCGGTCCCGTTCGGCGTCGCGACCCGTCCACCCGTCTTGATGAAGCTCTGCTGTGAGACGACGAAGCCGAGATTGGCACGGACATACGGGTGCACCGGCTGATGGCTCCACACCCGGTAGACGGCGCCGACGGACACCGCGGCGGAAGTGGCGCTGCGGGTGGAGTGATTGAGCGAACTGCACAGGTCGGAGGTGATCGCGGCGCCCTGGGTCGCGACCAGCCTGCACGAGTCCCGCGTTCCCAGCCCGAGCAACTGTGCCTCGACGTTGAATCCGAGATGCTCCCCCGGGAAGTAGGTGCCGGAGAACACCACGTCGAGGCTGTTCCGGAAGTGACGACCGATGGCGAGCGTGTCCTCGACGCCGGCTGACGATGTGAAGGGCTGATTGACCCGCCAGAGCGTCCCCCCGCCCGTCGTTTCGCCGACACCGATCGTGAACATCAGCCGCGCCTGGTCGGCGGTGGCCTGGGCCCCCAGGATGGCCGGCGACAGCAGCAGTGCGAGAAGAGAGGCGAGTCGGCGCATCAGTCGCTCGTGAGCCACGGGTGATCCACCATGAGGCAACGATCCATCACGACCGGGATGCCGGCTGCCTCGAGGGCGGCGCGAACGCCTTCGTGCGCCACGCCGACCTGCATCCAGACCAGCCGCGGGTGCAGCATGAGGAGGTCATCCAGGAGGCCTGGTACGGCCTCGGAGCGCCGGAAGATGTTCACGATGTCGATCGGTCCCGCCGCCGCGGCTGCCGACCGAAGGTCAGGGTGCGATGTCTCACCGAGAATGGTTTCCCCCCCAGGCCGCACCGGGAGGATGCGGTAGCCGGCGTCCTGCAGATAGGCCGCGACCTCGTGGCTGGGCCGCGACGATCGCGGTGAGAGGCCGACGACCGCGATGACTCTGCTCGCCCGCAGTATCGCGCTCAGCGTGGCGCGCTCAGGGTTCATCGGGACATCGCAGTCGCCTGGGAAAACGATCGGTCCGGCATGGGCGGGCCCGCCGCTGGAACCGTGGAGACGGCCACCCGGCCGGCCGGCAGCACATCGATGGCCGCGGTCACCGGACCGGTTCAGTCGATTCCGGTGCAGTCGGCGTGGAGGGTCGGATCCTCTGCGACCCGCACCTGCGTCAGGCGCACGCCGCCGGGGAGCCGTCCCGCGACCCGGCGGAACAGGTACTCCGCGAGGGCCTCGCAGGTAGGGATCCGCGCCCCGTCGGCGAACTCCGGGATGTCGCGGTTGAGGTCCCGGCCCTCGAGGGCCGTGCGGATCTCATCCGCGAGAATGCCATCGAGCACGGTGAGGTCGAGGATCATCCCGGAGCGAGCCTCCACCGGTCCGGTCACGGTCACCGCGCAGGCGTACTCGTGCGGGTGGGATTCGGTAAGCGCCCCGAACGCGGCCTGGTTCCGCTCGGCCGACCAGTCCGCCATCCAGAGGTGATGCGTCGCGTGGAACCGTACCACCCGCGTCAGGCTCGTCGGCATGCGACCGCTAGAAGGAGTAGCTGAGTCCGGCCCGGAGTTCGCGCGCACCGCTCCACTCCTCGCGCTTGTTGCCCGGCAGGACCGAGTTCAGGTGAGTGGCCGGATTGCCGGAGGGCTGGGCGGCCGGATCCAGGTTGTAGGCTAGGGGATACTTGAGCTTCCAGAAGAGCTGGCGCGCTTCGAGCCGGAGGTTCAGGGACTTGCTCAGGAAGACCCGCACGCCGACCGCGGGCGCGAGGTAGATCTTGCCGCCGAACTTATAACCGCTCGAATCCTTGACCGTCGCCTGCAGGCCGGCCCCGTCCATGAAGCCGGCCGAGCCACCGATGAACGGCGCGAGCCGATGCCAGCTCTTCTTGCCGGTGAAATTGATCTGCAGGGCAAGCTCGATCATGGTCACCGCCTGCTTGACCGGTCCATCGACCCGGTTGGTCACGCTGTCCGCCGCGCTCACGACCAGGCGCTCCAGATCGCCGCGCGCCACCGTGAGGCCGAGGATCACCGGCGCGCCCACCCGAACATCAAAGCGCACTCCGTAACTCTGGCCGTTGTGCGGACCGACGCCGATCGACCCTCCGTCCCCGCCGATGTCGCCGACCAGCAGGGACAGCGACCGGCCGCGCGGGATGTCCCGGTAGGGCGAGGAATTGGGCGCATGGCCCACCTGGGCGGCGAGCGGACCGGCCAGGACCATCAGGGTCAGCGTGCTCGTGAGGAGTCGATGCATGCGGGAATAGTAAGGGGGGGAGTTCCGAGTTCCGAGTAATGAGAAAGGAGTGCCTAGTGCACAGTGCCTAGTGCCTGGTGCCTGGAGGGTAGGACGGTTCGCACTCGGTACTAAGCACTAGGCACTAAGCACTAAGCACTAAGCACTAAGGACTGAGTCTGAGATCCCGCCCCGTCATCTCGGGAGGTGGCTCGATGCCGAGGAGACGAAGCACCGTGGGGCCGACGTCGCAGAGCGCTCCACCACCGCGGAGGGTCGTGGCGCCCGCGCGCACCGCCACCAGCGGCACCGGGTTGGTGGTGTGCGCCGTGTGCACGCCGCCGGTCGCCGGGTCGAACATCTGCTCGCAGTTGCCGTGATCGGCGGTCACCAGCACCGTGGCGCCCGCCGACTCGGCGGCCGCCATCACCCGGGCGAGACAGCGGTCGACCGTTTCCACTGCGGTGATCACCGCCGGGAGCACGCCGGTGTGGCCCACCATGTCGGCGTTGGCGAAGTTGCAGAGCATGAAGTCATGCGCCTTCCGGCCGATCGCCTGCACCAGCACGTCGGTGATCCCCACCGCGCTCATCTCCGGGGCCAGATCGTAGGTCGCGACCTTCTGGGAGGGCACCAGCGACCGCTCCTCGCCCTTGTACGGCGGCTCGTAACCGCCGTTGAAGAAGTAGGTGACGTGGGGGTACTTCTCGGTCTCCGCGGTGCGGAGCTGGGTCCGGCCGTGACTCGACAGCACCTCCGCCACGATCTTCGCCATGGTGAAGGGCGGGAAGGCCTGCGGCACCGGGAAGGTCCGGTCGTACTGGGTCATCGTGACCATGGCGAGGCGCGGGCGTCCCGACACGTCGAACCCGTCGAATCCCTCGATCATCAGTGCCCGCACGATCTGGCGCATCCGGTCGCTGCGGTAGTTGAAGCAGAAGACGCCGTCGCCGTCCTTGAGCGGGGCGACCGGCACTCCCGCGCGCTGCAGCACGATCGGCTTCACGAACTCGTCGGTCTCGCCGCGCGCCAGCGCCGCCTGCACGGCTGTGACCGCATTGTCGGCCGGCGCGCCGATCCCGCGCACCATCGCGTCGTAGGCGATCCGGGTCCGCTCCCAGCGGCGGTCCCGGTCCATGCCGAAGTAGCGACCGACCAGCGACGCGATCATCGCCTTGCCAGGCGCGAGCCGCGCGATCTCCTGCTCCAGCTGCCGCACCACCTGCGCGCCGATGGCGGGGAGCGTGTCGCGCCCGTCGAGGAAGCCGTGGATCGCGATGCGGGGGACCTCGGCGCGAACGCCGAGTTCGATGCAGGCGAGCAGATGCTGATCGATGGCGTGGACCCCGCCCGGGCCCAGCAGTCCGATCAGATGCAGGGTGCCGCCGCTCTGCTTGAGGCGGGCGCAGAGCTCGCGCAGGGGCTCCAGCTGGAAGAACGACCGGTCGGTGATGCTCTGCGAAATGCGGACGAGGTCCTGCGGAACGACGCGGCCCGCCCCGAGGTTCAGGTGCCCGACCTCCGAGTTGCCCATCTGGCCATCCGGCAGTCCGACGGGGAGTCCGCTGGCCTGGAGCAGCGTGCGCGGCTGGCTCGCCCAGAGCCCATGCCAGACAGGCGTTTGCGCCAGTTCGATCGCGTTGCCTTCGCGGCCTTCCCGGTAGCCCCAACCGTCCAGAACGACGAGGACGACTGGCCCCGACGGTCCGCGCGTGTTTGACATGACTCTCCGGCGTTTCTACAATCGAGGACGTGCGTTACGCGCCGCAATCTACTTCGCCCCTGTGCCGCCTACCAGCCTTGGCGGTCATTCTGCTCACGCTGCTCGCGACTTCGCTCGCGGGGCAGTCCACCCTCCGGCTCGCCCAGGAGACCCGGTTCACCAAGGTTCCCGGCGGGACCGCGCTGGGTACCCTGCAGGCCGGCGCCGATGTCACTCCGGGACGGATTTCCGGTGCGTCCACCGAGGTCGCGCTCGAGGGCTGGTTCCCCACGGCCTCGCTCGGACCGCTGAAGCGGGATGGTTTCGACGTCGCTGTGACCAAGCGGCCTTCGGAGCAATTGCGTCAGGCTCCAGGCGGCCCGGTGATCGCGAAAGTCTCCCCCGGGGTGGGGTTCACCAAGGTGGAAATCCGCGGGGAGTGGACCCGGGTGAAGCGGCTGGCGTGGGTGAACCGCAAGGCGCTGCAGGCCGCCGCGTCCTCGGCGCCGGCTGTCCAGCCGGTCACCGGCCCCGACCAGGCGGAACTCACCAGCACGTCACCCATCGCCATCGTCCCAGGCGGCGCGGTGGTCGGCTCCATCGACTCCGGGGCCGGCGCCCGTGTGCTGGCCCGCTCCGCCGGCTGGACCCGCATCCAGGTCGAGGGGTGGGTGCCCGACAGCAGTCTCCGCCCCACCGATCGCAGCATCCTGGTGGGGCTGAGCCAGGCCGAGGTCCGCGCCAATCCAGCCAAGTATGTGGGGCGGGTGGTGGAGTGGCGGGTGCAGTTCGTCGCCATCCAGAAGTCGGACGAACTCCGCCCCGAGATCCCCGAAGGGATGAACTACCTGCTCACGCGCGGGCCGCTGCCCGAGCCCGGCTTCGTCTACATCATCATCCCCTCGTCCGCGGTGGCCCAGTTCCAGGCGGTGCCCGCACTCCGGGAACTCACGGTCCGCGGAACGATCCGGTCCGCAACCACCAAGTACCTGCCGACCCCGGTGCTGGAACTGGTCGAGGTGGTGGCGGGACTGGGGAAGTAGCACCAGCGGGAGGGTAACCTTTTCGGGTACGGGACCGTACTTTCTCCTCATGAATGACCTCCTCAAACAGCGCATCCTCCGCCGGCTCGAAAGCCTGCCGGACGAGCGTGCCTATCAGATCCTCGATTTCGTGGAGTTCCTCGAGAGCAAGTACGCCGATCGTGCCGCGCCGACCGGTATTCTCGCGAGGATCACGGATACGGTCGAGGACACCATGCGTGCCGCCAAGCTGCCGGTGCAGGCGATCAGTGGCACCGTGGGCGCGATGGACACCGCCAGCCGCATCATGAAGGGACTCGCCGCGGCGGGCCAGGCCGTGATGGACGAAGCGGTGAAGGCGACCAAGCCGGCCACTGCCGCTCCGCCACCCGCAACGCCGGTTCCCCAGGTCGCACCCGCTGCTTCCCCCACGCCGCTCAAGGCCGACGGCTGAAGGTCCACCGCTGATGGCTGAATCCCAGTCCTCTCCCGCGACCGAATTCGTTCGCGGGATCGGTCCGCTCGCGGCGATCTCCATGGTCGTCGGCACGATGATCGGGTCCGGCATCTTCATCGTCTCCTCCGACATCAGCCGGCAGGTGAACGACTGGGGGCCGGGCGCCCTGCTGCTGATCTGGGTGGTCACCGGGGTCATGACGGTGATCGGCGCGCTGGCCTACGCCGAACTCGCGGCGATGATGCCTTCGGCCGGCGGGCAGTACGTCTTCCTGCGTGAGGGACTCTCGCCGCTGATCGGATTCCTCTTCGGCTGGACGCTCTTCACCGTCATCCAGACCGGGACGATGGCCGCCGTGGCCGTCGCCTTCGGGAAGTTCCTGAGCGTGCTCGTGCCGGCGGTCACCCCGGACGTGTTTCTCTCACTGGGACATCTCCCGATGCCGGGTGGCGCCATCGAACTCGGTGTCTCGTGGCAGCGGATCGTCGCGCTTGGCGTTGTCGCATCGCTGACCGCCTTGAACGTGCGGGGCGTGACCCTCGGCGCGACGGTGCAGACCGTCTTCGCCGTCGCCAAGGTCGGGGCCCTCGCGGCGCTGGTGCTGTTCGGCCTCACCCTGGCACCGCAGGCCGCGGCAGCGGCGGGCCAGAGCTTCTGGGGCACCGGGAGCTGGAGCCTCGCGGTGCTGCCGATCCTCGGAGCCGCGATGGTCGGCTCGCTGTTCTCGGCGGACGCCTGGAACAATGTCACCTTCGCCGCCGCCGAGGTGCGCGAGCCGAAGCGTAATCTGCCGCTGGCCCTCGCGGTGGGGACGGCGACGGTCTCGGTTCTCTACGTCCTCGCGAATCTCGCCTACCTGCGGGTGCTGCCCTTCGCCGGCGATGCGGCGGGGATCGATGCGCTCTCGCGTGGCATCCAGCATGCCGCGCAGGACCGGGTCGGCGTGGCGGCGGCGGAGGTGATGTTCGGCCCGGTGGGCGGCATCCTGATGGCGGTCGCCATCATGCTCTCGACCTTCGGGTGCGTAAACGGGCTGGTCCTCGCGGGGCCGCGGGTCTACTACGCCATGGCGGGCGACGGTCTCTTCTTCCGACGGGCGGCGGTGCTCCACCCGCGCTTCAAGACCCCGGCGTTCGGCCTGGTGACCCAGGCGGTGTGGGCGATGCTGCTCTGCCTCAGCGGCAGCTACGGCAACCTGCTCACCTACGTGATCTTCGCCTCGCTCCTGTTCTACTTCTTCACGGTGCTCGCGCTGTTCCGGCTGCGGCGCACCCGGCCCGACCTCCCCAGGCCGGTCAAGGCATTCGGGTATCCGGTGCTGCCGCTGCTGTACCTGCTTGCGGTCGTCTACCTGCTGGTGGTGCTGCTCGTGGACCCGGTGCAGCGCCAGTACTCGGCCTTCGGGCTGCTGATCGTGGCCCTTGGGGTGCCGGTGTATTTTCTGTGGCGCCGGGGCGCGGCCTGATTCCGCGCCTTGCGTCCCCCTACCGGCGGGCCGTAGACTTATGGATGGAACTCCCAATTCAAACCGGAACGCACCCGTCATGAGCACCATCCGCACCGGACTGGCGCTCACCTTCGACGACGTCCTGCTGGTCCCGCGCCATTCGACGGTCCATCCACGCCAGGTCTCCGTCAAGACTCGCCTCACGCGCAGCATCTCGCTCAACATCCCGCTGGTGTCGGCCGCCATGGACACGGTGACCGAAGCGGAGATGGCCATCGCCATGGCCCGCTACGGCGGCATCGGCGTGGTGCACAAGAACATGTCGATCGAGAAGCAGGCCGCCGAGATCGACCGGGTGAAGCGGAGCGAGAGCGGGATGATCCTCAACCCGATCACCCTGACGGCCGACCGGCCGCTGCGCGAAGCGGCCGCGGCGATGGCCCGGTTCCGGATCTCCGGGGTGCCGATCATCGATCAGGCGGGGAAGCTCGTCGGCATCATCACCAACCGGGATCTGCAGTTCGAACGCAATCTCGACCAGCCGATTCGCGAGGTGATGACCAAGGACAAGCTGATCACCGCGCCGGTCGGCACCGGGCTCGACGAGGCCGAGCGGATCCTGGCGAAGCACCGGATCGAGAAGCTGCCGGTCGTCGATGCGGCGGGCCTGCTCAAGGGCTTGATCACGGTCAAGGACATCTTCAAGCGGAAGCAGTTCCCGGATTCCAACAAGGACCAGCATGGCCGGCTCCGGGTCGCGGCTGCGGTGGGCGGCACGGCCGAGGCGAAGATCCGCGCCAAGGCGCTCCTCGATGCGGGTGCCGATGCGATCATCATTGACTCCGCGCATGGGCACAGCGAAGGGGTGCTGCAGACAGTCTCGCTGCTGCGCGAGGCCTTCCCCGATGCGCAGCTCATCGCCGGCAACGTGGCCACCGAATCGGCCGCGCGGGAACTGGTTCGCCGCGGGGTCGACGCGGTGAAGGTGGGGGTCGGTCCGGGCAGCATCTGCACCACCCGTGTGGTGACCGGTGTCGGCGTTCCCCAGGTCACGGCGATCATCGATGCGGTCCGTGGCGCCGGCGACATCCCCGTCATCGCCGATGGTGGCATCAAGTACTCGGGTGACCTGGTTAAGGCCCTGGCCTCGGGCGCCTCCGCGGTGATGATGGGCTCCATGCTCGCCGGCACCGACGAGAGTCCCGGCGAGTCGATCCTCGCCGAAGGGCGGCGGTTCAAGTCGATCCGCGGCATGGGCAGCCTGGCCGCGATGCAGGAAGGTTCCGCGGACCGCTACTTCCAGGAGGGGGAGCTCTCCAGTTCCAAGATGGTCCCGGAAGGGATCGAGGGTCGGGTCCCCTACCGCGGCCCGGTCGGCGATGTGCTCTTCCAGATGGTCGGCGGCCTCCGCAGCGGCATGGGATACTGCGGCGTCGCGTCGATCGAGTCGCTCGGGCGAGAGGTGGAGATGGTGCAGATCACCAGCGCCGGCCTCCGCGAGTCGCATCCGCACGACGTGCACATTACCCGGGAAGCACCGAACTACAACGTGTAGCGCGCGGTCCTGACCGCCGCTCGCCGGCAGCGGGACATCGCTGACGGCCGGGGCCGGTCTGCTGGTCACCGGCCAGCGCTTTCTCTCCCCTCAGAGGCTCGCATGGACCTCTTCCGCCGCAAGAGCGTCACCGATCTGCAGCACGAGGCCGAGACCGACCACAGCCTCAAGCGGGCGCTGGGCCCGTGGAACCTCACCCTGCTCGGCATCGGGGCCATCATCGGCACCGGCATCTTCGTGCTGACCGGTACGGTGGCGGCCCAGAACGCCGGTCCGGCCGTGGTGCTCTCCTTTGTGCTGGCGGGCGTGGCCTCGATCTTCGCCGCGCTCTGTTATGCGGAGTTTGCCTCGCTGGTGCCGATGGCGGGCAGCGCCTACACCTATGGCTATGCCACGCTGGGCGAGTTCATCGCCTGGATCATCGGCTGGGACCTGGTGCTCGAGTACGCCCTCGGCGCGGTCACCGTCGCGATCGGCTGGTCGGGCTATGTCGTCTCCTTCCTCAAGGACATCGGGATCGTGGTGCCGGCGCACTACAGTGCCGCGCACGGCACGATCGTCACGCTGGCCGATGGTACCACCACCACGGCGATCTTCAACCTGCCGGCGGTGCTGATTATCGCGGTGGTGACGGCGCTGCTCGTGGTGGGCATCAAGGAGTCCGCCAACGTCAACAACGTGATCGTGTTCATCAAGGTCGCGGTGGTGATCCTGTTCATCGTCGGGGCGGCGCACGCCATCAACCCGGCGAACTGGCACCCCTTCATCCCGGCGCAGACGATCGGCGCCGATGGGGTTCCGGTGCGCGGCGCCTTCGGGTGGGACGGGATCGTGGCCGGGGCGGGGGTGGTGTTCTTCGCCTACATCGGCTTCGACGCGGTGAGCACCGCGGCCCAGGAGGCCAAGAACCCGCAGCGGGACATGCCGATCGGCATCATCGGATCGCTGCTGATCTGCACCCTGCTGTACATTCTGGTCTCCGGCATCGCCACCGGCGTGATGAGCTACACCGAGCTGAACGTGCCTGATCCGATCGCGGTCGTGGCGGACCGCGCCGGTCTGGGGTGGATCTCGACGTTCATCAAGCTGGGGGCCATTGCGGGGCTGTCGTCCGTCATCCTGGTGATGCTGATGGGCCAGTCGCGGGTGTTCTACACCATGGCCAAGGACGGCCTGCTGCCGCAGTTCGTCAACAAGATCCATCCGAAGTTCCAGACGCCGTACATCACCTCGATCGTCACCGGAATCGCGGTCGCCATTCCGGCGGGCTGGTTCACGGTGCGTGAGGCGGGCAGCCTCGTGTCGATCGGCACCCTGCTGGCGTTCGTGATCGTCTCGGCCGGCATCCTGGTGCTCCGCATCCGCGAGCCGGAGCTGCCCCGCCCGTTCAAGGCGCCCGCGGTGTGGTTCACCGCTTTCGCCGGAGCCGCCTCGGCGATCTACCTGATGGCGCACCTGCCGCTCCGCACCTGGGAGCGGCTGCTGATCTGGCTGGCGATCGGGCTGGTCGTGTACTTCACCTACGGTTACAAGCACAGCCGTCTGGCGCGCCGATAAGCCGCCGACGGTCATCGCCCCTTCCCTCGAGGAGCCACGCATGTCCCTGTTCCGCACCAAGTCGCTGGCCGAACTCATGCCCGTCGACGATGAGCACGGTCTGAAGCGCGCCCTCACCGGCACCAACCTGATCCTGCTGGGGATCGGTGCCATCATCGGCGCGGGCATCTTCGTGCTGACCGGCACGGCCGCGGCGCAGTACGCCGGCCCGGCGATCGTGCTGTCCTTCATCCTCGCCGGCGCCGGCTGTCTCTTTGCCGGGCTCTGCTACGCCGAGTTCGCCTCGATGATTCCGGTGGCGGGCAGCGCGTACACCTACGGCTACGCCACGCTCGGCGAACTCGTGGCCTGGATCATCGGCTGGGACCTGATCCTCGAGTATCTCTTCGCGGCCTCCACCGTGGCGGTGGGCTGGTCGGGCTACTTCACGGCGTTCATGACCGAACTGGGCATCCGCCTGCCGCCGGCCTACACCGGCGCGCCGTTCGACGTGCAGGGCACCCACACGCTGGTGCCGTCGCAGATCTGCGTGGACCCCTCCACCGGCGGGGTCGCGATCGACAAGGTGAGCCGCACCGCCATCGCCATCGCGGACTGCACCTCGAACGGGTTTGCGATCACCCACGGGATCCTGAACGTTCCCGCCATGGTGCTGGTGTTCCTGATCTCCACCCTGCTGGTGATCGGCATCAAGGAATCGGCGCGGTTCAACAACATCATCGTCTACGTAAAGGTGGCGATCGTCCTGCTGGTCATCGGCTTCGGCGCCCATTACGTCAACACCGCCAACTGGCACCCGTTCATTCCGCCTAACACCGGTGAATTCGGTCACTTCGGCTGGAGCGGCATCGTGCGCGGCGCGGGCGTGATCTTCTTTGCCTACATCGGCTTCGACGCGGTCTCCACGGCGGCGCAGGAGGCCAAGAACCCGCAGAGGGACCTGCCGATCGGCATCCTCGGCTCGCTCGCCATCTGTACCGTCCTGTACATCCTGATGGCGCTCGTCATGACGGGTATCGCGCACTACCCCGAGCTCAACGTGCCGCACCCGGTGTTCGTGGCGATCAACAAGGCCGGGCCGGCGCTCGCCTGGCTGGGCTACCTCGTCAACATCGGCGCCATTGCCGGCCTGGCTTCCGTGGTGCTGGTGATGCTCATGGGCCAGCCCCGCATCTTCTACACCATGGCGCGTGACGGCCTGCTCCCCGAGGTGTTCGGCAAGGTGCACCCCAAGTTCCGCACCCCGTACGTCTCGACCATCGTGACCGGCGTGGTGGCCATGCTGATCGCCGGCCTCTTCCCGATCGGCCTGCTCGGTGAGCTGGTCTCGATCGGCACCCTGCTCGCTTTCGTGATCGTCTGCGGCGGGATCCTGGTGCTGCGCAGGGTGCAGCCCGATCTGCCGCGTCCCTTCCGGACGCCCTGGGTGCCGTTCGTGCCGATCATGGGCATCCTGATCTGTGGCTACATGATGTACGGTCTGCCCGTCGATACCTGGCTCCGGCTGGCGATCTGGATGGCGCTCGGACTGGCCATCTACTTCCTGTACGGCAAGAATCACTCGAAGCTCAACAAGGCCTAGTCTCGGCCGGCGTGAGCCGTCCTGTCATGATGCCCGGTGCCGAATGGCGCCGGGCATCATGCGTTCCCTTCCCGACGCGCCGCGCACGACCGCGCTCTTTCCCGGTTTGGCCCCTTGTCTTAGTTTCCCGCCCCATGACCGAACTGCCGCAGGACCGTCTCGCAGCCGCCCGCGCCTTCGCCAAGATCTTTCAGCCCGGCCAGCGTCTCTGCATCACGACCCACGTCAACCCCGACGGCGACGGGCTCGGCAGCGAGGTCGGACTGATCCATCTGCTCAAGGCGCAGGGGATCAACGCGGTGGTCACGAATCCCTCCCCGACTCCGGAGCGTTACCGGTTCCTTTTCCGCGACCTTCCCGGGGTCGATCGATCGAAGGAAGCGGTCAAGGAACTCCGCAAGGCAGATCAGATCTTGGTGCTCGACATCGCGGACGTCGAGCGACTGGGCATGCTCAGCCAGACGG
>Ga0209798_10002008_pt1 | contig 12047 bp, 8 predicted proteins | sample DOMMetBare3Fresh_FD_187475 | JGI IMG/M metagenome (GOLD analysis project Ga0209798, IMG submission 187475) | Wetland sediment microbial communities from St. Louis River estuary, USA, under dissolved organic matter induced mercury methylation -... | ecosystem: Environmental > Aquatic > Freshwater...
TTCTGCAAACGCCTTGGAAAGGCCGCAGACCATGGAAGAAATGTGGAAAATTATCCAGGCACAACAAAAGCAGATTGATGAAATGAAAACCGCAATGGAGAAACCCAAAGCAGCGACAAGCAATGTGCAAAATCTTGAACGCAAAACCAATGTACTCAGTCAAGAAGTAGAAAAATTACGGACAAATCTGGTAATTCCTGAAGAACCAAAATACAAGAGTGCCTATGGTCTCGGACCAGCGGCATCCAAGGTTTATCAAGTAGGCAAAGGCTTATCGATAGGCGGCTACGGTGAAGCCAATTATCAAGCCATCGTTGGCAATGAAACCGGAAAAAATGATAACGCCGACCTTGAACGGCTGGTGTTGTATGCGGGTTACAAATTTACAGACACTATCTTGTTCAATAGTGAAATTGAATTCGAGCATGCAACAACCGGGGAAGGCTCAGAAGTAAAAGGCGAGGTTTCGGTCGAATTTGCTGCACTGGATTTCTTTATTGATCCGATAGCCAATATCCGTGCCGGTATGGTTCTGATGCCCATGGGATTTATTAACCCGATTCACGAACCGCCATTCTTCTTTGGCAACAATCGTCCGGAAGTTGAGCGTCAAATCCTGCCCAGCACATGGCGAGAAATTGGTGTCGGTTTGTTCGGCGAATTATTGCCAAACTTGACTTATACAACCTATGTAGTTAATGGCCTGAACGCTAAGGAATTCACTTCCAGCGGCATCCGCGACGGCAGACAGGGCGGCAGCAAAGCCAAAGCGGAAGATCTGGCCTTTGTTGGCAGAATTGACTATGCCCCGCCCCTGATACCCGGCTTTTTAGTGGGCGGTTCGGCTTATTTAGGTAATTCCGGACAGAATCAACAGTTTGCCGGACAGCAAGTCGATATTTTCACACAAATTTACGAGGGTCATGTACAATGGAAATACCGTGGTTTGGAATTCAGGGCTTTGGGCTCTTGGGGAACTGTCGACAATGCCGACATCTTAAGCGCCGATAGAGGGCAAACCATCGGTGAAGATAACTATGGCTGGTATACTGAAGTCGGTTATGATGTGCTGCCTTGGATATTTAAAGATACGACGCAATATCTGGCGCCATTTTTCCGTTACGAACAGTTCGATACCATTGCTTCTGCACCGACTTTATTTCCCGATGACGACTCCAAAAACCGGCGGATATATCAAGTCGGCTTGCAATACAAACCAATTCCTAATGTTGTAATCAAGGCAGACTATCGCAATTTCACGTCGAAAAAAGGTGATTTACCGGATGACTTTAATTTGGGACTTGGATTTATTTTCTAGCGTTACAGGATTTTATAAGTCATATAGTATGATATGAAAAACCCAGTAGGAGTGCTTGTCGCTTTTTAAACGATCAGTGATCCAGATATAACGCCAGTAACCACTTATATTTTCAAAGTGCTTACTGGCGCTTTCGTTTAGTGCAGCACCGGAATCAAATTGAACGCTATTAACGGAGACTGCCTTGAATTCCTTGAAGCGAATCATTGGCCTAACTTTTTTTATTTTAATATTGAACCCAGTCTCATCCAGCTTTGCCAAAATTTATTACAGCAAGGATGAGGCGATGGAACTGGCTTTTGGTAAAGGCGCACATGTAGAAATGATGTCTTTGTTTCCTGATGACAGGCAAGTTGAGAAAATTCAGGAAATTGCAAAGGTTAAATTGGATTCTGGCTTATTTACTTTCTATGTGGGCAAAAATCAGGGCGGAATTCTTGGTTATGCTGCTATTGAAACCGTTACTGTTAGAACCAAACCGGAAACCTTAATGATTGTACTGACCCCGGATGGTGAGTTGCGTAACGTTTATACCCTTGCATTTCACGAACCGCCGGAATATCAGCCGCCTGAACGCTGGTTTAGCCAGCTTTATAAACGCCCTCTCTCCGAAATGGATTTCAACAAAGGGGTGGATGGCATCAGCGGCGCCACGCTTAGCACGAGGGCAGCTGTTACCAGCATTCGTAAAGTCATGGCTATTTACCAAATTATGATAAAAAAGACGAGTTAAAACTGATGCGTTTTTTTGTTACCGGCGAACAATACCGCAAATCCCTTTTAAATGCGTTGATTTTGATGTTTTTGGGTTATATCGCCTTGTTATGGCTGAGCAATGGCTTAATGTATTTCCATCACATGAATTTGACGCCTGACTCCGTTATTGCTTATTACTTGGGTTCCGAAGAGCAATTTACCCAACCTCGAAGTTATCAGGGCATGCTGGAAGTATCCCACTTCCATTTATTTTCGATGGGAATGCTGGTTCTGACCTTAACCCATCTAATGTTGATGACTGATTTTTCGATGCGGCTAAAAATCTGGCTCAGTTGGCTAACCTATTTATCCGCCATTGCCGATGAGGGGGGCGGTTGGCTAGTCAGATTTGTTAACCCGCAATTTGCCTATTTTAAGATTGCGGCGTTTTTATTGCTGGAATTTTCATTGGCCGCTTTAATAATCGTCGTCATTGCCGCACTCATACGGGCCAGAACTCAGCCCCGGCCTAGCGGTTATGAATAAGTTAATTTTTCACGTTGGATGGATCGCATTAGCTTACGATGCTGATCGTTGTCTACAAAAAAAAGGGGGTTTTTAATAACTCACCCCCAAATGAGCGCACCTCAAACTTGTCCGGCAGGTCTGTTTTTGTTTATATTGCTTTTTATATCTTTGTTTTCCTGCTTTTTGTAAATCGGTTTTGCTGGTAATTCATCATCATCCTTTGGCGGCTGTGGATCTTTACCAGCCATTAAGTCGTCGATTTGAGTCTTATCGATCGTTTCCCATTTCATTAAAGCTTCCGCCATTTTGTGCAGAATATCGATGTTTTCCTGCAAAATGATCTCGGCGCGTTGATAATTCCGATCTATGATTGAGCGAATTTCCTCGTCGATTTGATGTGCGACATTATCGGAAACCTTGCTGCCCTGGGACCCGGGATAACCCATGAAAGGTTGGCCGCCTTCTTCACCATAAACCAATGGACCAAGCTTGTCGGAAAATCCCCAACGGGTAACCATATTGCGGGCCAATTCAGTCGCACGTTCAATATCATTCGATGCACCAGTCGTTACCCGATCGCCGCCATAAATCATCAATTCGGCAATTCTGCCGCCAAACAGACTGGCTATTTGACTTTCCAGCTTCCTCTTACTGGCGCTGTACTGATCCCGTTCGGGCAGGAACATCGTTATACCCAGCGCCCTCCCTCTTGGCATAATGCTGACTTTATAAACAGGATCGTGATCGGGTGATGCTTGCCCAACTATGCAGTGTCCGGCTTCGTGATAAGCCGTCAACAGCTTGTCATCTTCGGTCATCACCATCGTATGGCGTTCCGCACCCATTAGAATTTTATCTTTGGCTTTCTCAAGGTCACTCATAGTAACTTCGTGCTTGTTAGCGCGCGCGGCAAAAAGTGCAGCTTCATTAATCACATTAGCCAGATCGGCGCCGGAAAAACCCGGCGTGCCTCTGGCAATATATTTCAACTCGACATCAGCTGCAGCCGGCACTTTTTTAATATGGACGTTTAAAATTTGTTCCCGTCCTTTGACATCCGGCAAGCCCACATTAACCTGCCGATCAAAACGACCCGGCCGGAGCAAAGCTTTATCCAAGATATCAGCGCGGTTAGTTGCCGCGATCACAATAACGCCTTCGTTACCGGTGAAACCATCCATTTCAACCAGCAGCTGATTGAGTGTTTGCTCGCGTTCGTCATTGCCGCCGCTAAAACCTGGCCCCCCTCTTTGCCGACCTACCGCATCGATCTCATCAATAAAAATGATACAAGGCGCGTGTTCCTTAGCTTGAGCAAACATATCCCTGACCCTAGACGCGCCAACACCGACAAACATTTCGACAAAATCGGAGCCGGAGATAATGAAAAACTTCACCCCGGCCTCACCAGCTATGGCTCTGGCAAGCAAGGTTTTTCCGGTTCCCGGAGGACCGACCATCAAAATGCCCCTTGGAATTTTTCCGCCCAGTTTCTGAAATTTTTGTGGATCAGCCAGAAAATCAACCAATTCAGCCACTTCTTCCTTGGCTTCTTCACAACCGGCAACATCATTAAAAGTAACGGTCATTTTGTCTTCTTCCAACATTTTTGCTTTACTTTTGCCGAAGCTGTTTCCACCCATCCCGCCACCTTGTGTTCTCCGCATATAAATTATCCATACGGTAATTAATAACAGCATTGGAAACCAGGATATGAATATTTGCATAAGCATGGATTGCTGCGGTGGAGCCGATGTTCTGATTTGAATATTGGCATTAAGAAGATCGTCAATCAAATGAGGATCGCCAGGATTGAAGGTTTCATAGTTTTGTCCATCTGAGGTGCGTACCTTGATCGTTTGCCCAATCATCTCCACACGAGCGACCTGTCCATTTTTAACCTTGGTGATAAATTCAGAATAGGCTATCGAATCTTGATGGGGCGGCGTTGTGTTTAATCGGTTATAGATTAAAAAAGCGCCCGTTAGTACAACGCTCCAAAATAATATGTTTAAAATATGCTTTTTCATAATTTATATCTCCCGGCTTTTGGGGTTTGGTTAGCGTTGCTTTTAGACTAAGGTCTGCAGTTTTCTTAGTTTAACCATCTAAATATTTATTGCTTGCAAGGCAACTCAAAAGATTCAGCGTTTGGATTTATACAATATATAAACTCGACGAAAGTAGCCATATCACAAAAAACTCAGTAATTGTTGCCCGTAGTTCTGCTTTAACTTATTTAGTGCCTTAACCTGAATCTGTCTTATCCGTTCCCTCGTTAGATTCAGTTCGGCGCCAATATCCTGCAAGGTCATTTCATTGTCACAATCGATACCAAAATGGCAGCAAATAATTTTAGCTTCACGAAAGCTAAGCATTTTAAGGGCTTTAGCAATCAGATTTTCGAGTTCATTCTCTGCAATTTTAGCTAAAGGATGAGGAAAAACCTGCTGCTCCAAAAAATCAATGGGAGAAAATGGATTTTCTTCATCATCATCAAAGTTTTCCAGCGGCAAAATGGTCTGGGAGATTGACAAAATTGTGTTGATTTCATTTTCAGTGAATTTTGTATAATCAGCCAATTCTTTAACAGAAACATCGTTGCCGAATTTTGAACAGATCTCTTCTTTTGCCCGATACACTTTATTTATATTCGCCACTTGTCCACAAGGCACACGTACAACTCTTTCCGACCTAGACAACGCCCTCGAAATAGCCTGTCTGATCCAGTAACTTGCATAGGTAGAAAACTGGAATCCCAAGCGATAATCAAACCTGTCTACGGCTTTTATCAAGCCGACTTGGCCTTCTTGAACAAGATCATCAAAACTTAAAAATGAACTTTTATATTGATTAGCGATGAATAATACCAATCGGGTATTGGTGTTAGTCAATTGCTTTCTAGAATCCAACCAAAAGTGCTCTGACAAAACGACATCATTAAAATAGCCTGGCATTTCACCGATGCTCAATAATAGAAATTGCTCATCACAGTTAAAATCCTCACTAGCTCTTACAAGCTTGGAAAATTTAGCGGAATTTATCTCGGTACGTCTTCCTATCCCTTCCAATCGCTTGATTATTATTTGCGTACTATTTTTTACACCATTATTCTGTGGCTGATAACTAAGTCCTCTATATTTATAGGCAAATACAATAATATCAACTAGCTTTATCAGATCTTCAAAGGAATAAGGGAATTGAGTCAAAGCAGACTTTAGGTGCTGTTTACCATCATCGTAAGCACTGGCCTCCATTTCTTTGCCAGAAAACAATGAACTGGTCAATAAAAAATATTTTTTTATATCACCTAGATTATTAATTAATTCAGAAACTTCTGCCGACCGATGCGTCTTTCTGATTTTGTGACAGTTTTGTTCATATTTATTAAGTAACCATAATGCCGTTATAGGAAATCGAGATAGAGCATTAATTAGTTTTGTTTTTTCTTCCTTTAATTTTTGGGCAAGCTGAAAATTATTCCGCTCAGTACTGTCGATTGATTTTTGAGCGATAACAACTTCCTGGCCAGAGTCTATAACAGCATTAGTCCCATTATTCACAATTACATCTAAACGTTGGTTTGGCGAATATTCATCCAAATATGCCATAACTTCCATCCTCTCAAAAAAAGAATCTCAAACAGGTGCCCATTTTCTGAAAATAAAACCTACTAATTCAATTAAGAAATAAGACAATAAAAAAAGACTTTAGTTTTTATGTTTTAAACATATCTCATCACAAACAGGGTTTGTTTGTGATAAAAAATAGGCTTTCTCATCGTTTATATTTTTCGATTGTTGGGCTACTATCAACTTTCATTCATATTAAAAAGTATCGCGCGTGACTGTTGCGTGACCGTTCTAGCCAATTTCGATCACGCAATAGATACCCCCATGGATTCATCCAGCTATGCCTAACCAGCCGTCCCGACTTTGAATACACCTTGAAAAAATGCTAGCCCCAGACGGGAATTTTTTATGGTTATGAAATGCAAGTACTCTGGTCTTTACTGATACTGCTAATTGACAAGCATCTTCTAAAAACAGGTCGCCGTTGCAGGAAAAGGATGGCAAAGTCAAGTATTGCGCACCCACCGTAGGAGGTAATTTTTTAGTTATTCAGATCGGATGATAGCCATGGCAAATGTGTTAAACATTAACTTATATTTAACACGATACGGCTTGTAGATGCCTGTGTAAAGGCACAAAGTGTGGAATTTTTGCTGTTTTTTGAGAAGGTTCAAAACAGTGTAAGGATAAGATCAGGATGAGAGACATGAAAAGTCTTGATACCTAATTTTTTTGCCCCTTCGAGGTTAATCAAGTTATCGTCTAGAAAGAGAGTCTCGTGGGGAGCCATGTTATGCTGAGCAAGGACATATTCGAAGATTTCAAGGTCTGGCTTCCGCATTTTAAGTTCATGGGAAAAGTAGGCTTTATCAAATAAAGGCTCAAGACTGCCATGTCCAGTGTTAAGTTTGACCATTTGGTTGAAGTGCTGCAGGTGTATGCTGTTTGTATTGCTTAGCAGAAACAGTCCATAGCGAGTACGAATTTTTTCCAAAAGTTGAATACGTTCCGCGGGGATGTCTAGCAACATTGCATTCCAGCAAGCATCAAGCTCTGCGTCGCTTGCAGAGACAAAAAATAGTTTGCGCAGAACTGCACGGAATTCGGTGTCGTTTAGCTCTCCCTTTTCGTAAGCAACAAACTCGGGACGATCGAGATATATTTTGGCAATGAACTGACTATCGAGATTTGATAGGCGGGCAAAAGCATCAAAGGTCCGCTGAAGTGAAAGGTTTAAAATAACACCACCCAAATCGAAGATGAGACTTCTTAAACTCGAACCGATTTTAGTCATGAGAGTGAATGGATTGACTCAAAATAACTGGAACTGCAACATTATTTACCAATGGAGTGTTCTAGGCAATGTGTTATACCTGGCCTCGAAAATTAAATATTTCGCTGTTTCATGGACCTAATAATCAAAGCACATTGGCATAATCCTGCTCCAGCTGCCTGAAATTCATCGAGGCCATGAAGCGGCTGAAACTCAGCCACGCAGAAAGCCCCATTAAGTCGGTAAATTGCGGCGGTAAAAAACGGGGCGCAATGACCGTACCTTCTTCCACCAGATCTACCAGAACTTTCATGTCTTCGATCATGGTCTTGCCACAAAATAGCAATGGAATGCGATCCGGTTTGCCTTTGCTGACGGCCAGACGCATAAAATTATAGGTCAGTACAAAACCCTTGATATAGGTCAGGTCTTTGGTGAAAGGCATACCGTCCGGGCTACTGCCCCTGAATACACGGCTTGTCAAATTGTAACTTTCTTCCTTGTCCATGCCTTTGTCCCTGAAAAAAGCAAAAATATCCAGAAAATCTGCCCCTTCTTCGATCAGTGTGATGGCACGCACCCGGTTAATCAAGCGCATCAAACGATTGGGCGTGGAGCTGAATGTCAATATTTCCATTAATACGGCAAGACCTTCCTGCGTAACCGTGGCGGAGGGCGGGCCTTTGCCGAGAAAGGTGCAATAAGGTTGAGCCAGTCCGTTCAGGGTAGTGCCGAGATGCACCCATATTTCATGAACCTCAAGTACGCGCAAATCTCTCATATTGAAAAAGGCATCGGCGCGTAGTTTAATGTAATCGGTGCCTGCAGCTGAATCTGCGAGAATCCCATCACTGATCATTGCGCGCAGGCCATCTCCGGGGAACAGTGCCTGCATTTTTTCATTAAGAATGGCCACGGCCTCTTTTGCATTAATGGTTTTTGGTTCCTCAAACAAAAAATCCAGCTTCAAAAGCTGGGATAGTGTTTCTTCCATCATGCTGCCCAACTTGGCGATGGTAGGATCGCCAACATGGAACACATCTTGAGAAGACCCATATAATTCCTGCGAGATATTTGAGAACAGGGGCGTCCCTCTTGCCTTAAGCATTCTAACTACATCCTGATATTCCCGGCAAATCCTGCGCATAATGACACTGAGCGGGTTAAGTTGACCGAGTTTGCGTACCAGATCGCGCTCAAGTTGGTGAAATTCTTGTTTTTTTTCGTCCGGATCAAAGCCTAAGGGACGGTTTAAATAATAATCCGGACTCACAGCCGGCAGTTTTTTACAATCTGACTTAAAAAAATCCTGCTTAATGGAGTCGTCCCATTTAATGGCATCCAGAATACGTATTGGCTGCTGCGCTTTGACGATCCGGTCGGAAAGAGCTTTAACTTCGGTCAGGTAACCTGAAGGGGGCTTGATAGTTTTTTTCATCATAATGTCTTTCCTTAGTAAAGGAACGCTCAAGAAATAATAGTTTCAATCTAACATACCTGTAACACAATCATGCCAGGTAAATCAATACATTGATCAGTTCCAAAGGAATTCCAGTACGGTCCAACTCAATAAAACCGAGTGTAGCGTGATGCTTTTCCGCATATTGAAAAATGATGACATTACTGGCGGTATCAAAAATCAGAAAATTATCGGCAATAGTGCTGTCAGTCGCTAATGCTTTTACAATTCAGGTCTCATAGAATTTAATTATAGATAAATAAAGTGCTACCAATAGGAACGGTATGGCCCCCTCACACCTAACGGCATCGATGTGCCAGTTTGGTAGAATCTGACCTTATTCGCTGGGCAATACTCACCCACGTGATATTTATCGTAATTAGTCCACTCCAAATGGCTATAGAAATTCAGGTCGATTTGCAATCCAGCAATTTGACTGAGCTGTGAGGAAGTGGCGCCTATTCTTAAAGCAATTGCCGAAAAACCCAATAGATAGTATTCAATTTGAGCCCTGTCGGGATAGCCTAAATACCATCATAGTGTACCCACTATGACAACAGTATCTTTGCACCGCCAGCCATTGCTTACCAAACTTTGAATGAATCCCGTCATTTTTTCTAACTGCGATCAATAAAAATAACACAACCAGAACCGAGATGGATGCACATAGTGTTTATGGAACATTCGGTTTATGAATGTATGTCAATTCATATTTTGAGATCGGCTGCACATTTTTAATTTCGTAGGTTTGGCATTTTGTTTTTTTCTACTATGCTCAAAGTCTAAACGAAGTTAAATGGAATATCCAATGCACCTACTTTCCATTTTTAAGTGCCTCGGAACAACAATAATGGCTTGCGGCAATTGCGGCCTTGCGAAACCAACGCCTCAAAATCGATGCCCTGGATTATGTCCCAGTCATTAACGGAAATAAATCCGGCAAGTGAAGATTGAGTTTTGTGCTAATTGGAAGCCTATTTTTGAACTGCATGATTGAAGCAACAGAGCAAAGACTGTTTCATCAGTGCTTTCAAATTCGCATGTATTTTCAATAGTCTAAATGCAGATACTGAAACGGACTAACAATATTGCCGTTTTCCATAACGTGTAAACTGAGTCGCCATTTAGCTTTTGTCTAATTAAACAACATTCATGAGGCTGGATTATGCAAATTGATTTCACGGTCACAAATGTGACAAAGTTTTTCTCAACCTGTGTTCTATTCCTCATCGCCGCCCATATCGGCATGCTATTGATGCAATATGGTCTGGGGCAAGGCAACTTAAAAGGTTTGGGTCCATTTTTATTCTTTTTCTTCGATTTTTGGAGTGAAAATAATTTACCAACATTCTATTCTTCAATAAGTTTACTTTTCTGTGGTTTACTGCTTTACCTGATCAGTCTCAACGAACGACAGTCAGCTGGCGAATTTGTTCTGTTCTGGCTGGGGCTGGCCGTTATGTTTACCTTCTTATCTGTCGATGAAATGCTGATGATTCACGATCGTGTCACAAACAAGGTACGAGCTTTAATGAACCCATCCGGCATCTTCTATTTCGCGTGGGTAATACCTTATGGCATAGCTGTCATTGTACTCGGCGTCATTTATTTAAGGTTTATCTTAAGCTTGACGCCATATACCCGTACTCTGTTCATCATTGCCGCTGCGTGTTATGTCGGTGGTGCTCTCGGTTTTGAAATGATCGGAGCGGTCGAATACGAAAAAGTACAGGAACGCACGTTGTTGATGGATGTCTACAACTTCATTGAGGAGACCCTAGAAATGACGGGCGTTTTAGTCTTCATTCGAGCATTGACCAACGAACTCGCAAGACGCCAGGTACAGATTCGGTTGTTGGCATTAAATTCAGCAACCAATATAGCGCCCAAAGCGGCTGCCCAGTTAATTTCAATTGCTGATTTATATCCAAATAATGCAATTAAAGCTGCGCATACTGCATTGGTTAGCGAAAATCGACTGGTTAATTAAAAGCTGTTAAAGTCCGATCTCAGTTATTCGGCTTTTATCTTATCAGCGGTCATTTTTTCGACCTGCATGCCAGCCGTAGTCTGGAAATGGCTTATTTATCGATGCTGAGCATATGCAGTTGGTGTTTATGCTCCGGTGGGCGAAAAGTGGCAACATTCACTTTTAACACCAGCCACATAGCTTAGGTCATACGGATCATATTGCAGGCCAAAGGTTGATATTATTTGCATCTTGGCCTTGACTTATTAGATAAACCGGGCCTTGCGCAAGCCACCAACAGTTTTCAATCAGCCAAAAATTTCCTCGTCGAATTGACGCCGCATCAGGCAATGCAATAACCGGCATGCAGGGTAAACTGGTATCTCACTGGGCTTGGGCTAATTTGGTCACATCATCGCCTTTGTCCACGTCCAAAGTGCTTCTTTTGTGGATCGTATGTTTGACCATGACTTTTGCCGCTGACCTGGTGGCGTCTTTGCAAGAAAAGCGCTTCATGAAGTCCAGGACTCGTTAAACGTGGTATCCACGCTGAAAAGGTCGTTGAACACCAGATCCTGCCATCCGACCAAACCCAATATTTCGGCAAAGAAAGTGCGTGATCAGTTCGTTAAGCAGCCAGTCCCAATAACCGCTAATGGTGAAATGATCACCCCCACATCCTCTCTCTTCAGAGCTTTTACCACAACATTCAAGCAGTTATTTGTCGTGGTGTTGCAACAGTTGCCTTTGAACAAAGAGCTATAGGACCGCAGCAGACTGGCGTTTAAAATTGCTCCTGGAGGATCAACTCGGTGCCGGTCTCGACATAGCTTAATGCGATTCCCACATCCATATTGTCGGGCAGAAAATCGACCACCCAATGCAGTAGACGCAAGGATGGGTCTTGGAAGCTCGCTCTGGGAACCTGTGTTAGCTGAATTAGGTTGGTCTGGGAAATATCCTCTCTGCACATGGCTAACTCAAAGTATTCGATGGATATTATATTGTCTATTATTTTACAATGGCTTGTGAATTTCCAGGCCTTATTCAAGCTGCGCTTGATGGCGTTATTCAGGTTGCAGCAATTTGAAAAACAATAACCCGTTACACTAGAGTTCACGGCCAATACTATTTGCGCGCAGCACATGCTGTCGGGAACCTCCCGATTTCGAATAATCGATGCAATAGTGATAGTAATTCAACAGCCAATATAATCGAGTATATGACAACCA
>Ga0209798_10002009_pt1 | contig 12041 bp, 7 predicted proteins | sample DOMMetBare3Fresh_FD_187475 | JGI IMG/M metagenome (GOLD analysis project Ga0209798, IMG submission 187475) | Wetland sediment microbial communities from St. Louis River estuary, USA, under dissolved organic matter induced mercury methylation -... | ecosystem: Environmental > Aquatic > Freshwater...
TTCGTCCTGCTGTTCATGTGGGCCCTGCGCCGTGACTGGCGCGCCGGCGCGATCCTGGCAGGTCTGGCCGGCGGATACCTGCCGTGGTTCAACTACCAGCACCGCACCATCTTCAGCTTCTACGAGGTCGCCTTCGTGCCGTTCATCGCCCTCGCCGTGACCTACGTCCTCGGGTTGGGCATCGGTGGACCAGCGGCCTCGCCGCGCCATCGCAGGATAGGACTGCTGTCGGCCGGAGCCTTCGTGGTCGTGACCGTCGCCTGCTTCGCGTTCTTCTACCCGATCTACACCGCGCAGGTGATTCCGCAGCCGGCATGGCAGCTGCGGATGTGGCTGCCCAGCTGGGTCTAGCTTCCTTCCTCGCCGCGATCCCGGTGGTGTCGACCTGATGCAAGCCGGCTGTTCGGCGTCAGGGAACCAGGAAGTCGCCCAACAACCCTGGCAATGCACGGTTTGCGAGCGGGAGCGCCAGGGAGAGCGGGACGTCCGTGACGTCATACCGCTGTCTGCCTGCGGCCGTCGTCGCGGTGAGTGTCGCCAGTCCGGCGCGGCGCTGGAAGAGCGTCTGGCGAAGGTTCCAGCCGATGATGCCGTCGCACTCGAGCATGTCGCGCCGCCGGGCGAGCGTGCCCGCCCTGGTGACCAGAACGCTGCCCGCGACGGCATGCCCCAGGGAGCGGTAGCGGTCCGCCGCGAGCATGAGCGCGACCGGGACGGTCAGCGCGGCCGCAGCGGCAAGCCAGAGGGGAGCGCCCCACACGATGGCCACCCCGGCTGCGGTGATCAGGACGAGCGAGGCGAGCAGCGCGCGGATGTAGCGACGACGCCGGGCGGCCGGGCCATGGGCGGTGAGCACCGCGTCCACCGGCGTCGGGTCTCGCAGGATCCGGGCGGCGACGTCCGAGGCCACCGCGCGAGGGGCCGGAGGCAGCAGCAGGGAGCTCCCACCGTCGGAAGACCCCTTGGCCGCCAGGCCTGTCGTGATGCCGCCCAGCCGCGCGGCCTTGACGGCTCGGAGCAGCAGCGGCTCCGTGAGCTCGACTCCGCGCAGGCGCCGCTCCTCGATGCTGGTGGCTCTGGTCGTCACCAGCCCGCGGGAGACGTGCAGGGTGCCGTGGGGATGGCGCAGGAGGCGAAAACCCCAGTAGGACAGGACGTAGCCGCCGACCGAGAGCACCGTGACGAAGACCAGCAGTGCAGCCAGCCCCAGCAGCAGGTCCAGCCAGATCGGGGTGCGTTGCAGGTAGCCGAAGCCGTCCCTGAGCGGCCCCACGTCACCGGCAGAGACCCCGGCCTGGTCCAGGAGTCTCGATCCGAGGGCCAGGACGGCCGCCGCGCCCAGCACCCCCGACATCGTGAACGGCGCGAACCGAACCCACCGGAAATCCATTCGTGCCAGCTCGATCTCGTGCTCCGCAGGGACGGTAGCCTCCGGCACAGGCCCCGCTGCGGCGGCAGTACCTCCAGGGGTGGCCGAGACGGCGTCCGCGACGTCGGTCCTGGCGGACGCCGATGCGCTGCGGTGGAGGAGCTCGGCGCGCAGGCCGGCGGCCTCCGCGACCGGGAGCGAGTCCAGCGACAGCCCGCTTCCCGGATCATGGCTGCCGGTGCCGATATCCACCTTCGCCAGCCCGAGGAGCCGGTGCAGGGCGGAGGCGGTCACGTCGACGCTGCGAACCCGGTCCGCCGGCGTGGCGATGGTCTTGCGCTGCAGCAGGCCGGTGCGCAGCTGAACCTGCTCAGGGGTGATCCGGTACCGGGTGGTCATCCAGCGCAGCACGCTCCACGCGATCACCACGACGACGCCCAGCGGACCCAGCCACCACATCTGCCCATCGCCGACCGCGCGACCGGCCAGCACGAGACCCACGAGGGCAGGAATGGCCTGGCCCAGCTCCCGAACGGGGTGGACAAGGAGCATCCGGGCACTCAGCCGTCGCCAGGAGTCGTCCCGGCCCGCACGGTTCGTGCTCACGTCGCATCGCCCCGACTCTGACCGGTGATCTCGGTGAGCTCAGCCACCAGAGCCTCGGCCATGGCCCGGTCAAGCCCCTGGATGCGCAGTGGCCCGGCCGCGGACGCCGTGGTCACGGTGACGTTGGCCAGCTGGAAGAGCTGCTCCAGCGGCCCACGCTCGGTGTCGACGGTCTGGACCCGTGAGATGGGCGCGATCCGTCGCTCCTGGCTGATCCAGCCCGCCTGGGTGTACACAGCCGTGGCCGTGAGCTCCCAACGATGGACGCGGTAGCGCCAGCGCGGCATCACGATGAGGTGCGCGGCCGCGCACAGGACCGTGAGGGCAAGAACGGCGACCGGCAGCCTGACACGATCCCGGGCGCTCCACAGCCAGAGGGACTCGCCAGCCAGCACCAGCACCCATAACGGCACCGCGCGTACAGTCCAGTAGGCGACGGCACGCGGGCTGACATAGTTGGCTGGATCGCGCAGGTACATGAGCCCAACACTGCCACGCGGTGAGCCCCCGGACCGGTCCCGGCCGCCCTTCGCAGGTCAGGTGGTCATGTCGGGGCTGCCTGCGTGACGGGTCAGGCAGCCACATCCTCGAGGATGAGACGCACGGCGTCGTATTCGACGTGCAGGCGTCCGAGCAGGTCGGGCGCCGCCTTGAGCTGACTGTCATGGCCGAGCGTCTCGAGTGCGTCGCAGAGGGTGGCAACGGTGTGGGCACCGAGGTTTCCCGCGGCACCCTTGAAGCTGTGCGCAGCGTTGGTGAAGGCTTGGACGTCATGTCGTTGGAGGGTGTCGGCGAGCTCGGCGAGATAGTCGGGTGCCCGCATCAGGAACGAGGCGACCAGCCGGGATACGAGGCCCTCTGCGACGTTGTCACGAAGGTCGTCGAGTCGGTTCGCGATCGCCTCCTGGGCTGATCCCACCCGTGTCATGTCGGCGGCCGGTGCCGAGGAGGTGGCGGCACCGCCGGTCCAGCGGGTCAGGGCGGAGGCCAGCTGATCGATCTGGATGGGCTTGGCGAGATAGTCGTCCATGCCCACGGCAAGGCAGTGTTCCCGGTCCTCCTTGAGGGCTGCGGCGGTCATCGCGATGATCGGCAGTCGGGGGGAGGTCGCCTCGCCGGACTGGTCGAGGTCCTGGGCGACGCGCTCCCTGCGACGAAGTTCTTCGGTGGCCTGGAAGCCGTCCATGTTCGGCATCTGACAGTCCATGAGCACCGCCTGGTACGTGGTGCGGGCGACCATCTCAAGGGCCTGCACACCATCGCCGGCGATATCGACACCGTAGCCGAGGCGGGTGAGGATCCCCACCGCGACCATCTGGTTGATCTCGTTGTCCTCGACGAGAAGAAGGCTGCCCAGGGTCGGCACGCCGGGAACGGGCGCGCTTGGCGAAGGCGGCGGCAGCACGGTGGTCTGGGTGTTTCCGGCGGTCACCCGGATGAGACAGTCGCGCAGGTGGGACTCCTGGACGGGTTTGCTCAGGCACGCCACGATGCCCGCGTCTCGCGCAGTCTGGGATGGCACGGTCTCGCCCGAGGTGATGAGGACAACGGGCAACGGCGCGGTGTTGAGGCGGGCGTTGATCCTCATGCCGAGCTCCAGCCCGTCCATCCCGGGCATGTGCATGTCGGCGATGACCAGGTCGTAGGACTCGCCGCTGCCGGAGGAGGCCCGAACATGGTCAAGGGCCAGCTCCCCGGACGCCAGGGCGGTGGGCAGCATCGCCCAGCTGCTGAGCTGCTGGGTGAGGATGAGCCGGTTGGTCTGGTTGTCGTCGACCACCAGCACCCGCCGGCCTTCAAGGCTCGCGTCAAGGGGCCGGGGAACTTCCTGGCCGCCGGTGTCGATCCGGAAAGGAATGACGCACCAGAACGTGCTGCCCTGGTCCCGTCGGCTCTCGACGCCGATCTGACCGCCCATGGCTTCGACCAGGTCGCGGCAGATGGCAAGGCCGAGTCCGGTGCCGCCGAACCTGCGCGTGGTGGAGGAGTCGGCCTGGGCGAACGGGTCGAACAGCCGGGCGCGCTCCGACGGCTCGATCCCGATTCCGGTGTCGGTCACCTCGAACCTGACCCCCACCGCCTCACCGGCCGGCAGTGAGCCGATGGCCATCAGAGAGAGGTCCAGCTCCGGGTGGATATGGATGAAGACCTCTCCGTGATCGGTGAACTTCACCGCGTTGGTGGCCAGGTTGAGCAGGATCTGGCGGATCCGGACGGGATCACCCCGCAGCCAGTTCGGGACGCTGGGTGAGCAGAAGCCGAGAAGCTCCACGTCCTTGCTACGCGCAGACTCGGACACGATCTCGATGACCTCCTCCAGCAGATCACTGAGGTTGACCGTTGCGTCGTCGAGGTCGAGTGCGCCGGCCTCGATCTTGGAGAAGTCCAGGATGTCGTTGATCACGGCGAGCAGGGCGTTCCCGGCGACGCTGATCCCGTCGAGGTAGCGGCGCTGGGTGTCGTCGAGGTCGCTGCGAAGCAGCAGTCCGGTCAACCCGATCACCCCGTTCATCGGGGTCCGGATCTCGTGGCTCATGGTCGCCAGGAACACCGACTTCAGCCGGGACGCCTCGACGGCCTGGTCCCGGGCCTCAGCCACGTCCCTGGCGATCTGCTGCCGTTCGCTGATGTCCCGCAAGAACGCGCTGAACTGCCCGCCCGGGCCCGAGGAGACCCGCCAGACTGAGAGCTCAACCGGGATCTCCCGGCCGTCGCGATGCATCGCTGAGACCTCGACGAGCTGATCCAGGATGCGCCCCGCGCCGCCGTCGAGCACGCGACGCAGCCCGCTGTTGTGTGCCTCGCGCTTCGACTCGGGAATGATCAGGTCGGCCAGCAGGCGCCCGATCGCCTCATGACGGGACCAGCCGAACAGCACCTCGGCGCGGTGGTTCCACTCGGTGATGAGACCACCGGCGTCCATGCTGACAAAACCGTCGCTGGCGGTGGCGATGATGGCGCTGAGCGCCTCAGCGGTCCTCTTGGTCTCGCTGATGTCCCTGGCGATCACGGAGATGCCCGAGACGGTCCCGCCGGGATCCAGGACCGGGGAGGTGGTCAGGGCGACCTCGATGAGCTGACCGTCCCGGCGAACCCGGGACACCTCGTAGGGAGAGATGGCCTCTCCCCGGCCCACCCGGGTGAGCATGTCCTGCTGCCCGTCTTCGCCCGGCGGGGCGAGGATACCGATCAGGTGCCCGACGATCTCGTCAGGCCGGTAACCGAAGATCTGCTCCGCGCCGCGGTTCCAGCTGGTGACGACACCATCGAGGCTGGCACCGACGATCGCGTCGGCGGAGGAGTCCACGAGCGCCGCCAGCCGGGCTGCGGCCTGCTCGGCAAGGGTGCGGTCGGTGATGTCACGGGCCACCGCATAGAGCAGACCCTCCTCGGGGACCGGCGTGACGTTCCAGAGCAGGTCGCGGTAGGACCCGTCACTGCACCTGTACCGGTTCTCGAAGGCAATCGTCGGCGCACCGGTCTCGAGCTTCTCGATCTCCGCGAAGGTCTTCGCCACGTCGTCCGGGTGGATGTAGCTGGCGAAAGGCTGCCCGAGCAGCTCCTCGGCCTCAAAACCCAGCAGCTTCGGCCAGGCAGGGTTGAGCTGTTGGAAGTACCCGTCGGTTCCTGCGATGCACAGGAGGTCCTGGGAGAGGTTGAAGAAGCGGTCGATGTCCTCACGGGCACGCTGGCGCTCGGCCGCCGCACGCTCCTCGCTCTCGCTGACCTCCCTGTCAGCGACCCGACGTTTGTAGCGGACCCACTCGACGGCAGCCGCGCCGCCGAGGATCAGGAAGATGAGAAGACCGGCGGCCAGCAGCACCAACCGCCGGAAGCCGGCGGTGGGCCCGAGCGCGACGCCGACGGGCACCGCGCTGATCACGGTCCAGCCGGTGTCAGGATCGGTCACCTTGGCCGAGATGACACCCTGCCCCGCGACCGCCCGGCGGCCGGCGGCACGCCGTTCCTCAAGGCTGGTCCCAGGCCTGGATGGATGGCCGCCGTCGGCGATCAGCACGCCACGCTGATCGAGGATCAGCAGCTCTATCCCTGTGCGGTCGGCATAGCCCGCGACGAACTCCTGAAACGACGTCAGGGAGTATGCCGCGGCGAGGACGCCCAGGACCGGCCCCGACTGGTGTGCGGTCACCTTGCCGCGCAGCGCGACGCTGGTCGCGATCACGAAGGGTCGGCCCAGCGCGCTGGACTGATACGCCTCCGAGACATATGGGCCGGTGGTCCTGACCGCGCCGCGGTACCAGTCGCGGAAGGCGAAGCTCTTCCCGGCCAAGGCAGGATCGGCCGGCTCCAGATCGAGCAGTACGCCCCGGGCATCAGTCAGGAATGTCAGGGTGATCGCAGGGCGCGACTCAGCCAGCCGCTTCAGGTCCCTGTCGGCGTCGGCGAGGGCGCTCTGGCTGCCCGACCTCGGCTCCAGGGCGCCGCTCGCAGTGAGGCGATCGGCGTAGGCCGCCACCAGCGCGGCCAGGCTGGCGGTCTGCTCGTGAACGTAGGCCTGCGCCAAGGTGGACGTCGCCTGCATCCGCGCCTCGGCCTGACCTCGCTCCGAGCGCGCCTGAGCCGAGATGGCCAAGAACGCGCTCACGAGGATCCCGAGGATGCCCACGCTCAGGGCCAGGACTTCGAGCAGGCCGCGACGTCCAACGCGGCCCTTCAGCATCCGGGAGATGTCCTCATCAACCAAGTGTCGGTTAGCCATGCGTCAGGAACAGTGCGTTTGGCACATATTGCCTTCGGGCGCGGCCCGCCGGCCACGTCTGCCTCCGCGATGGGTGGCCCTACTTGAGGCCCCTGATCGCAGCCATCGACGGGCTTCCGTCATTCAGAATATTGTCGGACCTCAGGGCAATGAGCGGATTCAGCTCTGACTGGGTCAGGACGTAGAACCTCTCTTCCTCGATCGCCTCGAAGATCGTCGCCCCGATGGTGTCGATAGCCATTCCTCCTTGGATGAGCTTGTGCTTCTTCTGCTCCTCCAGGCGGTACAGGTCGCTCTGATAGTAGGGCTGGCTCATGTCATTGGCGTAGATCTCGGGCCGGTGCCTCTCGCAGTTGTCGAGGTCTGTCTGGATGAACCCCGGACAGAAGACAGACATCTTGATCTTGTCGGTCTCGCACTGAAGATCCAGGTAGGTGGACTCGGTCAGGCCGACAGTGGCGAACTTGGACGTGTGGTACGCCGACATACCGCTGAGATCCAGGAGTCCCGCGACGGACGAGGTGTTCACGATATGACAGGGAGTGTCCTGCTCCAGCATCACGGGGATGAAGGCCTTCTCGCCGTGTATGACTCCCCACACGTTGGTCTTCATGGTCCACTCCCAGTCGTTCAACGACAGGAGCCAGGCTGGTCCCGCAACCACGATCCCCGCGTTGTTGAACAACAGATCCACGTGCTGGAAACGCTCGAGGGCCCGCTGGCGGAGCATCTCCATGTCCGCGTACTTCATGACGTCCATCTCGACCCCGATCACCTCGGCGCCCTCGGCCTCAAGCTTCTCGACCGCGTGACCAAGGTCTGTCCCGTCGATATCTGCGACCACCATCTTGATACCTCGCCTCGCGCATTCCTGCGCTATGGCGAAGCCAATACCATTGGCGGCCCCGGTGATGACGGCCACCTTGTCCCTGAAATCTCTCATTTTTTCAACGCTCCTCGGAAAGTGTCGTGGGAACCGCGCATGCCCCTACAGGGTGCCTTTCCACCAGTTACAGGGTGCCTTTCCACCAGTCCCACTTCGAGTTGGAGTACGGCATGAACTCTGTGGGGTCCGCCTCGGCCAGGACTGTTCCCCGCATGAGCACCGACGTACCGACGGTGTAGGTCCCGCCGAGCATCCGCACAACCTCCAGCTCCGACCATGGGTCATGGGGTGAGTCCTGCATCTCCACGGCGAAGGACCCGTTCCGCAGAACCTTGTTGTCCATGGTCGCGTCCTGCTTGAGGAGCCGCGGATTCAGGTCGAAGCCGCTGCCGTCCGGGGACTTCGAGTACTTGAAGTTGAAGATCGGCAGTCCTGACCCGTAAGCGTCGGCCAGTATCTCCTGCCCGTCCCCGGTGTTGAACTCTCCGTCAAGCCGTGCCGCGACGCTGAAGAACTCGATCCCGTGCCGGGACACAGTGCCCTTGGCGACGTCGCCGTCCTTCTTGAGCTCGATCTGCGCCATCTTCTTCGGAAATCCGTAGACCTCTCTGCCCAGTCCCATGGCCATGCCGTCAGAGATCGGCATCGAAAGACAGTAGGCTCCGAGCTCTCCCTGGAAGCTGGCCAGCACGAACAGGGCTGCTTCCTTGTAGGGGGGGCAGAAGTTCGTTCGGGGATAGTTGGCCACAAAAGCGTGCACCAACGGTCTTGCGGCCGGCTCGAGGGGCGCTGGAAGGATGCGGGCAATGGTTTCGGGCTTCGTCTCCCAGTAGGCGGTGAGAAGCTCGGCATCATAGAAGGTTGTGGGCTTGCTGGTGTATTCCCGGATATCTTCCGGGTTCTTCCTGAAACTGTTCATCGGTCATACCCTCTCTGGATTGTCGCGCCCGGGTCGGCGGGTGCCGGTGCTGTGGCAGGTGAGTGCCACGGGCGTCCCGCTCGGCACGCTAACTATCTGGATAGGTACCAACGTAGCACGCAAGTTCCCCACCCGGTTAGCTATGATCGTGGTATGACGGATCAGGTCGCTGTCTCCAGCAAGCAGCTCCAGTCGCAGGCCACCAAGAGGCGACTCATCGAGGCGGCGTTCGAGGAGTTCCAGCTGTACGGGCTCGCCGGTGCGCGGGTCGACCGCATCGCCGAGAGGGCGAGGTCGAACAAGCGCCTGATCTACATCTACTTCGGTGACAAGGCGCGGCTGTTCGACGCCGTCGTGGTGCGCGACATCGAGGCGATGATCGACGCAGTGCCTTTCGTCGTCGGCGACCTGCCGGGTTACGCCGTCGCGCTGTTCGACTACCTCGAAGACCGACCCGAGGTGTTGCGCCTGTTCGCCTGGCGCAACCTCGAGCGGACCTATACGTCCGAGGTCGAACAGGCTTCCTACCGCGAGAAGGTCACCGAGATCGCCGAGGCGCAGCGTGGCGGACGCCTAGACGCGGGACTGCCCGCGTTCCAGGTGCTGTCGTTCATCCTTAGCGTCGTCAGCAGCTGGATGATCGCCTCGGACGCCCTGCGCAGGGCCGCCGGCGAGGGCGTGACACGCGACCGCCGTCGCGAGAACGTGCGCGATGCGGTCATGCGGTTCACGAAGACCCGAGGACGATGACCCAGACTGAGCCGTCTTTCTGGGCTCATACGCTCACCCTGGTCTGACACGAGACGGAGCGGCAGGCGCCCGGCGCTCCGAGGCTGCAGGGGTGTCGATCATGGCCTCGCAGTCAGCGATGGTGGCGGCCAGCAGGTCGACCAGACGCTGTTCGACATCGGGTGCACAAGCCTGAGCGATGCTCTCGACTGCGATGCGCACGGTATGCGGTGCAGTCGTCTCACGGAAGCTGCGCCGCGACACGGGCTGCCCACCGGAGAAGGACCGGGCCCAGGCTCCGGCCAGCGGGACGTCGTCCAGGACCCGGTGACTCTGCACGCTCAAGGAGTAGGGATCGCGGCCATCGAGCTCGGCAAGGGCACGCTCACATCTGAGAACGGCGGTCGCCAGCACACGCTGCCGGAACTCGGCCGCTATCGGCAGGGCCGCCCACGCCGAACGCAGTGCGATTGCCGCGTCCACGTGGAGGTCGTTACTGGTCAGACCGATCACCGACGGGATCATCGGGACGAGCAAGAGGCGCGACCGATCGGTGAGGACGTCGTTGACCAACCGGGCCAGGTCGGCCAGGAGCGGGTGGGTGCAAGCAGGATGATCGCTCCAGCGCTCGCCCGCAAGGAACGAGGCCATCTCCATGAAGCAGGCGCCTCGTCGCGGGTTGCGGTGCTTACCGCGCGACAGGACCGGGATCGACTCCGGCGCGGGGCCTGTGGATGTCATTACTACCTCCCGAACATACCGGGGTCTCAAGTAGTCCTATCTTGCGTCGTGATCACTGTTCTCGCCAGCCCTCGAGCCGGGAAAGGTCTGGTCGTGAAGAAGGACGGCTCAGTGAACGGCAGCGGGTCCGGTAGGTCACCAAGATCCCATCGGCAAACGGCACCGCGGTCCGCGAAGATCATGGCCAGCGCAATGCCCGCGCCCTCCTGACAATGACCGTCATGACTATTTCGCTGCTGTATTTCGCCGGCTGTCCGAACTGGCGCGTCGCGGACGAGCGACTGCGCGCAGCACTTGTTGCGGTCGGGCACCTCTCCAGTGGTGTTCAGCCGCGGACCCGGCGGCCAGGTGACCGCCCTGCACTTCAGCCTCATGCCGATGTCCTTCCAGAAACGGCCAGACGTTCGAAACCCCAGACCGTGGGTTGACGGCGCCATCGCCGCACCATCACGGCGGTCGCTATCCGCCGGCGTCGCACCACCAGGGGACAACAGAGTTCGGAAGGATAACGGCAACTGTCCCCTGCGAGCGGTTGTTGGGAGGCCAACTGGCGACAATGATCTCGCTTCGAGGAGTATCCCTGTTCGTCAAAGTGTTTGGGCGAGGATATCCGCTTCTGCGCCGAGATGCAGGGTGTGACAGCCAAGAGGTAATTGCCCCCAGCGGTTAGACGAGCGGGGCTCGACGGACTGGGGACACCCGCCGAGTGAGCCCCCTAGCAGGTCGGGTCGATCTTGATCTCGACGGCGGCTCGCCGGTCTTGTCGTCGGTGCGTACGAGGAGCACGGCGGGTAGCCCTCGGCTGCCCGCCCTCCACTGCGAACCCCTCTCACCGAGGTGCCCTTACTCCCACCCCGCCGTGATCTCACCGAACCGTCGTGCACCCTGGCGTACAGCCGCCTTGCCTTGCTCGAGGAAGCTGGCGACCAGCAGGGCTCCAAGACCCACCGCGGCGATAAGGATCCATAGGCCGGCACCTTCAAAGCTGGGCAGCAGCCCCACCAACGGCACGGCCACCAGCACGACCAGACTGGCCAGCACAGTCAGCGCACCCACAGCCACTCGACGGCGCACCTTCGTGACGACGCCCCAGCCTGTAACGGCCAGACCCAGGAGGGCGGCCAGTACGGCATACGCCAATGCCTCGGTGACCGCCTGCACGAATGCGGCGCCGACCAGGAATGCCACCCCGACCAGCTCCAGGACCACGATCTCCGCGGCCGCCACGCGCCCGCCATGCGCCCTGCGGTCCTGCCGCCAGAGCTCCGTCACCGACAGGACCGCCAGACCAATCGGCACGGTGACCCACTGAGGGTTGGCAGCCATCGCCTCATGACTGAACACGAGCCAGGACGCGCAGGCAAGAACCGGGGACAGCATCTGCGCAACGGTGTTGCCGAACACGACCCCGACGGCGGCGGCCTGCAGGGCAGAGGCGGCGAGTCCGGGCACGAAGAGCATCAGGTCGTCGGTGGACCCCGATCCCGCCGCGACGGCGATCGCCCCCACCGCGAAGGCCACGCCAAGGATGAGAAGAGGCCTTCGCCACGTCTCGGCCTGGTGTCGGACCCACAGTGACAGTGAGAACACGGCGCAGGCGGCGGAGAGCACGGCCAGCACGGCCACCTGGGTACCAGCGCTGGTGTGACCCGCCTGGAGAGCGACCACAAGGGAGGCCAGGCCAAAGACCATACCGAGGCTGCGCAGCCATGCCTGCTCCAGCGGCTCGGCGCCGGTGAGAAGGGCCAGAGCCACGATGAGCAGCCCCGCCGCCACGGGCCAACTTGGTGCCGGGTCTGCCGCCTGCCCCCCGGCGATCGTCTCGGTGGACCAGCCCACGAGGGCCGCCACGGCCACGCCCAAACCGCCCCAGACCAACACCCAGGAATGCTCGAGGCGGTTGGACCGGGCCACCAGCGCGGCTGACATCGCCAGCATCCCGGCACCGACCATCGTGACATCCACCGAACGCTGGGCCGGCCAGCCGAACCAGTCCGTCGCGACCGACCAGGCCGCGAGCGCGGCGAGCGCCCCACCAATCTGGAGAGGCCGGCGAGCGCTCCCGCGCACA
>Ga0209798_10002010_pt1 | contig 12038 bp, 10 predicted proteins | sample DOMMetBare3Fresh_FD_187475 | JGI IMG/M metagenome (GOLD analysis project Ga0209798, IMG submission 187475) | Wetland sediment microbial communities from St. Louis River estuary, USA, under dissolved organic matter induced mercury methylation -... | ecosystem: Environmental > Aquatic >...
AGCATCAGATTGCATCGACTCCTTGTTGTCTGTATCCTGCATTCCCATGCAAATAAAACTGATTTCAATAGGAAACCGTATGCCCGGCTGGGTGCAGCAGGGTTACGATGAATATGCCAAACGCTTGCCGCGCGAATGCGAACTGGTGCTTAAAGAAATTATGCCGGGCAAGCGCAGTAAAAATAGCGATGTTGTCCGTATTGTAAAAGAAGAGGGCGAGCGCATGCTGGCGGCTATTCCGCAGGGTGCGCATATTGTGACCCTGGATATTCCTGGCAAACCCTGGACTACGCCGGAATTGGCTCAGGTGATGCAGCGTTGGCTGGAAAGCGGTCAGCATATCGCTTTGCTGATCGGCGGTCCTGAAGGTTTGGCGGATTCGGCCAAGCAATTGGCGCGAGAATCCTGGAGTTTATCAAAACTGACATTTCCACATACGCTGACGCGCATTATTGTTGCTGAACAGCTTTACCGAGCCTGGAGTATTCTTCATAATCACCCTTATCATCGCGAATGACTGTACAGATTATTCTTGCTTCGGCTTCGCCACGACGGAAGGAATTGTTAGACCAAATTAAGGTCAATTATAAAGTGCACCCGGTTGATCTTGATGAAACGCCATTGCCTGATGAAGCGCCGCTGGATTATGTAAAGCGCATGGCTGCTGAAAAATCTGCGGCATGTTTGGCCCAACTCAATACTGAAATACCGGTATTAGCCGCCGATACCGTAGTTGTTTTGGGGTGTGCGATTATGGGCAAGCCCAAAAACCAGGCTGATGCTCTGGCAATGTTGACGCAGTTGTCCGGTAAAACCCATCTGGTTTATAGTGCGATTTCGCTGAGAGGGCGTGAGCATGGTCAGGCGGTAAGCATTACCGAGGTGACTTTCAGATGCTTGACAGAACAGGAAATAGTGAATTACTGGCACACCGGCGAGCCGCTTGATAAAGCAGGCAGTTATGCTATTCAAGGCATGGGCGGCATGTTTGTGGAAGCAATCAAAGGCAGCTTTTCAGGAGTGGTCGGTTTGCCATTGTTTGAGACTGCCGAACTTTTATCTAAACAAGGAATAGAACTTTTCAAATGAGTGAAGAAATTTTAATCAATGTTACCCCGCCGGAAACGCGCGTTGCGGTTATTGAAAATGGGGTATTGCAGGAACTCATTATTGAAAGAAGCCGCGAGCGCGGTTTAGTGGGCAATATCTATAAAGGTGAAGTGTGCCGGGTTTTGCCGGGTATGCAGGCAGCATTTGTCGATATTGGATTGCCCAAGGCAGCGTTCATTCATCTTTCTGATTTGTGTGCTAAGGATCTGGAAAAAAGGGGTTCGGAAGTCATTGAGCATTATCTGCATGAAGGCCAGCATATTATTGTACAAGTGGTCAAGGACCCGTTGGGTAGTAAAGGTGCCCGTTTAACCACAGAGATATCCATTCCATCGCGTTTTCAAGTGTATATGCCTTATGCTAATAATTCTGGCGTGTCTCAGCGCATTGAATGCGAATCAGAGCGCATTCGGTTGAGAGCCTGTCTAGATGCCTTCAGACAGGAGCATAATTGTGGCGGTTTTATTGCAAGGACAGCGGCAGAATGCGTGGAAGAATCAATTTTGATTGCGGATATGATGTTTTTGCTGAAATTGTGGGAGTCGATATTGGAAAAGATTGCCAGTGCAAAGCCTAAACAGTTTATTCATAAGGATTTACCGCTGAGTGTCAGAACGCTAAGGGATTTATATAAAGAAGGTATTGACAGGGTGCGTGTGGATTCAAAAGAAACCTATCATCGATTGCTTGAGTTCGCGGAGGTTTTTGTGCCCGAAATCGTGCCGGTTATCGAACACTACACGGGAGAGTGCCCGGTATTTGATATTTACAGCGTCGAAGATGAAATTAAAAAAGCGCTGGAGCGCAAAGTCAAATTAAAATCAGGCGGCTATCTGATTTTTGACCAGACCGAAGCGATGACCACGGTGGATGTGAATACCGGCGGTTATGTCGGAGGGCGTAATCTGGAAGAGACTATTTTCAAAACCAATCTTGAAGCGGCGCAAACCATTTCCCGCCAGCTTAGGCTCAGAAATCTGGGTGGCATCATTATCATCGATTTTATCGATATGAAAAGTGACGATCATAAGAAGCAGGTTTTGCAGGCACTTGAGCGCAATTTGGAAAAAGACCGGGCAAAAACCAAAATTACCGAAGTTTCGGTGCTGGGCTTAGTGGAAATGACCCGTAAAAGAACGCGTGAAAGCCTTGAGCATATCCTCTGTGAGCCTTGCAGCGCTTGTGGGGGGAGGGGGGTTCTAAAAACTGCGGAATCCATGTGTCTGGAAATTTTTAGGGAGATTATTCGGGAAGTCCGGCTTTACAAGGTTCAGACATTATTGGTTCTGGCTTCTAATGAAGTTGTAGAAATGCTTCTCGATGAAGAAGCCGACATGCTGGCGGAATTAGAAATATTTTTGGGCGTGCAGATCAAGTTCAGAGCAGAGGCAGAATATAATCAGGAACAATATGACGTTGTTTTGCTTTAAGGTGCAAGATCCAGGTGACAAGGTACCAGGCGAAGAATGTCATTTTTTTGCCTTTACCTTTTAACCGTTAGCCTGTTCTATGATCCATCACATCAAGCGTGCCACGCGACATCTTATTTTCTGGTCTTTGCTTGCGTCAGCAGTCAGTTTGACAGTCGTGCGTTTACTGTTGCTTGGGATAGATAATTATAAAGCGGATTTGTCGGTCCGCATCAGTGAGCTAGTGGGTGCGCCGGTTAAAATTGGACGAATACGGGCGAATATGCGTGGCTATAGCCCTGAGTTGGTGTTAAAGGACATCGAGATATCATCCTTCCTTCCCAAGCCCCAGCTTAAGAACGAGCAACCTGCTGTTCAATTGAAAGAAATTCGTGTGGGCATAAATTTGCTTGATGTTCTGGTCAATAGGGATCGGTTTGCATCGACGTGGGTTACGTTGGTGGGCGCCAAGTTGGCAGTAAAACGGAAACTGGATGGAAGTATTGCCATTGTTGGCTTAAAAGCCAGCGACGAACAGCCTTTGTGGTTGTTGCAGGGTAGTAAATACGAAGTGTTACAAAGTGAAATTAGTTGGCAGGATGAGCAACATCAATATAAACCTGCTGTGGTTGGCAGGGTAGATTTTGCGATTATGAACAATGCTCAGCGACATAAAATAAATATTCTGGTGAAGTTGCCTAAAAGATATGGCGATACGTTAAGAGTGTCCATGGATTTAACTGGCAATGTTAGTGATTCTTTCTCTATTGATGGAGCTGTTTTCGCCGAAGGAAAAAATATAAATTTCGCCGAGTGGATGACGGCTGAGTTGCCATTGGCTATGAACATCCGTTCGGGTACTGGCGACTTTAAACTCTGGAGCGATTTGCATGATTCACAAGCAGTTTCGTTTGTGGGTGACGCGCAGCTTCATCAGTTACAGCTGGCCAGGCCGGAGAAAGGCTCATTTGCAGTTAAACAGCTAAAAACACGTTTTTATTGGAAGCTAAATGGCGGTCAGTGGCGATTGGATGTGCCCCAATTTTTACTGGAAACGGCGGATAAAAAGTGGCCTGCCTCTGTATTTAGCGTTTCAGGTGATTGCGCTCAAGATAATTCATTACACAAGCTAGGGCTGTATATTGAGCGGGTGGATATTCAGGAAATAGCGAGTTTATTACAATTTTTTGCGCCATTGCCGGAGGGGCAATCCAAATTATTGGCTCAAGCTCAGCTAAAAGGAGTGCTGGAGCAGTTCTCTTTATTTGCCGATCTGGATGAAAGCCACTTTGCCGTTAACGGCAAATTTTCCAAAATCAATGTTGCTCCATCGGCGGCAATGCCGGGCATAGAAAACTTAAGCGGACAACTTATAGGCACTGATCAACGGGGCCTCGTGGAATTGGCAACCAAAGATGCTCGCATGACAACGTTGGGTTTATTTCGTGATGTATTTAAAATCACGAAACTTAATGGCAGGTTAGCCTGGCAGCAAACACCGAACGATTGGATCGTATCCAGTCCAATAATTGAGCTGAACTCCCCTGATTTTCAAACCCGAAGTAAACTGAGTTTAAGTATACCAAAAGCGGATGGACGAATTTTTATGGATCTGCGTACGGCCTTCTCTTTTGGCGATGTGAGCAAAGCCACACATTACTTACCGTCAAGCATTATGAAGAAGTCGGTTGTTGATTGGCTGGATCATGCATTTATCAGTGGGCGTGTGCCCAAGGGTAATCTTATCATCTACGGATATTTAAGCGACTTTCCGTATGATCGGGGGCAAGGTGTTTTTGAAACACTGTTTGAAGTTGACCAGTTGGAACTGGATTATCATCCCGAATGGCCTCATTTAACGGATCTTGGCGGAGATGTTTTATTTCTTCAGGGCGGCTTGCAAGTCAATTTACATAAAGGCCTAAGTAACAAGGTCATAATTAATCAGGCCAAAGTGATTATACCTGCGTTGGGTATAAGTGACCATTTGTTGGTGGAGGGTAAACTGGAAACGGACATACTCCAAGGTTTAACTTTTTTACAGAAGACGCCACTTAATTCGCCCATTGATAAATTCTTAGATGCTGTAGACCCAGAGGGGAATACCCAGGTAACACTGGACTTAAAGCTCCCGCTGACAGATGGAGCTACGGCGAAAGTCAATGGCTCGGCGCAATTAAGCAGCGCCAAGCTCAGAGTAAAAGCGCTTGATTTAGGGGTTACCCAGATTAATGGCGCATTAAAGTTCAATGAACAAGGCGTTTACAGTGATACTATTAAAGCGGCGGCTTTAGGAAATCCTATTCAGATTAGTATTAAAAGTTCTGATCTCCAGACGAGCGTTAAGGTAACGGGTCGTGTCGGTGTGAGTAATTTACAGAAACAATTCCCCATACCTGGGTGGCAGATGGCTGAAGGGGCTACAGATTATCATTTAACCTTACAGCTTCCATATGGTGATAGTTCACCGGAACTGGTTGTGCAATCTGATCTGGCGGGGGTTGCATTGGACTTACCGAGTGCATTAGCCAAGACGAGTGAGCAACATCGTCCTTTAACGCTGACGTTTAATTTAGCTGATGAGGCCTTATTGCCGATTCACCTAAATTACGACAATCAATTGAAAGCGGCGATAAAGTTTAATAGTAAGCAACAACGTATTGAGTCCGGCAATGTTTTGGTGGGGACTGGCGACGTCGTTCAGAGTCAGGAATCCGGAATTAAGCTGGAAATTAACCGTGAAAGATTGCCTCTGCAAGAGTGGATTGGGTTATCCTCAGCGCTTACAAAAGGCAATGATAGTGAAGCCACTGGTGCAACGAACAGTCTTAAGGAAATAAAAATACGCAGCGAGCACGGATTGTGGAAAAAAGCAGATCTGGGTCCTGTTTATTTGTTGTTAAAGCCTCAGGGCAATTATTGGGTGGGTGACATCAAAGGCGCAATTGCCAAGGGTAAGCTTAAGTTTCCTGTTGATCTAAAAGGTACCGATAGCATTATTTTGGATATGGAAGAGCTGGATCTCACGTCGCTAAAACAACTGAAATATCTGGGTGAAACTCTCGAGCCCGCTCAGCTTCCTGATGTTATGCCATTAATAGCGATCACCAGTCAACAAACCTTGTGGCAGTCTGTTGATCTGGGTCAGTTGAGTATGCAAACTGAGCGCATACCCAATGGTGTTGCTTTTAAACACTTTGAATTGGCTGGTGGCGACCAAAAACTTGTCTTATCAGGCGACTGGAAAGTGAATGGAAAAAAATCGCAAACCCATCTACAAGGGAACCTGAATATGCCGAGAGCCGGTCAGTTACTGGCAAAACTGGGTATTACCAAAGATCTCACTGAAACCAGCGCAGTAGTTGATTTCACAGGTGTATGGAATGCGGCTCCCTATCAGTTTTCATTAGAAGATGTGCAAGGCAAAATTGACGTTAATTTAAAAGGTGGCCGTATTTTAAGCATAGAGCCGGGATTTGGTCGTGTCCTGGGAATGTTGGCTATGGCTCAGTGGATAAAACGTTTGCAGCTGGATTTCAGCGATGTGTATCAGGAAGGTCTGACGTTTAACAGCATTAAAGGGCATTTTGTTTTATTAAAAGGTAAAGCAATCACCCATGATTTGGTGATTGATGCGGTGCCTGCAAAAATTACAATTACGGGAGAGACTGATTTTATCAATCGAACTCTTGATCAAGTGGCCAATGTCGCGCCAAAAAGTGCTGATGCCGTGCCTATTGCTGGTACAATTGTAGGTAAAGTGGCCGCCTTAATTGGTCAGTCTTTGACCGGTAAAGATCAGGCCGGATTTTTCTTTGGGTCGCAGTATTTGATTAAAGGCGACTGGGGGAATGCGCAAGTTATTCCGATACATGAGAACGACGGCTTGTTGCAGAAAACCTGGAATGGCATTACCGGCTTCCCATGGCTAGAACAAAGTAAAGAACAGTTAAGAGAGACAAAATGAGTAAATGCGCAGCAATACAAATGGCATCAAGCCCTAATATCAGTTTTAACTTGTTAGAAGCCGAGAAGCTTATCGCGGAAGCGGTTAAAGCCGGTGCAAAGCTGGTGGCACTGCCGGAAAACTTTGCTTTAATGGGCGATCATGAATCTGATAAGCTAAAAGCAAAAGAGGTTGATGGCTCAGGGCCTATACAGAAGTTTTTGGCTACAGTCGCGAAAAAATACGCTGTTTGGGTTGTCGGCGGCACCATACCCATGGCGGCTGATGATATCAATAAAGCGCGAGCCGCTTGTCTGGTTTATAACGATAAAGGGGAAAGAATCGGACGTTACGATAAAGTGCATCTTTTTGATGTCGATGTTCCGGGGACTAATGAAGTTTATCGTGAATCAGACTCCATTGAGCCGGGCACTGAATCGCTGGTTGTTGATACTCCTTTTGGCAAGTTGGGAGTCGCCGTTTGTTACGATTTACGGTTTCCAGAGTTTTTTCGACAAATGAGCAAGAAGGGTGTCGATATATTGGTAGTTCCTTCTGCTTTTACCGCTGAAACAGGTGCGGCGCACTGGGAATTATTGCTGCGCGCGCGTGCTGTGGAAAATCTTTGTTACGTGATTGCGCCGAATCAGGGTGGCTTTCATCTTAATGGCCGTAAAACCTTTGGCCACACTATGATTGTTGATCCTTGGGGCGTAGTGCTGGATTGTTATAAAACGGGTGGCGGATATGTTCTGGCTGAAATAGATCGGGAACGACTGGAAAAAGTGAGGGGGGCATTTCCGGTTTTAGACCATCGGCGTTTTTTTTGTGAATAATATGCAAGCCATCGCTAAAATTTTATTGATGACCTTGGGGCTAGTTTCCTGCGGAACCTCCGAGGACAGCCGTTATCGGGATACTGCCATGCTGGAGCGCCCTCCCGTCCTGGATGTCAGCAAACAAACAGACAAGCCGCGAGTAACAGATAATAGTACGATTCCAAAAAAAAAGGATGAGACGGGTTTGGGTTCAGATGTTTATATGACGGCTACAACGCCGCCTCAACTAAGAATCAAACAGCCTTTTGATGATGCCTGGAACACGTTGGGTCTTGCTTTAAAGCAAAGTGAAATAAAAGTAACAGACCGTGAGCACGATAAAGGGCTGTATTATTTATCTTACGATCCAGAGAGTTCCTTTTTTAGCAGAAAACAAAGCGAAGCCATCTATGTGCTAACCGTAGAAAAAGACGGTGCAGAGACAAAAATTACAGCGACACTTGGCAATGCGGCAGAACAAACCAGCTCAGCAAGTCACGGTGAGCATCGCGAACTCGTTAAAGATAACAGTGAAACTCAGCCCGCAGATGGCGCTGAAAAACTATTGCAGTCATTGTATAAAACGATACGTGATGATTTGAAAGAAGAATAATTAAGTTACAAGGAGAAAGGCAAAAAATGCTTATCCTTGCACCTTGCACTTTAAGCCTTTATTTTGATCTTATGATGGAACTATTAAACCTTGCAAGACAAGCTATCCTGGTGCCTGCTGGCATACAGGATGGCGATATAGAAAAAATCATGAACCGTTTGCTCAGTTCGCCAGTTGATGCGGCAGATATTTATTTTCAGTCCAGCCATAGTGAATCCTGGGTAATGGAAGGCGGAATTATAAAAGAAGGCAGTCATAGTATCGAACAGGGCGCTGGCGTGCGTGCGGTATCGGGTGAGAAAACCGGCTTCGCCTACAGCGACCGCATTGAACTGCCGGTATTATTGGAAGCGGCTAATAACGTAAAAGCCATCGTCCGGCAAGGGCAAGACGCCCAGGTTGGACTTGTAAACACCGCTAACTGGCCGCAGTATTATTCTGTAACCAATCCGTTAAAATCATTGGCCGATCAGGATAAAATTGATTTATTGCGTAAAGTTGAGAGTGAAACCCGCAAGCTGGACAGTCGCATAGAAGAGGTGATTGTCAGCCTGAGTGGTGGGCATGAAAGTATTCTGGTCGCCAATCAGGACGGCTCGTTAGCGGCTGACGTGAGGCCTTTGGTGCGGATGAATGTCACCGTTATCGTTGAACAAAACGGTCATCGTGAACAAGGGAGCATGGGTGGCGGCGGCCGGAGTGATTACCATTATTTTATCGACCAGGACCGGGCAATGGCATACGGCAAGGAAGCCGTAAGACAGGCATTGGTTAATCTCGAAGCGGAAGAAGCCCCGGCAGGTAACATGACCGTGGTGCTGGGTCCGGGTTGGCCGGGTATTTTACTCCATGAAGCGATCGGTCATGGGCTGGAAGGCGATTTTAACCGCAAGGGTACATCGGCATTTAGCGGCCGGGTCGGTGAACGAGTTGCCTCTGATTTATGTACCGTGGTCGATGACGGCACTTTGCAAGGGCGACGCGGTTCGTTGAGTATTGATGATGAAGGTACGCCCACAGAAAAAACCGTATTGATCGAAAACGGTATCCTCAAAGGCTATATGCAGGACAAGCTTAATGCGCGTTTAATGGGCGTTAAACCCACCGGTAATGGCCGCCGTGAATCCTACGCTAATTTGCCGATGCCGCGCATGACCAATACGTATATGTTGCCCGGACCTCATAATCCCGAAGAAATCATAAAAACAGTAAAAAAAGGGCTGTACGCGAAGAACTTTGCCGGAGGACAGGTTGATATTACGTCGGGTAAATTTGTATTTTCCGCCAGTGAAGCGTATCTGATTGAAAATGGCAAGGTAACCCGTGCCGTTAAAGGCGCAACCCTCATTGGCAACGGTCCCGATGTATTAACTAAAGTATCCATGGTTGGCACCGATCTTGAGCTGGATAGCGGTGTCGGCACGTGCGGCAAGGACGGGCAAAGCGTGCCGGTCGGAGTGGGTCAGCCTACGATGAAGATCGATGGCTTGACGGTTGGTGGTACGAGTGTCTAAACGTTATCACAATACTGATACGATGTTAAAGAAACCTAAATGCCTGTAATCTCTTATTTTTTGGAATTTATATTCGAATGTTCTACGATGACCATAACCCACCAAACTTTCATATTGAGTATCAGGGCCATCAAGCGCTAATGGCCATTGAAAACGTTGAGCTTGTAGCGGGAACACTGCCCAATTAAGCAGTTAAGTTGGTACGAGAATGGGCAAAAGAACACCAGCAAGAACTATTAACCGATTGGCAATGTGCTATTGAATTTAAACCTTTGCAACGAATTGCAGGAGCTGATAATGATTAAAATAATTCACTCACTGTATATCCAGAAGAATATTCTGCGCTTGTATTTTTCCGATAATTCTTATGGCGATTATGATTTGCAACCTTTAATTGCCAGACAAAAGGAATTGGTTATCCCTCTGAATGATAAGCAATTATTTTAGAGCTTGGTGCATTGTGTTGGCCTAATGGTTTGGAATCAAGTCCCGGCAATATTAAAAGAAAACTTGAAGAACAACAGAAATTGCATTACGAGTCCAAGGTGGCTTAAAAAGATAATTTACAGCTTAATTTGACAAAAAGCTTACCCAAAATCAGAAGCCACTTGTGTTGGGTTATGCTGTGCTATTCAAATCCACCCCACCCCACTAAAACACAGAGAACACAGTGCAAAATCAGGAAGAAATAAACCGTTTAAAAAACACCGTTCAAGACTTGTTGGACGAGGCAAAAAAACAGGGCGCCAGCGCGGCCGAAGCCGGTTTAAGCCAGGAAAACGGCTTATCCGTGTCAGCGCGTCTCGGCGATGTTGAAACGATAGAGCATCATTGCGATCAAGGCCTCGGAATAACGGTCTATTTTGGTCAACGCAAAGGCTCAGCCAGTACCACGGATTTATCGCCGGATTCCATTAGAGAAACGGTTAGCGCAGCCTGTAGTATTGCCCGTTATACCAGTGAAGACGACTATGCCGGCTTGCCTGAAAAAGAACTGCTGGCAACCGAATTCCCCGATCTTGATCTCAATCACCCGTGGGGCATCAGTGTCGATGTAGCGATAGCTCTGGCTATCGAATGCGAAGATGCCGCGCGTACTTATCATGCCGAAATCAGTAATTCCGAAGGCGCGTCAGTCAATACCCATCAGGGCATTCATGTGATGGGCAATAGTCTGGGATTTCTTCAGGGGTATATTTCAACCCGCCATTCCTTAAGCTGTTCTGTATTGGCGCAGCGTGGCGACAGTATGCAGCGCGATTACTGGTATAGCGTATCCAGAAATCCCCTGAATATAGAGCAACCCATCGAAATCGGCAAAAAAGCTGCTGAACGTGCGCTTCGCCGCTTGGAAGGTCGCAGCTTGAGCACTCGGCAATGTCCAGTGTTGTATAGCGCGGAAGTTGCCTCCGGTTTGTTGTCCTCATTTATAGGCGCAATCAGCGGTGGTAACTTATACCGCAAGTCATCGTTTTTACTGGATGCCCTGGACAGCCAGATTTTTCCTGAATTTATCCATATCCACGAACAGCCCCATTTACAAGGCGCTTTAGGTAGTGCCGCCTATGATGGCGAGGGCGTAGCGACAAAAACCCGCGATATTGTCAGCGATGGCATACTTCGCAGTTATGTGTTAAGCACTTATTCGGCGCGTAAACTCGGACTGCATAGTACTGGCAATGCGGGGGGTGTGCGTAATTTAACGATAACGCCAAGCGAGCTTGATTATCAGGACATGCTGAAGCGACTCGATACCGGTTTGTTGGTTACCGAACTGATGGGGCAAGGGGTTAATATGGTAACCGGCGATTATTCGCGCGGTGCGGCGGGATTCTGGGTGGAAAATGGCGAAATTCAATACCCGGTTGAAGAAATTACCATTGCAGGTAACCTGAAAGACATGTTTAGAAACATCATCGCAGTGGGTAATGATGTTGATTATCGCGGTAATGTTCGCACGGGCTCTATTCTAGTTGAGCGGATGTCGATTGCTGGGGAATAATTGAAAGTATTGAAAGGGCTACCTGCTTCAAACCTTTTTTAATCATGACGATTTATTGGACATAAGCATGCGGACTTCTGCTTTCGGCCATTATGACAAGTGTCCTTTTATGCACAGTGGCCTGGTGGTGGATCGCTTTTAGCTGATAGTAAAAGGCTTTGGCATGGTGCCTCGGGAAGGCTGGGCATAATTTTTATAGTTGTCTGGAGTTGGTATTTTTTGATCCATTTCTGGCAACAATCATAATTTCAAAAATTCACCTTGCCATAACCCTCAGCGTTGGCTAAGCGAAAGCTAACGCTTTACGTCATGGTCTATTTCGACCATCTAATCCAGCGCCGATATGCTGAAAACTACGTATAGGTATGTCGAAGCCGAATTGGCGATGTAATAACGGACACTGGTCAGACTTCAGGAAGTCGCTATAGGGCATTCCGGTATCATGCTACAGTTTTTCAAAGCGCTGTAATTATGCAAAGCCCGCGAGGGAAATAGATGCTTCTAACCCAGACTGCATCTAGTCCGCGACAAAGCACTGAACATCAAAAGACACCTGTCAAAATGGCCGTAATGCAAAGCTCTGCATTACGGCCATTTTGAGACAGACACCGGTTTCCCGTGAACGG
>Ga0209798_10002011_pt1 | contig 12035 bp, 10 predicted proteins | sample DOMMetBare3Fresh_FD_187475 | JGI IMG/M metagenome (GOLD analysis project Ga0209798, IMG submission 187475) | Wetland sediment microbial communities from St. Louis River estuary, USA, under dissolved organic matter induced mercury methylation -... | ecosystem: Environmental > Aquatic >...
TGTCGCCAAGGCTGGCGAGCACGGACATCTGGCCCACCTTTGCCATGGCTAGCTGGGCATCCTCGGATTCCATGTAGCGCATGAACTCCGTCGCCGCCGCCTGGTTCTTGGAGGACTTGGTCAGCACGATGTCTTCTCCACCGACGACGCTGATGCTCCCGCCGACACCGGTCGGGACCTGAGCCGCGTTGAGCTTGAAGTCGGGATATTGCCCCGCGAAGATCGGGTACATCCACGGTCCGTCCAGAATCGTGGCGTAGGTGCCTTTGGCGAGTCCGTCACTGGTCGAAAGGCCACCGGAGCCACCGAAGACGATGTTCGGCATGTAGCCGTTCTTGTAGAGGTCGACCAGAGTCTGAACGCCGGCGATCGATGCCTCGCTGTTCAGATACCCGGACGCCTTGGTGAAGCCCTTGTCCGTGATCTCTCCGCCGGCGCTCCAGATCCACGGAAGGATGTTCCAACCCCCTGCCCCGTTGTCGGCAAAGGCGTAGGCGCCTGAGGCCTTCAGCTTGGGAGCGTCGGCCACCAGCTCTGCCACGGTTGTCGGCGGCTTGTCGATGCCGGCTTTCTTCAGAACCTCGGCGTTGTAGAGCAAGACGCGTGTGTTCGTGTCCAGCGGCAGGCCGTAGTAGTGGCCCTTCCACTGGTTCGTGGCCAGACTGCCTGGGAAGGTCTGGTCCGCGAGCTTCTTGAAATCTGGCATGTCTGTGTCCAGAGGGACCAGCACACCAAGGTTGGCGAGCTCGGGGACCCAGCCGATGTCTGCGCGCACGAGGTCTGGCAGGACATCGCCGGCAACCGCGGTGACGAGCTTTTGGTGCAGCTGGTCGTAGGGGACCGCGACGTTCTTGATGGTTACCTTCGGGTACTTCTTCTCGAAGGCGGGAATGATGGTCGTTTCCAGGGTCTTGACCTCGGGCGAATCCGCACTGTAGGCGTGCCAGAAAGTCACTGTTCCCGCGATCGAGCTTGCTCCGGCGGCTCCGATTGCGGCTGGGGCTGCCTTGCTGGTGTCGGTGGCACAGCCTGCAAGGGAAAGCATCGCGACCGCTACTGCGGCTGACGCCGCCGTGGTTCTCGTACTCACGTTATTGCCTCTCACTTGAACTGCTCTGTTTGGCGTGTTGGTCTTGCCTGGGACTCTAAGGACGACAGACTCCGGACGGTCCGCCGCCCTGCTCTCGCGCGGCAGGGCTCGAGATCCAGGTCGACAATCCCCAGGGGTTATCGTCGTGTCGGTATTAACACACGTCCGAGGACTCCACGTCAAGGGCCATAGTGATGCGGAGCGAGGGAGCGGGTGCGTGGTTTGGGCTACCGAGATTATTACCGCTGCGGTACTGTCGGCCTCGTACCGCGTCGAAGGATGCTGCATGAGGAGGAGACCGATGCCGAGCAAGGCTGCCGTATGGACGCCGCTGTCCAGCTCAGAGCGCAAAGTCGCGCTCGAGGTGCTGCTGCACGGACCGCTTGCGCGGATAGAGCTTGCTGGACGCCTTGGCCTTTCGACAACGAGCCTGACCCGGCTGACCAAGCCGCTTGTGGACTCAGGGCTGCTGCGTGAGGCCGCGGATACGGACACCACGCCGCGGGCGAATGGCCGACCCATGCGGCCCCTCCAGATCGACCCGGACCGACAGCACTTCGTCGGCGTCAAGCTGACGGGCAGCACCGCATTCGGCGTGCTCACCAACCTTCGCGCAGACATCGTCGAGACCCGACAGCTTGACCTTCCCGGCCACGAGCCCGGCGTGGTCGCAGACGTCCTCGCTCAGCTCGTCGGGAGTCTTGCCACGCACGCCAACGGGATCACGGCGATCGGCATCGGGCTCGGTGGAGCCGTGAGGCACGACACCCACGTCTCTCGCGCCCCATTCCTGTCGTGGCGCGACATCGACTTTGCCGCGCTGGTGCACGACCGGGTCGGGCTACCGACGGTCATCTCCAACGATTTGGACGCGCTGATGGAGGCCGAACGCTGGTTCGGTGCCGGTCGAGACGTTCGGAACTTCGCCATCCTGACCGTTGGTGCGGGCGTCGGCGGCGGGCTGGTCATCAACGACAGGCTCGTCACCGGTGTCGACTCTGGTCTTGGACTGCTCGGCCACTTCCCCCTCGACCCGCTGGGACCCCCGTGCCCCGAAGGACACCGTGGCTGCGCCGATGCGCTGCTCTCGATGACCTCGATCCAGACCCAGGCTTCGCTGGCTCTGGGAAGGCCCATCACCTACGACCAGGTCCTCGACCTCGCCAGCGCCGGCGATCCCACCGCCGACCGAATTGTCGGCAACGCTGCCCGGGGGTTCGGTGTGCTCATTGCCGCCGTTGCCAACATCGCGCTGCCCGAGTGGATCCTGCTTACCGGCGAAGGCATTCGCCTAGCTGAAGTTGGATGGGACCGCCTGCAAGGCAGCGTCAAAGAGAACCGGAACCCTGAAGCCTCGAAGTTGGACGTTCGTCTGCTCGATGATGACCCGATCCTCTGGGCGCGGGGCGCAGCTGCGGTCGCCATACAGCGCGCCGTGCTCGGTGAACTGCAGAGCCCCGCCTGAAGAACTGGGTACGTCGCACTGCCTGCGTTGGCTGCCTGCCTTGATCGCTTCCTTCCCAGCCCCGCGGCCAAAGTCCGGTCTTTGGGTGCAATCACGGTGATAACGTGCGAAGGCGGCACACCTCGTGGGACGCTCGGCCGGAGGGCGACATACCGTGCACCGGATCCGGGGCACGGGGGACTCGAGATGGGGCAGCCGATGGTGGAGCCGATCAGCACATCGCTTGTCCGGTTGAGCGAGTTCGGGCCGTTTCACGCCATCGTTTTTCACGCCCACCACCTCTATCTGGAAGGTTCCTTTGATCGCGCCGTTCTCGCGTGCCGGGAGGGGATAGTTGTCGCCGCTGGCGCAGGTGACAGGGCCACCACTCAGTTCTTGCGCTACGTCGAGGGGATCACCCTGCAGGAGGGGGGGCGGCACCACGAGGCAGTGACCGTAGCCCTGGACCTGCTCGCCGATGTGGAGGACGACCCCGACCCGATGTGGCGGGCCAAGGCTCTGGCCCTGCTTGCAGAGTCTTCCACCCAGGTTGGAGAGGTCAGCAGGGCGATGGATGCGCTGGCCGAGGGGGCATGGCTCATCGCGCACACGGAGCCGGGCCGCTATAGCCATCTTTCCGCAAGCACGGCGGTCGCGGTCGCACTGCGCGCCGTGTTCCTCTTCGAGCAGGCAGACGAGCTGCTGGCCGGCATCCGGCTCGGCGACGACATCGAAGTCGACCTCCAAGTGCTGCAGGAGCGTGCCCTGCTGGGCGCCTTCTGGGCAACGACGCTTCTCGTCGTCGGCCACGACAAGGAGGCTGGGCCGCATCTCGTGACAACCGCCGAGCAGGCCTTGAACATGGGCAGGATCGCAGAGCTGGCCGGCAACCCCGAGATGGCGGCGCGCGCCGAGATCATCGAGGCGTACGCGCTCAGCCGGCTCGGGTCCGCTGACCTCGCCGCCGCTCGGGTCAAGGCCGCCACCCAGCGCTTCCGGCTCCGCGACGAGCTGGTCGAGACCCACCTCGCTCGTCTCGTGCTGGGCCAGGCAGCGACGGAGTCGGGCGACTTCGTAGAGGCGCGCCGGCAGCTGTTGGCCGCGTTGGGCAACGCCGACCGGGCGAGCCGCGACATGTGGGCGGCCGCTGCGGTGGAGGCGCTGGCCGACCTGGACGTGGCCGAGAACGGGCCGCACCCGGCGGTCGACCTGTGGAAGCGTCTGGCCCGAGAGAGCCTCCAGCGGGTGTGGGTCGAGCGCGACGGCCGATTCACCTCGCTGCAGTCGCGCAACCAGGTGCGTGCGCTGACCGCTGAGACCAGCCGAATGGGCCTAGCCGCTCTGCTCGACCCCCTCACGGGTCTGGGAAACCGGCACATGATGACCAGCACCGTTGACCGGGCCGGAGATGAGCTGTCTGTCGTCTTCGTCGACGTCGACGAGTTCAAGCAGGTCAACGACCGCTACTCGCACGCCGTGGGTGACGAGGTACTGCGCCGGATGGCTGTCATCCTGCGCACCCACTGCCGGGCCGACGACGTGCCGGTGCGCTACGGCGGGGACGAGTTCGTCATCCTCGTCTCCGGCGGAGATGTCGCGGCCGAGGGCATCGCAGCTCGGTTGCACGAAGCCGTGCGCGCCGCCCCGTGGTGGCAGGTCGCCCTCGGGCTCAAGGTCACTGTCTCGGTGGGCGTGGGCCACGCCGTCTCGGCCGACGGAGCGATTGCCGCAGCCGACACTGCGCTGCACGCGGCGAAGAGTGCGGGTCGCGACTGCGTCGTGACGGTCTAGCGGCGAGATCGGGACAGCCCCGGCGTCTTGTCCCAGGACATGGGAAACCCCCGAACCTCAGGTTCGGGGGTTTCCACGTGGGCCTCAAGGCCGTGGCGCGGCCGTTCTGGGCTGCCGCGCCGGGCGTGCCGGCTACTCCCGACGGGCCGTCATGACCGACACGGCGCCGAGCACCGCGACCAGTCCGCCGGCAACCATCATGACCAGGATGAGCCGCTCCAGCCCCACGGGCTTGAGGGTCTCGTAGTTGCCGAGGTTGTCGTCGAAGACCTTGACGAGCCCGTTGAAGCGCGCCATGGACGCCGGCATCGTCTGCAGGGCCTTTGCGGTGGCCGGGAAGTTGGTGCCCAGGAAGGTCTGCAGCTGCTCCGGCGTCATCTTCAGCTGCGTGGCCAGGGCAGGGAGCATCGTGGTCTGCATCTCCGTACCCATGGCACCGATCGTGCCGAGCGCCCCGGTCGCGTTGTCGACAAGCGCCTGGGTGTAGATGGGCTTGAGGTTTGCGTTCAGCTGGTCGGCGTCGGCTGCTTTTCCGGGCAGCGTCAGGACCATCGGAAGGACCAGCAGCAAAAGACCTACAACCAGCGCTGCAGCCCCACCCGCCTTGGGTGAGCGCAGGGCCGCGAGCCCGATGAGGAACACCAGGACGCCCGCGCCGAGCAAGGCCCACGGGACGGTCGTCGCCGGGAGGCTCTCGGTGGGGATGGCGTCGGCCGACGCGAACAGCGGCCGCTGCTGGTCGAGGGTGTTGATCAGGCCGTCGAAGGTCGGAACGGCCTTGGGCAGCGCCCCCATGCCGGCTGCCACGGCCGGGAACTTCTGGGAGACGAACCCGTTGAACTGCTCCGGGGTCATCTGGAGCTGCTGGCCCAGGGCGGGGGCGAGCTTGGTGCTGAACTCTGTCTGCACCGCTGACAGGCCCGCGATGTCAGCACGCGCGGTGGCGATGGACTGCTGGGTCAGCGCCGGGCGGAAGTCGGTGATCAGATTCTCGAATGCGGGGCCGACGGCGAACAGGTTGCTGATGAGCGTCACCGCGACCAGGCCAGCGCCGACCAGCATGACCAACACTGCGGCTGTTCTGCTCACCAGGCCTGACCGTGATGGGGAAGAGCCCGCCGACGTTCCCGTGCTGGATGTTGTCATGGTCATGCTTCGTCCTCGTCTCGTTCGGAGGACATGACGGGTGGATCACCAGTGCATGTCCGGATATCCGGTCATTTCGATGGATCGCAGCGTAGGGCCGCTGGGCCTGTCCCGGTAGCGTTTCGTCAAATACCGCGAAGGTGATCCTGACGACACAGTCAGCGGCGAACGGGGACTCGCTGCCGACGTAAGCCTGGTGACTCGGGCAGGATGAGCCCATGCACATGACGAAGCAGGGGCGCCTTCGTGCATTTGTCCCCTCCCTGGTGACGGTGGCGGCGGTGTTGACCTGGCTCGTCGCCCTGCCTGTGGGCATCTTGTTCGTACGACGCGTCAACCTCGACCCCTTCCGGCTGGAGGGGGCGGTGGCACCGCCGGCCTACGGCCTCGCGGCCGGTCTGGTGATCGGGCTTCTCGCGCTGAGGGTGCACTCGGATGTGGTCTCGGGTGTCGGTGCGGGCCTCTTCTCCGCATGGTCGGGCTGGGCCATAGCCGCGAACCTGATAGGCACGCCATACGGCTACGGCTCCATGGGCGGCGACGCCGGTCGAATGACCGCGCTCGCCACCTACTTCTCGACCACCTGGCGCCCGAGCGACGCGGCCGACCCCAGCCTGCCGTCGGAATACCCCCCGCTCTATCCCATGATGATCGGCCGGATCGCCGCGTGGAGCGGGCATGCGGCGTGGAGCCTTCTCGGCGCCTTCCAGGCTCTCTTCGTCTCCCTGGCGCTGCTCGCGGCGTTCCTGTTGTGGCGACGGCTGGTGCCTGCCCCCGTCGCGCTCGCACTCTCGGCGACGGTGCTCATCGGACTGGCCGAACCCAGCAAGGGCAACGAGATCCTCGCGCTTGCGGTGTTCATCCCTTGGCTGCTGGCCAGCTTTGCGCCGCCTGCCGGCACCCCGGCGCTGAACCCCGTCGTCGCCGGGATCATCGGCGGCGTCATGGTGCCCCTGTATCCCAACTTCCTCATGTCCAGCCTGCTCGGCGTCGGCCTCATGCTCGTGGTCGGATGGCGCAGCTCGGAGCGGCCACGGACCTATCTGGTCCACGCCATCACCGTGGTTGCCATTTCCGCAGTGTTGTCCTCGTGGTACCTCGGGCCGCTCATCATCGAGTACGCCGGGGGCAACCAGCAGGTTGTCGCTGATCTCTTCAAGTCCGGGTCGGTCCTCAACCAGTCCTTCTTCAGCAATGGCTCGGTGCTGCTCTTTGGTCTTCAGGTGATCGGTCTGGTCGGTGTTGTCGTGCTCTGGAACCGGGCCGTATGGGCCCGAGCCCTCGGCCTGTTGTTCATCGGCATCCTGATTGCGCGGGCGCTGATGCTGCTGCGCTTCACGTTCACGGGCCACCACTTCTTGCTGCTCTACACGCCCTACACGCTGCGTTACATGGCGGCGGCCGCCGGTGTGCTGGCGCTGTGGGAGCTCTGGCAGGTGAGAGGCGCCGGTCTCCTCCGGCGGTTGCGGTCCCCGCAACGCCTTGCCGGCGTCGTTGCCGTGGGCGCTGTCGTGGCTGTCGTGGGAGCGCAGGCGTGGCAGACCTGGTTGCCCCAACCCGCTGGTGGGCGCAACAGGCAGGGCGGCGTCGTCACAAGTAGCGTCAGCTTGGCCACGTTGGCCCACGCCGAGTACCTTCCGAACGGCACGGCCCCCCGTTACCGGGCACTGAAGATGAGTCCTGCCTTCCCGGCCAACGCACTCATCTCCGCCATCGACGGACAGCTGGGCGCCGACGCAGACCCCGTCGTGCTGTCCACCGACCAGCGGTTGTTCTCCTTCAAGGCCTACCGCAACTACCTGCCGCCGCGTCGTGAGTCGAGCAACGCAGCAACCCGGTGGGATGACCGCAAGCTCGTGGTCGACTCCTTCGCGTGGATCAACGACCCCGCAGAGATGGCCCAGGCACTGACAGACACCGAGTTCGGCAAGGTCGACGCTCTCGTCCTGAACCGCAAGGACGCCAACACCTACACGTGGAACAAAGTCGAGTTCATCGCTAGCGCCTTTCAAGGCCCGCAGTTCAGCGTCAAGGTCGTCACGGCGGTGCGGTCCTCGCGTGACATCGAACCAGCCCAGTTCGTGGTCATCACGCGCAGAGGCTGATCAAGCGGAGGTCTCATCAGGCGGAGGTCTCATCAAGCAGGGGCAGGGCTCTCGCCGATACGGGTCAGGCTCAACATGAAGGACACGAGGATCATCTGGGCACCGCTGACGACCAGCACTAGCCCGATCAGGGGGGTTCGGATCTCGTCGAGCGCCAGTCTGCCGAACCCCGTCCCCTGCCAGTTGACCACGGCGGCGACGAAGAACAGGCAGCCAACCAGCGAGAGCAGCGCGCCGACGACAAGACCACGCTCGAGCGCGAACCGGTCCAGCAGCCGGTCCAGTCTGGCGCTCGCGGGGAGCAGACCCAGTCGGGCGGCGAACGCGCGGGTCGCCAGCGCCAAGCCGGTTCCCTGTACGCCGAGAACGACAGCGGCCGACGCCACGATCATGGTCTGCACATCGAAGACCACCGTCCCGACCGCGAGGGGGCCGGCGGAGAGGACTGCCATGCCGAGCACACCCACGCCGAGCAGCAGCAGTGAGGGATAGAGGAACAGCCAGCGCGGGCTGAAGGCGAGCAGGAACTTCAGGTGTCTCCAGCCGTCTCGCCAGGTGCGCAGGTGGGGCGGGCGCGAGCGGCCATCGGGCTTCAGTGTGGTGGGAACCTCAACCATGGTGAGCTTGGCCAGCGATGAGCGAACCACCATCTCGCTGGCGAACTCCATGCCCGTGGTCTGCAGCCCGAGCGAGCGGATCCGATCGCGTCGGAAGCCGCGCATACCGCAGTGAAAGTCGTGGACCGGAATGTGGAAGAACAGCCGACCGAGGAACGAGAGCACCGGGTTCCCCACGTAGCGGTGCACCCACGGCATGGCCCCGGGGGCGATGCCGCCGGCGAAACGGTTGCCCATCACGAGGTCGGCGCCGCCGCGCAACGCCGTGATGAAGGGGTCCAGCTGGTCCAACGCGTAGCTGTCGTCGGCGTCGCCCATGATGACGTAGGTGCCCCGGGAGCTCTCGATCCCCGCGCGCAGAGCCGCTCCATAGCCCTGGACCGGCGCGTCCACCACCCTCGCGCCTGCCGCGCGCGCAATGTCCTGGGAGCCATCCGTGCTGCCGTTGTCGGCGACCACGACCTCTCCGGCGACACCCAGCTCGGCGAAGCTCCAGAGCGCCTTGCGGACCACCGTCTCGAGCGTCTCCGCCTCGTTCAAGCAGGGCAGGACAACACTGAGCTCGACAACACCGAGCTCGACAACACCGAGCTCGACGTCAGCCACGGGTCCGCCCGACGGCAAAGACCGACTGCCCGAAGGGGGGGCGCACTCGGTCCTCGATCGCGCGGGCAACAGGCACGACGGCGCGGTCCCACAGCCGGACGGTGGGGCCGTCCTGCGGCGTCATCTTCATCAGACGCATGCCGACGAACCAGGCCAGCAGGCCTGGGGCGTTGACGTAGTGGATGCGCTCCACGTCCAGACCGGCCTGCTGGTATGCCGTGCGCAGGCTGGCCACCGTGTAACGCCGGTAGTGACCGACCTTGCGGTCGAAGTCGCTCATGGCGAAGTCGAAGGCGGGGACAAACATCACGACGGCGCCGCCAGGCCGCAGCAGCGTGTTCGCCGAGCGGAGCGCCTCAACGTCCTGCTCGATGTGTTCGAGGACGTTCATGGCGACCAGCGCGGTGTGGTCGGCCTGGTGTGGGGCGAAGACGTCGACATCCTGGACGTGGATCTGATCGCTTCCCTCGAACCTTCGCTGCAACAACGCGAATCGACTGGGGTCGCGGTCGCTGACCGTGATCTGGGGGGTGCCGGTGTCGATCCAGGTCTGCGCGTAGTCACCGAGGCCGCTGCCGATCTCGAGTGGGTGCTCGCCCAGATAGGGGCGCACCAAGGTGGTGAGCCAGGCGTGGTAGTGGACTGCGGTGGTCAGGGACTCCAGAGTGCAGGACTGCAGCTTGCTGTCCCCTGATACAGGCTGGTCTGCGTCGTGTTTCACTGCACCACCCTAAACTGGCGCGATGATCTTCAAAGCCGTGGGCGACGGGCGCCCCTATCCCGACCACGGCCTGGAGACGGCTCGTGACTGGGCTGACGTCCCGCCGCGCATGGTTCGGCTCGAAGAGCTCGTCACGACCAAACGCAACCTCGACCTCAGCGCCCTGTTGTCCGAGGACTCCACCTTCTACGGCGATCTGTTTGCCCACGTCGTCCTATGGGAGGGCACGCTCTATCTTGAGGACGGCCTGCACCGAGCACTGCGTGCCGCGCTTCAGCAGCGACGTGTGCTCCATGCGCGCGTGCTGGTGCTTGACTAGGAGAACAGGGTCGACTTGATCGGCCGGACGGTTGTCTGATCAGGGGAGGTAGTGGTGGATCAGCTGCACGAGTCGGGCGCCTCGATCCATCGCCGACGCCGCCGCCGCCGGGCGGCCATCACCCTGACGCTCGTCGCCCTGGTGCTGCTCGGGACCTTCACGTATGCCGCGGCCTACTTCCAGGGCTGGGTCGGCACGAGGGCTCCCAAGATCGCGGCCAGCCCGTCGTGTCAGGCGGCCACGCCTGTCGAGGCGCTGACGCCCCGCGCAGTGACGGTGAATGTCTACAACTCGACGGACCGCGCGGGCCTGGCCGCTTCCGTGGCAAAGGCGTTGCGAATACAGGGGTTCAAGGTCGTCGACGTCGCCAATGACCCTCTCGGCAGGCCGATCAGCGGAGTTGGCGAGATTCGCTCCGGATCGGATGGGGCGGCCGCGGCCACCCTTGTCGCGGCAAGGCTTCGCGGGGCGAAGGTCGTGCTCGACAATCGCACCGACGCCACCGTCGACCTGGTGCTGGGCAAGACGTTCAAGGTCTTGAGTGTGCCGCCCAAGGTCGCGCCGACGAAGCCGAGCAAGCCCGCGACAACACGAACGCCCACACCCTCGCCGTCCTGTTGAGGAAACGCGACCCCTGTCACTTTCTCAACGTCCCCCCTAGCATGTGAGCCAGCCACAGCAGAGCGTGCGCTCGTTGGGCGCCGCGCCGCACTCAGCAAAGGAGAAGCGTCATGTCGATCGACCCGAGCAAGACGGCCGTCGTACTCATCGAGTACCAGAACGACTTCGTCTCCGAAGGTGGCGCGCTCCACGGCGCTGTCGAAGCGGTAATGGACAAGACCAACATGCTCGCCAACACCAAGAAGATGGTCCAGGCGGCCAGGGCAGCCGGGGCAACGATCATGCACGCCCCCATCACCTTCGCGCCGGGTTACAACGAGATCAGCGCCCACCCCTACGGGATCCTCAAGGGTGTCGTCGACGGTGCGGCATTCATCAAGGGCGGCTGGGGTGGGGCGATCGCCGACGAGATGGCTCCCCAGGAGGGCGACATCGTCATCGAGGGCAAGCGGGGACTGGACACCTTCGCCAGCACCAACCTTGATTTCATCTTGCGCAGCAAGGGGATCGAGACGCTCGTGCTCGGCGGCTTCCTCACCAACTGCTGTGTCGAGTCGACGATGCGCAGCGGCTATGAGAACGGCTACAAGGTCATCACCCTGAGCGACTGCGTCGCTGCGACCTCGGTCGAGGAGCACGAGAACGCCATCACCTACGACTACCCGATGTTCTCCCAGCCGATGACGTCGCAACAGTTCATCGCCGAGCTGTAGGCCAACCAGTAGGAAGACCATGAACGTCTCGCTGCTGTACTTCGAAGGCTGCCCGAGCTGGCACGAAGCGGACGATCGGCTTCGCCAGGCGCTCGACGCCACCGGGCACGTGGACACCACGATCAGGTACGTCCTGGTGTCCACGCCTGAGGAGGCCGAGCGGTTGCAGTTCCGTGGCTCCCCAACGGTGCTCGTGGATGACGTGGACCCGTTCGCAGAGCCGGGCAGCGCAGTGGGACTCGCCTGTCGCCTCTATCGGACCGAGGACGGCGGGCGAGCTGGATCTCCCACGTTGGAGCAGCTCATCAATGCGTTGAGCTGAGCCAGTTGCCGTTGAGCTGAGCCAGTTGCCCTAGAGCGCGCCGTCCACTTCGGGCTCTGCATAACCAAAGGGCACGTAGGGGCATGCCGAGTCCTCACCCAGCGGATCCCCGGTGGCGGCATACGCGCGGGCTCTCGAACCGCCGCACAGGTCGGCGTACTCGCAGACACCGCACCGCCCGGTGAACTCGGCGGCCCGGATCTGGCGCAGCAGCGGGTCATCCCGGTAGATGTTCGCGATCGGCGCGTCCCGCACGTTGCCCAGGGGCATCGGCAGGAATCCCGCGGGGTTGACCTCGCCGTCGTAGGCGACAAAGAGGATGCCCTTGCCATCACGAGTGGAGGCGGTCTGCGCCCTGGGCTTTCCGACGGCCGGCCCCATCAGGGTCTCGAGTCGGCTGGACATCGTCTTGTAGAGGTCGGTGGTCGGGGCTGGCTCGCCCTCGCGGCGGCCGGCCACGACCCGGCGGAAGAACGGGGCCTCGACCGTGCGGACGATGAAACCGTGCTGTGAGGCGTCATACAGGAAGTGGCAGACGTC
>Ga0209798_10002013_pt1 | contig 12029 bp, 9 predicted proteins | sample DOMMetBare3Fresh_FD_187475 | JGI IMG/M metagenome (GOLD analysis project Ga0209798, IMG submission 187475) | Wetland sediment microbial communities from St. Louis River estuary, USA, under dissolved organic matter induced mercury methylation -... | ecosystem: Environmental > Aquatic > Freshwater...
CTGCTGGCCCGCGGGACGAAGCAGCAGGTGCTGCAGCGGTTCCGGGTGGTCGACACGTTCGAGCGGTTCCCGGGCTTCCCGCTCGGGGTGGACCTGGTGATCCGACTGGACCAGTACCGCGCCGCCACCGGGTCGGACGCGGCCGACTTCTTCCTGCTGAAGGCACTGCATGGTGACCCCGCCGGCCTGGACCGTGTCCGGGCCGGGTTGGCGGCGGGTCCCGGCCGGTCGGTCGTGGTCGACGTCGAGACCACCGGGACCGCGCTGAACAAGGACCAGTCCAGCCTGACGGCGCTCGACATCCAGGGCCTCGCGGCCCTGGATGCGTTGTTCGCCTCGGCCATGAGCGCGGCGGTGATCGGCGTGTTCGTGTTCGGGTTGATCCTCCACCGGCGACGGGAGTACCTGACCTTGCGGGCACTTGGCCTGCGGACCGGCCGGGTGTTCTCGCTGGTCCTGGCCGAGAGCGGTCTGGCGGCCTGCTGCGGCCTACTGGTCGGGGTGCCGGTCGGCGTGGCGACGGGGTACCTGCTGGTGGCCGTGGTCCGGCCGTTGTTCGTCCTGCCGCCGGTGGCTGTGGCACCGCTGATCCAGGTGGCCGTCCTCGCCCTGCTGCCGGTGCTGGCCGCCCTGGTCTCGGCCGGCCTGGCCACCGTCGCTCTCCGCCGGCTGCGACCGTCGGAGATCCTGCGCGAAGGCTGAGGTGCCGCGGGTCAGAACGCCGCCAGCTGTTCGCGCGTCAGCCCGGACAGCCGCATGTTGTCCATCGTGCGGGCGCGCTCGGCGGCGAAGTCCTCGTCGGCGACGATCGAGGCGATGCGGATCACGGCGTCCATGACGGGGGTCGGCACCGACAGGTGCCGGGCCAGGTCGGTGAGGAACACCATGGAGTAGCCCACGTCCTCGGTCAGGTAGCGGTGGTGCAGCTCGTTCTGCGCCTTGATACCGCGAAAGCCCGGAGCGGTGGAGTAGCCGGTGGAGTAGTTGGGCTCGGTCATGTAGCCCTGCCGCACCCCGATGTCCGGCTCGGCGAGGATCGTGACGCCGAGGGCCCGCGCGATGGACAGCCGCTCGTCGTCGACCGCCATCATGAAGCGGCCGACCGCCTCGGTGACTCCCTCCTCGTAGAACATGAAGTCGCCGCCCGTGCGCTCGATGAGCGCGGCGTTGAGCAGGGTGACGGCCGGGTGGATGACCGGGTTGCCGTTCTGCAGCGTGGTCTCGAAGATCCCCGCGGCTGCCTCGGTGTTGCGGTACACCTGACGGAGAACCTCCACCAGCCGGGGCGTGTTGCTGCGCGGGGCGGCGGCGGCCGAGAAGCCCGTGTCGAACCGGTGGAAGATGCGCACACTGGCGTGCAGCGACGCCCGCGCGGCGTACGGCAGCGTGCTGGTCTCGCCCACGACGATGCTCTCGTCATAGAGGTCCAACCCCGCGGCGTGCTTGAAAGCGAGGCTGCCGACGCACGAGCTGGGGCACACCACGACGGTCATCCCGGCGCGCAGGTGACCGCGGGCGTCGGCGCCGAACGGATCGGTGGCGTAGGCGGGACCGACGACGAACACGACCTCCACACCGTCCAACGCCTCGGCGATGTCGGTGGTGACCGTCTCCAGGGGGGCGAACCCCTCGAGCAGGCCCTCGGCCTGGATGCCGCCGCGTTCGCGGACCGGAGCCAGATGGTGGTCGTGGGCGCCTTGTGCGTACAGCGAGACCCGATGCCCCTGGCTCGCCCACTCGTAGGCGACCGCCAGCCCGCCACCGCCCGCTCCCAGCACCGCGACGTTCATGAGGCTGTCTCCGTTCGCCCGTGTTCACCCGGCGTCATCGACGGCAATCGTCTCACGGCCGATGCGTCGCCGATCTCGAGCCGCTCCGGCGCAGAGCGGCCACCCGGACGTCGCGTCCGCGATACTCGCTGTGCCAGACCCGAGACAGCATGACCGCGACGGTGAAGACTGGCGGGTGACCGTCGGCCGAGAGCTCGATCCGTCACCGGGACCGCGGGTGTCGAGCGGACGGCACGCCGGGTCGGGCCACGTGGTCACGCTGAGGAGACATCATGAGCTACGGCACCCAGGTCACCGTCGACGCACCGTACGCCGACACCGTTCAGCGCGTCCGTGACGAGCTACAGGCCGAAGGGTTCGGCGTCCTCACCGAGATCGACATGAGGGCCACCATGCGCGCCAAGCTCGACAAGGAGATCGAGGACTACGTCATCCTCGGCGCCTGCAACCCCCCGCTCGCCCATCGGGCGCTGCAGGCCGACCGCAGCATCGGCCTGCTCCTGCCCTGCAACGTCGTCGTCCGCGCGACCGACGCCGGGACGGTGGTCGAGGCTCTCGACCCGCAGATCATGGTCGGCCTGAGCGACAGCACCGACCTGAAGGACGTCGCCGACGACGCGTCCGCCCGGCTCTCACGGGTCCTCGACCGGCTCAGTGCCTGACGCCGTCCACACGGGCCTGCGCCGTCCTGCACCACCGGTGTACGAGCCGGGCAGGCCCGGGACTCGCCCTAGCGAGGTCGGGCGCCGTCGAGTGGCTTGCGCATGACGCCGGCGCGTTCGCGGTTGGGCACCATCTCGGTGTACTCCTGCACCGGCACGTCCTGACCGAACCAGAACCGGCCCGCGACGCCGGCCCGGTCGAGCGCCTCCGTCCTGTGTCCGGGGTCGGGGTGGGGGTCCAGCAGCAGCAGCCGCGCCGTCGGCTCTGGGGTGTCGGTCAGGTCCCACACCCCGGCGACCCTGCCCTCGATCAGCACCACCGACGTCGCGTTCCCTCCGCGGTCGTAGATCAGGTCGTGGTGGGCGGCGTCGACCAGCCGTGTGCGGTCGTGGTAGCCCATGGTGTATGGATCCAGCCGCGGCAGGAGCCTGACGCCGAGAACCTCGCCGGGGAACTGGTCCGGGCCAGCTGCATCCGGATCGAGGGCGAGCAGCTCGCCGGCGATACCGGGCAGCCTGCTGCTGGTGAGCTCGTTGCTCAGACTGGCGACAGCGGCGTGGATGGCTCGGGCCGGCAACCCGGTCCACCACCCGATGTCGTCCATGGATACCGGGCCGTAGCGGCCGATGTACTCCCGGACCAGAAGCCGGGTCGCCTCTTCCGGCTCGTAGGTGTCCAGGTCGACGGCTGGGTAGGCGCGCTCCCACCGCCGGTACGTGAAGGTGGTGCTCTTGCGGCCGCCTGTCGGGCGATCACGGACGATCAACCCTTCGTCGCACATGACTGCTACCACCGACGACAGACCCGTTGCGCCCTGCATGCTGCGGCGCAGCTGTGCGGTCGTCAGGGAGCGATCGGCCAGCGTCTCGAGCACTGCCGGCGCCCAGCGCGCGTACGTGTCCGGATCCAGGCCAAGCCAGCGCCGGTCCCGTTCGGTCGTCGTCTGCCGGGTCGCTGCGAACGTGATCGTCGCGAGCCGGCGAGTCAGCACGAACACCGTTCCGCGCATGGCCTTGAGCCGCACCAGGCTTCGATCCTCGTACAGGTCCCGGTCGAGCTGGTCCATCACCGGGCCCTCGACCCGTGCATGCAGCGAGAGGTACGGCGTCTCGGGCGCGGTCGCGTGCAGGCCCACCACGTCGTCGACGACGGAGAGCACCCCGCCCGGACCGACCGTCGTCCCTGGCGACAGATGCTGCCTGGTCAGCGACGCACGAGTCGACGATGCCAACGGGTGCACCGGCCCGGTCCGCCCCACGCATCCAGTCCCTCAGGGCCGGGGCGTGAGCGCCAGGGCCCATCGTCCGCGGATCACGTGGTCCAGGGCAGCGCCGCGAGCGGCCTCCGGCTCCCGGACCGTCCCTTCAGCGGGGAACGGCGGGCGGACGGTTGGCGCGTCAGCGGCGGTCGGGGTCGTCGCCGGAACCGGACGACCCCTTCTCCGGCATCGGCCACGGCGTCGAGTGCAGCGCGGTCAGCGTGTGCCAGGCCCGGGTCGCGAGCTGGAGGTTGAAGCACACCTCCGGGTCCGACAGGTCCAGGCCGGTGATCTGCCGGATCCGCTGCAGCCGGTACTTCAGCGTGTTGCGGTGCACGATCAGCGCCGCCGCCGTCGCCTCGTACTTGCCGCCCCGGTCGAGGTAGTGCGACAGCGTCCGGACGAGGTCGGCGCTGCGTTGCTGGTCGTAGGCGAGCAGCGGGCCGATCCACTGCTGCACGAACCGTTCCACCTCGCCGAGCGACTCGTTGCCGATGAGCAGCCGGTAGACCCCGAGGTCGTCGAACCGGACCGCCCGGTCGTCCCACTCGGCGGTGGCGAGCAGCCGCATCGCGAGCCGGGCCTGGCCGTACGACCGCGGGAAGTCGGCGATCCGCTCGCACCGCTCGCCGACGCCGATCCGCGCCCGCCCGCCGCCGAGCTCGCGCATCACCGCGTTCCGCAGGCTCTCCCAGTCCGCCTCGCAGTCGGCGAGCAGGACCACCTGGGCGCCGCGGGCGACCAGCAGCGTCCCCGCGGGCTCCTCCCGGGCGGCGTGCCGGACGGCCTGGAAGAAGGCGTCGTTGTCCTTCGTCCGGCCGTGGCCCTCGATCACGAGCACCCGGTGCGGCCGCTGCAGGTCGTAGTCGAGCGCGGTCGCCCGGGCCAGCGCGCTCTCCTCGTCGGTCCCGGTGAGCAGCTCGTCGACGAGGTCGCGGCGGATCCGCAGCTCGCTCTCGGCGAGGCTGCGGACCCGCGCCAGCTCCATCGCGAGGATCGTCGCGCCGTGCTCGAGCGCCATCAGCTCGTGCTCGCCGGCGGCGCCGGCCGGGTCGACGAGGAGGATCACCCCGAGGACGTCGCCCTGCGGGTGGGCGAGTGCCAGGAGGTTCCCGCCCTCGCGCAGCGGCCGGGGCGACTTGAGCGCCCGGCGGAGCAGCTGCTCGCGCCGGGACGCCGGGTCCTTCGGGTAGGGGTCGGGCCGGTTCGGGCCGGCCCACGCGCGCAGGTTGCCGTACCGGTCCTCGATGGCCACCGGCAGCCCGGTCAGCTCGTGCACGGCGCGGGCGATGCCGTCGCGGCCCTCGCCGGACACCGCGACGGCGGTCAGCCGGGCGTGGATCTCCATGCTCCGCTCGAGCGCACCGACCGTGCCGCGCAGTCGCTCGTTCACCAGTGACAGTTCCGACGCGGTGGCCTGCTCCTGGGCGTGCAGCCGCTGGTTCGCCAGGGCCGCGCCGGTCTGCTGGGCGAGCGCGCGCAGCAGGAACTGCTCCTCGTTGGTCGGCTCGTGCTCGGCCGCGACGACGAGGTGCCCGAAGTGCCCCGACGGGCTGCCGAGCGGGTACGCCCACGCCCACGGCCGGTCGACGACCTCGACCGCCCCGCCGCCCGGGGTCGCCCGTTCGAGCTGGGCGGCCAGCTCGGGGGTCTGGGACGGCGCCCCGACCCGCTCGATGCTCACCACCCGGCAGTGCGCGAGCGCGGGGACGGCGGTCGCGGCGAGCTCGAGGATCTGCCGCTCGCCGGTGCTCTCGGTCATCAGCTGGCCGAGCACGAGCAGGCTGCGCATGGTCGAGAGCAGCCCGCGGCCGAGCTGGTGGGGGATCTCCAGCTCAGTCATCGACTACGCCACGGTCAGGGCGTCGTCGGGCTCCACGTACCAGGGGTTCTCGAGCAGCTGGCCGGACAGCAGCACCTTCGGGTGGGTGCGCAGGAGCTCCATCAGGACCTGCCCGTCGGTGAACCGTTCGAGGTCGTAGAGACAGAGCACCACCTGCGGGTACCTCGGAAGGAAACGGTTCAGCCGCGCCTCGTAGCTCACCAGGTGCTCGACGCCGGGCAGGTCGCGCAGTGCCCAGGTCATCTCGCCCACGGCGCGCACGAAGGTGAAGCCGGACGTGTGCACCGCCGTCCCGACGCCGCGCTCCCAGAAGTCGAGCATCGAGTCGACCTCGAAGCACCCGCCCGGCAGGTACGCGAGGTCGGAGCACATCAGGTCGAACTGGCCGGTGCGCATCGAGCGCTCGACGTCGAGGCTCTGCGACAGCGACCCGGTCACCCGCTCGGTGTCCGGGTCGTCCATGACGCAGATGCACTTGTCCCCCGCGAGGATCCCCTCGCGCAGGAACGGGACGAGCACCTCGTCCCGCTGCTCGGTGCCCCGGTAGAACGCGCAGATGTGGTCGCCGGGCGAGATGGCCACCCCGGGGCGGCCCATGGAGACCGCAGGGGTCGACGGTCCGCTGCTCATGGCGGTCAACGCCCGTACCGCTCGAAGTGAGCGGCGAAGAGCAGCTCGGGGTCCATCACCTTGGGGGTGATCGGCCGGGAGACCCAGGTGAGGTTCACGAAGTGCCGGGCGTTGATGTTCTCGGTCGTGATCGTCCCGCCCCACGTGCCGCAGGACAGGCTCAGCGTGAACGGCAGGCCGTTGCGCGGGCTGCCCGCGCCCTCGTTGAGGTTCTGGTTGACCAGGACGCGCGCCGTCCGGGTGCCGTTCGCCACCGCGTCGACGTGCGCGTCGCTGCTCGTGTGGATGCCGCAGGTGTGGCCGAGGCCCTGGTAGTCGGTGATGGCGTTGACCTGGGCGATCGCGGCGTCGATCCCGCCGGCGTAGCGGTAGAGCGCGAGGACCACCGACAGCTTCTCGCCGCTGAACGGGTGGTCGGCCCCGGCGCCGGTCTCGCTGACGACGAGGAACGTCGTCCCGTCGGGCACCGAGATACCGGCGAGCTCGGCGATCCGGCCCGCCGACTTGGCGATGACGTCCGGCGTCGGGATGTGCCCGCCGTCCGGCCAGAGCGCCGCCTGCAGCCGCTGCTTCTCGGCGTCGTCGCACAGGTACCCGCCGCGGGCCCGGAGCAGGCCGAGCAGCTCGTCGTACACGTCGTCGTGGGCGACGACCGCGTTGTCGGCCAGGCAGCTCGTCGCGTAGTCGAAGGTCTTCGCGGCGGCGATCGCGTCGGCGGCGTCGACGACGTCAGCGGTCTCGTCGACGATGTGGACGCAGTTGCCGACGCCGACCCCGAACGCCGGCGTGCCCGAGCTGTACGCGGCCTTGACCATCCCGGCGCCGCCGGTGGCGACGATGAGGTCGGCCTGCTGCATGAGCTCCTGGGTCGCGGCGATCTTGGCCTGCGGCAGCACCTGGACGAGGTCGGCGGGCGCCCCGACCTGCTCGCAGGCCTCGCGCATGTAGCCGACCACGGCGTCGGTGGTCTGCTTGCTGCGCGGGTGCGCCGCGAAGACGACGGCGTTGCGCCCGGCGAGCGCGCACAGCGCCTTGACCGGCGGGGTGGCGTCCGGACCGGTCGTCGGGACGAGCGCGGCGACGACCCCGACCGGCTTGGCGATCTTGACCAGGCCGCGGGCCGGGTCCTCCTCGACGACCCCGACGGTCCTGGTCGCCCGCAGGTCGGTGAGGACGCCGAGCACGCGACGCTGGATCTTCGTCACCTTGTCGGCGTAGTTGCCGAAGCCGGCCTCGTCGACGGCGAGCCGGGCCAGGCCCTCCGCGCGGTCCTTGCGGGCCACGGCGTAGGCGACCGCGGTGGTCAGCTCGTCGACCTGCTCGGCGGTCCAGTCGTCGATCGCGGCCTGCGCCGCCCGGGCCCTGCCGATGACCTCTGCAACGTCCACGCCGTCTCCTCCTCCGAAGACCGGGCGGCGGCTGGGACGCCGGCTCCCGATGCGCCGACCGACCGGTGCGGGGCGTCACGGTGCGTCGGCCGAGGAGTGCTCGGCGCGTCGCTCCTCGACACCGGCGGCGTGGGCGTGTCCGGAGGCTACGCCCGGACGGGGCGAACTTCATTAGCCCGGTGAGACAAACATCCTGGTGATCCCAGTCCTCGCGGACCGAGCGGGGTGCGTGCCGGGATCGGCACGTCGTCAGCCGTGGACCTTCCAGTCGACGGCGACCGCGCCGGACGGGGTCGCGATCACCGGGTTCAGGTCGAGGCCGGCGACGTCCGGCACCGCCACTACCGCGTCGCCGGCCGCGACGACGACCCGGGCGAGCGCCTCGAGGTCGACCGCGGGCGTGCCGCGCGCGCCGGTGAGCAGCGGGTGGCAGGCCAGCCCCGCGAGCAGGTCGAGCGCCTCGTCGACGCCGAGCGGCGCCAGCGCGAAGGCGACGTCGGCGAGCACCTCGACCCAGATCCCGCCGAGCCCGACCATGACGACCGGGCCGAACGACGGGTCGCGGAACGCCCCGACGGCGACCTCGACCCCGCTCAGTTGCGGTGAGACGAGAACCGCCTCGCTCGTCGCGAGCAGGTCGGACGCCGCCCGGCGGACGGCGCCGACGTCCGCCAGCCCCAGCCGGACGCCGCCGACGTCCGTGCGGTGCTCGGCCGCCGCGAGCTTGACCACGACCGGCCAGGACGCCGGGTCGAGCCGGGCGGCCTCGGCGGCCGCCTCGTCGGCGCTCCGGCACGACGTCGTGGCCACCACCGGGACGCCGTACCCGGCGAGCAGCCGGCCGACCCCGACCGGGTCGTCCCAGGGCGGCAGCGGCCCGGCGTGCGGCGGGGGCGGCGGCGCCGCCGGCCGGACCCTTTCGCGGGCCAGCGCGTACTGTCGGGCCAGCCCGGCCGCCCGCGCCGTCCGGCCGGGCCAGTCGAAGACCGGGACGCCCCCCGCGGCGAGCAGGTCGGCGTTCGGCCGGGCATGCCGCGGGGCCACCCAGCAGACGTACACCGGGACGTCGATCCCGTCGGCCCGCAGCCCGTGGACCGTCTCCAGCAGCGCCCGGGCGGTCGCGGCGTCCATCGCCGCCCGTTGCAGCAGCACCGGGACGACGGCGTCCACCTCGCCCGAGCGGGCGAGCAGGTCGACCAGCGCGGGATAGAGCTCGGCGAACCGCGACCACACCGGGGTGATGTCGACCGGGTTCACCGGGCTGGCGAAGGCCGGCAGCAGCGCCCGGATCCGGTCCTGCAGCGCGGGCGAGAGCGCAGGGACGGCGAGTCCCTGGTCGCCGAGCAGGTCGGCGAGCTCGACCCCGGTGCCGCCGGAGTTCGTGACGATCCCGACCCGGCCGCCGGCGGGCAAGGGCTGGCCGTCGAGGGCGCGCGCGGCGTCGAGCAGCTCCTGGCCGGACGCCACCTCGACGACGCCTGCCTGCCGGAACGCACCGCGCCAGACGGCGTGCCGGGCGGCCAGGGCCCCGGTGTGCGAGGCGGCCGCGCGGGCGCCGGCCTCCGAGCGACCGGTCTTCGCCACGAGCACCGGCGTGCCCGGGGTCACCCGGCGGGCCCGCTCGACGAACTCCCGGCCGTCTCCGAGCGTCTCGAGCAGGAAGCACAGGGTGCGCGACGTGCGGTCGTCGGCGAGCTCGGTGAGCAGCTCGGCGACCGACACGTCGCAGGTGTTGCCGGGTGCACAGATCTTCGCGAACCGTGCCTGCTCGTCGTGGGCGAGGTCGTAGATCGCCATCCCGTACGCCCCGGACTGGCTGACGAACGAGATCCCGCCGCCACCGGCGGGCAGCCCGGCCGCGATCGACGCGTTGAGCGGCAGGTCGCAGTTCTGCAGCCCGAAGCAGTTGGGCCCGACGACCCGGACCCGGTGCCCGGCCGACCCGGCCGCGGCCCGGACGAGCGCGGCCTGGAGCGCCTCGCCGTCCGGCCCGGTCTCGGCGAACCCGCCCGACAGCACGACCATCGCGGTGACACCGGCCGCGGCGGCGTCCGCCGCGACCCCCGGGACCGCGGACGCCGGGACGGCCACGACGGCCAGGTCCACCGGCCCCTCGACGTCCCGCAGCGACTGCCCGGAGCGGACCACGACGACCTCGCCCGGGTAGTCCGCGAGGTTGCCGGCGAGCAGCGCGCCGAGCGTGCCCGGCCGGTCCGACGCCCCGACGAGCGCGACCCGGCGCGGGGTGAAAAGGGCGTCGAGCAGGCGCATCAGCCGGCAGGCCCGAAGGTGCGCTCCAGCTCTCGCGGACCGAACTCCAGGCGCCGCACCCCGAGCGGGTCGACGGCCCGGACGGCGGCCAGCTCCGCGGCGTCCGGCGGCCGGACCGGTACGACGTCGGGGTGGGTGCGCAGCTCGAAGCCGGTCGCCTGCTCGACGTCGGCCACGGTGACGTCCGGGAAGGTCTCGCGCAGCCGGGCGTGCCCGTCCGCGGCGTAGTCGAAGAGCCCCAGCTCGGTGACCAGCCACTGCGGGCCGCCGCCGGTGTAGCCGAGCTCGGCGCGCGTGCCGGACGGCGTGACGTGCCCGAGGTCGGTGAGGAAGTCGACGGTCGGGACCAGGGTGCGGCCCGACCGGTGCCTGGTCGTCCACACCGTCAGGGCGCCGATCGTCGCCGAGATGTTGCCGCCGCCGCCCCCGCCGCCGAGCTTGATCTTCGGGTGCGGCATGCCGCCGATCGCCGTCACGTTCGTGTTGCCGTACCCGTCGATCTGCCCGCCGGACAGGAACATCCGGTCGACGGCGCCGCGCTGCGCGGCGTCGAAGAACTCCTCGAACCGCATCCGGTAGACCGCGTCCCGGTGCAGCGCCAGGTCGTTGCTCGTCGGCGGGATGAAACCCGGGTCAGGGTCGACGGCGTAGGTCGCACCCTCGATGAGCAGGCTGCGGGGCGCGTGCGTGCGACGCGCGACGTGCATCGCGACCTGGGCGCAGGGGCTCGCGAACCCGTGGAAGACCACCTCGCCGTCGCCGATCGTGCGGGCGAGGGCGACGACGAACCACTCGTCGATGGTCCAGCCGTCGCTCACCGGAACAGCTCCTGCCAGCGGGCGTCCGACGCCGACCAGGACGCCAGCCGCTCGGCGTCGACGAGGTCGCGGTAGGCGTCCTCGCCGCACTCGACGTACTGCGCCAGATAGGACTCGAGCGCCTCGCCGCCCGCCGCGGCCGCCGCGAGATAGGCAGCCAGGTGCGGCCGGTCGTAGGCGTAGCCCGGGTAGCACGACGACGGGTGCGCGCCGAGCGGGGCCTCGACGACGGCCGCGACGCAGTGCCCGGGGACGACGACCCCGGCCGCGGCCAGCTCGTCGGTCGGCGCGAGCCGGTCGACGGTGGCGACCACCATTCGGGAGGCGTGCGCGAACCGCTCGTCGAGGACGTACGGCTGGTCGAGGTGCAGGTTGCCGTGCCGGTCCCCGAGCGGCGCGTGGATCAGCGCGACGTCGGGGGTGAGGGCGGGCAGCGCGACGAGCTGCTCGCCCGTGAAAGGGCATGCGACGATCCCGTACTCGGGGTGCAGCGCGAGGATGTCGGTCCCCTTCAGCCCGCGTACGGGCAGGAACGGCAGCCCCATCTCCGAGGCCCGCAGCTGGGTGAGGATCGAGACGCAGCAGCTCTCCCGGACCTGCACCGTGCCGTTCTCGGCGGCCCGGCGGAACGCGGGCGCGAGGCCGAGGTCCTGCTCGAACCCGACGTAGCTCTCCTCGCAGACCGCGACCGCGCCGGCGGCGACGAGCAGGTCGACGTCGATGCTGTGCGCCGAGCCGACGACGTGCAGGTCCCGGCGGCCCTGCCGGAGGAGCTCGCGGACCAGCGCCATCGGCAGCCGGGAGCACAGGCCGCCGCCGAGCGCGACGACGAACCCGTCGCGGACCAGCTCCGCGGCCTGCGCCAGCGTCGCCTGCTTGTCCGCGCCGAGGTGGAACGTCGTCATTGCGCCGTCATGCCGCCGTCGGGCGTCACGACCGACCCGGTCATGAACGCCGCCTCGTCGCTGGCCAGGAACAGTGCGACGTTGGCGATGTCCGACGGGTCCCCGAGCCGCCCGATCGGGTACTTGACGAGCGTCTTGGCCAGGCCTGCCTCGAGGTCGCCGTCGCCACGGGCGCGCAGCATCGGCTCCATCAGCGGGGTGTACACGGTGCCGGGGCAGATCACGTTGACCCGCACGCCGCGGGCCGCGAGGTCGACGGCCATCGAGCGGGTGAGCGCGATGACCGCGCCCTTGGCCGCGCAGTAGGCGGCGAAGTTCATCACGCCGACGAGCCCGGCGACGGACGCCTGGTTGATGATCGACGCGCCCTGCCCGAGGTGCCGCAGCGCGGCCTGCGAGGTGAGGAAGGTGCCCTTGACGTTGACCGCGAAGCAGCGGTCCCAGTCGGCCTCCTCGGCGACGA
>Ga0209798_10002014_pt1 | contig 12029 bp, 9 predicted proteins | sample DOMMetBare3Fresh_FD_187475 | JGI IMG/M metagenome (GOLD analysis project Ga0209798, IMG submission 187475) | Wetland sediment microbial communities from St. Louis River estuary, USA, under dissolved organic matter induced mercury methylation -... | ecosystem: Environmental > Aquatic > Freshwater...
GGCTACCAAATCGGTAGCCCTTCTGCTTATATAGACCGGCGAAATCAAAACGGTGGATCAGGTGGAGTGTTTGGATTATTATCTCTTTCGAGAAATGGATATGGTAAGAGATTTCTTGTTCTTTCAGCATTTGGTCTTCCAAAACGACGCATGTCTTCCAATTTTAAACCTGACATGTATAATTCAATGCTTCGATGTTTGTAGATCTGATCAAGAATTTGAGCTTGTGTAAGACCAACCAATGGCGGCAGATCAGCTCCTACTCCATAAGGATCACTTGCTGAAGTTTTTGTAACCACTTTATTCAACTCGATCAATGCATTTATAAGATCAGGGCTTGCTTGTCTTGCATAAGCTTCCGCTTTTGTCAGGATCATTTCGCCGGGTAAATACACTGGCCATTGAGTTGTAGACGCTGCTGCAAATCCTAATATTTTAGAATTATAAGCTGTTGTTGTATAAAATGCCAACCGTTTATCACTTGGATCCGGTTGTAATCCTGCCGGCAAACCCAACGTAGTGTTATCGATAGCAGCGGCTACATTATTAGTTGAAGTATGTGTTTCAAAAATCGGGTTGAGATTTACCGTCGTGAAATTGAAAGTTGATTTTACAGTAAGACTTGCAGCATTAGCTTCAGCCAATGCCTGAGTGTAATTACCCGTATACAATGAAAACCTTGCCTTCAATGCATGCAATGCATTTGGAAGACTGATACCAGCAGGAACATTTGCAGTAAAAGCAGCTGAAATTGCGTTTGCATTTATTGCAGTTAATGCTTCATCAATTGTTGTTATAGCTTTTGCAAATCCCTGTGCCCTGTCAATAAAAGTTACGTTAACCCCTGTACCCGCTGGAACTTTTTCCCAGAACATCGAAAGATCGCCCAATGCCAATGCTTTAAATAACGATGCATAACCGATCAACCCACTAGCATAACCTTTGTCAGCCAAAGCTTTTGCTCCGGCAATTACTTTATCTGCATCATAAATGATCTTGTTGCTGCTTGTCCATAAGCCACTCATCAGTGTATTGGTTCCATCAACTGAACCCCCACCCAACGATAATTGATATTCGCCGGTGTTTCCCTGGTTAAGTACAGTCATTTCTTTTGTTATGAGTCCGTTTACTGTAACCCGGTTGTATAATGAGCTTGCACGGCCGGCAGAATAAACTCTTTGCAAACCAACTGCTACACCTGTTAATCCCTGTGGTGAACTGAATACCTGTTCTTCTGTCGCCGCATTGGGATTGGTGTAATTCTTTTTGCAGGACTGAAATAACAGCAATGCCGCTATTCCGAATATTGATAGTTTTATTATTTGCTTTTTCATAATGATCTTTTAATAGGTTAAAATTTTGCTGATACTCCAAAACGGAAACTTGCAGGAATAGGAACAGAACCAAAATCAATTCCACGAAGCAATGTGCTTTGTCCTGCTGAATTCACTTCCGGATCATAACCTTTATAATCATCCCAAGAAATAAGATTGCGGCCACTAAGACTTAATGTAAGGTCTTTGAAAAATTTAAGCTTACCTATATTATAGCTCAATGCAACTTCACGAAGTTTTACAAACGAACCATCATCAACACGCCATTGTTCAATTTGATAAATTCCCAAAATATATCCTCTTGGCAGTTGACCCGAATGTTCCTGCTCTGCTACTTTCCCGTTCCCGACACCCTGTCTTGTTCTGAAATCTGCATTGAACACATCTACACCTTGTACTGCATCGAACTGAACACTTAAATTAAATCTCTTGAATCCAAATTCATTTGTCAATGAGCCTGTCCAATCGGGATTTGGATCGCCAATTACTTTTCTTAAAGTAGTACCCGATGGTAATCCATTTGCATCACGTTGCGGGGTATAAGTAAGCGCAGTATTCTGAACTCCTTTTTCTAATTGTGGTATACCAGAAGCATTTTTTACCTGGTTACCGTTTGCATCAACTGCGAAGAAAGTTCCATAGAAGATACCTACAGGATAACCTTCCAGCAATGAAATCGGGGCACCCGCATTCGTGCTAAACAGCGTAAGGGCCGGTCCTACTTCCAATACTTTATTTCTATTGTGATTATAGATCAATGTTACATCCCATCTTAGGTTCTTATTGCTAACGGGAGACCCCTTCAGCATCACTTCATATCCTTTGTTTTCCAAAGATCCAAAGTTGTCAAGCAAACTTGAGAAACCATTTGTAGGTGCAATAACACGATTGATCAGCATGTCTTCAACACGTTTCTTGTACCAGTTAAATGTTACTGCAAGGCGGTTATTAAAAAATGCCATGTCAGTTCCGATCTCAAGCTCTTTTTGCCTTTCGGGTTTTACTGTTTCATTTGCAAGCACTGAACTTGAAGTAAGAGCTGTTCTGCTTAAAAATGAATTGGAGCTATATGAATTGAATCTGGAGTAAGCGCCGATACCAGTGAGGTTACCTGATTCACCATAAGCAACACGAACTTTAAAGAAGTTCCACCAATTCATATCTTCCCAAAATTTTGATTCGGATAAAATATAACTGGCATTTGCTTTTATGTAAACCTGGTTACGTTCCTCTTCACCAAAAACTGAAGAACCATCCAAACGTACAGCACCGGTTAAGAAAAATTGATTGTTGATCTTAAAATTTTGCTGGAGATAAGCACCCGAAACAGATAATTCCGTTCTGTCATCTACCGCCGGCAGAATTGTGCTTGCGCCATTTACAGTTTGCACAAATGGGCTGAGGCCTCTGCCCTGCAATAATGCATAACGGTTCTTTTCATATTGCACAGAATAACCTACTTGTGTGGTCGAACCAATATCATTACTGATATTGAATTGGTATGTACCACTGATCTCATTATTGATCTGGTAGAAATAATCGTTGCCTGTACTTGCATAGCCATTTAGTGTAGGGTCCAGTGTTGTACCACCGCCCCAGAATGCAGTGTTCACATTATAAGCGAATGGTGGCATATAAGTGGTACCATTTTGAGAATATGTATCAAACCCCAGCATATAATCAAACGTCAATCCTTTGAAAGGCTTCAACTTCATTCCAAGATTGCTGATCACCCTGTTGATCTCTTCTCTTTGCTTGAAATCTTCGATCACCGATACAGGATTTACACGACCTCTTTCACCTACTGCTTTAATATTACCCAACGCATCTCTTGTCTGGATATCATGAAAATTACCAAGGATCGTAACTGCATTCATCGGCGAGAAGAAAGAGTTACCATCTGGTTTTTGGTTGGCAGCGCTATTGATGTAATTCAATCCTAAATTGAAACTTAACCATTTGTTCATCGTTTGATCGACATTAATGCGAAAATTATATTTCCGGTAATCTGTATTCGTCACAATTCCCTGGTTAAAATAAAAAGACCCGGACATATAATACTTTGTCTTGTCCGTTCCGCCACTTACTGAAACGTTATTATCGGTACCAATACCTGTCCTGAAAATATAATCCTGGTAATCATATCTTGTTACCGGAGTTGTATTCGTTGGTAAAGCAGGTGGCGTTCCTACATTGGTGATGATATCCTGTGTTAAAGCTCCTACTCCGTCAGTTGGTCCTCCAAATTTTGTAGGCGCCATATTAACTTCCAGCTTTTTTCTCAATGTGCTTACTGTAACACCTGTAGAAAAGCTGACGATCGGGGCACCACTAACTCCTCTTTTTGTAAAAATTTGTATTACACCTGAGTTGGCTCTTGAGCCATATATAGCAGCTGCAGCTGCACCATTTAATACTTCAATGTGATCAATATCGGCAGGATTAATGTCAGCTAGCCTGTTTTGTCCAATGGTTCCGACAAAATTTGTTCCATCATAGCCGGCCTGTGTATTTGTAACCCTGTTGGTAGCATTATTAATTATCACACCATCAAGAATGAAAAGCGGATCTGAAGAAGATAAAACAGAACTGATACCACGAAGCCTGACAGAAACACCACCTGAAGGATCTCCATTATTCTGAACAATTTGTGCTCCCAACGTTTTACCCTGCAATGCTGACAAAACATTTGATGAGTTTGCTTTATTTAATTGATCAGATTTTACCGAGCTAACATAGCTACCAAGCTGTTTTCTTGTTGTTCCTGCAGATACACCGGTAACAACAACCTCATCAAGATTAAGTGCATCCTGAACAAGACTTAGATTTACAGTGTAAGAATTTTCACTGCCTACTGAGAATGTTTGTTCCTTTGATCTAAACCCAACACCAGAAAATTCCAATGTGTGTTGACCCGGTTTCAGGTCTGCAGTAAAATTGTAATTACCACCAGCATCAGTAGAGCCACCAATGCTGGCGCCTTTTACCGATACAGATATGTAAGGAATTCCTTTTCCATCAGAACCTGTAACCTTCCCGGTAATTCTTACCTGGCTGAATGAGGCCATGGAAAAAAAACAAAGGATCAGTGCAAGACTCAATTGATAATACAACGGTCTTGGATTTTTTTTTCGCTTCATACTTTTTTTGTTTGAATAATTAAATGGTATACTTTCTTTAACCCTGTTCAAGAGTGAACAGATCATCATAATATCTCGACACCTTTTTGTTTATAGGCATTAAAAATCTTTTCATCGGGGTTTAATTCAGTGATCATTATATCCAGCACATCAAGATCTGCCACTTTTAATTTTTGCTGTGTATTTATTTTTTCAGCGATCGTCAGCGCCACCACTTTTTTTGAAGATTGGATCATTGCCTTTTTTACCTGCACCACATCCCAATCATTATCAGTAAGGCCATGTTCAGCATCAATTGCATTTATGCCGAGAAAACAAATGTCTGCATTGATCTGTTTGATCTTTGTAATAGCATCCCCACCAACTGTGATCTTTGAATTTTTTGAAATACGATCACCAATTAGTATGACTTCGATATTCGGATGTTGAATATATTCCATAGCTGCAGGCAAGCTGCCGGTAAAAAAAGTTGCCCGTAAATGTTGTGGTAATGCTTTTGCTAATTCAAGTATTGTCGTTCCGCCGGTAGTAAGAATGAACATCCCATCACGGATCAGTGTCACTGCTTTTTGAGCAATCATCTTTTTATTATCATGAGAATAAACGCCGTTTGTTTGAAATGAAACATGAAATGATTTTGATAAGGCGCCGCCATGTACTTTAATGATGTCGCCAGTTTCTGCAAGCTCAGATAAATCGCGGCGAATTGTATCTTCTGAAACATGAATGGCTTCACAGAGATCTGAGGTTATAACCTTGTTGTGAAGATTGATTTCCCTGAGAATAAACTCCTGACGTTCCTTTTTCAGCATAAGCGTTCAATCTTGGTTTGGGAGTTCTAAAACTAAGTTAGTTTTTCTAAAACCCGCAAAAAAAAGCAGGAATTTTTTGTATTCCCCGCAAAAACGTTCACCAATCCCTAATTTTAAACCTCGAAACCAGCAACTTTAAGTCCCTATATTTATTATATGAATAGCCATATTCAAAAGCTTTACAACATAGCATTAAAACCAGATAGACTTGTGATCGGTTTGATGAGCGGCACTTCTTTTGACGGACTTGATGTGGCGCTTTGTAAAATAAAAGGAAGTGGAACCGAAACTAAAGTAGAGATAGTGAAGTTTGAAACGGCAGCTTATTTACCAGAATTCAAAGAAGAATTGAAAACAATCTTTTCAAGACGTGACGCAGATCTTGAAAAAGTTTGCTTGTTAAACGAATGGGTTGCGATAAAACATGCAGCAATGATAAATGCATGCCTTGAAAAATGGGGTTATAAAAAAGATGATATTGATCTTATCGCAAGCCATGGGCAAACTATTTACCATGCTCCAAAATTTTTACATGGCAGAGAAAAATTTCCGAATGCAACATTGCAGATCGGCGATGGGGATCATATTGCAGTAAATACCGGCATTATAACCATCAGTGATTTCCGGCAAAAACATATTGCTGCCGGTGGTGAGGGTGCGCCGCTGGCAGTGTATGGCGATCATCTTCTTTTTTCAAAGAAAGGAGAAAACAGGATCATGCTGAACATTGGCGGCATCGCGAATTTTACATTCCTGCCCGGCGACCTTGATGGTTCAAAAATTTTCAGCACTGATGTGGGACCTGGCAATACAATGATGGATGCGTTTATTCAAAAACATTTTCCCGGAAAATATTTTGATGAAGGATCGGCAATTGCTAAAAAAGGGAAAGTGAACAACGATTTGCTGGCTCTATTAAAGGATAATACATTCTTCATTGCTGATTTTCCAAAAACGATTGGCCCGGAACTATTTAATCTTTCTTACTTACAAATTGCGATTGAAAAATCAGCAACTGGTTCGTTAACTCCCGAAGATATAATGGCAACACTGAATCGTTTTTCTGCTGATACAATTGCTGATGCTATTAAAAGATGTGCTGCACCAGGCGAAGATTATTCAATATACGTCAGCGGTGGTGGTATGCACAATCCCTTGCTGATGGAAAATATAAAATCTCAACTTTCAGAAATGAAATTTTATACAACTGATGATTTACACATTCTCCCAGATGCAAAAGAAGCAGTGCTGTTTGCACTGCTTGCTAATGAATGTATTTGCGGAGAAAAAATTAATGTAGGTAAAGGAAGAAATAAAATTCCTTCGGTTACAATGGGAAAGATCAGTTTCCCTGATTAATTATTTAACTGTAAAATCAGCTTGCTTGTCACCCCACATTAAAGAAACTTTGCCTTTTTTATCGATAGCAAATGTCATTTTTTCTGAAAAGGCTTTGGCCTTACTGCCTTTTACTTTTACTCTTAATGCATCATCAGCTTCCTTATAGTTGAATGCGCCCCACTGATCCCATGTTTTATTAAAGATAATAGTCCATTCTTCGCCATTCACTACTGTAAATAGTCCATACTTGCCGGCAGCTAATGATTGTCCTTCCACCTTCACATCTTTGCTTATTTCAAACACAGTTGCTTTGTTTGCGCCTGTACGCCATACTTTTCCTTCCATTGGCTCAAGGTCTTTACCAATTGTTCTTCCTTTTACAGAAGGCTGACTGTAACTGATAGTAATTGCAACGCCATTATCAGTCGTTTCTGAAGTCTTTGCCGGAGGGCTGGCAGGTTGAGCCTGGCCAATCGTAACGAAAGAAATAAATAACACCGCTGAAAAAAATAATTGTTTCATATGTTTCATATTAAAGTTTGTTATTAAAAATACAGATAAGTATAAAATAAACCTTAGTTAATTGACGAACGGCGTCCCTCGCTTAATTCTTTCAGGTTACCAAGCCCCTGCTCCATTTGCACGCCATAAATATTTTCAAAAAAAAGAGATTTGAATTTTTCCCAGGGATACCATCTTAATTTAAACTCCATATGCCACTGCAAGATAGAAGAATCGCCTAACTGATGCCGGATAATTTTCAGACCGCTGATGATGGGCCTTCCATTATCTGTCAGCATTTCTGTCACGATCTCCTCTTTTTTTCTTTCAATTACATTGATCGTTGTGCCTCTCACTTTTACGCAGTTATCTGTTAATACCTGAATTTCCTTTTGTGGAATATCTTTTAATGCGGGATGCCACTTTTTCCATTCAGGCAATTTTTCAATGAAAGTGTAAACAGCTTTATCATCTGCAGCAATGTTCGTTGCTTTTGAAATGGTGATCCTTCCCGGTATAAAAAGTGAAATGATCGTGATCAGCAGAAATAAAACAACAAAACTCAGTATTGCTAATTTGATAACTCTCATAAGAGTATTCCGTATTTAAATGTTTTTTTGCTCAAAGCTCATAGCTAATGGCTCACAGTTGTCTTCTATTCCCACCTGAAAACTTTTACAGCAGCCACATAAAGTACAACACCCCATAAACCTAAAATACCGATCTGTTTCAGACAATCATCAAGATGTGCTCCTTCAAAAGCAACATTCCGCATGGCATCATTTAAATGTGTAAGAGGCAAAACGTCTGCTATTGCTTTTAACCATCCGGGAAATGCATCAGTAGAAAAAAATGTTCCGCCGATTAAAAACTGTGGCAACGTAATAAGATTTGCAAATGGAGGAATGGCGTTTTCATTTTTTGCAAGACCGCTAACAATAAAACCAAAGCCCATGAATACAATTAATCCCAGTAAACTAAGCACCATCAATTCAAAAAAAGTAACCCATCCATTTACCCATGTAAAATTGAATGCATAGTGGCCAATGCATAAAATAACAACAGCAGTGATCAATCCAAACAAAACACGGCTGATCGTTTCGCCCATAACAATATATTGACGCTTGATCGGTGTTGCAAAAAATCTTTTTAAAACAAGAGTTTGGCGAAGATTGAAAAATATAAATGCAACACCAAATACTCCTGCGCTTAATAATGAAAATCCAAGTTGGCCTGGTAAAATAAAATCTATCGTTCTGTAAGTTCTTCCTTCGATCCTTATTACTTCATCACTTATAAGTGCAACGGTTGGTGTAGCGCCAAACTTTCCATAATTCATTCCTTTTATTTTTCCTTCAATGATCGATCGAAGCACTTCTATGTTTTGCGGATTAACCGCTTCTGATGTTTTTAAATGAATATGGATTGGCTTTGTCGTATCTGAGTCTTTTTTTATGGTAATAATTGCAGCAAGTCTTCCTTTTTCAAGATCCTTCTTCAATTCAACAGAGTCTTTCTTAACAACATTCAAAACAGAAATATCTTTCAGATCATTATAAACAGCATTCGTAGTATCGCTTTTCGGATCGAAAGCTATCCGTACCGATACCCGGCCGCTATTGCCAATAAAACCAAATACCAAAATAAAAATGAGTGGAAAAACAAAACTGAATACTATTGCTGAAGGGCTTCTGAAAACGGCAGTGAGACTGGCTTTTGTAATAGCCATCATGGCCCGTAGCTGGCTGTATGGTTTTGACATTAAATTTACTTGAGTGGCAAATGTAAGTTTCTTGGGTCATTTTCTGGCCAATGGGTTATATAATGTGAATTGCATTTTACAATTGGATATTTATACCATAAATTAGAGGTTGTATGAAATAATGAAAGCAACTTTATAAAACTTAACCAATGAAATACAGGATATTATTTATTTTATTTTTTTCTTTTTCTGATGCAATAGGGCAAGAAGATTATACAATTAGTATAAACGACACATCTTTAAAAATTTCGTTGGATAAAAGATATGAATTGACTGTCAATGGTAAGAAATTGGTTTTTCTGGTAAGTTCCAACGACACCTTAGCTTATGACGATAATCTTATAAGTTTTCGGTATCCTAAGGGTTTTAATGTCTCAAAAGCAAAACTCGATGAAGGAATTGAACAGATAATGATAATAAGTGCTGAAGGCAGTGGAATTATAGTTCAAAAATATTCGACATTAGATCCCTCAAAGCTTAATGAAATGATGTTAAGTGAAGTAACAAAAGAAAGTATAAACTATGGATATGCCTTAAAGAGAGAAGATTATCAGAAAACATTTAAAACAGGCCAAAAAATTAATGTTAACAAGGCAGTCTTAAAGTACAAGGATGAAATCAATATTTATGAAGTAGCATCGATTGGCAAAAAAGATGAAGGAGTTTTGATAATGACAATGAAAATGGATGACGATAAAAATAGCCCGGGTCAAAAATTGATTGATCTAATGTGGAAAACACTTGTATTGAAGTGATTTCATCGCCCAGCATAGGCCTGCTAAAAGTTTTCTCGTTTATTATAAATTCTTTTCCTAGTTCATCGTCTTCGGCACACCTTGTTCGTTCTCTCACTAATTAATAAAAAACTCAAAAGGCAACCTCGCCTGCGGTGTATTAGTCATTTGCTTTACACGCAGCATCTCATTGTAAATTTTATATTGATCTTCTCCCAATTCCTTTTTTATCATTTCTGTTTTTAAGGTATTATCTTTTGAGCTGCCAAATAAACGATCAAATACATTTTGAACTTCCGGGTATTCACGCAAACGATAATCTTTAATCTTTGCCATTCTTACTGCACAATCGATCGCATCCTGCAATCCACCGAATTTATCGATCAACCCATTATCGATTGCCCTGTTACCACTCCATACCCTGCCCTGCGCAATACTGTCAACAAACTCAACAGATCTTTTTCTGCCATCAGCAACTCTTTGCTTAAAGCTTATATAAATTTCATCAATGCTTTGCTGAACAAATTTCTTTTCATTCTCATTCATTGGCCTGTAGATAGCGCCAAGATCAGCATAAGGACCTGTCTTCACTCCATCAAACGTAACACCCAATTTATTTTTAAAAAATCCTTCCATGTTTGGAATGATCCCAAACACACCGATAGAACCAGTGATAGTTGTAGGACTTGCAAAAATGCTATCGGCTGCACAAGAGATATAATAACCACCGGATGCAGCCACATCACCAAAACTCACCACAACAGGTTTCTCTTTTTTAGCCAATGTAAGTTCACGCCAAATGGTTTCACTTGCCAATGCACTGCCGCCGCCGCTGTTTACTCTGAATACAATTGCTTTGATCGTTTTATCAAGCCTTGCCTTGCGGATCAGTTTTATATAATCTGCACTTGCAATTTGTCCGTCAGCACCGCTGCCATCAATGATTGCCCCCTGTGCATAAATAAGAGCAATCTTTTCGCCTGATAATTTTTTATACCCGCCGGCTTTAAAATAACTGTTAATGGAAATAAAATCTATTTTATCATATTTACCCAGTTTCAATTTCTCTTTTATTTCATCCTTCACTTCATCGTCATATTTCACTCCATCAATTAAATTTTTGGCAACAGCATCTCCCGGGTTTTTAATTGCTCCTTCGTTTGCAAGTTGATGCAGTGTGGCTGTATCAGACTTTCTTGCTTCAGCTGCTTTTATTAAGAAATGAGAATACAGATCATTGAGCCATACTGATGTTTGCAGTTTGTTCTCGGCAGTCATCTTATCTGTGCGGAAAGGTTCAGTGGCGCTTTTAAATTTACCGGCATAAAATATCTGGGGCTCAATATTAAGTTTCTCCAACGTTCCTTTTAAAAATAATAGTTCAGAGCTGAATCCAGTCCAGTCAAAAAAACCTTTTGGATTTACATAAACCTTATCTGCAACATTTGCTACGTGATATGATTTTTGATTCATCATTTCGCTGTACGCAATAATGAACTTGCCGGATTTTTTAAACCCGAGCAATGCATTTCTTATTTCTTCTGATGTAGCAAAACCGTTTGGATTTATTCCACTAACGAGGTAAATGCCTTTTATCTTTTCATCCCGACCTGCTTTTTGAATCAGACGAACAACATCATATACACCCGGTACACTCAATTCATCATTGCTGCTGAAGGCGGCCAACGGATTATCAATTTCCTGCTCAAGATAAGCTTGCCCAAGATTGACGACAAGCACGGAGTTCTTGTTAACAACAGGCTTGTCACTTGTAGTAAGACCTGCTATTAATGCGAGGAAAAGAAAAAATCCAATTACACAAAAAATGATCAGCGCCAATAATGATGCAAAAAACATTTTAAAGAACCCACCCATAATTTGAAATATTTAGACGGTAAAAATAAAGATATTTGCGCCTCCCTCAATTTTAGGTATTATGAGCACAGCGTATTTACTGATAGGTGGCAATTTAGGAAACCGCAAAGAAAACCTTCATGAAGCTATTGCATTGATCAATAAGGAATGCGGCACTTTAACAAGATCTTCATCTATCTATGAAACCGAAGCATGGGGAAAAACCGATCAGCCCTCTTTTTTGAACCAGGCACTGGAAATTACGACTCCGTTAAATGCCCGTCAATTGCTAAGAAAAATTTTGAAGATAGAAAAAGCAATGGGCCGTGTAAGAAAAGAGAAATTGGGGCCACGTATCATCGATATTGATATTTTGTTTTTTGAAAACGAAATTCATGATCTGCGTTTTTTGAAGATACCCCACCCTGAAATGCAAAACCGGCGTTTTGTGCTGGTGCCTCTTGCTGAGATCAATCCGGAGTTTCAGCACCCGGTATTAAAAAAAACGGTCAAAGAATTACTGGAAGAATGCCCGGATAACCTAAAAGTAT
>Ga0209798_10002015_pt1 | contig 12027 bp, 11 predicted proteins | sample DOMMetBare3Fresh_FD_187475 | JGI IMG/M metagenome (GOLD analysis project Ga0209798, IMG submission 187475) | Wetland sediment microbial communities from St. Louis River estuary, USA, under dissolved organic matter induced mercury methylation -... | ecosystem: Environmental > Aquatic >...
GCTCGCCCGGGCCAAGGCCGAGGACGTCGCAGCACGCGACGGCCTCGACCCGCAGGCCGTCGTGCTCGGCTGCGACTCGGTGCTCGAGCTCGACGGCGAGGTGCACGGCAAGCCGGCCTCGGCGCAGGAGGCCGTCAGCCGATGGCGGCGGATGCGCGGCAGCAGCGGCGTGCTGCACACCGGCCACTGGGTCGTCGACCTGCGCCGCGAGGTCGACGCCGGCACGGGCGTGCCCGCCGGCGGGACGCTCGGCGCGGTCGCCTCGACGACGGTCCACTTCGCCGACCTGTCGGACGCCGAGATCGACGCCTACGTCGCGACCGGGGAACCGCTCGCCGTCGCGGGCGCCTTCACGACCGACGGGCTCGGCGGGGCGTACGTGCGCGGCATCGAGGGAGACCACCACACCGTCGTGGGGGTCAGCCTGCCGGTGCTCCGCGACCTGCTCGCCGAGCTGGGCATCGCCTGGCACGAGCTCTGGCGGCGCTGACCGGCCGGACGCCGGACGGACCCACGGCGGCCGGCGTGCGCGACGCGTGTCAGCCCGTCGTCGTCATCAGCCCGTCGTCGTCATCAGCCCGTCGTCGTCATCAGCCCGTCGTCATCATTGGCCCGTCGTCATCATCAGCTCGTCGTCATCATCAGCCCGTGACCGTGATCGGCGTCGAGATGCCGTCGCCCTTCTGCCCGGGCTTGCACTGGAGCGTGTAGCTGCCCGCGGCGACCTCGACGACCAGCTCGGCCGTCGCGCCCGGCGCGACGTCCTCGCGCTCGCCGACGACGTCGCCGTTCTCGCGCAGGACGTAGAGCTCGCTCGTCTCCTTCCCGGAGTTCGAGAACGCGAAGGCGATGACCCCGGCCTGGACGCTCGCCTGAGCGGGCGTGCACGCACTGTCGGTGCCCTGGACGGCGACGGTCCGGTCCACCGGCTTGCTGGAGCACCCCGCCAGCGCACCGACGGCGAGGACGGCGCCGAGAAGGGCGGTCGTCCGGGTCAGGCCGGTACGGCGCGCAGGACGGAGGTCAGGGGACGTGAACGGGGTCGACGCGACGGCGTTCACGAGAAGGAGGTCATTGGACACAAAGGTAAGGCTTACCTAACTGGCGAGGGTTCCGTCAAGTCATCCGTCCGGGGCGCCGCCTCGTCGCCCGAGACGCCGCTCGTGCCGCCCGTGAGGCGAAGGGGTGGCGCGGGTCGGCGCGGCCTGCGTTCCGGGCCGGGGTCCGGCGCAGTCGAGCCGGGCGCCGTACCGTCCCCGAGGCGACGGCGAGCCGGGCGAGGTCGCCGATCGCAGGCACCGCGACCTGCGGGTGATCCGCGCACGGCGGGGCGGATGCCGGGTGGGTGCGAGTGAGAGCCTGAGCGGCGCCGGGTGGGCGCGAGGCCGAGGGGCGCCGATGGGGGCGAGCCGGAGGGACCCCCGGGTGGGGGCGAGCCGGAGGGACCCCGGGTGGGGGCGAGCCGGAGGGGGGCACCCTGTGGGTGCGAGCCGGAGGGGGGGGCACCCTGTGGGTGCGAGCTGGACGGGCGGCCTGGTGGGCGCAAGCCGGAGGGACCCCGGGTGGGCGCAGCCGGAGGCGGCGCCCGGTGGGTGCGAGCTGGACGGGATGCCTGGCGGGTGCGAGCCGGAGGGGGCGCCGGGCAGGGGCAAGCAGGAGCCGGCCGGCGTGGCAGCAGGAAGGGTCCGGGTGCGTACGGTTGCGCGACGACTCCGCCGTCGACGCCGAGCCAGCCAGACCCCTCGCCAGCCATGCCCCCTCCACCCATGGGCTTCTCCCGATCCCATGGCCCTCTCCGCATCCCGAGTGTGCAGTCATGAGTGCATGGCTGAAGGGGTGCCAGCACCTGCAGCCACTCATTCATGGCTGCACCGATGCCCGAGCAGCCGCCCCTGCGGCTCGTGTCCCAGGCACGGCCTGGCTCTGCCCCCCGAAGTGAGAGCCCTGCCCCAGATGTGAGAGCCCTGCCCCAGATGTGAGAGCCCTGCCCCAGATGTCAGGGCCCCTGCCCTCAGATGTGAGGGCAGAGCAACGGCCGGGACAGCGAGCCCCCGCGGGCAGCGGCTGAGCGGTCGGCGAAGGGTCGGGTGACCGGGTCGAGCGGGTCGAGCGGGTCGAGGCGGGCAGATCACCACCCGATCGCCGCAGGGCACGTCCCAGCAGGTCAGGGGCGGCGCGGGGTCAGCCCGAGGGCGGCGAGCCGCGTCGCCCGCCAGGCGTCACCGGGCCCACCGGCGGCGCGCCGGGGCAGCCGGTGCAGGCCGGTCCCCCTCCGGGCGGCGGCAACGAGCGCCGCGACGGCGGCAACGAGCTCCTCGTGCGTCGGGTGCCCCTCGGACGCCGAGACCCCGGCGACCCGGGCGACCCCGCCGACCCCGCCGATCCCGCCGATCCCGCCGATCCCGCCGATCCCGCCGACCCCCGGGACGACGGCATCGTCGCCGGCGTCGCGGCCAGGCGGACGACCGCTCATACCGGCGGCACGCCGTGGCGGCGGTCGCTGAAGCGACGGTCGCGACCGACCGCGTACGACAGCCGTAGGACCACCTCGCGGCGCAGCTCGTCGGGCTCGATGACCGCGTCGACCACGAGGTCGCTCGCGAGGCGCATGAGGTCGACGTCCTCCTCGTACTCGGCGCGCCGCTCGGCGACGAACGCAGCCCGCTCGGCGTCGTCCCCGATGGCCGCGATCTTGTTGGCGTAGACGGCGTTCACCGCCGCCTCCGGGCCCATCACGGCGATCCGGGCGGTCGGCAGCGCCAGGGTGGCGTCCGGGCCGAACCCGGGGCCGGCCATCGCGTAGAGCCCGGCACCGTAGGCCTTGCGGAGCACCACGCAGACCTGCGGCACGGTCGCCTCGGACACCGCGGTGATCATCTTCGCACCGTGACGGATGATCCCTTGCCGCTCGACCTCGCTGCCGATCATGAACCCCGGCACGTCGGCGAGATAGACCAGCGGCACGTTGAACGCGTCGCACAGCCAAATGAACCGGGCCGCCTTGTCGGCGGAGTCGGTGAAGAGCACGCCGCCGCGCACGGCGCTGTTGTTGGCGACGATGCCGACCGGTCGGCCGTCCAGCCGGCCGAAGCCGATCACGAGCTCCGCGGCGAACAGCGGCTTGACCTCGAAGAACGACCCCTCGTCGACGAGCGCGTCGACGACCTCGTGGACGTCGAAGGGCACGGACTCCTTCTCCGGCACCGACTCCCGGGTCAGGAGCGCGACGGGCGGCTCGGCGGGGTACTCCGGCGGCGCCTCCCGCCAGCAGGTCGGCAGGTAGGAGAAGAACAGCCGCGCCTGCTCGATGGCGTCCGCGTCGTCGACGGCGAGGTTGTCGCCGCAGCCCGAGACGGTGCAGTGCATCCGGGCGCCGCCCATCTCCTCCAGCGTGACCGTCTCGCCGACGACCATCTCGGCCATCCGCGGGCTGCCGAGGTACATGCTCGCGTTTCCCTCGACCATGACGACGACGTCGCAGAACGCCGGGATGTACGCACCACCTGCGGCGGACGGCCCGAAGAGGCAGCAGATCTGCGGCACCCGGCCGGACAGCGCGACCTGGTTGTGGAAGATCCGGCCCGCGCCGCGACGGCCGGGGAAGAGCTCGACCTGGTCGGTGATCCGGGCACCCGCGGAGTCGACGAGCCAGAAGACCGGCAGCTCCTCGCGCAAAGCCGTCTCCGTGGCGCGGACCATCTTCTCGACCGTCCGGGCGCCCCACGAACCGGCCTTGACCGTCGGGTCGTTGGCGATGACGACGGCGGGCCGGCCGTCGACGAGCCCGCGCCCGGTGACGACGCCGTCCGCCGGCAGTCCGGTTCCTACGGCGTACCCGGACGCCGCCCCCGCCGCGGAGTTGGCGAGCTGGCCGTCCTCGACGAAGGACCCGTCGTCGACGAGCAGCGCGATCCGTTGCCGCACAGGCAGCTTGCCCTGACCGGCGAGCTTCGCGGCGCCGGCCTGCGAGGGCGTGAGGGTCGCCGCCCGGGCGGCGGCCACCTCGGCGTGATGGTCGTGCCGGGCAGCGCCGGACGGCGTTCCCGCGCCGGACGGCGTGCCGGCGCCCGACGCCGTCGTCTGCTCCACGACGTCAGTCAACCGGAAGTCCGAGCCCGCGTGCGATGACGAGCCGCTGGACCTCGCTCGTGCCCTCGCCGATCTCGAGGATCTTCGCATCGCGGTAGAACCGCGCGACCGGGGAGTCCTCGATGAAACCGGCGCCGCCGAACACCTGCGTCGCGGTCCGGGTCGCGTCGACCGCGGCGGTCGACGAGTACAGCTTGGCGACGGCGGCGGCCTGCTTGACCTCGGCGAGCGTCCGGCGGCCTGCGCTGTGCTCGTCCTTGAGCCAGGCCGCCTTGTACGTGAGCAGCCGCGCGGCCTCGACGGCGACGGCGAGGTCGGCGACCGCGAACGAGACGCCCTGGTTGGCCCCGATCGGCCGGCCGAAGGCGACCCGGGTCGAGGCCTGGACACGGGTCGCGTCCAGGCACGCCTGGGCGAGCCCGACGGCGAGCGCGGAGATGGCGATCCGGCCGTCGTCGAGGATGGCGAGGAACTGGTGGACGCCGCGACCACGCTCGCCGAGCAGGTGGTCGGCGGGCACCCGGCAGCCCTCGAACGCGAGCCCGTGGGTGTCCGACGCATGCCAGCCGAGCTTGCGGTACGCGGGCTCGACGGTGAGGCCAGGCGTCCCGGACGGCACCATGACCGTGCTGATCTCCGGCCGGCCGTCGGGCCGCTCGCCGGTCCGCGCGGTGACGGTGACGACGCTCGTCAGGGCCGTCCCGGAGTTCGTGATGAACGCCTTGGCGCCGTCGACGACCCACTCCCCGGCACCGCCCGCAGCACCTGCGTCGAGGACCGCGCGGGTCCGGGTGGCAGCGGCGTCCGAGCCGGCCCCGGGCTCGGTGAGCCCGAACGCCGCGAGCGCGCGACCCGCGACGAGGTCGGGCAGCCAGCGCTCCTTCTGCTCCTGCGTGCCGAAGGTGAGGATCGGGTTGATCCCCAGCCCGACCCCGGCGGACAGCGTGATCCCGACGGACTGGTCGACCCGGCCGAGCTCCTCGATCGCGACGCACAGGCTCGTGAAGTCGCCGCCGGCGCCGCCGAACTCCTCGGGCGCGACGAGACCGAAGAGCCCGAGGTCACCCATCCGTGGCACAAGCTCGACGGGGAACCGCTGCTCGGCGTCCCACTGCGCGACGTGCGGGGCCACCTGCTCCGCAGCGAAGTCCCGGACGACCCTGCGGAAGTCCTCGTGCTCCTTGGACAGCTCGAAGCCCATGTCCCACCCTCGCTTCGGCGCCGACCGCCACCGCGGCGGACAGTCTGAGGCTACTGCTTTACGTTGACGTAAAGGTAAGATGTCTCGCCAGGTGATCGCAAGCGGCGGCTGAAGGAGTGCGCGATGCAGATGCGGGTGGCGGACCAGACCACGCGGACGACGCCGACGTGGTCGATCGGCCAGCTGGCCGACGAGTTCGGCGTGACGCACCGCGCGATCCGGTTCTACGAGGCGGAGGGCCTCATCACGCCGGAGCGGCGCGGCACCACCCGGGTGTTCCACCCGCGGGACCGGGTCCGGCTCGGACTCGTCTTGCGCGGCAAGCGGCTCGGCTTCGACCTCGCCCAGATCCGCCGCATCGTCGACATGTACGACCAGGAGCCCGGCGAGGAGGGCCAGCTGCGCTACCTCCTCGACCAGATCGCGGCCCGCCGGGCCGAGCTCGAGCAACGCCGGCGGGACATCGAGACGACGCTCGGCGAGCTCGACGACGTCGAGCGCCGCTGCCGGGACTCCCTCGCCGCACCCCCGGCACCGCCTGGGTAGCCTGGCGGCCGTGGCCAGGTCCCCGAGCGTCGCCGCGCCCGCCGTCCCGGAGCCGGTCGCGTGAGCGAGGCGGCCGGACGTCCCCCGCGGGTGCTGGTGGTCAACACCGGGTCGTCGTCGCTGAAGTACCGGCTCGTCGAGCCGGACGGCGGCGCCGTCGTCGCGCGCGGGCTCGTCGAGCGGATCGGCGCCGAGGGCGGCCGGCTCGAGCACCACCGCACGCACGGCGACGGCACGGACGACGTCCACGAGGGCGACGGGCCGTTCGCCGACCACGCGGCGGCCCTCGGGGCGGTCCTGGACGCGTTCGCGAAGGCCGGACCGGACCTCGCCGGCGGCGGCCTCGTCGCCGTCGGGCACCGGGTCGTCCACGGCGGTCGCCGCTTCCGAGACCCGGTCGTCGTCGACGACGACGTGCTCGCGGCGATCGACGACCTCGCCGTCCTCGCGCCGCTGCACAACCCGGCGAACGCGACCGGGATCCGGGTCGCCCGCGCGGCGCTCCCCCACGTCCCGCACGTGGCCGTGTTCGACACCGCCTTCCACGCGACGCTCCCGTCCCGCGCCGCGACCTACGCCGTCCCCCGGCAGTGGCGCGACGAGCTCGACGTGCGCCGGTACGGCTTCCACGGCACGTCGTACGCGCACGTGAGCCGCGAGGCCGCGCGGCTGCTCGGCCGCCGGCCGGAGGAGACGAACCTCGTCGTCCTGCACCTCGGCAACGGTGCGAGCGCGTGCGCCGTCCAGGGCGGCCGCAGCGTCGACACCTCGATGGGGATGACCCCCCTCGCCGGGCTCGTCATGGGCACCCGCAGCGGGGACGTCGACCCCGCGCTGCCGGCGCACCTCGGCCGGGTCGCCGGCCTGTCGGCACAGGACGTCGACGACGCGCTCAACGGCCGCAGCGGCCTGCTCGCCCTGGCCGGCGTCTCGGACGTCCGCGAGGTGACCGAGCGCGCGGACGCCGGCGACCCCGACGCGGTCGAGGCCCTCGACGTCTACTGCTACCGGATCCGCTGCTACGTCGGCGCCTACCTCGCGGTGCTCGGCCGGGTCGACGCCGTCGTCTTCACCGCGGGCGTCGGCGAGAACTCGGCCGTCGTCCGCGCCCGCAGCTTGGCCGGGCTCGAGCGGTTCGGCATCGTGGTCGACCCCGCGCGCAACGGGGCGTCCGGCCGCGGCGCCCGGACCGTCAGCCCGGACGACGCGCAGGTCGACGTGCTCGTCGTGCCGACGGACGAGGAGCGCGAGATCGCCCGGCAGGCGCTCGCGGTGGCCGGTGCCTGACGGCCCGGCGGAGCCGGCCGGCCGGCCGGCCGCGCCGACATCGCGACGCGCCGCCCGGGAGGCCGCGCGGAGCACGGAGGGCGGTGCGGCCTGGCCGCACAACGACCTCGGCGTCGACACCGGCGCGCTGTCCACCCAGCCCGACCGTGCCACCCAGCCCGACCGTGCCACTCGGCCCCACCGTGCCACTCGGCCCGACCGTGCCGCCCGGCCCGACCGTGCCACCCGGCCCGACCGGGACGACGCCGCGGGCTCGGACGGTCGGTGGCGCCGGCGGCGGGGCTGGCTGGTACCGATCTCGGCCGCGCTGCTGGTCGCCTGGGCGGCCACCTGCTTCAGCACAGCCGCGGGACTGCTCGGCGTGGTCCCCATCACGCTGGCGACCCTCGCGCCGTTCGTCTCGGTCGCGGCCGTGCCCGTCGCGACGGTGGCGCTGCGCCGGCGTCGCTGGGTCAGCGCGGCAGCCGCGCTCGTGGCCGCCGTCGTCCCGTGGACGTTCGTCCTCGGCTATGCCAGCGCCGACACCGGCCCGGCCCAGGAGGGCACCCGGCTCACCGTGCTCGTCGTCAACGCGCACGACGGTCGGGCCGACGCCGCCGACATCGTGTCGGCGGTCCGGGGCCACGACGTCGACCTGCTCGTCGTCACCGAGCTGTCGCGCACGCTGTCGCACGAGCTCACCGCCTCCCAGCTCGGGTCCTACCTCGCCCCGCAGTGGTTCGACATCGCGGACGAGCCCGAGGCGGGCCTGGGGATCTGGAGCGAGCTCGACGTCGGCGGCCAGGCGCTGCTCGAGGGCACGACGTGGCCCGCTGTCCGGGCCACCGTGCAGACCCGGGCCGGCGAGGTGACGCTCGTCGCCGGGCACGCCGTGCCGCCGGTACCGAGCGACGCCGACGCCTGGGCGGGCGACCTGCGCGCCTTCGCGGCGTCGACCCGCGGCACCGAACGGGTCCTGCTCGTCGGCAGCTTCAACGCTTCGCCCTGGCACGCGCAGTACCGCGCGCTCCTGGGTGACACGCTCGTCGACGCCGCCGACGTCCGCGGGCGTGGCCTGCGCCCGACGTGGCCGACGTGGACGCCGCTGCCGCTCGTGCCGATGGACGCCGCTCTCGTCACGCGCGACCTGCGGGTGGTCTCGGCGGACACGGTCGCGATCGACGGCACCGACCACCGAGCGCTGCTCGTGGCGCTCGTGGTGCCGGGCGAGCTGCTGCCGGGCAGGTGACCGGGCGCCCGCTCAGGTGGCAGGAACCCGACGCCCGACAGCGTGTCTCAGCCGCGACCCTGCTGGGCCAGCTGCTCGGCGTACCGCACGCGGACCTCGTCCATGTCGAGCGCGCGGACCTGCTCGATGAGGTCCTCGAGGACCGGCTGCGGCAGGGCGCCCGCCTGGGAGTGCACCGGGATCCCGTCGCGGTACGCCACGAGCGTCGGGATCGACCGGATGCCGTACATCTCGGCCAGCTCGCGCTGGTCCTCGGTGTCGACCTTGGCGAAGACGACGTCCGGGTTGGCCTCGGAGACCTGCTCGAAGACCGGCGCGAACCGCTTGCACGGACCGCACCAGTCGGCCCAGAAGTCGATGAGGACGATGCCCTCGCCGATCGTGGCCTCGTGCCGGTCCAGCGTCAGTGCGGTCGTGGGCACGCCCACTCCTTCGTGCTCGTCGTCCGGTGCGCGGTCGCACACCCTGTCAGACGGGTCAACGTCATCGCGCGGAGTCGCTGTTCCCGCCGGGCGCCGTGACGGCGGTCGCGTCCGCGCAACCCGCCGATGCCGCGGTTACTAGCGAGTCCTACCCATCTGATGGGTAGGACTCGCTAGTAACCGAGCCGTGCGGGGCGGCCGGGCGGGGCGCGCGACGTGGGCTGCGCCACTGCGAAGACCCTCCGGCAGCCCCGGCCGGCCCGGATAGGCTCGCCAGCGCCGGAAGGAGCACCATGACGACGTCGACGGGCGCGGGCGTGCCGCGGGCCAGCCAGCGCTTCACGAAGGTCCTCATCGCGAACCGGGGCGAGATCGCCGTCCGGATCGCGCGGGCGTGCCGTGACGCGGGACTCGGCTCGGTGGCCGTGTACGCCGACCCGGACCGCGACGCCGTCCACGTGCACGCCGCAGACGAGGCCTACGCGCTCGACGGCTCGACGCCGGGCGACAGCTACCTCGTGGTCGACAAGCTCCTCGACGTCGCCCGCCGGTCCGGCGCGGACGCCGTGCACCCCGGGTACGGCTTCCTCGCCGAGAACGCGGGGTTCGCCCGGTCGGTCATCGACGCGGGCCTGGTCTGGGTCGGGCCGCCGCCGTCGGCGATCGACGCGCTCGGCGACAAGGTCAGGGCCCGGCACATCGCGCAGAAGGCCGGCGCACCGCTCGTGCCGGGCACGAAGGAACCGGTCTCCGGTGCCGACGAGGTCGTCGAGTTCGCCCGCGAGAACGGGGTGCCGGTCGCCATCAAGGCGGCCTACGGCGGCGGCGGTCGCGGGCTCAAGGTGGCCCGCACGCTCGAGGAGATCCCCGAGCTCTACGACTCGGCGGTCCGTGAGGCCGTGTCGGCGTTCGGCCGCGGCGAGTGCTTCGTCGAGCGGTTCCTCGACCGTCCTCGGCACGTCGAGACCCAGTGCCTGGCCGACATGCACGGCGGGGTCGTCGTCGTCTCGACCCGGGACTGCTCGCTCCAGCGGCGCAACCAGAAGCTCGTCGAGGAGGCCCCGGCGCCGTTCCTCACCGACGCCCAGGTCGCCGAGCTGTACCGGGCCTCGAAGGCGATCCTGCTCGAGGCCGGCTACGTCGGTGCCGGGACCTGCGAGTTCCTCGTCGGGCCGGACGGCACGATCTCCTTCCTCGAGGTGAACACCCGGCTGCAGGTCGAGCACTGCGTCTCCGAGGAGGTCAGCGGCCTGGACCTGGTTCGCGAGCAGTTCCGGATCGCCGCGGGCGAGCCGCTCGGCTACGCCGACCCGCCGCTGCGCGGGCACTCCATCGAGTTCCGGGTCAACGGCGAGGACGCCGGCCGCAACTTCCTGCCCCAGCCCGGCACCGTGTCGGTCTGGCGGCCGCCGAGCGGGCCGGGCGTCCGGCTCGACTCCGGCGTCGTCGAGGGCTCGGTCGTCGGCGGTGCCTTCGACTCGATGCTGGCCAAGCTCGTGGTCACCGGCCACGACCGCACCCAAGCGATCGAGCGGGCCCGCCGCGCCCTGGCCGAGTTCGTCGTCGAGGGCATGCCCACGGTGCTGCCCTTCCACCGGGCCGTCGTCGCCGACCCGGCGTTCGCCCCGGACGACCCGAAGCAGCCGTTCAGCGTCCACACCCGCTGGATCGAGACCCAGTTCGTCAACGACATCCCGCCGTGGGACGGTCCCGCCGGCGAGGCCGGCGAGGTGGAGACACGGGAACGGGTCGTCGTCGAGGTCGGTGGCAAGCGCCTCGAGGTCTCGCTGCCCGCCGGCTTCGGGGGCGGCGGCGCGGCCCCCGCGGCGCGCAGGGCGCCCAAGCGCTCGGGCGGCGGCCGGGCCGGTGCAGCGGCGTCCGGCGACGCGCTGACGTCGCCCATGCAGGGCACGATCGTCAAGATCGCCGTCGAGGAGGGCCAGACTGTCGCCGCCGGCGACATGGTCGTCGTCCTCGAGGCGATGAAGATGGAGCAGCCGATCACCGCGCACAAGGCCGGCACGGTGACCGGGCTCGCGGCGTCCGTCGGCCAGACCGTGACGAGCGGCGCCGTCATCTGCGAGCTCGCGGACTGACCGGTGCGGACCACCCCGGACCACGTCGCGGACCTGCACGACCTGCGCCGCGACCTCGTCGCGGACTGCACGCGCTGCCGGGCGCTGTGCTGCGTGGCACCGGCGTTCGCCCGGTCGGCGGACTTCCCGATCACCAAGCCCGCCGGTCGGCCGTGCCCCAACCTGCAGCCGGACCAGCGGTGCGGCATCCACGACCGGTTGCGCGGCAACGGGTTCCGCGGCTGCGTCGGGTACGACTGCTTCGGTGCCGGCCAGCGTCTGTCGTCGGCCGAGCCGGCCGCGGACTGGCGCGCCGACCCGGCGGGCGCCGCGGACGTCTTCGCCGCCCTGCCCGTCCTGCGGTCGCTCCACGAGCTGCTCTGGTACCTCACCGAGGTGCTCGCGGCGCCGGCCGCGGGCGCCGTCCATGCCGAGGCGTCGGCCGCGGCCGACGTCACCCGGGCGCTCGCCGCCCGGCCGGCCGCCGACCTCGCCCGGGCGGACGCCGAAGGCCACCGGCGGTCCGTCGCCCCGCTGCTCCGCCGGGCGAGCGACCTCGTGCGGGCCGCGGACGGAGCGGCCGGACCGGACCATGCGGGGGCCGACCTCGCCGGACGCGACCTGCGCCGGGCCACCCTGAACCGGGCCTGCCTGCGCGGTGCGGTGCTGCTCGGCACGGACCTGTGGCAGGCCGACCTGCGGGGCGCCGACCTGCTCGGCGCCGACACCCGCGGGGCACGGCTGCACGGCGCCGACCTGCGCGCCGCACTGTTCCTCACCCGGACGCAGGTCGACGCCGCCGACGGCGACCCGTCGACGCGGCTGCCCGGCTGGTCCGACCGCCCGGCACACTGGCGTCCGTGACGGACCACGACCCGGCCACGACCGCCCCGGACGGCCGTCCGCGCGCGCGGGGGATCGGCGTCCCGCTGACCGGCGAGCCGGGGCCGTGGAACGCGATCACCGACGTGCCGGGGCTCGAGGTCGGCTACGTCACGCTCGTCGAGGGCCACGGGCCGCTCGTCGTCGGGCAGGGACCGGTCCGCACCGGCGTCACGGCGATCCTGCCGCGCGGCCGCAGCGGTGTCGGCGTGCCGTGCGCTGCCGGCTGGTACTCGCTCAACGGCAACGGCGAGATGACCGGGACGACGTGGATCGACGAGGTCGGTGCGCTGGCGA
>Ga0209798_10002017_pt1 | contig 12024 bp, 9 predicted proteins | sample DOMMetBare3Fresh_FD_187475 | JGI IMG/M metagenome (GOLD analysis project Ga0209798, IMG submission 187475) | Wetland sediment microbial communities from St. Louis River estuary, USA, under dissolved organic matter induced mercury methylation -... | ecosystem: Environmental > Aquatic > Freshwater...
CAGCAATATTTAAACATTTATTAATTATGCCATACAAATCTTTTACAAGTTATATATTGTATAACTTTTAACCTTGTTATAAACTTTCTTCCGAGCAATAGCGCTTAATGAAAATTTTAATATCCTAAAATAATAATACCGGAGACCAAGATGAGCACAACACCAGAAACAACCACAACCAAAACATTATATGACCAAATCGGTGGTGCAGCGGCTGTTGATGCTGCCGTTGATATTTTTTATCGCAAAGTTCTGTCAGATTACCGTATTAACCGGTTTTTTGATGATATTGATATGGAAGAACAGGCGGTCAAGCAAAAAGCTTTTTTTACGATGGCATTTGGCGGGCCGAGTAACTATACCGGAGCAGATATGCGCAAAGCTCATGCCCGCCTGGTTAAGATGGGCTTAAATAACGACCATTTTAACGCAGTTATGGAGCATTTGGGCGCGACAATGAAAGAGTTAAACGTTCCTCCGGAACTTATCGCTCAGGCTGCCGCCATTGCTGAAAGCACACGTAATGACGTCTTAGGTAAATAAGCTTAAATATCAGGGGGAGAAAATCCCTGTTTGTAATCGGCAATAGTGGCAATTGCAGTCTGTGGGGCATAAAAATAACCTTTTACAGTTTATGTAAACTGGTATTTTCTAAAGGTGGTCGGGTTATGTTGCGATAACCCGACCACATCTTCCAGTAATAGCGGTCAAAACATAAAATATTGAGAGAATTAGCCTGTCAGTTGCACTTAATTTAAAGTGAAGAGCCCTACTAGGGACTGCTCAACACTTAAAAGTGCGGGTTAAACTTTCATGGTCTTAGTTGGGAGCTTTATTTACTGCGAGATCAGGGTTTTTCCAGGGCAAGTTTTTCTTGCCTGAATTCATTTATCTCATTATTATCAACGCGATCATAAATGTCCTCAGCCATGAGTGTTAATTCAATAGCCTCAAAAATAATGGGATCACCCAGATAATATTCTTCTGGTTTCCAATCATTTTTTTTACGAAATATTCTGATAAATACAATATCTTGCTCGATCAATACATATTCCTGTAGAGAAGGTAAATTAATATATTGAATAAGTTTTGTTGTCAGATCGCGCTTTCTGGTGGATTTAGACAACACCTCAACAATAATCATCGGGGTATCGCTTAATCCATCCTTATTCGTGTTATTACAAACAACAACCACATCAGGATATACATAGTTTTTTGCTATTTTTACCTTCAAGTCAGATTGTAATGCCTCGCAGGGTGTGCCTTTCAAATGGGATCTAAATTCACCAAGAATATTAGCAGATATCCTGATATGGTTTGTACTGGCGCCAGCCATAGCATAAGCGCGGCCATCAATATATTCACGACGGACTTCAGAATCAGGTTCACTGGACAGATATTCTGCTTCGGTCATTTCTATCCCTTCAGAATCAACATTTGGTTGTAAAGCCATTACATTATTCTCCGGTTTAAAGTGATCTAATTTATCGTATTGACGGCCCTTGAATAAGACTGCCAATCGCCTGGCCGAAAGATGCGCCTAATTTGCCTGCAATTTTATCAATCAACCGTCCTTGCTTGGTAAAGTCAACGAGCTTTTCCGCACCAATAATGTCCTTGGCGACGTAATCATCATTACCAAAGCCATCAGCAACACCCAGTTTAACGCTTGCTTCACCTGTCCAGACCAGCCCTGAAAACATGTCAGGAGTGTCTTTGAGTCTGTCACCACGCCCGGCTTTAACAGCGCCTATAAATTGCTTGTGAACCTGATCTAATAAGCCCTGCATATACTTGGTTTCGTCTTCTTTAGGTGGCGAAAAAGGGTCAAGCATGGCTTTATGTGTACCTGCGGTTAGCAACCGACGTTCTACACCCAGTTTTTGCATCACATCGACAAAACCAAATCCGTCCATAAGTACGCCGATTGAACCGATAAGACTGGACGGGTTGACAAAAATTTTATCGCTGGCTGAGGCAATATAATAACAACCGGACGCGCAAATATCGCTAACTACGGCATAAACCGGCAAAGCAGGATGTTCCTTTTTTATTTTTCTTATCTCTTCGTAGACATAAGCCGATTGCACAGGGCTGCCACCCGGCGAATTTGAATGCAGAATAATACCTTTGGTGTGCTTGTCTTTGACTGCCCCTCTTAAGCTTTCAATAATGTTGGCTGCATTAGCATCTTTATCTTCAGCAATGACACCTACCACATCAATAACAGCCGTATGATCCTTGCTATCACCACCCATATCCTGTTTAATCGATGGATACATGGCTACACCAAATACGACAAGCAGGTACGCAAACATTAATGACTTGAAAAAAACGCTCCAACGCCTTGCTCGGGTTTGTTCTGTCACTGCGGCTAAAGCCAGCTTTTCAATAACTTCACGCTCCCAGCCGGATTCGCGGGAGTCCCCTGTGTTAAGCGGATTTTCGTGTTTATTTTCCATAAATTGTAACCTTAAATAATGTTTAGTAATTCAGTGGGCTGTTGCAAGCACAGCAATGGGTTGTATTGTTGTAAGACTTCTGCTGAGTGTGCTCCACATGATACGGCAATAGCTGAAATAGGGGCATTGAGCGCCATTTGCAAGTCGTGTATGGAATCACCGACCATTAATGCGCGTTCCTTTACCGTATGCGTATGCTGAATAATCTCGTGGAGCATTTTTGGGTCAGGTTTGGATGCAGTTTCGTCAGCACAGCGGGTAATACAAAACAGCGCTTCGGTTCCTGTCGCCTGTAATGCTTCTTGCAGGCCGGCTCTGGTTTTACCGGTCGCGACGGCCAATTGATAACCCGTCTCTTTCAAGTGTACTAACATTTCATAAACGCCTGGAAACAAATCGTCCTGGCTGATTTTCTTTGAAAAATATTTCTGGCTGTAACAGGCAACCAATTGCTGATGTATTTGCTCGTCCACTTCAGGAAACAGCGCTTGCATTGCCTTTTTAATGCTTAAACCAATCACATTCTTTGCCGTCTGAAATTCAGGAATAGGGCGGTCACACTGCGCGGCTGCATATTGCAGGCAACTTGCAATCCAGTCTATTGAATTGATTAAGGTGCCGTCCCAATCAAAAATAATCAAATCAAATTTGTTCTTCATGCTTTAACAAATTTTCCAGTTGTAAGGGTAGGGGGGCTGAAATGGTCATGACTATTCCCGTAACAGGATGCTGAAATCTTAATGTTTTTGCATGAAGAAACATACGTTTGTAGCCTTTGTTTTTAAAAGCCTTATTGACCTCATCCTCACCATAACGTTCATCGCCGACGATAGGATGACCCAGGCTGGCGGCGTGAACGCGTATCTGATGGGTGCGTCCTGTTTTTGGCGAGGCTTCAACCAAGGTTGCGTTACCAAATAATTGCAAGCGTGTGAATAGTGTTTCAGCGGCTTTGCCGGACTGACTGATGACTACAATACGCTCACCGCCTTTACTTATGTTTTTTAACAAGGGCGCGGTTACTATCAGTTTTTTTCTGGCCCATTGCCCGGATAGCAAAGCTTGATACGTTTTTTGAATCTGGCTTTCCCGAAAAAGCGCTTGCAATTTACGCAAGGCACTGCGTTTTTTGGCTATTAACAGACAGCCGGAGGTATCTTTGTCGAGTCGATGCACTAGCTCTAAAAAATGCGCTTCGGGTCTTATTAAGCGTAGTCCTTCGATAATACCGGAACTCACTCCGCTGCCGCCATGCACGGCAAACCCCGCCGGTTTATTCACAATCAGAAAACCCTCATCTTCAAATAAGATGCCCTGTTGTAATGCTGCTTGCAAACCCTGTGGAACATACAGCTCTTCGCTGCGCTCAGCTACCCTGACCGGAGGAATTCTGACTATATCACCGGCAACCAAACGGTATTTGACATCCACGCGGCCTTTGTTAACTCTGACCTCGCCTTTTCTTACAATCCGGTAAATATGGCTTTTAGGCACCCCTTTTAAACGGGTAATTAAAAAATTGTCCAATCGCTGGTCGCTATTGTCTTCAGTAATTTCGACATATATAACTTGGGGTAATGCGTTTTCTTCACTATTCATGGTGCAAATAATACCAGTATCGGGTGATGATTGATTCTTTAAAATTGATGTAGGACGATAAGGTTGTTATATTAAGCAAGTTTTTATAAAAAACATACTTAACGCTCTGCGGATTTTCAACAATGAAACTGGCTTGGAGCAACTAAATGAAGATTAAAACAACACATTACATAATTAACTCTTCATTATAAGATTTTCGGGTTCATCGTACGACCCTAGACGCACGATTTTTAACACCTGTTTAAAACAGAATTTACCACCAAAGACTGAGAAATATTAACTTAGTATCTGTCCGCGCTATTATGTGATTTCACTGTTGAAGCCTAAAATAACGATAAACATGCGCAGATGACGGAACATAAGACCGTAAAAACTAAGCTGAATGTGTTATTGGTTAGACATATCGCTATATAGCTTGATGCGATAACCAAAACCAGTCTGATTCAGTAAAATCTGACAATGGAGCAGGAAACTACAAGGATACAAAATGAAAAGAATGCTTATCAACGCTACGCAGGCAGAAGAACTGCGAGTCGCTTTGGTAGATGGTCAAAAACTTTATGATTTTGACATAGAAATCCCTTCAAAAGAACAAAAAAAGTCCAACATATACAAAGGTATTATCACCCGCGTAGAACCCAGTCTGGAAGCGGCATTTATAAATTATGGCGCTGAAAAACACGGTTTTTTGCCTTTTAAGGAAATTTCCCCACTCTACCGGCAAATTCAGGAAGGCACAGAAACAGATGGTCGTCGTCCCGCTATAAAAGACCTGATTAAGGAAGGCCAGGAAATCGTTGTTCAGATTGAAAAAGAAGAGCGTGGCAATAAAGGCGCTGCATTAACCACTTATATCAGCCTGGCAGGCACTTATCTGGTATTAATGCCTAACAATCCCAAAGCAGGCGGTATATCAAGGCGTATAGAAGGCGAAACCCGCAGTGATTTGCGTGAAGTAATGACGGCGCTTGAAATTCCTGAAAGCATGGGCTTGATCGTCAGAACGGCAGGCTGCGGCAAAAATGCCGAAGAACTGCAATGGGATTTAAATTATCTGCTGCAACTGTGGGAAGCTATAGAGCGCTCGTCTGGTGAGCAAAAAGCGCCATTTCTGGTGTTTCAGGAAAGTAACGTTATTATCAGAGCCCTGCGTGACCATTTACGCGGCAATATTGATGAGATTTTGATCGATAATGAAGACTCTTTTAAACTGGTACAAGACTTTTTAAAGCAGGTTATGCCGCATTTTTTGCCTAAAGCGAAATTGTATCAGGATGACGTGCCTTTATTTAACCGTTACCAAATTGAATCTCAAATTGAAGTCGCTTACTGTCGTGAAGTGTCGTTGCCTTCGGGTGGTTCTCTGGTCATTGATCATACCGAAGCCTTAACTTCAATAGACATCAACTCTGCTCGTGCTACCAAAGGCAGTGATATTGAAGAAACAGCGCTCAATACCAATCTTGAAGCGGCCGATGAAATCGCCCGTCAACTGAGATTGCGTGATTTGGGTGGCTTGTTTGTTATCGACTTCATCGATATGTTGTCCAATAAAAATCAACGTTCCGTTGAAAATCATCTGCGTGATGCGCTTAAAATTGATAGGGCCCGCATACAAACCAGTCGCATCTCACGATTCGGCCTGCTGGAAATGTCCAGGCAAAGAATGCGGCCCTCTCTCGGCGATTCTACGCAATTGCCGTGTCCACGCTGTAAAGGTCAAGGTACGATTCGTAATGTAGAGTCAGTTGCGCTTTCGGTATTGCGTATTCTCGAAGAAGAGGCCATGAAGAAAGGCACGGAAAAAGTCATTGCCCATTTGCCGATTGAGTGTGCGACTTTTCTGTTGAATGAAAAGCGCCATGCCATTGAACAAATTGAAGCCAGACTAAAGGTTGGCATCATCATTTTGCCGAGCAAGCATCTCGAAACACCGGCTTATGACATTGAGCGTATCAAGGAAAAAGAGTCTATCGAAGACAAGCCCAGTTACTTACAAATTAAAGCAGAAGACATTACCATTCCAGAATATGCGCAACAAATAAAACCGAAAGCTGAAAAAGCGGTCGTCAAAGAATTTATGCACGGTTCACCTGCGCCTGTGCAAACCACCAATGAAGCTGCCAGCTTGATTAAACGTTTCTGGCATAAACTGGTAGGCCCCAGTACTGAGTCCGAAGTAAGAGAGTCCGCTGCGCCAGTCGTTGAAAAAGTCAAAGCTGCTGACGAAAGTCAGCCGAGCAGAAATCGAAATAACAGACGCGGTAGAAATCAAGGTCAAAAAAGCCAGGAACCACGTCCTAATCGTGCGCCACAAGAGCAAAATGCAAAGCCGGAGCAAAACAAAGAACCCCGGCCCAATCGTAATATCAGGGGGCCGGGACGGAACGTAAGGCCTAACATTGCTCCAGTAAATAACACGGCAGATGAGGCTGTTGAGCTTGTTAAAAGCGAAGCGGTGGCGGCTAGTGAAGCGTCAATAGAATTGGCAGTTCTTGCACCTGAAGGTTCTGCATCGACTGAAGAGCAAGTTAAGCAAGCGGCCAGGAAAAATACCAGCAGAAGAGGCCCAAACCGTAGAAGGCCACGCAATCCCAACTACAAAAAAACAGAAGGTGAGGGTGATTCAAACGGGGGTGATACAGGTGAAGCCGCAGTCGACACACAAGGCGAAGCTCGCCCTGCACAATCCCGGTCGTATGATAGTGATTTTGCTGAAAGAGCAGAAAGAACCGAGCGTTCCGAATCTTCTGCTCCTGTTTCAGCGACTCCAGAGCCGCAAAAAACTGTCACTGAATCGGCACCAAAAGCGGCTGAAGAATAGTTATTAAGGTTCAAGGTTCAAGAAGCTAAATTCCTTTAGCCTTGAACCTTTTACCTTGACCCTTATTTATATCTGATCTCAACAGCTGTAGCCCCAAACAACGCTTTCAAACGCGAAATCAGCTCATCGGTAGGATGTATGCGCCATTCATCACCTAGCTGAACAGCGCCCCGTGCATGCTTTGACGTATAATTGATACTTACCGGACAGCTGCCACCCTTAAAAGGACTTAGAACTTCACTTAATTTTTCAATGTAATTAATAGAATTCGGCTTATTTTCAGCCACATTCCAGGTTAATTTAATACCTCTAGAAAAACTCTCTCTTGCCTGTTCTATATCGTATAGTTTCTCTACCGTTAAGCGCAAAGCACTGGAAAAATTATCAATGGCCAAAGACCCTTCGGCGATTAGCAGGCTATCGCGCGTAAAAATCCCCCGGTATTTCTCATAAACTTCACCAAAAGCCGCACACTCCAGCCGGCCGGATTTATCATCAATGGTAGCAAAGCCCATGGTTTTTCCTTGCTTGGTCTGACGTGTGCGCACCTCCACCACCAGACCTGCAACACGCGCCTCCATATTGCCGCGCGACGCCTGCAAAGATGCAATTTTTCCGTGGGTAAAGTGTTTTAATTCAGGTTCGTATTGGTCTATCGGATGCCCCGTCAAAAACAAGCCCAGGGTTAATTTTTCCGATGCCAAGCGTTCATTGTCAGACCATGGCTCAACCGCAGTAGCATAAGCCTCAGTATCATCTTCTGCACCCTCATTCGCCGCTTCCAAGCTGGAGCCTGGGAGCGAGAACAAATCATTCTGCCCCGTTTGCGCCATTTTCCCGTGTTGTTCCGCTACTCGCAAGGCGGTGGGTAACTCCGCCAAATGCCCGGCCCGGTTATCATCAAATTCATCAAAAGCCCCGGCGCGAATTAACGCTTCCAGTACTCGCCGATTGAATTTGCGCAAATCAACCCGCTTACATAAATCATATAGACCTGAAAACCGGCCATTGTCGTCCCGTTCTTTTAGCATTTCTTCAATAGCTGCCTCGCCCACACCTTTCAGCGCGCCCAAGCCGTAAATAATATGACCTTCGTTATTAACGGTGAATTTGTATTTTGAAACATTGATGGTGGGTGGGCGAATTTCCAGCTTCATCTGCCGACATTCTTCAATCAGGATCACCACCTTATCGGTGTTATCCATATCGGCAGACAACACCGCCGCCATAAACTCGGATTGATAATGGGCTTTCAACCAGGCGGTTTGATAAGCTACCAGCGCGTAAGCGGCCGAATGCGATTTATTAAAACCGTAACCGGCAAACTTCTCCATTAAATCGAAAACGTAAGTGGCGATTTTTTCATCAACCTGATTTGCCACCGCGCCCGTGATAAATTTATCCCGCTCCTTGGCCATTTCCTCCGGTTTTTTCTTACCCATCGCCCGGCGCAGCATGTCCGCCCCGCCCAGCGTGTAGTGCGCCATTTCACGGGCGATTTGCATCACCTGTTCCTGATACAAAATAACGCCGTTAGTGGGCTTTAAAATAGGCACCAGCAACGGATGCGCATATTCTGCTTTGGCCCCGTGTTTAACATTGATGTAATCGTCCACCATGCCCGATTCCAGCGGGCCAGGGCGAAACAGCGCCACCAGCGCGATAATATCGTCAAAGCAGTCAGGTTTTAGCTTCTTAATCAGCTCCTTCATGCCACGCGATTCCAGCTGAAACACGGCGGTGGTCTGGGCGTTGGTTAGCAGTTTGTAAGAATCCGCATCATCTCGCGGGATGGTGGTTATATCAACCAGCGGCTTGCCCAGTTGCTTGTGCTTGGCATTAATGTCCTGCAATGCCCAATCGATAATGGTCAGCGTGCGCAGACCCAAAAAGTCGAACTTGACCAGACCGACTGCTTCTACGTCATCCTTGTCAAACTGGGTGACCAGATTATTACCGTCCTGATCGCAATACAGCGGCGTAAAATCGGTCAACTTGGTCGGCGAAATTACCACGCCACCGGCATGCTTACCCGCGTTTCTAGCGGTGCCTTCCAGCGACAATGCCATATCGATCAGCGTCTTGACTTCCTCTTCGGCATCATAAAGCTGTTTCAGTTCAGGGCTGTCTTTTAACGCTTTAGTCAGCGTCATGCCGATTTCAAACGGAATCAGCTTGGCCAGTCTATCGACAAAGCCGTAGCCGAAACCCAGTACCCGTCCGACATCGCGGATAACCGCTTTCGCCGCCATTGAACCGTAGGTGATGATCTGCGCCACATGATCCCGGCCATAATGACGGGCGACATAATCGATCACCTCATCTCGGCGATCCATGCAAAAATCCACGTCAAAGTCGGGCATCGAAACCCGCTCTGGATTCAAGAACCGTTCAAATAGCAGGTCGAATTCGATAGGGTCAAGGTCAGTAATCTTAAGTGCGTAAGCCACTAATGAACCCGCACCCGAACCCCGCCCCGGCCCAACCGGAATAAGATTATTTTTTGCCCACTGAATAAAGTCGGCAACAATCATAAAATAACCGGGAAAACCCATCTGGGTGATCATTTTCAACTCGAAATCCAGGCGCTCATAGTAAACGCGCCGGTTTTCCTCATCCGTACCCTTGCCCACTGCCGGATAGTGCTGCAAACGCTGTTCCAGACCCGCCAAAGACTCTGAAGCCATAAACTCGCCCAAATTCATCCCCGCAGGCACAGGAAAATCCGGCAGATAGTTTTCTCCCAACGTCAGCTTTAAGTTGCAACGTTTAGCAATTTCTACGGAGTTTTCCAGCGCTTCGGGAATATCGGCAAACAACGCCAGCATTTCCTCGGTACTCCGTAAATACTGTTGTTCGGTGTAATCCTTGGGTCGTCGTGTATCATCCAATACTCGCCCCTGATTAATGCACACCCGTACTTCATGGGCTGCAAAATCCTTTTGATGAATAAAGCGTACATCATTGGTGGCAACCACCGGTAAATTCGTTGCCAATGCCAGTTCAACAGCTGCGGCAATATAACGTTCTTCTTCAGGCTTACCGACACGCTGTAATTCCAGATAAAAACTTTGCTCGAACAATGCGCCCCATTGCTCCGCCAATCTTTTAGCCTCATCATGATTTTCTGCTAATAAAGCCTTGCCTATATTCCCGCTCATTGCGCCCGACAACGCAATTAATCCCTTGTGATTAGCTTCTATCCACTCCTGCCTAAGCATAGGCACACCCTGATGCTGCCCTTCCTGATAAGCTTTTGAAATTAGCTCGGTCAGCGTGATGTAACCTATGTGGTTATTAACCAGCAAGGTCAAACGATAAGGTGTGGCAGGATCGTCAGGATTAAAAATTAATACATCAGAACCCGCTATTGGCTTGATGCCTTGCCCCAATGCCGCCTTATAAAACTTGACCAGCGAGAATAGATTGGCATGATCGGTGACCGCAACCGCTGGCATATTTAACTCAGCCAAGCGCTTAACCAGTGGTTTGATTTTAACGATACCGTCAACCAGGGAAAATTCTGTGTGTAGTCTTAAATGGATGAAGGAGGGTTGCATGGATTATTTATGGGGTTCTAGGAATATTACTGTGAGCGGTTATGAATGCGTATAATAAAATACCAACATCGCTTATAACTAACCATTGATCAGGTTGTTTTAGCTGGTCTTCTTGTCAATATTTTCTCACACTACCGAATAAATAAGGCCTTAACAATGAGCAATTATCAACATATTTTACTGGCAGTGGATTATTCGGAACACGGCGATTATGTTGCCGCAAAAGCCAAGTCTTTAGCAAACAAATATCAGGCAAAGTTGAGTATTATTCATGTGCTGGATAACATTCCCATGCCGGATACAAACTATGGAGCTGTAATTTCACTGGATACAGATTCATCATACGATTTACTTGAAGCGGAGAAAGCCAAGCTCAAGCAGTTTGGGGATCAACTGGCTATTGATTTGGCTAATCGCTGGCTGGTTTGGGGTGTCCCAAAGCAGGAAATTATTCACATTGCTGAACAGGAACAGGTTGATTTAATAGTTGTTGGTTCCCACGGGCGGCATGGTTTGGCCTTATTGCCGGGATCAACGGCAAACAGTGTCTTACATTATGCTTTGTGCGATGTGATGGCAATTCGATTGCAGGGTGATTAGCCTGAGTAGGGGTTTAGCTGGCTTTCTGAATCTGTGTTTTCCGGATCAATATAAGTCGCTTCACAGCCTTTTTGATAAAAAACAAGAGACGGGGGGAATGCCGTAATATCAATAGTCAAGCTTGTTTCTTTTTGAAAGTTAGCTACGGCATCAGAGGCGGCGTTACGAAAGTTTTTGACTAATTTATTGGCCAGTTTTTGTTGCGCCTCATCTTCGCCGAGAGTAAAAGGGTCTTCTGAAAGATTCGTTTTATCAATTGCTTCCTGTAAAACATCGCCGGAAAGAGCCTGGATTTTAGTTTCGAAAGCACTAAAAACAGCGGCTCCTTTTTGACGTTTTATTCGCGCTATATCATGTAGATCGGCATAAAGGAGAAAAGCTCCTTTTGCCCCTTGAAACTCATTTTTACAAATTCCACCATCCATTATTCTAACTAGGCTTAGTTTTTTGCCGCCTTTTATTACAGTCATCGGCGGCGGATTTTGTCCAGCCTCATTTGCTATTGTTGCTGAGTTGTCTGAATTGGGTTTGTTTGTTGCGTCTTGTTTGACCTCTTGAGCCGAACACGCCGCCAATAAAATAAAAGCGATACTGGTCAAAAATTTCAAGCTGGCGTTCATTGCTGTCCCGTTGCAGATAGATAAAGATTTAATAATGCCATTATAATCCTTAAGCAGGTCTTAGATTAACAAAAACCTGCAAGTTTTTTTTGTTTCGGCTGGCTGGATGCGTTTTTGACGCGCTTTATTTTGGAACAAACCATGTTTCAATAAGCCTGAATTATACAGTAGAAAAGGCTATGTTCAGTGGATGCTATTTAGAATAATAGCGGGGTAATGAGTGGCTCGAATCTTAATACGGATTTTGTTCACTAACAACTATCGCTGCGAGACAGGAGTCGAGTAGTCCCCAGAAGCGATAGGGCATGTGTTTTCACGGAGCGTTTTTTGCGTAGTGAAAATGCAGGCTTTACGAAATC
>Ga0209798_10002018_pt1 | contig 12021 bp, 11 predicted proteins | sample DOMMetBare3Fresh_FD_187475 | JGI IMG/M metagenome (GOLD analysis project Ga0209798, IMG submission 187475) | Wetland sediment microbial communities from St. Louis River estuary, USA, under dissolved organic matter induced mercury methylation -... | ecosystem: Environmental > Aquatic >...
GGCGGCCCCAGCCGTGGCGGACGGCGCGCGTCGGCGGGCCCGGTGCCGGACCGGAGCTCTACCGGATCGGCGACGCGGTCGCGGCCCGCAACGTCCACGCAGCGGTGCTCGACGCGCTGCGGCTGCTCAAGGACGTCTGACGAGCATCGACCCCGGACTCGCGGAGGTCGTCGAGGCGGCACGGGCCGACCTCGCGGGCCGGCTCGGCGTGCCGGTCGGCGAGGTCGCCGTGCTGCTGGCCGAGGTCGTCACCTGGCCGGACGCCGGCCTCGGCTGCCGCCGCCCGGGCATGCGCTACCTGCAGGTTCCCGTCGACGGCTCCCGGACCGTTCTCGAGCACGGCGGGCGGCGGTACAGCTACCACACCGGCGGGCGGACCGCCGTGCCCTTCCTCTGCGAGCGGCCCGACCGGCACGGCCGCGGCCGGGACACCCCGTGAGGGGCACCCCGGCCACGACCTGCGCGGTCAGCGGTTGTCGACCTCCACCAGGGTCAGGGCGAGCGGACCCGCCGGGCCGGTGTGCGAGACGGCGCCCAGGTTCCACGCCGCGGGTGCTCCCGTCCACGTCGCGGTGACCGTCGCCGTCGTCCCGCTCGTCGCGGACGCCGGCGCCGAGGTGATCGCGAGGTTGCCGCCGCCGGCGGCGGCCGGCACGACCCAGTCGTAGAGCGTGTAGGCGGCCGATCCCGTGACCGTCTGCCACCCGTGGACGTAGAGCGTCCACGCGCCGTCCGCGGGGTTCGGGACGTCGATGAGCTCGTCCGTCCCGCCGGCGGTGCTCGTCGCGACGAGCTCACCGGTCGGGTCGAACAGGTAGAGGTCGAGGTCGATGTTCGGGTCCGCCACCGCGTCCGGCGGCAGCGCGACCCGCAGCAGGGCTCCGCCCGAGACCTGGATGGGTACGGCGTCGGAGAACCCGTCGTTCGGGTCGAACACCTGCCCGGGGTCCTGGAGCACCGAGTCGCTCGTCACGGTCGCGGGCACGAGCCCGTGCGCCCCGGCGGTGTACGCGCCGGTGTACCCGAAGGACACCGGCACGTCGACGGACCCGTCGGCCCCGGCCCCGGACACCGACGCCGGCGCCGCGATGGCCGCCGCCTTGACGGCGATCGGGCTGCGGACGTCGTGGCCGCCGCCGCGCCAGGTGAGCGATCCGAACCGCCACTCGTCGACCGGAGCGGTGAGGTTCTGGAGCGACACGGTGAACGTGGCGCTGGCCCCCGGGCCGAGCCGGAGCTCGCGCGGCGAGACCGTGACCTTGTAGCCGGCGGGCGCCTTGACCACCGCACGGTAGGTCGTCGGCCGGCTGCCGCCGGACACGTTCGTCACCGTCCGGGTGACCGTCGTGGTCCCGAGGACCTTGCTGACGCCGATCGACGGGTAGTTCAGGTCCGTCGCCTTCGTCGGGACCCCGCCCGCGGCAAGCGCGCCGCAGGTCGCTGCGGGGTTGGCGAAGACCGACGGGTCGGCGTCGCAGAGGAACCCGAGGTAGTCGACGAGGCCCGCGTCGTAGACGAGGCCCGGGTCGAACGGCGTCCCGGCCCCCTCCTGCCCGGCGAGGTCGATGTGCCCCGAGCCCATGGCGAACGGCCCGGCCTTGGTCCGCCGGTCGTTGTCCACGACCTTCTGGTACGCGGTCGTCATGAGCGCGGACTTGGCCGCCGCCGCGCTCCACCCGGGGTGCGCCTGCTTGATGAGGGCGAACGCACCGGCGACGTGCGGGCTGGACATGGAGGTACCTGCGATCGCCTGGAAGAGCTCACCCGGAGCGCTCGCGCCCGGGTCGGGGGTCGGCGAGTTGCCGGCGAGGATCTGCACGCCCGGCGCGGTGACGTCCGGCTTGATGATGTCCTCGGCGACCGAGTCCGGGCCGCGAGAGGAGAAGACCGCCATCGACGGCGCCGACTCCCACGTCGACTTCTGGCCCGCGACGAGACGCGCGGTGGGCCGGGAGGTGCTCGCGATGTAGCTCTTGACCCGCAGCCCCGGCGTGTTGTCCAGGTGCACGGCCGGCACGAAGTGGTTGTCGGTGAACAGGTTGTCGACGTCGTCGTTGTTGTAGAGCACCATCGCCGCGCCGCCGGCCTGCGCGACCGCGAAGCTCTTCTCCGCGCGGCCGATCACCCCGCGCCGGCACAGGACCATCTTCCCGGTGACCGCGGCCGGGTCGAGCTTTCCGACCTCGCAGACGTCGCTGCCGGCGGCGGCGCCGTCGACGAGGGACAGCGAGCGCGTGCCCGTCGTCACCGACGCCCCACGGACCTCCCGGCCGTTCCCCAGCTCGAGGGTCGCCTGGAAGAACCGTGGCTGGGTGCTCGCGCCGACCGAGGTCAGCCACGGGACCGTCGCCGGGCCGCCGATCGTGCCCGCGCCGGGGCCGTCGTTGCCCGCCGACGCCGCGACGAAGACCCCGGCGTCCGCGGCGAACAGGAACGCGATGTCGTCCGGCCCGCTGATCGAGGGACCGCCGCCGACGGAGTAGTTGATGACGTCGACGCCGTCGGCCACCGCCTGGTCGATGGCGGCCGCGAGGTCGGACCCGAAGCCGCCGAGGTTGCCGAGGGCCTTGTACGCGACGACGCGAGCGCGGGGCGCGATGCCGGAGACCCGGCCTCGGTCCACGCCGAAGATGCTCGCGCGGACGTTCGCGTTGCCGGCCGCGGTCGAGGCCGTGTGCGTGCCGTGGCCGTCGTCGTCGCGGGCGGAGTCGTACTCGTCGGGGTCGGCCCCGACGAGGGCACGGTAGGTGGCGAGCATCTGCCGCGCCCCGAGAAGCTTGTCGTTGCACGTGAACGCTGCGTCGGTCGGGTTGGCTGCCACGTTGCCGAAGTCGCAGGTCGGCCCCGTCGTGGGGTCGAGCGTGATCGGCGCCGGGCCGTACGAGCCGTCGTCCGCGAAGCTCGGGTGCTCGGGCCAGATGCCGCTGTCGATGACGCCGACGACGACGTCCTCGCCCGTGTAGCCCTTGGCCCAGACGCCGCCCCGGCCGCTCAGGCCGAGGAAGGCGGGACTGGCGTCGGTGGTCTTGCGCCGGAAGACGTCCTGCATGACCCGCTGGACGCCTTTGACCTGACCGAGCTTGGCGGCCTGCGCCTGGGTCAGCTCCGCGGCGAACCCGTTGAGCGCGACCGTGTAGCTGTAGACCTTGTCGGAGGCACGCTTGCCGACCGTCTGGAGGGCCTTGTCCTGATCGGCCTCCAACGCCCGCCCGCGGGCCCGGGCGGCCGCGCTTCGCAGGCCGTCCTGGCCGTACGTCGCGACGAGCGGGTCGGCCTCCATGACGACGACGTACCGCTTGGCCGCCTTCGCCTCGAGCTCGGCCACCGACGGCGTGCCGCGCCGCTGCTCGTCGCCGCCCGGCGCGGCCTGAGCCGGCGCCAGCGTCGCGGTCGCCAGGCCCAGCACGGCCGCGGTCACCAGAAGTCTCTTCCTCACGGTCGATCTCCCTCCACCGTTCTCCGATGGCCTGGCACGCCAGCTCGATGGCCCGGAGCGATGATGTCGGGTTTCAAACGCTTTCAGTAAGAGGTTGCCTGGCTCTTCCTGCCGAGCGGTGCAGAATCGGCGGCCGACCTGTGCCTGGGGACAAGTCGCCGGACCCGCTCGGCGAGCACCGGGACGAAGGCGGCCAGGTCCGGGTCGGACCGTTCGTTGACGCAGTAGTTGAGGAGCATGAGCGCCCGCGCGGCGACGAGCACGTCGAGCGTCCCGGCGTCCTCGACCGGCCAGGGCGCCACGGTCGAGTAGCCGTCCCGGAGTGCCTCGACCAGCAGGGCGAAGTCCTCGCGGAAGCGCACCGGGTACAGCGCCGATGCCACGTCCTGGGCGGGGACGCCCACGACGAGGTCCTCGAAGTCGATGACCCAGAGCCGTCCGCGGTCCACATGTGCGTTGTCGGTGTGCAGGTCGGCGTGGATGATGCGGCGCGGGTGCGTCGGGTCGGCGTGCAACCGTGCCAGCGTCGCGTCGACCACCACCTGCGCGTGCCGCACGGCGGCGACGTCGTCCGGGCCGAGCAGGCCGTGGTCGTCGTACACCGAGACCGGCTCGTGGACCCAGTAGAAGGACCGGTCCCACACCATCGGCGCGAGCCCCGCCGGCGGTGCGTAGCCGAGCGCCTGGACGTGCAGGAGCGCCATCGCCGCGCCCAGCAGCCGGAAGTGCGCCGGGGACTCCTCGATCGGGCGACCCGGCACCCAGGTGGCGAGCGTGCACAGCCGCGGCTCGGGGACGCCGGGGTCCGACGCCTCCACGACGAACCCGCCGTCCCGCGAACGCACCGGAACGGGCACCCGCACCGGCGTCTGCGCGGCGACCGCGGCCGTCCAGTCGGCCTCGATCTCGTGCTCGTCGCGGCTGTGCTGGCGCGGCGCGCAGACCCGCAGGGCGTACCGGGCACCGTCGACCGTGTCGACGCGGAAGATCGCGTTCGTGTGCTCCGCGAGGAGCCGGACCGAGGCGACGTCGACCGGCCACCGCTCCAGCGCGGCCCGGCCCAGGCGGGCGAGCCGGCGCAGCCGCCCGGCGTCGGTCAGGCGGTCGTAGGGGATCACGGACCGGGACGCTAGCCCACTTCGGACGCAGGGTTCACGTCCGCTTCCCGCGCCGCCCCGGACGCGGGCGTCGGGGGGCCTGCCGGCCGGGCCCGCTCGCCGGGCTTGTAGCGTCCCGCCTACCGGTCGATGATCGGCTGCATGAGCAGCATCGCCGAGTCGGTCACCGTCGACCTGCTCGAGACCGACCCCTACCCGGTCTACGCGCGGTTGCGGGCGCAGGAGCCGGTCGCCTGGGTGCCCGCCGTGAACCTGTGGCTCGTGACCCGGGCGGCCGATGTCGAGACCGTGGCGACCCGGCCCGACCTGTTCTCGGCCAAGGTCTCGGCGTCCCCGCTCGACCGTTCCTTCGGCGGGCCGACGATCCTCACCATGGACGGCGCCGAGCACCTCGATGTGCGGCGCAGCCTCGACCGGACGTACCGGCCGCGCGTCGTCGCGTCGTACGTCGACGCGCTGGTGACCCCGATCGCGCAGCGGGTGCTCGACGACCTGCTCGGCCGGACGGACCGGCGGGCCGAGCTGGTGTCGGAGTTCTTCGAGCCGGTGAGCGTGGCGAGTCTCGGCGCCGTCCTCGGCGTGGGGCATCTGCCGGCGGCCGTGCTGCAGGACTGGTTCCACGGCCTCGCGATGGGTGCGACGAACTTCGAGGACGACCCGGTCAAGCAGCGGGTCAGCGACGAGACCGCGGCCCGGATCGACGCCGAGCTGCGCCCGCTCATGACTCGGCTCCAGGCGGACCCGGACTCCTCCACGATCGCCGCGATGCTCACCTCGGGCTGCCCGGCCGGCACCCACCGCTCGGTCGAGCAGGTCATGCCGAGCCTCAAGGTCATCCTGCTCGGCGGTATGCAGGAGCCCGGGCATGGAGCTGCCTCGTGCCTCGCGGGTCTCCTGGCGGAGCCCGAGCAGCTCGGATGGGTCCGCGCCGATCCCGTCCGCTGGGACGACGCGGTCCACGAAGGGCTGCGCTGGGTCGCGCCGATCGGCACCCAGACCCGCGAGACGACCCGCGACGTCGAGCTGGCCGGCACGACCGTCCCGAAGGGCGCGACGGTCGCGGCCGTCGTCGCGAGTGCCTGCCGGGACGAGACGCTCTTCGACGCCCCGGACCGCTTCGACGTCCGGCGCCGGCGGGCCCCGCACGCGGCGTTCGGCTTCGGCCCGCACTTCTGCGCCGGGCACGCGTTCGTCCGCGGGCAGGAGCGCATCGCCTTGCGGTTGCTCAGCGGCGCCATGCCGGGTCTGCGGCTCGACGCGGACCACGAGGTCACGTTCCGGGGCTGGGAGTTCCGCGCGCCGACCGCGCTCCACGTGCGCTGGTGACGCTCCGGCCGCGCCTTACGTCGGCGGCCGGCCCGGCGTCAACGTCGCCACCAGTGCCTCGAGGGCCTGCGGCGAGACGCGGTAGAAGGTCCAGGTCCCGCGCCGCTCGCCGCTGACGATGCCCGCCTCGGCGAGCTTCCTGAGGTGGTGGGAGACCGTCGGCTGGGAGAGCCCGAGCGGTGCGGTGAGGTCGCACGTGCACGCCTCGCCGTCCGGGCTGGCCAGGAGGAGCGACACCAGTCGCAGCCTGGCCGGGTCGGCCAGGGCCTTGAGCCGGCCCGCGAGGTCCTGCGCCTGCTCGACGGTCAGCGGCGCCTGGGTCAACGGCGCGCAGCACGCGGTGGCTGGCGGCTGCAGGACTGGCAACGACCTGGGCATGCGACCAGTATCTCATGACATCGATGAACGTCGATGGTTGACAGGGTCGGGTTCGGAGCGCAGGATCTACATATCGATGTACGTCGATATCAATCGTGAGGAGCAACCACCGATGTCCCGTGTCCAGCTCGCACTCAACGTCGACGACGTCGACGCGGCCGTGGCGTTCTACTCGGCGCTGTTCGCGGCCGAGCCCGCTAAGCGCCGTCCGGGCTACGCCAACTTCGCCCTCGACGAGCCCGCCCTGAAGCTCGTGCTCATCGAGAACCCCGGCAAGGGCGGCAGCGTCAACCACCTCGGCCTGGAGGTCGCGTCCACCGAGGTCGTGGACGCCGAGCAGCGCCGGCTCGCCGGGGTGGGCCTCGCCTCCGTCGACGAGCGCGGTACGACCTGCTGCTACGCCGTCCAGGACAAGTTCTGGGTCCAGGGGGCACCGGACGGCGAACGCTGGGAGGTCTACACGGTGCTCGCGGACGCCGGGGCCGAGCTGGAGGGCCGGACGCAGCGGGACCGGCACGCGCCGCTCGCCGCGGACGACGGCGCGTGCTGCACGCCGCAGACGGCGGCCGTCGCCGACCGCCCCGCGAGCGAGACCACCTGCTGCGCCTGACCCGCGGCCCTGGGTGAGCGGTCCGGCGACGGCTACCCTGGAACGACCGCTCTCGAAGGCGAGGGTCGTGATGGAGATCCTGATCCCGCTCGTCCTGCTGGCAGGGCTGTTCCTGGTGGCGGACCTGCTCTCGTCCCGGCCGTCGTGGCTGCGCGCGCTCGGCGCGGCGGCCGCGCGGAAGGGCCGGGAGGCCGACGACGGGCCCGCCACGGTGACCGGCCAGGAACGGTGGCCCCAGGACACCGGCGACGACCTGGTGCTCGACCTCACGTCCCCTGCGGCGGCGCTCACCGGGACGGCGGCCGTCGAGTGGGACGTGTTCGCGTTGCCGTTCCTCCGGCACCGGTTGCACGTCGTCGCCGACGAGCTGGAGCGGCTCGATCACGATCCCACCGTCTTCGCCCGGGCCTTCCGCACCGTCGTGGCCCGCTCTGCCTACGAGGCGCTGCTGGCCGACGTCGCCCGGCTCACAGCCGTCCCGACCCTCGAGCTGCAGCCGGCAGGACCACCGGCACCGCGGCGCGAGGAGCTCGAGCTGTAGCTGCTGCCGGAGGGGATGAACCGTGGCGCGGACCCGGCGCCCGGTCCTGCCCGCACGGTGCCTGCTGCGGCGGGTCGGCCACCAGCCGGTAGCCGATCCCGCGGACCGTCTCGATCGAGTGTCGGCCGAACGGTCGGTCCACCTTGTTGCGCAGGTGACCGACGTGCACCTCGACGACGTTCTGGTCGCCCCGGAAGTCGTAGTCCCAGACATGCTCGAGGACGTCGCGCTTCGGCACCACCTCCCCGGCCCGCCGGGCCAGGTGCTCCAGCACCGACAGCTCGCGGGCGGTCAGCACCACCTCGGTGCCTGCCCGGGTCACCCGGCGCGTCACCGGGTCGACGACCAGGTCACCGACCGCGAGCGCGGCAGGAGGGTCCTGGCCGCTGCGACGGAGCAGCGCGCGCACCCGGGTCAGCAGGAGCGCGTACGAGAACGGCTTGGTCAGGTAGTCGTCCGTGCCGGCGTCGAGGGCCCGGACCGCGTCACGCTCGCCGTCCGGTGCGGTGAGCAGCAGGATCGGCGTCCGGTCGCCCTCGGACCGTAACGCCCGGCGGACCTCGAGGCCGCCGAGCCGGAGCAGCAGGATCTCCAGCACGATGACGTCGTGCCCGTGCTCACGCGCCGTCCGCAGCCCCTGGACGCCGTCCCTGGCGACGTCGACCGAATGGCCCTCGGCCTCCAGGCACCTGCGCAGGCCGACCGCCAGCCGCCATTCGTCCTCGACCAGCAGCACCCGCATGGCATCCTCCCCGCCGACGTCGTCCGGGACAAATCGTGGGGCAGCCATGCTGAAAGAGCGCTGAACCAGCAGCCTCCTCGCCCGGCCGCGGTCGGTTCTTCAGCCCGCCTTCAGGATCGCGCCCCTATCGTGCACGCACCGCCACCTGATCCCGGTGGCTGACGAGGCTCGTAGGGGGGACGGCATGCCGGCGCCGATGCTCGAGGTGACCCAGCTGACCAAGGCCTACGGGCAGTACCAGGCCCTGGCGGACCTGTCGTTCACGGCCGCGGCCGGCGAGATCGTGGGGTTCGTCGGTCCCAACGGGGCGGGCAAGACCACGACGATCAGGATCCTCGCCACCGTGCTCGAACCGACCTCGGGGGAGTTCCGGGTGGCCGGCATCCCGAGGAAGCTGCCGGACGAGATCCGGCGCCGGATCGGGGTGCTGCCGGAGAGCGCCGGGTACCCGGCAGGCCGCACGGGCCAGGAGTACCTGCGCTACTTCGGCCGGCTGTTCGGGCTCGGCCGCGAGGCGGCCGACCGTCGCGCCCGCAGCCTGCTCGCCGAGTTCGGTCTGCAGGACCGTGCCGGCTGGCCGATCTCGACGTACAGCCGGGGGATGCGCCAACGGCTCGGGATCGCGCGTGCGGTGGTGAACGACCCCGTCGTGGTGCTCCTCGACGAGCCCACGCTCGGCCTCGACCCCGCGGGGCAGCGGCAGGTGCTGGCCATGGTGCGAGGCCTGGCGGAGGACCGCGGGGCCACGGTGCTGCTCAGCACGCACGCTCTGCCGGTGGTCGAGGAGATCTGCAGCAGCGTGGTGGTCCTGGACCGTGGTCGCGTCGTCAGTGCGGGCCGCGTGGCCGAGGTGAGCCGGCAGGACGGGTCCCACCGGTCGTCACGGCTGCGGGTCCCGGCCGAGCTGGTCGACCGTGCCCGCGCAGCGCTCGAGGCCGTGGCCGGACCGCACCTGGAGATCGTCGCGGACCGGTCCGGCGTGCTCACCGTCGAGGTCCTCGCGCCCCCGCAGGACCGGCCAGGGGGGCAGACCGACGTCGGCAGCACGGTGCTGCGTGCGGTGCTCGACGCCGGCATCCCGGTGCTGTCGTTCGACGTCGACGGCGGCCGGTTGAGCGACGCGTTCCTCTCGATCACCACCAGGAGCGGACGATGAGCGGCGTCAGCGGCGGACCGACCGAGGTCGACCGGGTGAGCCAGGACCGTGCCCTGCCCGACGAGCGGGCGACACCGGCCTGGCGGGTGGTCGCCGGGCAGGAGTGCCGTGACCTGTGGTGGGGGGTCCGCGGCCCGCTGCTGCTGCTCGGGCTCGCGATGCTGCTCAGTGTGATCACCTACCTGGCGGGCAGCAACCAGGCGCTGAACTTCCTCGAACAGCGGGAGACGGTGAACCTGACCCTGCAGGTGGCGGTGGCCGTCGGGGTGCTGCTCACGTTGGCCGTCAGCGCCGACGCCCTGAGCGGTGAACGCGAGCGCGGCACGATGGAGGTGCTGCTGACGACACCGGTGTCGCGCCGCGACCTCGTGCTCGGGAAGCTGGTGGCGGCGATGAGCCTGTGGTTCGCGGCGTACGTCGTGGCCGTCCCCTACCTCTGGGCGCTGGCTCGCGGCGTCCGGGTGCTGCTGCTCGCCCTGCTGCTCGGGCTCCTCGTCGGCACCGTCCTGGCGGTCGGCCTCGCGGGCCTCGGGCTGCTGGTCAGCGCGGGGTCGACGTCGAACAAGGTCAGCGTGTCCTCGAGCCTGTTCCTGCTGCTGGCCCTGTTCGCCCCGACCCAGCTGCCCAGCGGCCTGCCGCAGGGCTGGTTCGGCGACCTGCTCGACCGGGTGAACCCCGTCTCGGCCGGGCTGCACTACGTCTCGCTCGTCCTGGTGGACGGCCGTCCGTGGGCGGCCGACCTCACGTACCTGAGCGCGCCGGTCGTCGTCGCCGTGCTGTCGGTCGGGGCCTCGGTGCTGACCGCCCCCAGGCTGGTCCGGCTCGTTCCCGGGAGGGACCGGTGAGGCGGCTGGCGGGCGCGCTCGGCGCCGCCCTGCTCGCGCTGCTCGCGGGAGGCGTGAGCGCCTCCCCGGCTGCGGCCGGCGTCGACGGGATCGCCGTCACGGTCGACCGCACCCGCGTCGACACCGTCGTCGGTGGTCGGTTCGTCCTGCGCACGAGGCTGAGCAACGACGGTGACCGGGCGACCGGCCCGCTGATGGCGCATCTGAACGTCGCCAGCCTGACCTCGGACGTGTACGTGGATCCGGAGGACTGGTCGACCCAGCGGTCCCAGTGGGTCGACTCGCTGGCCCCGGGCGAGGACCAGCAGCTGACCTGGCAGCTCCAAGCGGTGAACCAGGGGTCCTTCGACGCCTACGTGGTGCTGCTGCCGACCGAGGGCCCGGATCCGGGCACCCCGCTGACCGTCAGCCGATCCGTGTACCTGGGCGTCGCCGGCCGGCAGACCCTGTCGGCGAGCGGGGCGCTGCCCGTGGTGGTCGTCGTCCCCGCTCTGCTCGGCCTGCTGGTCGTGCTGCGGACCCGGGCCCGGAGACGCCGGCTCACCACGACGTGACGGCGTCAATACCCATTTTTGGCCCTACTCTTGACAGGAGCCTGAATGTAGCCTGACGGCTAGGAAGATCCACTTCAGGATTCCTGGGGCCGCATCAGGTGCTGGTCTGCCGGTCATGGCTCGGCTGCTCGGTCACCTCACTCGTCACGTACTGCGTTCCCGCCCGGCTGACGGCTGGCCGGCGCAGACGCACAGCACTCCCGGGGCTCATGGTCGATCGACCGGGGCGCAGTTCGCCCGGCCGCGTCGGCTCGAGATCTGGTCCGTCCGCTCCCGCTGCCGTCGAAGGGTGAGGTCATGCACATCAGGTCGCGCAGGTTGCTCGTCGTCAGCGTCCTCGTGCCGCTGCTGGTGGCCACCGGGTCCCCCGCCGCTTCGGCGGGCTCGGGGTCCTCGTCGAGGTCAGATCGCTTCAAGCACTCGCTGCGGATCGACAACCGCCTGTTCTCGCTGCAGCCGGGGACGCAGTTCGTCTTCGACGGCACTGTCACGGACGACGAAGGTCGTCATCCGCACCGGATCGTCTTCACCGTCACCGACATGGTGAAGAAGGTGGACGGCGTGTGGACCCGGGTCATCTGGGACCAGGACTTCGACGACGGTGAGCTCGCCGAGGCCGAGCTCGCGTTCTTCGCCCAGGACCGGCGCAAGAACGTGCTCACGATGGGCGAGTACCCGGAGGAGTACGAGAACGGCCGGTTCGTCGGCGCGCCGAGCACCTGGCTCTCGGGTCAGGCCCGCGCCCGGGCCGGCATCCTCACCGGAGCGGGCCGCGGGTTCTGCGCCGGCGCCGACCTGAGCGGCACCGGCCAGCCGTGGACCAAGCCCGCCAAGGCGGCGTTCAAGACGATGTACGACTCGCAGGTCCGCCTCACCGACCAGTACACCCGCTTGTACGAGCTGCCGATCCCGATGATCGCCGCCGTCAACGGCGTGGCGGTCGGAGGCGGGCTGGCGTTCGCCCTGCACTGCGACATCCGGATCGCCTCGACCGCGGCCCGGTTCGGTTCGGTGTTCATCAAAGCCGGGTTGTCGTCGATGGACATGGGCACGTCGTACCTGCTGCCCAAGATCGTCGGGGCCGGCAGGGCCCGCGAGCTGATGCTGACGGGTCGGATCATCGACGCCGCCGAGGCCGACCGGATCGGTCTGCTGCACGAGGTCGTCGAACCCGACCGGCTGATCGAGGCCTCGCTGGCGATGGCACGCCTCCTGAAGGGCAACAACCCGTTCGGCGTGTGGCAGACCAAGATCGGTCTCAACGCCGCCCTCGACTCGCCCAGCCTGCGTCACGCCAAGGAGATCGAGAACCGCA
>Ga0209798_10002019_pt1 | contig 12020 bp, 9 predicted proteins | sample DOMMetBare3Fresh_FD_187475 | JGI IMG/M metagenome (GOLD analysis project Ga0209798, IMG submission 187475) | Wetland sediment microbial communities from St. Louis River estuary, USA, under dissolved organic matter induced mercury methylation -... | ecosystem: Environmental > Aquatic > Freshwater...
CTGGATTTCCAGCCAGAGCGGCGACAGGCGGGCAATGCGATAGATCAGCGTCGAGGCCTCGACGCGCTGGCCGAGTTGGGCACCTTGTTCGAGCACGACACCATCGAGCGGTGCGGTCAATTCGAGCGGGCCGCCCAGTTTGCCCGCTGCGACGCCGGCCAGGGCCAGGCCCTGGCGCCGTTCGCTGGCCTGCGCCGTGGCTTGGGCGGCGGCGGCGCGAGCGGCTTGCAGGCGGGATTCGGCGATCAGGCCTTCGGCAAACAGTTGTTCGTCACGCTTCAGGTTCTGTTGCAGCAACGCCGCCTGGCTCCCTGACTGCAGTACATCGCGTTGCAGCTCCAGTGCCTGGGGGCTGGCCAGGCGGGCGAGCACCTGGCCGCGTCTGACCGTCGAACCCGGTGCAACGGCCAGCATTTCGATCATGCCGCCGACCGGTGCGGCCAGTACGCGCATCTGCTCGTTTGGTACCACGACCCGAGCCGGCAGCGAGGCCTTGCGGGTGGTGTTTTCATTGCCGACACGTAGGGTTTCTATGCCCAGCGCCTTGACTTGGGCAGCCTGCAATTGCAGCGCTTCGTTCGCACTGGCTAGATTGGCAGCGAGCAAAAGGAAAAGGGCGGGAAAGGAAATTCGTGGGGGCATGGGCGGCGTCGTCGAGAGCGATGACCCATGGTAGGCAGCCAAGGTTAACCGAGCCTTAAACGTCCGGATGAGCTAGGGCGGGGTGTCACGTAACGATTGAGCCATTTGCACCAAATGCAACTCCGCAATGGCCGCAGCAGCGTACAGGAAAGCCTGGATTTAATTGCTAGCCATAGTTTTGCCGACTCAGTCGCCGGTTGGCGAGATTCGGAATGCGACAACGCGTTCCTGAGTGCGCAAGGCTTCCGCCAGCCGAGATGTATTGGCCGGAACGGTCGTCCGGATGATCATTTTGTATTCAAACGAGGTGCTGTCATCGGATACGCGATAACTCATGTTGGCAATCGTGAAGCCGTGTCCTTCGAGCAGATTGCGGACTTCCGTTTCCGACATGGCGTTGCCGCGATCGAAGCGGATTGAATGGTGGGCATAAGAATGCGAGGGCAATTTGGCTTCGATCATTCTGAACACCGACAGTATTCCCAAGGTCAGACCTGTGGCGACGATTGCCGGGTAATAAAACCCGACACCGATCAGGATGCCGATAGCAGCGGTGATCCATATCGAGGCAGCCGTAGTGAGGCCGCGCACGCTCAGACCTTCCTTGAAGATGACGCCGGCGCCGAGGAAGCCGATACCGGTCATGATGCCCTGGGCCATTCGGGTCGGATCGGTGCGGATGGTGTCGAGGGGTACGCCCGGCAACCATTTCCATTGATAAAGCGTGACCAGCATCAGCAGGCTGGACGCCAGGCATACCAGCGTATGGGTCCGAAACCCGGCGGGGCGTGCATGGAAACTTCGTTCCAGACCGATGACGCCACCAGCAATCAAGGCGCCAAACAGATGGAGGGTGATATTGGCGTAATCGGTATCCATGGCAGTTCCTTGTCTGGTCGCGTGACGATGTAAACGATATATCTAGATATATTGTTAAATATCTTTCGCTTTGCCTTCTGTCAACCTCATTTGCTGGTGGCGGCGGGCGAGTATCCCAATCGGCAGGGTTCGCATCGCCGGTATTGCCGTCTCTCGAAAAAAAGCAGTTGACCGGTACGCCACCTTATCTATAATTCAAACGTTCGTTTTATTTAACGAAGCCGCATAAAGACAAAGGAGACTCGCTTGAACAAGCTGATCGTGAAGAAAGCCGCCGTGCTCGGCGCCGGCGTGATGGGGGCGCAGATTGCGGCGCACCTCGCCAATGCCAACGTGCCGGTCGTGTTGTTCGACCTGCCGGCCAAGGAAGGAGACAAGAACGGTATCGTCAAAAAGGCCCTCGATGGCCTCAAGAAGCTCGACCCGGCACCGCTGGCCAACAAGGGCAAGCTGAAGTTCATCGACGCCGCCAATTACGACGAACACCTGCCGCTGCTTGCCGAGTGCGACCTGGTGATCGAGGCCATCGCCGAGCGCATGGACTGGAAGAACGACCTTTACGCCAAGGTCGCGCCGCACATCGGGGCGAATGCCATCGTCGCCTCCAATACCTCGGGCCTGTCGATCAATACGCTGGCCGAGGCCCTGCCGGCCGATCTGCGGCCGCGCTTCTGCGGCATCCATTTCTTCAATCCGCCGCGCTACATGCACCTGGTGGAGATCATCGCCACCCGCAGCACCCATGCCGCGACGCTCGATTCCCTCGAAACCTGGCTGACCTCCCGCCTCGGCAAGGGCGTCATCCGCGCCCTCGATACGCCGAACTTCGTCGCCAACCGCATCGGCGTCTTCTCCATTCTTGCCGTCATGCACCATACCCAGGCCTTCGGTCTCGGTTTCGACGAGGTCGATGCGCTGACCGGGCCGAAGATCGGCCGCCCGAAGAGCGCCACCTATCGCACCGCCGACGTGGTCGGCCTCGATACCCTGGCGCATGTCGTCAAGACCATGCAGGACACGCTGCCCAATGATCCGTGGCATGCCCATTTCACCAATCCGGCCTGGTTGCGGGCGCTGATCGAGAAGGGCGCCCTTGGTCAGAAAACCCGTTGCGGCATCTTCCGCAAGCAAGGCAAGGAAATCCAGGTGCTCGACCTGGCGGCGCAGGACTATCGCAAGTCGGCCGGCGAGATCGCCGACGAAGTCGCCGCCATCCTGAAGGTGAAGAATCCGGCCGAAAAATTCGCCGCGCTGCGTGCCTCGGCACATCCGCAGGCCCAATTCCTGTGGGCGATCTTCCGCGACATCTTCCATTACGCCGCCGTGCAGCTAGAACATGTTGCTGACAATGCCCGCGATCTCGACTTCGCCATGCGCTGGGGCTTCGGCTGGGCGCAAGGGCCGTTCGAAACCTGGCAGGCGGCCGGCTGGGCCGATATCGCCCAGGCCATCGCGGCCGACATTGCTGCCGGCAAGGCGATGAGCGCCGTGGCGCTGCCGGCCTGGGCGCTGGAAGCCGGGCGCACCGGTGTGCATACCGCGCAAGGCTCCTACTCGGCGCGCGACAACGCCTATGTCGCCCGTTCCGCGTTGCCGGTTTATCAGCGCCAGCTCTTCCCCGAGCGCGTGCTGGGCGAAGTGGCGGCCAGTCCGGAAAAATCCGGCGAGACGCTGTTCGAAAACGACGGCGTTCGTCTCTGGACCTTGCCTGCAGTCGATGCCGGCATCGGCATTCTTTCCTTCAAGTCCAAAATGCACACCATCGGCGACGAAGTGCTCGATGGCGTGATTGCCGCCGTGCGTCAGGCCGAAACGACGCTCGATGGGGTGGTGATCTGGCACGAAGCACCGTTCGCAGTGGGCGCCAACCTGCAGCAGGTCGGTGAGGCCTGTGCTGCCGGCCAGTTCGACATCCTGGAAAAGACCGTCGAGAAATTCCAGCGTGCCTCGCAAACCCTGAAATACGCCCAGGTGCCGGTGGTGGCCGCAGTGCAGGGCATGGCGCTGGGTGGCGGCTGCGAGTTCGTGATGCATGCCGGCAAGCGCGTCATGGCGCTGGAAAGCTATGTCGGGCTGGTCGAAGCCGGCGTCGGCCTGATTCCGGCCGGTGGCGGTTGCAAGGAATTCGCCGTGCGGGCCGCCGATTGGGCCGCCCAGTCGGCAACGCCGGGAGAGGTCTTCAGCTACCTGCAGCCGGTGTTTCAGACCATCGCCATGGCCAAGGTGGCGAAGAGCGCCGTCGAGGTCGTCGATTTTGGTTTTGCCAAGCCCTCCGACACCATCCTGTTCAACGCCCACGAACTGCTCTTCGTCGCCATCAAGGAAGCGCGCGCCATGGCCGAAGCCGGTTATGCCCCGCCGCCGCTGGCCCGTGCCATCCCGGTCGCCGGCAAGAACGGCATCGCCACCTTCGAGATGATGCTGGTCAACATGAAGGAGGGCGGCATGATCTCCGCCCACGACTACAAGGTCGCCCGTTCGGCTGCCGTTGCCCTGTGCGGCGGCGAAGTCGAAACCGGCAGCCTAGTCGATGAGGAATGGCTGATCACCGTCGAGCGCCAGCTGTTCGTCGAATTGCTGAAGACCCCCGAAACCCAGGCCCGGATCAAGCACATGCTCGAAACCGGCAAACCCCTCCGTAATTAATCGGGTTCAGGAGACATAGAAAATGAGCAAACAGATTCAAGAAGCCTACATCGTCGCCGCCACCCGCTTGCCGGTGGCCAAGCGCAACGGCATGTACAAGAACGTGCGGCCGGACGACATGCTGGCCGCCGTCATCCGGGCGGTGGTCGCCCAGGTGCCGGGCGTCGATCCGGCGCTGATCGGTGATGTCATCGTCGGCTGCGCCATGCCGGAAGCCGAGCAGGGCATGAACGTCGCCCGTATCGGCGCGTTGCTGGCCGGCCTGCCGATCACCGTGCCGGGCCTCACCATCAACCGTTTCTGCTCCTCCGGGGTGCAGGCGGTGTCCGATGCCGCCAACCTGATCCGCCTCGGCCTGGCCGACGTGATGATCGCCGCCGGTACCGAGTCGATGTCGGTGATGCCGCAGATCATGGGTAACAAGATGTCGATGAACCCGGCCATCTTCGCCAAGGAGGAAAACCTCGGCATCGCTTACGGCATGGGCCTCACCGCCGAAAAGGTCGCGCAGCAGTGGAAGATCAGTCGCGAGGCGCAGGATGCCTTTGCGCTGGCTTCCAACCAGAAGGCCTGCGCCGCGATTGCGGCCGGTCACTTCAATGCCGAAACGACGCCTTACGCCATCCGTGAAAGCCTGCCTGACCTGAAGAGCGGTCAGATCAAACTGCGCGAGCGGATCGCCGAGTTCGACGAAGGGCCGCGTGCCGATGCCTCGCTGGAAAAACTGGGCAAGCTCAAGCCGGTCTTCCATGCCCGCGGTTCGGTAACGGCCGGCAACTCGTCGCAGATGTCGGACGGTGCCGGTGCGGTGATGCTGGTTTCCGAGAAGATCCTGCGTGAGCATAACCTGACCCCGCTGGCCCGCTTCGCCGGCTATGCGGTAGGCGGCGTGGCGCCGGAAATCATGGGGATCGGCCCGATTGCGGCGATTCCCAAGGTGCTGGCCCAGGTCGGCATCAAGCAGGATGACCTCGACTGGATCGAACTCAACGAAGCCTTCGCCGCCCAATCGCTGGCCGTGATGCAGGAACTCGGCATCAATCCGGACAAGGTCAATCCGCTTGGTGGCGCCATTGCACTGGGCCACCCGCTCGGTGCTACCGGTGCCATCCGCATCGCCACCGCCGTGCATGGCCTGCGCCGTACCGGCGGCAAGTACGGCATGGTGACGATGTGCATCGGCACCGGCATGGGTGCCGCCGGCGTGATCGAGGCCCTGTAAGCGATGAAACCCGCCTGGCTGGCCAGACTTTCGCCGACCTGGCGGGCGCGCATGGTGCGCCTGGGCTTCAATTTTCACCCGGCCTTTCGCGGTACCGGCGGGCGGGTGGTGCATGTGGCGAAGGATTTGCGCCATATCCGCATCCACCTGCCCTTGTCGTGGAAAACGCGCAACATCGTCGGTTCGCTCTACGGCGGTTCACTGTTCGCGATCACCGACGGGGCGCACCCGATGATGCTGATGGCAGCGCTGGGTGACGGTTACATCGTCTGGGACAAGGCGGCGAGCATTCGTTATCGCAAGCCGGGTTACTCGACGCTGTATGCCGATTTCGTGCTCGACGAGGCCGAGGTCCAGACCATCAAGGCGGCACTGGCCGAAAGCCCGGAGCTTGAGCGGACTTACACGGTCGAATTGAAAGACAAACAGGGCACGGTACATACCGTCGTCGAACGGACGGTCTATATCGCCGACAAAAACTACTACCGACAAAAGAGCGGTGGAGGAGACACATGATTACATCGCATAGCGTTCGCCGGGCTGCGCTGCTGGCGGCATTGATCGCCGCGCCGGGCTTGCAGGCGGCCGAAGTGGCCGGGGTTCGCATCGACGAGATGCAGAACGTCGGCGGCAAGGAACTGGTCCTCAACGGGGCCGGCTTGCGCAGCAAGCTGTTCATCAAGCTCTATGTCGGCGCCCTCTACGTCAGCCAGAAGTCGGCGGCGCCGACGGCGCTGATCGACAGCACCGCACCGCGCCGGATGAGCCTGCGCCTGTTGCGCGACATCGGGGCCGATACCCTGCATGGCGCGCTGGAAGATGGCCTCGCCAACAACCACACGCCGGACGAGCTGAATGCCCTGAAACCCGCTGCTGATCAGTTCGCAGGGCTGATGAAGGGCTTCGGCAAGCTCAAGGAAGGTGATACCGTTGCCATCGATTTCTCCGCCGATGGCGTCAGCGTCAGCCTGAACGGGGAATCGCGCGGCAAGGTGGCCGGCCCGGCGTTTGCCCGGGCGCTGCTCAAGGTCTGGTTGGGCGAGAAGCCAGCCGACGCCTCGCTGAAGAAGGCGCTGCTCGGCAGCTGACGCACCATGGAGGAGACGACAATGCAAAAAATCTGGCTAGAAAGCTATCCCAAGGGCGTCCCGGCTGAAATCAGCATCGACCACGTGCCGTCGCTGGTCGCGCTGTTCGAACGGGCCTGTTCGACCTATGCCCACAAGGTGGCCTACATCAGCATGGGGCGGACGATGACCTACGCCCAGCTCGATCAGGAAACCAAGGAATTCGCCGGCTGGCTGCAGTCGCGCGGCATGAAGAAGGGCGACCGCGTCGCGCTGATGATGCCGAACATGCTGCAATACCCGGTGGCGCTGTTCGGTACCCTGCGGGCCGGTTGCGTCGTGGTCAATTGCAACCCGCTCTATACGCCGCGTGAACTGGAACACCAGTTGAAGGATTCCGGCGCCACGGCGATCGTCATCGTCGAGAACTTCGCCCATACCCTGCAGCAGGTGATCGCACACACCGCCATCAAGCACGTCATCGTGACGCCGCTCGGCGAGCGCCTGGGCGCCCTCAAGGGGCGGCTGGTCAATTTCGTCGTGCGTCACGTCAAGCGCATGGTACCGGCCTGGCATCTGCCCGGCTCGATCGGCTTCAAGGCGGCACTGCGCGCCGGCCGTCGGCACGGCACGCAGGAGGTCAAGCTCAATCACGATGACATCGCCTTCCTGCAATACACCGGCGGCACGACCGGCGTCTCCAAGGGGGCGATGCTCACCCACGGCAACATCAGCGCCAACGTGATGCAGGCCTACAGCTGGATCAAGCCGGTGGTGCGGGAAGGGCAGGAATTCATCATCACTGCGCTGCCGCTTTATCACATCTTCGCACTGACCGCGAACTGCCTGACCTTCCTGATGATCGGCGCCCGCAACCTGCTGATCGCCAATCCGCGCGATATTCCCAATTTCATCAAGGAGTGGGGCAAGTACCCGGTAACGGTGGTGACCGGGGTCAATACCTTGTTCAACGCGCTGCTCAATCATCCGGATTTCGCCAAGCTCGATTTCTCGACCATGAACGTCACGCTGGGCGGCGGCATGGCGGTGCAGGGGCCGGTCGCCGAGCGCTGGTTGCGGACTACCGGCGTGCCCTTGCTGCAGGCTTACGGCCTGACCGAAACGTCGCCGGCGGCGACGATCAATCCGCTCGACATGCACGAGTTCAACGGCGCCATCGGCCTGCCGATTTCCTCGACCGAGGTATCGGTCCGCGACGATTACGGCCACGAGGTACCGCAAGGCCAGGTCGGCGAAATCTGCATTCGCGGGCCGCAGGTCATGAAGGGTTACTGGCAGAAACCGGAAGAAACCGAGAACGTCTTCTACCCCGGCCGTTTCCTGCGTACCGGCGATGTCGGCTACATGGACAAGAAAGGCTACGTTTTCCTGGTCGATCGCAAGAAAGACATGATTCTGGTCTCCGGCTTCAACGTCTATCCCAATGAGGTCGAGGAGGCGGTGGCGATGCACCCCGGGGTCAGCGACGTGGCGGCGATTGGCGTGCCCGACGAGCATTCCGGCGAGGCGGTCAAGATCTTCGTCGTCCGCAAGGATGCGAATGTCACCGAACGCATGCTGATCGAGCATTGCCGCAGCCAGCTGACCGGCTACAAAGTCCCCAAACATGTCGAATTCCGCGATGACCTGCCGCGTACCAACGTCGGCAAGATCCTGCGCCGTGCCCTGAAGGAGGCTGCGTAATGCCCATTCCCGCTTCACTCGCCAAGAACCTCTCGCTGCCGGTGATCTGCGCACCGATGTTCATCGTCTCCAACCCCGACCTGGTGATCGCCCAGTGCAAGGCCGGCGTCATCGGTTCCTTCCCGGCGCTCAATGCCCGGCCGAAGGAAGTGCTCGACGACTGGCTGTTCCGCATCAAGCGCGAGCTGGCTGCCGACCCGAAGGCTGCGCCGTTTGCGGTCAACCAGATCATCCACCCTTCGAACGAGCGGCTGGAGCACGACATGGCGCTGTGCGTGAAGCACGAAGTGCCGCTGGTCATCACCAGCCTGTCGGCGCCGACCGAGATCGTGCCACACGTGCATGCCTATGGCGGCAAGGTCTTTCATGACGTGATCAGCGTCCGCCATGCCCAGAAGGCGTTGGAGGCTGGAGTCGATGGCCTGATCCTGGTCTGCGCCGGGGCCGGTGGCCACGCCGGTACGCTCAGCCCGTTTGCGCTGGTCGGCGAAATCCGCAAGTTCTTCGACGGACCGATTGCCCTTTCCGGTTCGATCAGCAACGGCAGCGCCATCCTGGCCGCCCAGGCCATGGGGGCGGATTTCGCCTACATGGGGACGCGCTTCATCGCCACGCCGGAAGCCAACGCGGCCGAAAACTACAAGCAGGCCATTCTCGATTCGGCGGCCGCGGACGTGGTCTACACCCCGTATTTCACCGGTGTGCATGGCAATTACCTGAAGAAGAGCATCGAAGCGGCCGGCCTTGATCCGGCCAACCTGCCGGAGCGCGACAAGACGGCGATGAACTTCGGTGGCAGCACGGCCGCCAAGGCCTGGAAGGACATCTGGGGGGCCGGGCAGGGCGTCGGCACGATCGGCGAAGTGCTGCCGACCGCCGAACTGGTCGGCCGCCTGCAACAGGAATACCGCAGCGCCAAGACTGCTCTCTGCAACACCCCGTTCTGATCCGCAACACGCCGCCGCTGCCCTGGCAGCGGTGAGCCATCAACCAAAAATATCAGGAGACAAAAATGAGCGACTATCGTGCGCCCGTCAAAGACATGCGTTTCGTCATGGATGAACTGGCCGGCTTCAAGGCATTGAGCCAGATCCCCGGCTACGAGGAAGCCAGCCCGGATCTGGCCGATGCCATTCTCGACGAAGCGGCCAAATTCACCGGCGAAGTGCTGGCCCCGCTCAATCGCGTTGGCGACAAGGAAGGCTGCAAGCTGACGCCGAACGGCGTCACCACCCCGACCGGCTGGAAAGAGGCCTATACCGCCTTCCGCGAAGCCGGCTGGAACGGCATCACCTCGCCGGCCGATTTCGGCGGCCAGGGCTTGCCCGATACGCTGGGCATCGCCGTCAAGGAAATGGTCTGTTCGGCCAACCTGTCCTTCTCGCTCGGCCCCTTGCTCACCACCGGCGCCGTCGAAGCGCTGCTGACCTGCGCCAGCGACGAACTGAAGGCGATTTACCTGGAAAAGATGGTGACCGGTGAATGGACCGGCACGATGAACCTGACCGAACCGCAGGCCGGCTCCGACCTGGCGCTGATCCGCTCGCGCGCCGAGCCGCAGGCCGACGGCAGCTACCGGGTTTTCGGGCAGAAGATCTTCATCACCTACGGCGACCACGACATGACCGAGAACATCGTCCATCTCGTACTGGCTCGCCTGCCGGATGCGCCGGCCGGGGTGAAGGGGATTTCGATGTTCCTGGTGCCGAAGTTCCTGGTCAATGCCGACGGTTCGCTGGGCGCGCGCAACGATGCCCACTGCGTTTCGATCGAACACAAGCTCGGCATCCATGCTAGCCCGACCTGCGTCATGGCCTACGGCGATAATGGCGGGGCAGTCGGCTACCTGCTCGGCGAAGCCAATCGCGGCCTGGAATACATGTTCATCATGATGAACGAGGCACGTCTCGGCGTTGGCCTGCAAGGCATCGCACTGGGTGAGCGCGCCTACCAGCAGGCCCTGGGCTATGCCCGCGAACGCAAGCAGGGGCGCGATGCGCTGACCGGCGAGGCGCTGGTCAGCATCGACAAGCACCCGGACATCCGCCGCATGCTGATGCTGATGAAGTCGCGCGTCGAAGCCTGCCGCGCCATGGCCTACTACACCTCCGGCCTGCTCGACCGCGCCCATGCCCTGAGCGATCCGGAAGAGAAGAAGCGCAATCTCTATCTCGCCGAATTCATGATTCCCATCGTCAAGGGCGGCGGGACGGAGATGGGCATTGAAGTCACCTCGCTTGGCGTCCAGATCTACGGCGGCATGGGCTTTATCGAAGAAACCGGCGCCGCCCAGCACTGGCGCGATTCGCGCATCACCACCATCTACGAAGGCACCACCGGCATCCAGGCCAACGACCTGCTGTTCCGCAAGCTGATGCGCGACCAGGGCGCTACCGCCAAGGTGGTTTTTGCTGAGGTGTACGCCACCGCCAAGGCGCTCGGCGCTTCCGGTAAGCCGGAGTTGCAGGCTATCGGTGCTCGTCTCGGCATCGCCCTCAAGGCCTGGACGGATGCCACCGAATGGCTGGCGGCCAACGCCAAAACCGGGCTTTCCGGCGTGCTCACCGCCGCCGTGCCTTATCTGCACCTGGCCGTTACCGTTTGCGGCGGCTGGTTCATGGGCAAGGCCGCGCTGGCCGCCGCCGGCTATCTGGACAAGGGCGAGGGTGACCAGGCCTTCTACCGCGCCAAGATTGCCACCGCCCGTTTCTACGCCGACCAGATGCTGCCGCAAGCCGCTGCCTATGCCGAAACCGTCAAGGCCGGCGATGCCGCCCTGGCCGGGGTGGGTGACGAGGTCTTTTAAGCTTCAGGTGGCCGGCATGGTGGTGCCGGCCAACCCGTTTTTATGGAGGAGGGTGCCATGATGCTGCTTGCCGATCTGGCTGTCGGGCTGATTGCCTTGTTGCACGTCTACATCCTGGTGCTGGAAATGTTCCTCTGGGACAAGCCGGCCGGGCTGCGCGCCTTTGCCCAGACACCCGAACGCGCTGCCGCGACCAAGGTGCTGGCGGCCAATCAGGGCTTGTATAACGGCTTCCTCGCCGCCGGCCTGTCCTGGGGACTGAGCATGGGGACGGCGGGCACTTCGGTGAAAGTATTCTTTCTGGCTTGCGTGCTGGTCGCCGGCGTGTATGGCGGGCTGAGTGCCAGCCGCAAGATCATCTTCATGCAGGCGCTGCCGGCGGCGCTGGCATTGCTGCTGACCGGCCTGGCCTGAGCCTGCTGGGCGGGCCGCTTCAGATCGCATCCAGCGGCGAGGTCACGCCCCGGCCGCCTTTGTTGAGCACATGGGTGTAGATCATCGTCGTTGCCACATCGGCATGGCCCAGCAACTCCTGCACGGTGCGGATGTCGTAGCCGGATTGCAGCAGGTGAGTTGCAAAGGAATGACGGAACGTATGCGGCGTGGCTGGCTTGCTCAGTCCGCCGGCCTGCACCGCTTTCTTGACGGCACGCTGTAGCGCTTTTTCGTCGATATGGTGGCGCCGCTCGGCGTTACTGCGCGGATCAATTGAAAAGCCAGCCGCCGGAAAAACATACTGCCAGGCCCATTCTGTCGCGGCGTTGGGATATTTGCGATCCAGTGCATCCGGCATATAAACCGCCGCTTTGCCTTGGTTTTTATCGTCCTCGAAGAGTTTTCGTCGCCAGCGCAAGTGATCCTGCAAGGGCTGAAGCAGGCTCTGGGGCAGCATGGTTACCCGATCCTTGGCGCCCTTGCCATCGCGCACCACGATTTCAGCCCGCTCGAAATCAACATCCTTGACGCGCAAGCGTACGCACTCCATCAAACGCATGCCGGTGCCGTAAAGCAGGCGAGCCATCAAGCCGTGTAAGCCCTGCATGCGGTCCAGTAC
>Ga0209798_10002020_pt1 | contig 12018 bp, 9 predicted proteins | sample DOMMetBare3Fresh_FD_187475 | JGI IMG/M metagenome (GOLD analysis project Ga0209798, IMG submission 187475) | Wetland sediment microbial communities from St. Louis River estuary, USA, under dissolved organic matter induced mercury methylation -... | ecosystem: Environmental > Aquatic > Freshwater...
CCGATGGGCTCACCAGTACCTACCTGATCCTCTCGTTCATACCGACCATGGTCGCCAGCGCCTGGTCGGGCCTGCGATTGGGTCTCGCCACCGCCGGTCTCACCGCCGGCCTCCTGGTCGCAGTGGCGCTGTCCGAACAAGAGCCTCTTCCCCCGTCGGCCGCGATCGTCGTCCTCTACTTCGTCGTCGGCGCCACGGTTGCCCAGATCAGGCGACTGCTGCGGGACGCCGAACTCCGCGCCGACAGTCTGGAGGCGACGGGCATGGAGAGCAGGCGCCGTCTCGAAGACCTCGAGCACGCGAACCGCCTCCTTTCGCAACTGGCGGAGCTGGCCGCCGCATCGGAGACGAGCCCGATCGATCTCGGCCGAACGGCCCTCGACGGGCTGCAAGCCCGTTATCCCGACGCAACAATGACCGCCGCCATCATCGGCGAGAAAGGCCCGATCGTCGTGGCCCGTACCGGGGTGCTTCCGCCCGAGCCCCACGAGGAACGAATCGATCTGACCGTGTCCGACCGGGTGGTCGGCTACGTGCGAATCAGCGCTTCGCAGCCGATACCGGAGGAGGAACTGAAGCGAGCTGCCCTCGCTCTCGAGCCACTCGCCCTGGCCTTCTCGAATGCCCTGCTCCTCCAGGAGCTGACCACCAATGCCGTGAAGGAGGAACGAACCCGGCTGGCTCGTGAGCTCCACGACGAGATCGGGCCCGGCCTCTCGGCGCTGGGGCTCTCCTTGGACGTCGCCATGTTCCAGGGCTCCGAGCGGCGCGAGCTGACCGACCACCTGCAGCAACTCCGGGAACAGGTCGGCTCCATCATCGACGAGGTCAGGGTGACGGTGTCCGATCTCCGCAGCTCACGCTCGCAATCACTCAGATCGCACCTCACCGAGATCTCCTCGGACGCCAACACCGCCGTCGACCTGGAAGGGCTCGACGAACGACGACCGGTTAGGCCGTCCCTGGCCAATGCCGTCTATGCGATCTGCGGAGAAGCCCTCCGCAACGCCATCGGACACAGTGGGGCCACTCGTATCACCGTCAAGGGTTGGATCGATTTCGACCGGGGGCGAGTGGTGATCGCCGACAACGGCAGGGGGTTCGACCCGTCCCACTCCCCACCTGGCCACTTCGGCCTGATCGGCATGCGGGAGCGGGCGGAAGAGGCCGGCATCGTGCTCGACGTGCAGTCATCGCCGTCGGGCTCCCGGATCGTGCTTGCATGGGGTGGAACATGATCCGAATCGCCATTGCCGACGACCACGCCCTCTTCGCCGAAGGGGTGCGTGACGCTCTCCACACCCAGCCGGACCTGATGGTCACCATCGTGACCTCCAGCGGGGACGCCTTGCGGGAGGCACTGGCAACCTCCTCCGTGGATGTCGCCCTCCTCGACTTCGAGATGCCGGGGGGTGGCCTGGAGCTCATTCGCTCCGTGTCCACCGACTGCAAGGTGATCGTTGTCACCATGTATCCGGAGGGGGCGGCCGAAGGGATCGGGGCGGGCGCCGCCGGGATCCTAACCAAGTCGACCCCGCTCCTCACCCTGGCCGCCGCCATCCGGGCAGTCAATGCCGGCGTCGACATCCCGGTCGGGGCGGAACTGACGGAGGTTCTGGCTCCCTACTCGAAGCCGGTTCTCGATCCGGGGGCCGAGTCGCTCACCGAACGGGAGATCGAGTTGCTCCAGGTGCTGGCCCGGGGGGTTTCGTCGACCGAGGAACTGGCGGAGACCCTTTTCATCAGCCAGAAGACCGTCAAGAATCACCTCGCCTCGATCTTCTCCAAGCTGGCCGTCAGCGACCGAACCCAGGCCGCCATCGAGGCAATTCGGCTTGGAATCGCCTCTCCCCGCTGAGGGCGGGGGAAATGGGTCACGGGGCCTATATCGCCGAGCGGCTCGATTGGTAGCTTGAGTTCAGCCGGTCTTTTCAAGGAGTTCCCATGTCAAATGCCGATCAAGTCATCGAATCCTGCGACCAACCGCTCGACACGGAGCGGGGCGCCTCGATGGTGGAATATGCACTGCTGGTGGTATTGATCGCCATCGTCGGGTTCCTGGCAGTCGCCAACTTCGGCACCAATCTGTCGGGCGCCTTCAGTACCATCGCAGGTTCGCTCAGCAACTGAATCGCCACTGAATCGATCGCGATGAAGCCGCCCGCACGGGCGGCTTCATCGCGATGGGCGACCCAGCTCCCGGGCTCCCCTTCGTGCGCCCGCCGGCCTGTTCCCGAGCCCGAGGCAAATAGGTCTCGAGTCCCATGGGACGAATCCGGCAACCAGTTAGGTTGTTACGGGCAAGCCGCAAAATCGTAGGAGGTCACAATGCTTGCTCTTTGGACGAAAGTCGTCGCTTTCATCAACGATGATGAGCGGGGCGCCTCGATGGTGGAGTATGCCCTGCTGGTCGTGCTCATCGCCATCATCGCAATCGTGGCGATTTCCATCGCCGGTCAGAAGGTCTCGAGCGCCTTCAGCACCATCGCCGCTTCGCTCAGCAACTGAACGAGGTCAATTCGAGCGAAGGAGGGTGGGAGCGTCGCTCCCACCCTCCTTCTTGTTGTCCGGGGGAACGGCGTCGTCGGGCACTTCTCCCGACGTCCACTGCTGCAACGCGGATCGGACTCCTACCGGACCCTTCAGGCGGGTGGGATGAGCACGATCCAGTGGTCGTCGCTGAACGTCTCCCTCCACCCGACGAGTTGCAGAACGCCTGCGATCGGATCCTCGGTAGACACCAACGCCTCGTCGAAGCCTCGTCTTTCGAACACCTCCTGCCACTTGGGCCCTGCCCCCCGAACCCCCACCATCTCGGGGATCTCCTCGTAGAGCAGCTCCGCCCGGTCATCCACGTAGATCAAACGGTCGGGCCACTGGCTGTACACCAGGAAGCCCCCAGTGCCGTCATTCGAGAACAGCCGGGTTCCGGACAGGTGGAGGCTGGCCTCGACCGGGAATCGCTCAGGATCGAGCTCAGGGGTGCGAGCGGCCACGATGAGGCCTCCGATCAGGCCGGCGCCCAGCATCAGCGGGACCAGCCGAGGAATGCGGGAATGGCCCAGGTCGGGAATCACCGACATCGCCGCCGCGGTGGTCAAAGGCAACAACACCAACCAGGCGGCGGGGACGGTTCGATTGGCGTCGAGAGCCAGGAGCACGAACGGTGTGATCAGCCACAGATCCGCCTTCCGGATCGATCCTCTTATTCCCGCCGCGATCAACAACAGCAGCGCAATCGGGACGGAAATGAAGGGCAGACTGAGAAAGTCGGGGACCGCCCATTCCTGGATCAGTTTGAGCGCCTCTCCCCCCTTGGCGAAACTGAGGAGGATTCCGATCACTCCCAATCCGTGGGCAGAACTGAGAGAGGTCACGGCGGCTGCGGCGATCGCCGGTATCCGCGACCTGTCCCGATAACGAATGGCCTGCAGCACCAAATAGGCCGCCCCGATGAAGAACGAACCGTGCATCGAGACCCAGATCCACATGATGAACGGAATCGTCCAGCGCAAGGGCCGGCTTCGATCGGCCAGGATCAACAGACAGAGCAGACCGAACGAGAACACCACCGGTCGGGGGTTGAAGAAGCCGATCGTGACCGTGGCGGTCATGGCGGTGACGATGGCGGTGTGAAAGGTGGATCGCGTCGACCCTCGCACGATCGCCAGCACCCCCGCCACGAAGACGAGCCAGCACATGAAGACGATCCAGGGAACCTGATAGAGCCCGATCCGCTCATCGAGCCATGAGTAGATCAGATCCGCCAGCCACGATTGGGTGCGCCACGGCCGCCCCAGCGCCGTGAACGTGAAGGGGTCGGTGGTCAGGACCGCCCCGGCATCGATCTGGGCGTCACCGGCCCGGACGTGCCAGAGGAAGGAGTTGTCGTTGACCTTCTGCCTGAACGCCGTTGCCCCCATCCCCACCAGCCCGGCGATGGCGACGCTCCACAGGCTCCAGCGTTTGGCGGCGGCTTCCGCCATCTGGTCAGCCGAAGGCCGCGGAGATCTTGATCCCGGCCGGACCGAGCAACACGATGAAGAGCGAAGGGAAGATGCAGAACACCAGTGGGAACACGATCTTCACCGGCGCTGCGAACGCCTTCTCCTGGGCCCGCTGACGGCGCTTCACTCGCATCTCGTCCGCCTGGACCCGCAGAACCCTGGCTACGGCCACACCAAACGCCTCGGCTTGCATCATCGCCAGCAGGAACGAGCGCAACTCGTCGAGATCGGTCCGTTCGATCAGATGGCGCATGGCGTCACGCCGAGCCACCCCCACCCTGGTCTCCTGCAACATCCGGAAGAACTCCTCGGAAAGAGGACCGGGAACGGTGGTCACCACCCGTTGCAGAGCCGAATCGAACCCGAGACCGGCCTCGACGCTGATGACCAGGAGATCGAGGGTGTCGGGCAATGCCCGCAACATGGCCAATGACCGATCGTCGATCTTGCGGCGCAGCCAGGCATCCGGCCCGAAGAAGCCGAGCAGCGGAAGACCGAACAGCACGAGCAATTGGAGGAGCGGCGACGAGCCGGTCGTGGTGTTGCGGGCGACGATGCCGAGGCCACCCATCACCACGAGCAGAATCACCTTCACCACCACGAATGCCGGAGCGTCGATCCCGGAGGGGGAGCCCGCCAGCAGCAGTTTCTTCTGGGTCTTCTCCAGATAGCCGGTGGGGGTGAACCGGTTCAGCGCCTTACCAAAGCGGAGCACCACCGGAGCCAGGGCCCTCTCGGCAAACGGCCTGGACAGCTCCTCGTCGCGCGAGATCGGAACCCTCCCGTACACCGCCAATCGGTCTTGGGCGGTCTTCTGCACCCGGATGACGGCCGAACCGATCCATGCCGCCAGCAGGAACACCGAGATGAAGATCATCACGACCGGGAACAGGATTGCGCTCATCTCATACCTCGATGTTGACGATCTTCCGCAGCCACAACCAACCCGCCACCATCAGGGCGAAACCCATCCCGACGGCGATTCGGCCGACGGTCTCTTCGAACAGCGGCTCGAGATAGGTGCGGTTCGACACCCACAGGAACCCGCCCAGGGCGAACGGGAGCGACCCCAGCACGTAGGCCGAGATCCGACCCTCGGCGGTCAGAGCCCTGATCTCCCCCTTGAGGCGGTTGCGAGCCAGCATGGTGTCGGCCACGGTCTGGAGCACCTCCGCCAGGTTTCCTCCCACCTCTCGCTGGATCTCGATGGCCAGCACCGCCCACTCGAAGTCTTTCGACTGGGTTCGGGTGGTGATCCCATTCAAGGCTTCGGTCACCGGCCGCCCCAGGCGGGCCTCGGCGATCGCCCGCTGGAACTCCCGGGCGGTGGGATGCGGGGCCTCCTGGGCGACGGCTTCGACGGCCTGGAGCAGGGAGTACCCGGCTCTGAGCGACGTCGAGGTGAGGGTCAAGGTGTCGGGGAGTTGCTTCTCGAACTTCTTCTTCTCTCTCCCGCCGACGAAGTTGATGACACCGAAGACGAGCAACACCATGAGAGCGGCGGCGATCACTCCGCCGAGCGGGTTGAGGGTGACGATGCCGACGACCAGGCCGACCACCCCGGCCAGACCGAATCCGGCAGCGATGGCCTCACCGGCCGAGAGCGGGATGTTCCCTTGCTCCAGAGTCGAGTTGACCGCTCCGAGCAGGCCCCGGCGGCGGACTTCCTCCTCGGCGGCAGCGGTGAAACGCCCGAGCAACGGAATCCGCTGGAGGAACGAACGCCTCTCCTCTCCCTGGCCGCGGCGGCCATACGCCGAGAGTCGCTTGGCGAACTTGTCGTCTTCGTTGTTGGCCACGGCCCCGAGCAGGATGAAGGCGAACAGGCCGATGGTGGCGGTGATGCCACCCACCGCCAGCCAGCGGAGGGTCGAGGCGGGCAGCGGCAGGTTGTTCTCGACCACCGATCCGGGTGGCCTCGGGAAGGTGGTGGTGGGAGCCGCGCCGGCAGTCGTCGTGGTCACGAAGCCGGGAACCGTGGCGCCCACCGTGGCGGCCAGCGCGCCGTAGGTGACTCCGAACTCGGCGTCCCCGGGGGAGAACAGCGGCGAGTTGAATCGCACCACCACCGTGTTGCCGAGTTCACGACGGATCTGGCCGTACAACCCGTCCAACTGAGTCGGATCGGGGGTGGAGAGGAACAACCCGTTGCCCGCCTCGGCCATCGCCTGGACGTCGGCCGGGTTGAACTCGGCCGACTCCAGAGCAACGCCGAACGTCCTCACCCGGGCCGCGGAGATGGCGTCCAGGGCGTTCTGGAGTGTCGTCGTGCTTCCCGCCAGGTCGTTGGCACCGTCGCTGAGAATGATCAGATTGCGCTGGATCTGGTCGCTGGAGCCGTACAACTCGGCTGCCTTGATCACGCCGTCGTAGAGTGCAGTGTCACCCTCGGCGACGATCCCGTCGATTCGTTGTTTGAGGTCGTCCGAACGATTCGAGAAGTTCGACACCACCGTCACCTGGGATGCGAAGGTGACCACGGCGATGAAATCCTCGGGACGCTTCGAGTCGACGAAGCCCTTGGCGGCAGCTTTGGCCGCCTCGATCGCTCCACCTTGCATCGAGCCGCTGGCGTCGATCAGCAACACCACACCGACCGGCACGGCCTCGTTGGCGATTCGCTCGACGGTGGCTCCCTGGACCGGTTGTCCGTTGACGGTCACACCGACCTGCGACAGGTCGATGGCAGCGGCGATGTTGCGGAACTCCACGACCATCGTCACCTTGCCGTCCTCGTCGTACCGAGTCGTGTTGACGTCGGTGATGGCGATCGTCTCGGCCGACTGGGCGAAAGCGCCGGCGGCCGGACCCAACACCGCCAACAGCGCCAGCGTCATCCCTGCGATTCGACGCATGATCACCGGACTGCCATGTCGGAGCCGCGCCGGGCGAACGGCTCGGGTTCGAACAGGTCGGCCGGGAGCCGGATGCCGACGTCGAGCAGCTTGTCGCTGAACGAGGGACGGATCCCGGTGGGCTTGAGGCGACCGCGGTACTTGCCGTTCTCGTCCATCCCCATCCCGTAGTCGAACAGGAAGATGTCCTGAAGGGTGATCATCTCCCCTTCCATGCCTTCCACCTCGGTGATGTGGGTGATGCGCCGGCTTCCGTCCTTGAGACGGGTCACCTGGACGATGAGGTCGATGGCGGAGGCCACCTGCTCCCTGATCGCCCGCACCGGAAGATCGAATCCGGCCATCAACACCAGGGTCTCGAGCCGGGCCAGGGTGTCACGCGGGGAGTTGGCGTGGATGGTGGTGAGCGAGCCGTCATGGCCGGTGTTCATGGCCTGGAGCATGTCCAGAGCCTCGCCGCCTCGACACTCACCGACCACGATCCGATCGGGGCGCATACGGAGGGTGTTCTTGACGAGGTCACGAATGGTGATGGCGCCCTTGCCCTCGATGTTGGGGGGACGGGTCTCCAGGCTGAGGACGTGGTCCTGATGGAGCTGCAGTTCGGCGGCGTCCTCGACGGTGATGATCCGCTCGTCGGTGGGCAGGTACCCGGACATGACGTTGAGGGTGGTGGTCTTGCCCGAACCGGTACCGCCCGAGATCACGATGTTGAGGCGGCCGACGACCGTTGCCCGCAAGAAGTCGGCCACCCGCTGGGTGAACGTCCCGAAGCGGATGAGGTCGGCCTCGGTGTAGGGATCGACCGAGAACTTACGAATCGTGAGGAATGGGCCGCCGATCGCCAGTGGCTGGACGATCGCATTGACCCGGGAGCCATCGGGGAGGCGGGCGTCCACCAGAGGGGTGGCCTCGTCGACCCGCCGTCCGACCTGGCCCACGATCTTGTCGATGATGCGACGGAGGTGAACCTGGTCGACAAAACGGACGTCGGTCTTGACCAGCTTCCCGCCCTGCTCGACGTAGACGTCGTACGGCCCGTTGACCATGACCTCGGACACGTCTGGATCGTTGAGGAGGGGGTCGATCGGCCCGTACCCGAGGACGTCGGAGGCGATCTCGTTGAGGAGTTGCTTGCGATCGGCGGCCGTGAGAGGGAGGCTCTGCTCCTGGTCGACGGCCCACTCGAGCATCTCCATGACCCGGAGACGGAGTTCGGCGTCACTCATCCCCCGGTCGTACAGGGTGGGCCCGAGCTCCTCGACCACCTTGAAGTGGAGACGACCGCGCAGCTCCTGCACCGCCTCGGAGCGCGCTCCGGAGAATGTCGATACTTCGGCGGCTTTGGCGGCTGCGACCCGTTCTGACAACGATGCCATCGTGCTTCCCTCTCTAGTTCGTTCCGCCTAGTTTCGGCGGAACACCCCACGGCCTGAAGGCGAACTCTTCACCTGTGCACCCTTGACCAATTCGAACACTTCCTCGAACCCCTTGGCAACCTTCGACTTGGGCGCCGACTCGACCACCGGTCGCCCTTCGTTCACCGATGCGGCCACGATGCCGTCGGACGGCACCCTGGCCGAGATCTGCGACTTGAGGGCTCCCTCGATCTCGCGGTCGTCCAACCGGGCCTTGGCGTTCGAGCGGTTCAGGACGAGCCTGATCTTACCGGTCGGGTATTTGAGCAGTCTCAGGGTCTCGAGAGCCAGTTTGGCGTTCTTGACGGACGGCAGATCCATGTCTACGACCATCAGCACCTGGTCGGAACGCTCCAGCAGCGAGAGCAACAGCTCGTCGAGCAGCGAGGCGGTGTCGACCACCACGTAGTCGAACATGCTGCGCAACATTTCGATGATCTGCAGGAGCCCGGCGGTGGTGATGTCGTCGGCGAAGGCCGGCTCGAGCGGGGCGGCGAGCACTCGTAGGCCGGAGGGGTGGGAGGCGAGGATCGAGTCGAGAAGGTGTTCGTCGAGGCGGTGGAGCTCGGCGGCCGCATTGACCACGGTGAATTTGGGTTCGAGTTGGAGAACCAGGCACACGTCGCCGAACTGGAGGTCGGCGTCGACCAGGCAAACCGTGGAGTGCGGGTCACGGGCCAGCAGCACCGCCAGGTTGGTGGCCGTGACTGTCTTGCCCGACCCCCCTTTGGCCGACATCACCGTCACCACCTGCCCGTCGGTTCGGGCCGGAGTGGGCGCCGTCGGCGCCCGGGGGGCGGTGAGCACGTCGCTCGAGAACTGGACGATGGCCGCCTCGATCTTCTCCTCGGTCAGCGGCGCCTCGATCACGTCGGAGACACCAACTCGCATCGCCGCCCGCAGCAGCCCGGCGGTGACCGAATCGGCCACGACCAGCGAGATCACCCCCGGATCCTGGTAGCGGAGAGTCTTGACGTTCTCCAGCGCCGCCTCGCTGGCATAGCTGGGTCCGAAGATCACCATTCGCAAGTTGCCGCCCTCGATCGCCTGGAGGGCGTCGCCGATGGTTCGGGCGGTGGGCAGCCCGCCATCGAACAACCGCTTCGCCTCGTCGATGAAGCGGTCGTCGTCATCAACGACGAGCAGGTTGTTCTCGCTCAGGGACACGATGCCTCGTTCAGTTTCCGAAGATGTCTTCGACCAGGTCGCCTGCAAACAACGTGTTGATGGTGACACCCTTGGTCTCGGTCAACACGTAGTCCTCAGGAATCAATGTGAAATAGAGAGAGCCGTTGGACTGGGCGAATACCAACCGCTCGATGTCCTCCGGCGGGAGGGCGAGTGTGTAGACGGATGAGACCGCCTCCTCGGGGGCAGCCTCGCCCTGGACGGTTCCCTGGTCGGCAGCCGGGGTGGTTTCGACGGTGACCGTCTCCGGTGCACCCTCTTCCGCGGTGACCTTGCGCCCGACTGCGATCACCGGCACCTGGTTGAGAACGTACCGGGTGTACTGGACGATCTCTTCCTGGGTGTCCTGGGCCTCACCTTCGGCGGCCGGCTCGGTGGGGATCCCGAACTCGGGAACGGCGGCGACATCGGTCAGGTTGAAGGCGATCTCGAGCGTCACCAGGATGTTGACCTTGTCTCCCGGGCGGACGAAACCGTTGACGCCGGCAATCACATCCGGCGACACGGTTACCGCCTCCAGACCCTCGTCGATCAGATCGACCAACGGCGTCAGTTCCACGGAAAGCGCAGCCCACTGGCTGGCCACCAGGATCTCATTGGCCGAGATGGGTCCGACCGCCACCCGGTCGGCGAGCAATGCGTCCAGTTCCTGCTGCGTGGCGATGTAGTCGGCGGGGAGGTCTTCGCGCTGTTCCTGGCTCTTCGCATAGCTGGCGGCGGCGCCTTGCAGCACCTGGGCACCGGGTGTGCCCTCCTGGATGGCCGCCACGGCCCGGAACACCTCGACCTGCTCTTGGGCCTCGCGGAACTCGGACTCGACTCCGTTGAGATAACGCCAAATGGCGAAGCCGGCCACCAGTCCGAGGACCAGGGCAATCGCCAGGACCAACGCTCTCCTACCCATCAATGCTCCTTAGATCATCTGATGTGTGGTGATTCAACGGAGCGGCTTCCCACCAGTCCATCTCACCCTTCACGCCATCTCACCCTTCGCGACCTGAACGACCGTGGTCGAACCGGCAGCTTCAGCCATTCGTTCGTGTGTCATGGTCGCCGGGCATACGCCCGATTACCTGTCCGTGTCGTTGCGGACCCCGGGAACGGTAGTGCCTGGGATGCGCACTCACGGTAATCGTCGCGCCTGTCGACCCACTTGAGCTATTCGATACACGCAGAGTCGCAGAGTTTGCCGGCCCGGTCAAGGATCAGCGGCGGCCGATTCCCCGCTCCTTCAGTTCCTGCAGGATCGCTTCCAGCGACGCATCGACTGCCACGGCCGGGCGTTCGGGCTCTTCTGCCCCGAACTCCCGCTCGAACTCCCGACGCGGGGGGCGCTTGCGGGCGGGTGCCGGAGCGGCGGCAGCGGTCTCGCGCTCCTTCCAATCCGGCAGGGCCTGCTTGATCGAAAGGCTGACCCGACGCTTCTCTTCGTCGAGTTCTGTGATCTTGGCGTTGACCCGCTGGCCGATCGACAGCTCCAACTCGGGCGATTCCACCCGGTGGACGGCGATCTCGGACACGTGCACCAGGCCCTCGACCCCCTCGCCCACCGAGACGAAGGCGCCAAAGGGGACGGTCTTGATGACCTGACCCTCGACTACGTCCCCGACCTGATGGTCACGGGCGAACACGAGCCACGGATCCTCCAGGGTCTGACGGATCGACAGCGAGATCCGCTCCCGGTTGCGCTCCACCTCCAGCACCTTGACTTTGACCTTGTCGCCCACCTTGACGACCTCGGACGGATGGTTGACGTGCTGCCACGAGAGCTCGGACACGTGCACCAGGCCGTCCATGCCACCGAGGTCGACGAATGCGCCGAAGTTGACCACCGAGGAAATGACGCCGTCACGAACCTCGCCTTCGGCCAGGTCGTCGAGGAAGGCCTGACGCTGCTCCTGCTGCTCCTCTTCGAGGTAGGCGCGACGGGAAAGCACGACGTTGTTCCGATTCCGATCGAGCTCGATCACCTTGGCGTCGATCTCCTGACCGATGAACGGATCGAGATCGCGAACCCGGCGCAGGTCGACCAGCGAGGCAGGAAGGAAGCCGCGCAGACCGATGTCCACGATGAGACCGCCCTTGACGACCTCGATGACCGTTCCCTTGACGGTTTCCCCGGAATCGGTGATCTGCTGGATCCGGCCCCAGGCCCGTTCGTACTGGGCCCGCTTCTTGGAGAGGATCAGCCGGCCTTCGTCGTCTTCCTTGTTGAGGACGAGAGCCTCGATGCGCTCACCGATGGAAACGATCTGGCTGGGATCGACGTTGTTGCGGATCGAAAGCTCTTCGGTCGGGATCAGCCCTTCCGACTTGTAGCCGATGTCCACCATCGCCCCGTCGGAGTCGACGCCGACGACCGTTCCCTCGACGATGTCGCCCTCCTTGAACTCGATCACCGTGGCGGCGATGGCCGCCTCGAAGTCATCGATGATGTCATCGGAGAGCCCGCTCAGATCCGGGGCGGAGATGGCGGTGGGCCCTGGCGGCCGCGGCCTCTCCGGCATCGGAGCCTCGGCCGGAGCCTCAACGGGTTCGGTCACCGCCTCG
>Ga0209798_10002021_pt1 | contig 12016 bp, 7 predicted proteins | sample DOMMetBare3Fresh_FD_187475 | JGI IMG/M metagenome (GOLD analysis project Ga0209798, IMG submission 187475) | Wetland sediment microbial communities from St. Louis River estuary, USA, under dissolved organic matter induced mercury methylation -... | ecosystem: Environmental > Aquatic > Freshwater...
CACGGTCGCCTTCACCTCCTACGGCGTCTTCTGGATCTCGCTCGTCGCCCTCATCGTGATGCCGCGCTTCGGGCTCGCCGAGGCGTCGGACCGGAGCGGGATGGCCGCCTACCTGTTCGTGTGGGGGCTCTTCACGGTCGTGATGTTCGTCGCGACGCTCAAGATGAACCGCGCCATCATGCTGGTCTTCTTCGCCCTCACGCTCCTCTTCTTCCTGCTCGCGATCGCGGACGCGACGGGCAGCGCGGCGCTCACCCGCGTCGCCGGGTACGAGGGGATCCTCTGCGGCCTCGGCGCGATCTACATCGGCGCGGCGCAGATCCTGAACGAGGTCTACGGCCGGACGGTGCTGCCGGTCGGCCGGATGGACTGAGGGCCGCGCCGCGCGCGGGACGACATCATCGCTCCGCGAGCGCGATCACCACGTGGTAGGTGGCGGACACGCCCTCCGGCCCGGCATGGGCGGCGTCGTACCGGCGCAGCATCTCGAGCGTCGCCGCGCGGCCACCGAGCCCGGCGCGCCCCGGGACGGCGCTCGACGCCCCGACGTCCTTCAGGGCCCGGAGCACCGCGCGCGCGTCGGCGTGGCGCTCGACGAGGTGCTCCTCGAGCACGCCCCGGGCACGGAGCCCCGCCGCGGAGAGCGCCTCCTCGACCCCGGCCCGCGTGGGGAAGACGTGCGTGCGCGCCGCGCCCCCGGGGCCCGCCGCCTCGCGCCACGCGCCGCGCAGCTCGCGGAGCGTGTCCGCCCCGAAGAGCGCGGCGCAGAGGAGCCCGCCCGGCGCGAGGACGCGGCGCGCCTCGGCGAAGGCGGGACCGAGGCGCGGCAGCCACTGGAAGGTGGAGGTGGAGACGACCAGGTCGAAGACCCCCGCGCGGAAGGGGAGGGCCTCGGCGTCGGCCGCGGCGACGAGGGCGCGCGGCGCGGCCGCCCTGGCGGCGGCGCACATGCCGGGGGCGAGGTCCACCGCCGCGGTCCGGAGCGCGGGGCGCTCCCCGGCGAGGCGGGCGAGGAGGGCGCCGGTGCCGGCCCCGACGTCGAGGACGTGCCGCGCGCCGGGCGCCACCTCGGCGAGGAGGGCGAGCACCCGCTCGCGGACGCGGGCCTGCACCGACGCGCGCGCGTCGTAGGCGGCGGCGGACCGCGAGAAGGCGCTCCGGACGCGCCGCTTGTCGACCCGGTTCACGCGACGGCCGGGAGGAACGAGGCGAGGACGTCGCGAAACGGGCCCGGGCGGGAGAGGAACGGGGCGTGGCCGGCCCCGGGAAGCACGGCGAGCCGCGCGCCGGGGATCGCCGCCGCCATGGCCCGCGCCGCGCCCACCGGGCAGATGGGATCGCGATCGCCGTGGACGAGCAGCACCGGGAGGTCGATCCCGGCGAGCCCGGCGCGGAGGTCCTCTCGCGCGAGGACCTCGAGGCCGGCGAGCGCCGCACCGGGGTCGGGCGCGGGCAGCGCGGCGCGGACCCTCGCGACCCGCTCGCGCCCCGCCGGGTCGAGCTCGCCCTCGACGAACATCCCGTCCTGGAAGCGGGCGATCGCGCGCGGCGCGTCCCGGCGGACGCGGTGCGCGAGGACCTCCACGCTCTGCGCCGGGAGGCCGTGGGGCCAGCCCTCTCCCGCGGTGAAGCGGGGCGTCCCCGAGACGAGGACGAGCGCGGAGAGGCGCGCGCGGAGGAGGGGCACGGCCGCGAGCGCCACCTGCGCGCCGAGCGACCAGCCGAGGAGCACCGCCCGCTCGAGGGCGAGGTGGTCGAGGAGGCGGGAGAGATCGCGCGCGAGGTCGGCGAGGCCGAACGGGCCCGACGGCGAGGAGCGCCCGTGGCCGCGGAGATCCGGCGCGACGGCGCGGCGCCGCTGCGCGAGGAACGCGACCTCGTCCGCGAGGATCGCCGACGAGGTGGACCAGCCGTGGACGAGCACCCACGGAGCGCCCGCCCCGGCGTCCTCGTGGTGGAGGGTCCCGAACTCGGTGGCGAGGCTCGGCATCGCGGGAGCGGCGAAGGATACCAGCGCTCCCCCGATCGTCAACCGGTTCCCGGACGACCGGTTGACGACGGCGAAGGCCGCGGATCGACCGGGCAAACGGGCGGGTCGGGGCGCGGCGGGGTAAGCTTCCGCCGGTGATCACGGAGGTCCAGAAGCGGAACGCGCGCGCGCGGGCGCGGCTCGCGGCAGCGGTGCGGGAGACGCTCGGCGCGCTCGGGTACGAGGAGGTGGAGACGCCCTGCCTCGTCCCCGCGCCGGGGATGGAGCCCCACATCCAGGCGTTCGAGGCCCCCTTCGTGCCGGAGGCGGGCGGGGCGCCGAGTCCGCTCTTCCTCCACACGAGCCCGGAGTACGCCATGAAGCGGCTCCTCGCCGCCGGGCTGTCGCGGGTGTTCCAGCTCGCCCGCGTCTTTCGCAACGGCGAGGTCTCGCGGACGCACAACCCCGAGTTCACGATGCTCGAGCTCTACCGGGCCGGGACCGACTACCGCGGGGTGATGGAGGACCTCGAGCGGCTCGTCGAGGCGTGCGCCCGCGCCCTCTCGCCGGACCGGAGCGCCCGGGCCGCCCGCGGCGGCGCCGCGCTCGACCTCTCCGCGCCCTTCGAGCGGCTCACCGTCGCGGAGGCCTTCCGGCGCCACTCCGGGATCGACCTCCCCGCCTGCCGCGGTGACGCGGCGTCGCTCGCCGGGGCGGCGCGGCGGGCCGGCCACGACCCCGGGCCGCCGGGCGAGCCCTTCGACGACGTCTTCTTCCGGGTGATGCTCGACGCGGTCGAGCCGCGGATCGGTCTCGGGCGCCCGACCTACCTCGTGGACTGGCCCGCCTCGATGGCGGCGCTCTCGCGCGTCCGCCGGGACGATCCCCCCGTCGCCGAGCGCTTCGAGCTGTACGCGGGCGGGCTCGAGCTCGCGAACGGGTTCAGCGAGCTCACCGACCCGGCCGAGCAGCGGCGCCGGCTCGTGGAGGAGCAGGCGCAGCGCCGCCGGCTCGGCCGACGCGCCTACCCGCTCGACGAGCCCTTCCTCGACGCGCTCGGGCGGATGCCCGACGCCGGCGGGGTCGCGGTCGGCCTCGACCGGCTCCTCATGCTGCTCGCCGGGGCGGAGTCGATCGAGGACGTGCTGCTCTTCCCGGCGCGGGAATTCCTGGGCGGCTGAGGGCCCCACCGGACGCGCCGCTCGCCGGCCGGGCCGACCTCGCCGCGACGCGACCGCGACCGCGCGTCGCGAGTCAGTGCGTGAGCCGCGCCGGGTCCACCCCCCGCATCGCGACCGCGGGGCGCTGCGGCAACTCGACGACGAAGGCCGACCCCTCCCCGGGCGTCGACTCCACCGCGACGGTGCCGCCGTGCGCCTCGACGATCCGCTTCACGATGTAGAGGCCGAGGCCGAGGCCGCCGTAGTTCCGGGACGACACCGCGCGCTCGAACCGCTCGAAGATCTGCGGCTGGTCGGCGGGCTCGATCCCGATGCCGTGGTCGCGCACCACGAGGCGGGCGCGGTCCTCGCGCGTGGCGACCTCGACCTCGACGGGCTTCCCCGCCCCGTACTTGACCGCGTTGGAGAGGAGGTTCGTGACGACCTGCGAGATGCGGAGCCGGTCCCAGTAGCCACGCACCGCCTCGCCCCTCACCTCGAGGCTCGAGCCGGTCTGGGCCGCCTCGTCCTCGAGCTGGGCGGCGGACTCGGCGACCACCGCGGCGAGGTCCACCTCCTCCACGTCGAGCTCGAGCCGTCCCATCTGGATCCGCGAGACGTCGAGCAGCGCCGCGACCAGCTTCTCGAGCCGCTGCCCCTGCCGCTCGGCGGTGGCGAGGACGCGCTCGACGTACGCCGGCGGGAGCTTCTCGATCGCCTCGCGCGTCGAGACGCGCCGCATGTTCTCGAGGGCGAGCCGGAGCGCGGTGAGCGGGGTGCGCAGCTCGTGCGAGGCGATGGAGAGGAACTCGTCGCGGGCGGCCACCGCCGCCTGCGCCTCGCCGTAGAGGCGGGCGTTCTCGATGGCCTGCGCGGCGCGGTGGGCGAGGTCGTCGAGCAAGGTCTCGTCGTCGTGGGTGAAGGCCGGGCTGCCCGCGTCGCGCATGAGCGTGAGGTGGCCGATCACCTGGCGCCGGTGCTTGAGCGGCGCCATCATCAGGCTCGTCACGCCGTCGAGGTACGGCCAGTACTCCGGCTTCATCTCCTGGTGGATGAACGCGTGGGTGAGCTCGGGGATGCGGAGCGTCCGCCCCGACGCGAGGACCCGCCCGGTGAGCCCCTCGGTGGCCCGCTGCGGCGCCATCGCCAGCATCCGCCGCCGCAGCGAGGCCCGCTCCGGCGACGGGTGGTGGACCGCGACGGGGATCAGCCACTCGCCGTCGGGGGAGACGATCCGGATGAGCGCGCCGTCGCCGATGAGCTCGCAGAGGCGGCGCGCCACGGTGTCGAGCGTGGTCTTGTAGTCGAGCCCCGACGCGAAGACGCGGGAGGCTTCGGCGAGCGCCTCGAGTCGCGCGGCCTGCCCCCGGAGGGCGTCCTCCGCGCGCGTCCGATCGGTGATGTCGATCCCGGTCCCGACCACGGCGCGGACCTCGCCCGCGTCGTCGAGGAGCGCGGTGTTTCGCCAGGAGATGAGCCGGCGCGTGCCGTCCCTCGCGACCCAGTGGTTCTCGTGCTGGTTCGGGAAGTCGCGGGCGAGGATCCGCTCGAAGACCGCGCGGACGCCGTCGCGCTCCTCCGGCGCGAGCAGCTCCCAGACCGGCCGCCCGACCCGCTCCTCGCGCGTGTAGCCCGTCGCCGCCTCGCAGGCGGCGTTCCAGCGGAGGATGCGCCCGTCCCGGTCGAGCACCACGACGAGGGCCCCCACCGTCTCGATCAGGATCTGCGCGAGGGCGTGGTCGTCCACGGCCGCTCCTAGTACTCGAACCCGCTTCCGCCGATGAACTCGCGGATGAGCGAGTTGGGCGGGACGTGGTCGGGGTAGATCGACACGAACCGGTCCACCAGGTAGCGGAGCCGGTGCGCGGTCGGGTAGGCGGGGTGGCTCTGGGGAACCTCCAGGAGGTAGCGCTCGGCGAAGACCTTGAGCACCGCCGGCTCGTAGATGAGGGCGGTGTCGAAGACCGCGTCGGCCTCGTCCTGGTACGGGAAGATGTGCTCGCGCTCGCCCGCCTGCACGGAGGGCCAGCGCAGGATGTTCTCGTCCGCGCCGTAGCCGCGCTGGTGGCGGTCGCGGATGATGCGGCGCAGGAGCCGGAGGTCCGTCGCCGAGACGCGCGTCAACCGGTCGAAGGGGAGCGTCGTGGCGGGGTGGACGAAGATCCGGTAGAGCTCGCCCGCGCGCGGGATGGTGCCGAGCAGCCCCGGGTTGAGGCCGTGGATCCCCTCGAGCATGAGCACGTCGCCGGGGCGGAGCTGGATGGTCGGGCCGCCCTCGGGGTGGCTCCTCCCGGACAGGAAGTCGTAGTGCGCGGTCCTCACCGCCTCGCCGGCCAGCAGGCGCTCGACGTGGCGCTGGAGGAGCGGCAGGTCGAGCGCCTCGAGCGCCTCGAAGTCCCAGTCGCCGCCGGGGCCCTTCGGGGTCATCTCCCGGTCCACGTAGTAGTCGTCGAGGCCGATGCCGACGGGGTTCACGCCGTCGATCTGGAGCTGGACCTTGAGCCGCTTGATGAAGGTGCTCTTCCCCGACGAGGAAGGCCCGGCGATCGAGATGATCCGGATCCGGTCGCGCGCCGCCGCGACCGAATCGGCGATCTGGCCGATCCGCTTCTCGTGGAACCCCTCGGCGACCCGGATGAGCTGCGAGACCTGCCCGGAGATGCACAGCTCGTTGAACGCCCCGACGCTCGTCACCCCCATCGCGGCGAGCCAGCGCTCGTGCTCGTGCGCCATGTCGCCGTCGCGCGGGCGGGGACGCGGCGCGGCCGCGCGGCCGTGGCCGTTGCCGTTCCGGGGGTCCACGCTGCCGAGCTCGAGATCGAGCCCCTCGTCGCCGGGGCGCAGCCGGAAGCCGCGGATCCGGGAGGTGGTCGGGAGGAGCGGCCCCATCGAGAGCGCGTACAGCTCCCCGCAGGACACGAGCCGGACCGTCGCCTGCCGGCGGATCCGGAGCAGCCGGGCGGCGTCGTCCCAGGCGCGGTCGCGGAACCACCCCGCCGCCTCGTCGGTGGACCAGAACTCGAGGCGGAAGGGGACGTCGGCCGTGGCGATGCGGTCCATCGCCTCGCCGATCGCCGCGGCGAGCCGCGCGCGGTCGCCCGCGCCGTCGCCCTCGAGGCCCACGACCTGCCGCGTCCCGCGCGAGGGGCCCATCCGCACCCGGAGCCCGGGGGCGACCTGGTGAGCGGCCTCCAGCAGGAGGAGGCCGACGGAGTGGGCGTAGATCTGCCGCCCCTCCCAGTGGCTCGCGGTGAGGGGCGCGACCGCGCAGTCGGTGAAGACGGGCGTCGAGAGCGAGACCGGCTTCTGGCCGAGGAGCCCGGCGACGACGAGCGCGCCGTCGAGCTCGGCGGGGAGCAGGTCGATGAGGCGCGTGCCGGTGCGGACGCGCCGCTCCTCGCCCCCGATCCGCACGGTGACCTCCTGGGCGCGCGGGAGCGAGCGGCCGCGGAGGAGGAGCCCGATGTCGCCCGTCACCCGCGCGAGCTCGTCCCCGAGGGTCCGGGCGACGCCGGTCGCGACCTTGACCGCGAGGGCGGGCTCGGCCGACTCGAGCCGGCTCCAGCACGCCGCGGAGACGCGGGCCAGCGTGAGCGCCGTCTCGGCGGTCACGACCTCGCCGCGGTGGCGGCCGCCGAGGAGCGCGAGCTCGCCGAAGTGGTCGCCCGGGGCGAGCCGCTGGAGGCTGCCCTCCGCGCGGCGCAGGATCGCCGCGCCGCGGGCGACGAGGCAGAGGTGCTCGCCCGCGTCGGCCTCGCCGTGGACCCGCGCGCCCGCCGGCACCTCCACCACCTCCGCGCAGGCGAGGAACCGACCGCGCTCGCCGGGATCGAGCCGGGCGAGGAGGGGGCTCGCGGCGAGGGCGGCGAGCGGGTCTTCGAGCTCCTGGGGCCGGACGGCCATGGGGTCCGCCTCCAGAGCGGCGGGGAGACCCGATGCTAGCGCGCGCGGCCCCGCCCGGACAGGGGGGGCAACCTAGAGCACCCTCAGGAACAGGCACTTCAGATAGCGCGTCTCGGGGACGCCCATCAGCACCGGGTGGTCGCGCCCGGCGCCGCGCCGCTCGAGGAGCTGCAGCCTGCGCCCGGCGTCGTTGGCGGCGTCGAGGACCACCTCCTCGAGCATCGCCTCGGAGAGGTGGTAGCTGCACGAGGCGGTGACGAGGATGCCGCCCTCCCTCAGCACCTGCATCGCCCGCAGGTTCACCTCCTTGTAGCCGCGGCGCGCGGCGGGGAGCGCGTCCTTGCTCTTCGCGAAGGCGGGCGGGTCGAGCACGACGAGGTCGTAGGCGGGCTCCTCCTCGGAGCGGTCGCGGAGGAAGTCGAAGGCGTTCGCCTCCACGACCTCGAGGTTCTCCGCGCGGGAGAGGGCCGCGTTCTCCCTGAGGAGGGCCGTCGCGTTGGGCTGCATCTCGACGGCGGTGACCCGCTCGGCGCGGCGCGCGAGCTGCAGGGCGAACCCGCCGGCGTAGCTGAAGCAGTCGAGGCAGCGGCCGCGCGCGTACTCGCCGGCGCGCAGGTGGTTCTCGCGCTGATCGAGGAACGCCCCCGTCTTCTGCCCGGCGAGGAGGTCCACCCTCATGCGGACGTCGCCCTCCCGGTACTCGATCGGGCCGGGCGCCTCGCCGCGGACGACGCCCTTCGTCTGCGCGAGCCCCTCCAGCTCCCGAACGCGGACGTCGTTCCGCTCGACCACGCTGGTGAGCCCGAGCGCGCTCGACAGGAGGTCGGCGAACAGGTGCTTGCGCCGGTCGGTGGCCGGGACGAGCGTCTGGAGGACCGCCGCGTCCCCGTAGCGGTCCACCACGAGGCCGGGCAGGAGGTCCGCCTCGCCGTGGACGAGCCGGACGAAGCGCTCGGCGCCGAAGACCCGCTCGCGCAGCCCGATCGCGGCGGCGAGGCGGCGCGCGAAGAAGCCCTCGTCCACCGGCTCCTCGTCGCGCGTCACCACCCGGAGCGCGATCTTGGAGCGCGAGGACCAGAAGGCCTTGGCGAGGAAGCGCCCGCGCCCGTCGGCGAGGAGGACGACGTCGCCCGTCTCGAGCCTCGCGGGCGCCTTCTCCACGTCGGCGCGGTAGATCCACAGGTGCCCGCCCGCGAGCCGCTCGGCGCCGCGCCGGGTGATCGTGACCTTGGGCTCGTCCATCGCCCGCTTCCGTACCTCGGCGCGGGGGCGCGCGCCAGGGGCGTTCACCGCGGGGCGTGCCGCCCCGCCCCGCGAGCGGAGCTCGCGGGGCCCCACCCCTGCCGCGCGGGGCCCTGAGCGCGTCGCTCGGGCCTGCGGCCCTGCGCGCCGCGCTCCCCGCGGGGAGGGGCTCCGCCCCTCCCCGGCTGCGCGGGGCCCCTCCCCGGATCTCCACGGGGCGTGCCGCCCCGCTACAGCGCCACCGCCTCCCGGAACACCGGCCGTCCGTCCTCCTCGCGGAGCCGGCAGGCGGCCATGCCGGCGTCGTGCTCGAAGAAGAGGATCCCGTCGTCCTCGAGCGCCTCCGCGAGCAGGACCTTCTTCTCCTCGAGGGTGGTGACGGGGAAGAGGTCGTAGCCCATCACCCAGCTCGGCCGCAGGTGGGCGTGGGTCGGGATCACGTCGCCGCAGAAGGTGAGGTGGCTGCCGTCGCCGTGGAACCTGGGGAGCTGCTGGGCCGCGGTGTGACCCTCCGACACGATCAGCTCGACGTCGGGGAAGAGCTGCGCCTCGCCCTCCACGAGGTGGAGCAGGTTCGAGCGCTGGAGCGGCTCGAAGCTCTCGGCGAGGAAGCTCCCGGCGTCCCTCTCCGACGGCGCGTGGGAGAGCTGCCACTGGCGGCGCTGGAGGTGGTGCGTGGCGCGCGGGAACGAGAGCTCGAGCCGGCCGTCCGGACCTCGCCGGGTGGTGCCGCCGGCGTGGTCGAAGTGGAGGTGGGTGAGGAGGACGTCCGTCACGTCCGTCCGCGAGAGGCCGAGCCGCGCGAGCCCCGCGTCGAGGCCGCCGCCGCTCCGGTCCACCGCGTAGATGTCGGTCTGCTTCGCGTCCCACTTGTCGCCCACGCCGTCGTCCACGAGCACGACCCGACGGGCGTCCCGGTCCACCGCCACCAGGCAGCGCGCGGCGAGCCGGATGCGATTCCGCGCGTCGGGGGCGATCTTCCGCTCCCAGAGGGGACGGGGGACGATGCCGAACATCGCGCCGCCGTCGAGGGCGAAGTACGCGTCGACGACGCTCGCGATCTCGTAGCGGCCCACGCGCACGCGGTGCCTCCTCGCCCGGGGAAGGCGCCATTCTACCGCCTCGCCGCCGATCCCGCAGTCGGGCCGACCGACCGGGATCGCCGAAACCCCGGGAGGGGGTGGCCCGCCGCGCCTGCGGCGCTCGCTGGAACGGCCGCCCGGCGTTCGGCATGATGTGCGCCTCGCCGGAGGTTCACCATGCGCACGCCGCTCCGCCTCGCCCTCGCCGCCACCGCGATCCTCGCGGCGCGCCCGGCGCACGCCCTCACCGCCGAGGAGCTCGCCGCCCGGAGCGTCGAGGCCCGCGGCGGGCGCGCCCGGATCGAGGCGCTCCGCTCGCTGCGGCTCACCGGGAAGGTGGTCTTCGGCGGCGGGGACTCCTCGCTCGAGATGGCCTTCGCGCAGGCCCTGAAGCGCCCGGGCCTGGCGCGGGTCGAGGCCTCCGCGCAGGGGCTCACCGCGATCCGCGCCTACGACGGGAAGGAGGGCTGGCGGGTGCAGCCGTTCGGCGGGCGGCGCGACGCCGAGCGCGTCCCGGCCGACGAGGCCAAGGAGCTGGCGCGGCTCGCGGACCTCGACGGGCCGCTCCTCGGGTGGAAGGAGAAGGGGATCGCGCTCGCCTATCTCGGCACCGAGGACGTGGACGGGACCGAGGCGCACAAGCTCCGGGTGACGCGGCCGGACGGCGACGTGGAGTACCTGTTCCTCGATCCCGATCAGCTCCTCGAGATCCGCGTCGAGACGCGGGCGAAGGTGCGGGGCGTGGAGGTCATCGAGGAGCGCGACCTCGGGAACTACGAGCGCGTGGAGGGCGTGCTCGTGCCCTTCTCGATCGAGTCCGGGCCGAAGGGCGCTCCGCGCGAGCGGAAGGTCACGATCAGGCGCGCCGACGCGAACGTCGCGCTCGACGACGCGCTGTTCCGCTTCCCCGCCCCGGGCACGGCGCCCGCGCCCATGGCCGCCGCCACGGGGCGCGCCCCCGTCCCGGCGGCCGCCCCGGCCGCCGCCGCCCCCTCCCCGCCGCCGGGGCCGGCGCGCCTGGACGCGGGGGTCCTCTCCGGCCTGGGGGCGCGCAACGTGGGCTCCGCCGCGATGAGCGGCCGCATCTCCGCGATCGCCGCGCGGGCCGAGGGGGGCAAGACGACCGTGTTCGTGGGCGCCGCGAGCGGCGGCGTGTGGAAGTCCACCGACGGCGGCACGACCTTCCGGCCGGTGTTCGACCGCATGCCGGTCCAGTCCATCGGGGCGATCGCGCTCGATCCGTCGAGCCCGCAGGTCGTCTGGGTCGGGACCGGCGAGGCGTGGACGCGGAACTCCGTGTCGATCGGCGACGGGATCTACCGCTCGGCGGACGGCGGCGAGACCTGGACGAGCATGGGGCTCCGGGCCTCCGAGCGGATCGCGAAGATCCTGGTCCACCCCAGGGACTCGAACGTCGTGTGGGCCTGCGTTCCCGGGAAGCTCTGGAGCGACTCGGAGGAGCGCGGCCTCTACCGTACGGCGGACGGCGGGAGGACCTGGACGCTCGTGCTGCGCGGCCCGAACGCCTCGACGGGCTGCTCGGGAATGGACCTCGACCCGCGCAACCCGGATCGCGTGATCGCCGGGCTCTGGGACTTCCGCCGCAAGGGCTGGACGTTCCGATCGGGCGGCGACGGCCCCGACGCCTTCAGCGGCAGCGGGCTCTTCGTCTCCGAGGACGCGGGGAAGAGCTGGACCGAGCTGACGGAGAAGGCGAACGCGGGGCTTCCGCCCCGGCCGTGGGGGAGGGTGGAGGTGGTCTTCGCGCCGTCGGACCCGCGGATCGTCTACGCGTTCGTCGAGTCGAAGGCGTCCGCGCTCTACCGCTCCTCGGACGGCGGCCGGACCTGGGAGGCGCGCGACCGGAGCCAGGACATGGTCTGGCGCCCGTTCTACTTCGCGCGGCTCGTGGTGGACCCGTCGAACCCCGAGCGGATCTTCAAGACCGACCTGCACCTCGTCGTCTCCGAGGACGGCGGGGGGAGCTTCGCGAGGACCGGCGGCGGCTCCCACGGCGACTGGCACGATCTCTGGATCGACCCGTCGAACCCGCGGCACGTCATCGGCGGCGACGACGGCGGGCTCTGGATCTCCCGCGACGGCGGGAACCGCTGGTGGAAGGGCGACAACCTCCCCATCGCCCAGTTCTACCACGTGAGCGTGGACGCGAAGGACCCGTACCGCGTGTACGGCGGGCTGCAGGACAACAGCTCCTGGGCGGGCGACAGCGCGTTCCCGAACGGCGTCAGCAACGCCCGCTGGGAGAACCTGTACGACAGCGACGGCTTCTGGACGTTCGTCGACCCCACCGACCCCGAGGCGGTCTACGCGGAGGCGCAGGGGGGGTTCCTGGGGCGCGTCGATCTGCGGACGCGCGCGGCGCGCGACATCCAGCCGAAGGCGGGCTACCGCGAGAGGCTGCGCTTCAACTGGAACACCCCGCTCCACCTCTCGCCCGGCGCGAAGGGGACCCTCTACGTCGGCGCCCAGTTCCTGTTCCGCTCGCGCGACCGGGGCGAAACCTGGGAGCGGATCTCGCCCGACCTCACCACGAACGACCCCGAGAAGCAGCGCCAGGAGGAGTCCGGCGGCGTCACGGTGGACAACTCGTCCGCGGAGATGCACACGACCCTGTACTCGATCAGCGAGTCGCCGAAGGA
>Ga0209798_10002024_pt1 | contig 12006 bp, 11 predicted proteins | sample DOMMetBare3Fresh_FD_187475 | JGI IMG/M metagenome (GOLD analysis project Ga0209798, IMG submission 187475) | Wetland sediment microbial communities from St. Louis River estuary, USA, under dissolved organic matter induced mercury methylation -... | ecosystem: Environmental > Aquatic >...
TGGGATCGTTTGATGTTCCTGTAAATAAAAATTACTATTCCAATCTTCCTGAACTTTATTTGATGCTGTTGTTGACCATTCAGCTACCGGGCTGGTTTGTTCCTTTTTTGATCTGTCAAGAAATTTCAGCAAATCCGGGATGGCAATAGATTTCTTATTCAATTGGGCATGAAACAGACTGAGTAAATCAAGTAAGTACGGATCCTCTGTTTTTTCTATTTCTTTAATGAGTTTGCTTTGATCCGGATATTTATAATCATCAATTGTAAATAATAGGCCACGGCTGCTGTTAAACTGCTGAAATAAACCAGGGTTACGTTCCAATGCTTTCAGACTCAAGGCAATTATAAGAAAAGAAAAATCATCAGCATGTAAATCTGGTTTGCGTGGATCCCTGTACGGATGCTGATAAGGAAAACTCCATCCGCTCTGACCAGATGAACTATTCCACCCTTCAAAAGTGAAACTATCCTGATCTATCAGCATCATTTCGCCTGAAGGGGTTACTATTATATTTTCCGGTGTAATATCTCCGTGAGAAAACAGGTGACCAATATGCTTTTTAGCCAACGCAATAAAAGATTTTCTGAGGCTTTCAAGGTTTCCGTTTAAACTTTGACGGGAGCTGTATAACCTGACCAGGTCAGATAATCTTTCTCCTTCTATCCAGGGCAATAAAACGATTGTAGCTAATTGCACCTGCTGTTCATCGTTTTCAACCTGTAATTCATTCTCATATATTTCAAAAGGGACTATCCAGTCTTTTTGGAGAGACCGGAGCATTGACTGAACATTGCTGAGATATTCCCACCGGTTAAATAGTTCAGTGGTATAGCATTTTAAAGCGAAAAACCGGGTCCCGTCTGTAATCTTAAAAACAACAGAATTTCTTCCAAAAAATCTGACTGGTTCATTTTTCTCATTATAAACAAGGCGGAAATCCCTGCTATTCAATTTTGTGAATGGCAGTTGTGGAGATTTTGTAAGGGCTGTTTTAAAATTATGGACAGAAAGGTTACCCATTTTAATAATCTCAATTAATGAATTCCAGTGATTGATTTGAAAGAAGCGCCAATTTATATATATTCTTATTTCAGGGCTGATTTTTTCGATGAAACGGCTACTTTAAGAGTTAGTATTCCAGTTTTCGCAGACCCGGAGTAAGAACAAAAGTGATGATAACAATCAACAGGGTCATACCACCCCCAAAAAAAACAGAAGGCATAATACCCATAGCAGAGGCTGCAAGGCCACTTTCCAGGCGGCCCAGTTCATTGGAGGAGTTGGTGAACAATGAATTGATGGACATGACTCTTCCACGCATATGCTCAGGCGTTTTAAGCTGTATAATGGTACCCCTGATAACTGAATTGATACCATCGGCGATACCACTGATGAGTAATGCGGCAAACGATAAAATAATAGATTTGGAAAATGCAAACACGATAATACTGCATCCAAATACCGCTACAGTAATAAATAATTTCAATCCCTGTTTTCTTTTCAATGGAAAGCGGAGCAGGTATAAAAGAATTAATGCTGACCCGATATCAGAAGCTACATTGAGCCAGGCAAAACCAATGGGCCCGGTTTTTAAAATATCTTTGGCCACTACCGGGATGATGGCAACGATGCCGCCAAAAAAAACAGCAAACAGATCAAGCGATAAAGCCCCCAGCATCACTTTATTGCTGAAAAAAAACTGCAACCCTTCTTTTATATGATGCCATCTCTTAATACCAGTATCAGCAATATCTATTACCGCCGGTTTAGGAAATAAAAGAAATAAAAGATAAAATGCGCTGAAAATAAGCGTAGCAACAAAAATCAGGGTGGCACTTACTCCCAGAAAAGCAATGGAAAATCCTGCAAAGGCATGGCCCAGAATACTACCGAATAACCAGGTAGCCGAGTTCCAGGTAGAAGCATTGGACAGGAATTCTTTTGGAACAAGACTGGCAGTAATCGCCTGAAAGGTTGGTGCAGCAAATGCCCGGATAATTCCGGTGAAGAAAATAATTAAATAGATAGCGACAAGAATTTTGTTTTCAGATTGCGGATGCTGAATCAGCAAAAAAGAAAGCAATAATAATAATACAGTACACACACCAAAACAAAAAACACAGGTGAGCAATAACTTTCTTTTTTCACTTCTGTCGATAGTATAACCGGCATGCACGGCAAGACCTATTGCAGGAGCTACTTCTGCCAGTCCGATTAGTCCTATCGCCAGCACATTACCCGTAATTTCATAAAGCCACCAGCCCAGCAGGGTACTCTGCATCCTGAGGCCCATTACAAATAAAAAACGGCCGCTTAGATAATCCTTAAATTCCGTAAAATGAAATAATGAAAATGGTTTCGAATTCAATGGAGCAGTTAGTTTATAAAGACAATATTAATTAATTAAAAGTAAACGGTGCCCATGAATTTGTTTTTAAAGTACATACAAATAGCCATTTGCATTAGTTGGATCATTTTTTAGGGAGTCAAAAAAGATTGATATTAATATATTTTCAAACTTCTATATCCATCCCTTTTTATAAACACAGCCTGTCAAAAGGCCATACCCACCCTATACCAGAATTTGAAAAAAGCAAATCAAGTTATTATCATGTATTATACTGACCTGCATCAGTAAAAATATATGATGCAAATCTTAACTTATATTCTATTTTAAAAGCTGGGGCCATAATAAATATTTATAGCATTATTAATTCATTTATAGAAAATTGTGATTTGAAAACAATGTTGCTGCAGCTTTTAAAATAATAACTGTTATGAGCACTATCAATGACCCCGTCAGTAATAAACGAAAAAAAGTAGCCTGGTTGCCAGTCGTTCTGATTCTTTCTCTTATTGCCGTCATATTTCTGATAATTTACCGCTATCAGGATGAAAAGAGATTTTCAGTTGTAAGGGTGTATGGAAAAGGTGCAGCTTTAAACCTTACAAAAAATTACAACTATGTACTTTTTTCTTCAGGCAAAAATACAAAAGGAGCCCTGCTGGCTGAAGAAGGTGATATGCTGGGTTTCAACGATCTGTTTATTTATTATTCCGATCTGAAGAAAGATTCTATGCTGGTGGATGTAGCCGGCGATTCAATTTATTATGTTAATGGAAAAATAAACAGCCTTGTCATTTCTGAAAATGAAAACCTGCTACCCTGGTTTCGTACCATGAAAGCCGCAGATATTTCCCACCTGGAAACAATTTATTTTAATTCAATAATACCCGACACCTATCTCCCTTATTTAAAAGAAATAGCCCGGCTGAAACCCTCTACTGCTCTGGTTTTAGGAGAAAATGATTCTATAAATCTACTGGATGATTATACCCGGCATGCAGATTATTTTGCCCCACGTTTTGTAAATGCAATAGTAACACAAGGCAGATTTTCTGAACTTGCCCGGTGGAAAACTGCAGAATGTCTTTATCTGAACCTGGAGGATTCCATTATTACTTCATGGCTGCCGGAATTTCCGGTACTAAAACAATTAATCCTGAATGGAGATAATATAAAGTCTATTGACGCTTCTTTCTTAAGTAAAAACAAACAACTGGAAAAGCTGGTGTTATTAACCCGGTTACCGGATTACGGATTGTTAGAACCACTTTCCAACCTGCAGGAGCTAACTATAACTAATGAAGATGAAATAACTGATGCTGCTGCATTAAAAAACAATTTCAAGAATCTGTCCGTTCTGATTACATCCGGGAAGTTTACAAATATTGAATCGCTGAGTTCCCTGAAAAAACTGAGGTGGCTTGGGCTACCGGCAAATACTTCGCAGCAGCAGTTTAATACCATCACATCACAATTGTCCGATTTGCAGGTGCTTGAAATCACGGGTAATAATACCATCACCAACTTTGCAGCGTTACAACATATGCCAAATCTAACCGGACTGGTCATTACAGATACAGTTACTGATAAAGAATCATTATTTGCATTGAAAAATCTGAGGTACCTGTCACTGCCTCAAAAAAGCAAACAGGACAGTGCTTATCTGCAGGCAATCGAAAAGGCATTACCGGGTTGCCTTGTTATTCCCAACAGCGGTGCTTGTCTCGGTTCAGGCTGGCTGCTTTTATTGATACCAGTTGTTCTTTTATTTATACTTTTCTTTCAAAACAAGCAGTTGCAAAATATCATTAATGAATAAACCTCCATCAACTATTCTGATTCCGGTACCACGGCATCGTGCAATGATTACTGCTGCGATCTGCAGTGCCGGGCTTGCTGTTTTTGCCTTTTTAATAATCTATCCATATCCATTTAAGCTTATTGCATTTATACCCCTTGTAATTACCGCCTTTATCATCAGCCGGAATATTAATTGGCCGGTGAATGCATCCCTTTTTTTTGTAAAAAATATTTATTCATTAAAGTTGCTATCCTTTTGTCTTATTGGTTTATTAATGGGCATTGGCGGGGCCATGTATTACAGGGGCAGTTTTGGAATGCCGGTACTTCCGGCGCTATTCAGAAGTTTTGTCTTTGTTGCAATGAGTATCGGCATTATGGAAGAACTGGTATTTCGTGGTTTTATTCAGGGTCGGCTGAGTAATTATTACCCAGGCTTTGCTATTGTATTTGCAGCCTTTGCACATGCCACTTATAAAGCTTGTTTATTTCTTTCGCCAGCAGCCCAGCAACACCATTCGCTTTTTCTGTTTTATACCTGGACGTTCGGGGCATTTATTTTAATCGGTTTATTAAGGCATTATTCAAAAAGCATTGTGCCCGCCCTACTGGTACATGCTACGTTCGATTTAATTGTATATGCAGAAAACCTGCAGGCCCCCTGGTGGGTGTGGTGATATAACTTGTTTAACAATAATTCAGCATTAACCGGTTACTGGAAAGCCATTAACTTTGGCTGGAGTCAATAGTGTTACTGGCATCGATAGATCAGATTTACAGATAATGAAAACTCCATTGATCCCAATGTGAAAAGCAATGAAACGATTAATAAATTAAACCGGGTTTTTACATTGAAATAAACGTTTACACTTTTTATATTTACCCATAAATGAACTCATCTTTTAAAACGTCATTATTTCTATCCAAATAGAAGCTGCTTATGACCAAAGTTGAAAAGATTAAAATAATCAGCCATCTTATTAACTGGAGATTGAACTGGGATAAAAAAGATCTTGATTTTTATCCAGGAGAAATTGTTTCAAAAAAATTTATAACAGCCCGCCAGGCTGCCGCATTAATTCCTGATGGGGCAACCTGTATAAGTAGTGGTATAGCCGGTAATGCACGGTGTTCCGTATTCTTCTGGGCCATCCGAGACTTGTTTCAAAAAAAAGGTCATCCCCGGGATTTAACATGGATGAATATTGCGGCGCAAGGTGGCCGTGGAAAAGTTCCCGGTACTGTAGAAGAAATTGGCATTCCCGGGTTATTGAAATGCTATATTACCGGACATCATGAAACTGCAAAAGCACAGTTGAAAATGGCGGAAGAAGGTCACCTCGAGTTACATGCTTTTCCGCAAGGTGTCATGTCTTTTATATTGGAAGAAATGGGAAAAGCAGATGGCAGGAATTTTTATACTTCCAAAACAGGAATAAACACTTTCTTTGATCCGCAGTCAGGTGGCAGCACAGCTATAACTCCAAATCCCAAAAACACCCTTGTAAGTACGGACGGCAATTTTTTGCGATATTCCCTTCCCCGAGTTGATATAGCTTTTTTCAATGCTCCCTATGCCGACAGCGAAGGGAATATTTACTTTCACCATGCTGCTACCGTTTCAGAAAATATTTTTTCTTCCCGTGCTGCCAGAGCAAACGGCGGCAAGGCTATAGCAACTGTTTCAGCAATTATACCTAAAAACGAAAAGCTGATCAGTATGACCGCTGCAGAAATTGATCATATTGTAATTCATCCCTTCAACGAACAAACTGCCAGTATAAAACAGAAAAAATTCTGGCCGATGTTTACACCTGATTCCAAAGACGATCACCTGTCAGGAATTGAAAAGGTCAGATTTATCAACCGCTTTTTAAAGATTACTCCTGTTCGTGGTGCAACGGATCATTTACTGGGCCGTTTGGGAGCTTATGTTTTTGCGAAAGCAACCGGTAAAAACTCTATGGTGAATATAGGTGTGGGTTTTCCCGAAGAAGTTGCCAACCAGTTAATACAGCAAAAACTGGATCGGGATATTCTTTTCACCACGGAAGCTGGTTCACTGGGTGGTTTTCCTGCCTCAGGCGTTTTTTTTGGAGCCTCCATCAATCCAAAGCAACTTGAATCATCAACGGAAACATTTACCCGTTACCTGAATGAACTGGATGCCGCAATTTTAGGATTTCTGCAAATCGACAGCCGTGGGAATGTGAATGCTTCAAAAAGAGGTGCGAAGATTACAGAATACGTAGGACCGGGTGGATTCCCTGATATTGCAGCAGGTGCAAAAGTTGTTCTGTTTGTTGGCACCTGGATGTCTGGCGGAAAATTTATCATAAAAGGTGAAAAGCTGGTAGTTGCCAAAAAAGGAAAAACCAAATTTGTTAAGGAAGTTGACCAGGTAACTTTTAACGGAGCAGAAGGGTTAAAAAGCGGTAAGAAAATATTTTATGTAACGAATGTTGGTGTATTTACCCTGACGGAAAAAGGACTGATGCTGATTATGGTAATGCCGGGAATTGATATTGAAAAAGATATTATCAATGCCAGTGAAGCAACAATAGTTTTACCTGAAGATGATAAAGTTGCCATCGTTGATGTGTCTATTTTTAACCCATGTTAATTGCTATTAAGCAGAGATATGTTTCATTCAAGTTTTTTTAAGAACCTATAATCATCATTTCAATTCATACTATTGAACATCAAACCACTTATTTAATTTATTTTTTACTACTGCCTGCTTGCAAACTTTGTGTAAATTGTAGAACATGGAAAAGACTTTATTATTAACCGACGGCAGTTTTTCCATCTGGAAAGAGCAAGGCATATCAGTAGAGGCTATTGAATTCCTGGATAGCATTTCATGGGGAAGTGAAGGTGCCGTTTATGAACATAAAAACACGGCAGAACATTTCAGGTATATCACAAACCCCTACCTTGTTTTTATTACAGAATCTGATACCATGATGGGTACAGCCGTTTTTTGTAACCCGCAGGTAACTGTAGCCGGCAAACCCTACAATTATTATTACACACGATACTTTGCATCATCCCCGGCAATCAGGGGCAGAGGCGTAGTAAAACGATTAGCAATACAAGTAATGAGTTCTATCCGTGACGGCGAAACATCGAAAACCATTTTTGTGGGTTTTGTTGAGCGGGGCAATAAAAGTTCTTACAAAGTTTCTGAATCGGCAGGCTATCGTACCATTGGCACCATTAAAACTGTAGGATTCAGCCGTTTTTTCCCGAAAAAAAATAATCAAATTCAACAAGTCAGCACAGAAACAGAAAAACAGGAAGTGCTGGAGCTATTAAAAAATCTTTACCGGCAACATGCACTGGTACAGTTTGATTATCTGTTTATGCATGATAATTATTATGTAATCAGGGAGAATAATGAAATAGTAGCAGGCTGCCAGTTTCACAGGGCACATTGGGTTATTAATAAAATGCCCGGAATGATGGGAAAAATCATCCTGTCTGTTGTGCCGCGGATTCCTTTGCTCAACCAATTGTTTAATCCGGATAAATTTGAGTTTCTTGCTTTTGAGGGTCTTTATTTTAAACCGGGAAAAGAAAATCGTCTTCATGAATTGTTTGAAGGATTGCTGGCACAGGAAAAATTGAAATCGTCTATGTTCTGGCTGGATGTGAAATGCCCGGTGTACAAAATATTGAATGACTATGGCCGGTTAGGATTGATTAACAATTTTGTAAAAGAATCAGATGTGAACATTATGGCATCCTACCAAAATATGACTGTTGAAGAAATTCATATCACGGAAAACAGTCCTTTGTATGCTTCTGGCTTCGATTATATATAATAAGGATAAAACATCTTCAACTTGAGAGGCAGATTCTTTTTCCGGCAACTGCATGTAACATTGAGCTTTCCGAATACTTTTTTTAAAAGGTCTGAACTGCTGCAGGAGCAGCATCCCGTGTTATTCAAACTTCTTTTTACAGGCTTCCGTCAGCAACCAGTTACAACGAATAACAACCATTATCAGTGGGGTTGGATTTACACATTGTAAAGCAACTGTTATTTAGCTGAAGATTTGAAAGCTTTCAAGAAGTAATTTACGCAACAATTACTTTATCCTCGAGGAACCATTCTCCCTTGATGATCCAGGAAATGCCGAAAGCCCATAAAGCCAACCACTCAAAAATAAAAATCACAGGAACGTTTTTTAATCCTGGAATGGAATCACCAAAAAATACATACAATACAATAATAAGAATGCATACCAGCATCAGGTAACCGGTAATTTTATAAATGATATTCCGCTGCAATTTCTGACGGGTGGGTGTAACTCCTTTTTTTGTTTTAGGAAACAGTACCAGTGAAAAATATGAAAGCACCAGGAAGAACGCAACTGAAGATATATTATGCAGCAGTGAATACGTTTTAACTTCACAGATTATACAGGACAGCTGATCTTCTTTAATGGAAGCCGGAAAAAAGGCGATACCGAAGGCAAACAAACAGGCCAGGTTAGCTGCAATGCTGTCTTTCTTTTCAGGCCCCCTGTAACTGAACAGGAAAATGGCAATAATGCATAAAACAGCTACAAAAACATCTCTCATTATTGTGTGATAGTAATCGCTGAGAGACCCCAGGAGTATATTACAATTGCCAAACAACACTGCACCGGCTACTAATATGATGGGAAAAAAGAACCCCATGGCTCCGATTCCACGACGAAGCCACAAAAAGGGAATTAACTGATCCTGTCCGTGTCTTTGAAGTGGTGGAAGATTTTCATTCATTGTTCAAACTATTTATGGCACTGCATAAATATATGTTGATTTTTCTGTTACGGAATCTTTATAAACGTACACTCTGATAAAAATCAGCAACCGGAATGCGCTAAATAATCCTGCAAGCTTCTAACTGAATTTTAAACTTACAATTATTTCAAACTCATAATATAATTAACTACTGCCCAACGATCCTCTTCATCAGGAATTTTTTTATCAAATTTTGGCATGTCTTTACGTCCGAAGATTGTTTTGTAGTAAACTTCACCTGGCTTTTGTGCCTGAAATTGAGCACTGAGAAACGACCGCATTTCTGTATCAAGTGTAGCGGCCTTAGGTCCCTTACCATCACCTTTTCCACCATGACAAGATTTACAATGTGTTCCATAAATAGATTTTCCGAGATCGATACTTTCACTGTTTGCGGGAAAAGGACTCGTCATACTCTTATACTTTGCCGGAACGATCCAGTCTCCCGGTTGAGGTGGTGTTGTAACCACAGGAACCGGTTTTGTAACTTCTACAGGTTTCGGTTGTGGTTCCGGTGTTGGTGCTGGTTTTACAGGTTCAGTTACCTTTATTTCCGGTGTTGTTTGTGTCGGAACAGCGGGTTTGTTAGCCGGAGGTGTAACGACAGGTACGGTTTTTTTATCCACTACAACAGGCTGCTGAGGTTTTACCGGTTCTGGTATTTTCATTTTATCAACTGGTGTAATATCTTTTTTTAAATCCGGCTTTACTTCTGGAATATCAGTGGCAGGATTTACCGGTATGACAGCCTGGCTATCTGCAGCAACAGCCGGGGGCTTCACTTCCTGATCTGCAGGTCCGACGGTGGTTTCGGCTTTTTTAGTATTTTCCTGCTGGCCGCAACCCAGCATTACAAAAACAGTTATTAAAAATATATTCAGAAAAATAAAACGGGCCTTTAATTGAAATGCTTGCATGATTATTAAGTTTTAAAAAATCAAGTTATGATTAATAAAACAGCTTTCAACTGATTTTGATCATTGTTGAAATTATCCAACGATTTTATCAGAAGATTGTCAATTTACCTGCAGATAGGCATGGAAACGTAAGCGTCCGGATGAAATATCATTTCAGCCAAATTTTACACAATTATGAGGAATTAATTTGGTAATTTACCTGTTCAATAGATTAGTGTATTATCTAAATGACTCTTTATGAAAAATAAACCTTCCCAAACCCCAGCCGAACTTAGTTCTGATGTACCTGATTCCATGGATTACAGTCCGGAAGAAGATATTTACAATAAAAGCAAAAAAGAAGAGCATATTAACCCGGATGACTTCTCGGTTATTACAGAGAGTAATGAACCGGAAGGTGTGATGAATGAAAAAGATTTTGAATCCGATATGTCAGGCAGTGATTTGGATATACCCGGTGCAGAACTGGATGACCTGAATGAAGAAATCGGCGAGGAAGACGAAGAGAACAACTATTACAGCCTCGGTGGTGATAATCATGAGAACCTGGAGGAATCAAACGAATAAAAACCTGATTTCCGGGTGCAAAGAATACGGAAAGGAATAGAAAATTATTTTGCCCTGATATATACCAGCTTAACATTTTTTCTTCCTGTATCCCGTTCATCTACTTCAAAATGACCGAGGCTTTTAATCAGCAGCAATAATTTTTCAAATCCATAATTACGTGGATCAAAATCAGGCCGTTTCTTAAGTAATAAATTTCCAAGTTCGCCCAGGAAAGCCCACCCGTTTTCGTCTGCCACATCATTAATGCTTGAAGTAATCAGGCTTACCAGGTTTTTATCCACTTTGCTTATCACTTTTTCTTTTTTCCGGAGATCTGATAATTTGATTTGCTTCGTGCCGGTTTCAAGCTGTTCCAGTATTTCGATATAAATAAATTTATCACATGCAGCCCTGAAGGCAGCAGGCGTTTTCTGTTCTCCCATACCAAATACTTTCATACCCGCTTCTCTGAGCCGTGTAGCCAGTCGGGTGAAATCACTATCACTGCTTACCACACAAAAGCCGTCCACCCGGCCAGTATATAATATATCCATTGCATCAATGATCAATGCAGAGTCCGAAGAATTTTTTCCGGTAGTATAGCTGTATTGCTGCACCGGTGTAATGGCATGATCCAGCAGAACAGATTTCCAGCCTGCTACATGCGGTTTTGTCCAGTCAGCATAAATGCGTTTAAAAGTCGGCACTCCATATTTTGCAATCTCTTCCAGTATACCGCCAATGAGCCGATGAGGAATATTATCGGCATCAATTAAAACGGCAAAACGCAGATCTTTTGTATTGTCCATGTCACTATTGATTAGAACCGGAAAGGTAATAATTTAAAAAGTGTTCGCTGAAATCTCTGTCAGGGTTCCTGCTGCCGGGCAAACAGTCCTGTTTTAAAAACTGGACCCCATTTTTCTATATTAAAAAGCTCACCTCTCAAAACCATAAATCCAAAAATAGTATCTTGCACTGCTGGATAAATACATACCTGTATTTTATATTTCCGTACAAAAATTCTTTATACAGAAACCGATAACAATGATAGAGCAAACTGAATTGGTAGTCAGTAAATGGTTATACAAGCCGCCGGTCAACTCCATAGATGAGGATGAAAAAAAATTAACCAGTTACATTACACTGGATGTGATGAAGAAAAGGACTTCCACCAAAAAAGGTATTGCCTGCCGGTTTACCTGTGAGTTTGTTTTTGAAAAAGAAACCCTGCTCGAATATGTAGCTGAAGATTCTTATGTAATAGATCTGCAGGATGTCATTGATAAGAATGAACTGCAAACGATGATCAGGAATACCTATAACAAATTCAAAGAGAAGTTTGATTTCAGAAAATTAGGCACGGTACTTCACAACAAATCATTGGTGCCTTTTGATGCTTCGCAGTACGACCTGGATCCGGTACTTGCCCTGCTTCAATAGAATTATTTATTATTTCTTTTTTTGGATTGACGGCAATACCAGTCTGGTGTATTACCGTGCCGGAAAAGAGAAAAAAGAAGCTGTCTCAAAAGTCAATTTAATTGTCATACTGCGTTCATCGATATAGTGACTATCAAATTACACGCCTTCGAT
>Ga0209798_10002027_pt1 | contig 12002 bp, 10 predicted proteins | sample DOMMetBare3Fresh_FD_187475 | JGI IMG/M metagenome (GOLD analysis project Ga0209798, IMG submission 187475) | Wetland sediment microbial communities from St. Louis River estuary, USA, under dissolved organic matter induced mercury methylation -... | ecosystem: Environmental > Aquatic >...
CGCTCATCGATAAGGTCAGGCACAGCGTCAGTCCGTAGGCGTGGAAGAGGGGCAGTACCGCGTATACGGTCTCCTCCCCGTCCTTGAGCCCGGGCATCCAGGCACGCCCCTGCGCGGCATTCGCCTGCAGGTTGCGATGGGTCAGCATCGCGCCCTTGGGCGTCCCCGTGGTCCCGCCCGTGTACTGCAGCAGAGCGACGTCGCCGGGGCGTGGCTGCGGGTGCGCCACGGAGAGCGAGCCGGTCGAGGTTGACACCCGCTCCCAGCTCAGGACCTCCCGGGGCACCGGTCCGGTCATCGCCGCGCGGGCGGAGCGGGCCTTGGCCACCGGGAGCCTCAGCGCGAGCCGCTTGCGCCAGGGCAGGGCGCTCGAGACGTCGACCGCCAGGATGACCTCCACCGACGTCATCCCGCGCAGGACGTCGATCACTGCCGCGGTCTTGTCCCAGCACACGACGACCCTCGCCCCGCAGTCGGACAGCTGGTGCTCGAGCTCGGTCGGCGTGTACAGCGGGTTGTGCTCCACGACCACGGCACCCAGCCGCAGCGTGGCGTAGAAGGCCACCACGTGCTGCGGGCAGTTCGGCAGCACCAGCGCCACCCGGTCCCCGGCGCCGACACCAGCCACCCGCAGCGCCTCGGCGGCCCTGGTCACCTGGTCGGCCAGCTCGGCGTAGGTCGTCTCCGCACCGAAGAAGTCGAGCGCGACCCGGCTGCCGAAACGCTCCGCGCTGGCCGCGAGGATCGCGGGCAGCGACTCGACCGGGACCTCGACCTCCGGGCCGACCCCGGGCGCGTAGCTTGCCAGCCACGGACGCCCCTGCAGAGGGCTCTGATCCTCCCCGTGTGCTGACGTGCTCGTGCGTTCCATGTCCACTTGGTCTCCCCACCTTGAGCCCACCGCGACCTGTCGAACGAGCTGCCGGCACGGCGCCACCACGATGCACAGTACCCAGCCAGCAATGACCGCCTCTCGGCGCGGTGCAGGGCCCCGGCCCTTCTGGCCGGGACCACCCGGGGCCCGGACAGGTCAGGAGCGCCCGGCTGGCGAGCGGGAAGGGCACGCTGAGCGGTTCAGAGGCTGTGGCTCACCCGTGATGGGTGGGTCGGCGACCAACAGCCTCGATGGCCACCGGAACATCCGCCAGCGGGCCGGGTCCCGCGAGAAGCTCACCCTGGCCGTACCCACAGCCGGCCGCCTGCAGGTCGCTGAGCTGGTCAGGGGTCTCGATACCCTGGCAGATCGACCCGAGGTCCAGAGTCTCGGCGAGTCGGACGATCGCACGCAGGAAGGCAGGATCCGACGAGCTCCCCTCAAGAGGGCTCAGAAATGTCCGGTCGATCTTGACCATGTCCACCGGGAGCTGGCGCAGGTAGCTCAGCGAGGAGAAGCCCGTGCCGAAATCGTCTATCGCCACCCGGACGCCGTTGGCACGAAGCTCACGCAGGGTCGCCCGGCCCTGCTCGACGAGCAGCATCCCCTCGGTGACCTCCAGGACAAGGGCCGACGGCTCAAGACCGTGATAGAGCAGGGACGTGAGAACCGAGGCTGCGAACCGGTCGTCGTCGAGCTGGCGGGGTGAGACGTTGACGCTTGCGTAGACCTGCGTGCCACGGGTGGAGCGCCATAGCCTGAGGTCGCGGCAGGCCTGTTCGATCACCCAGTGTCCGAGCTCCTGTATCAGGCCGGCCTCTTCCGCGACCTGGATGAACTGGCTCGGTGGAACGTCGCCGAGATGGCGGTCCGACCAGCGGGCAAGGGCCTCGAGCCCGACCACAGCCCCCGTGGCCAGGTCGACGATGGGCTGGTAGGCAAGGGTGATCGCACCGTCGGCGAGCGCGGTCTGAAGCGCCTCCTTGAGCCGGAAGCTGTTCAAGGCGCTCTCGTGCATGGCGGGCTCGTAGAGCACGTGGCGAGATCGACCCTGGACCTTCGCCCTGTACATGGCGAGGTCGGCGTTGCGCAGAAGCGTCTCGGTCGTCTCCCCCGGTCCGGCAACGGCGATGCCGACGCTGGCCCCGATGGTGACCGTGCGCCCGCTGAACTGCACCGGCGCCGTGCTCAGGGCGTCAATCACCCGCTCGGCCAGAACCAGCACCTCCTCGACGCTGAGATCCTCGATGAGCAGCGCGAACTCGTCACCACCCACGCGTGCCGGCGTGTCCCCCGCGCGGGCGCAGCTCTGGAGTCGCGTCGCGGCGGCCACGATCACCTCATCCCCGCAGGCATGGCCGAAGCTGTCGTTGACCGTCTTGAAGTTGTCAAGGTCGATGAACAGCACCGCCACCTGGCCGGACCGGCTTCTGCGCAGAGCGGTGGCAACACGGTCGTGAAAGAGACGTCGGTTGGGCAGGCCGGTGAGCGGATCATGAAGCGCCTGGTACTCCAGTCGTTCCTCCAGGCTCTTCTCTCGAGAGACGTCCACCAGGATGCCGTGCCAGGTCGCGTGGCCGTCCCGACCCCAGAGCAGTATCGCGTCGTCCCGCACCCACACGGTCCTCCCGCTGCGGTGACGCAACCTGTAGGTGTCGGAGTAGACCCTGTCCTGGGCGGCGTGCGCAAGGAGGTCCTCCCCGGCCAGCGCGCTCTCGGCCAGCAACGGGGACTGCTGATCCAGCGGATGGATCTGTCTCAGCCACAGGCTGGGGTCCGACATCCACTCCTGGGCGGAGAAGCCGAGGATGGCCTCGATCTGGGGGCTGACGTACAGCCATCTGCCCCGCGGCCCGGGCTCGGCGACGTAGACGACTGCCGGAACACGTTCGACCTGCAGGTGGGAGCGCTGCGCGTCGGCAAGCCGGTCGTGCTCGGGCGCTCTGCGTTCGGTGATCTCCTGGGTCGCGCAGATCGCATGGTCCGGGTTCCCGTCGCGGTCCCGCGCCAGGGACACCGTCAGAGCCACCGAGACGGTTGGGCCTTCCTTGCGAAGGAACCGCATCTCCATGGCGAATCGATCGATCCTCCCGTCGACCAGCTGGGCGAACTGGTCGAGATACGCTCCCCTGTCGTCGGGGTGGATGAACGCCGCACAGGCCGTGGCGGCGAACTCCTCGGCGGAGTAGCCCAGTGAGCTCCGGAGTACCTCGTTGATGGATTTCGCACGGCCCTCGAGGTCAACCATGCCGATACCAACCGGCGCCAGGTCGAGGACCGTCTCGAGGAGGCCAGGCCGGACTGCCGGTCCCGCGGCGACCACGGGCACTCCGGTCCTCAGCGGCCTGGCAGTGTCGGTGCCGCCCACGAGTCGTCCCTTCCTCGGGGTAGTCCCCCAACCACCGAGAAAGCGCATGCCCCGACCCGGCACTGCTGTCTTTACTCGAGGCATTCCCCCGGAGACACCTTGTAAGGAAAAGGTACAGGCAGAGTAAAGACATTAGTAAGTATTTGGTCAAGAACCAGCCTTCAGGGTCCGAAACCATCAGTCTGGGCTATCGGCTCCTGGCTCCTAAGGACTACGAGACCCCCTTGGCGTGCGCGGCAAGGCGGGTGGTGCCGGGCTGGCCTCAGGAGCCCGTGGGCTCCTGGGCGAGGACCTTCGCGGCCGGGCCCTCGCGGACCTCCGCTCTGGTGCGGGGGATCTTGGTGACCACGGTGAGGAGGATCGAGACCAATGCGATGACCGCGATGACCGTGTACCCGAGCGTGTAGTTCTTGGCGCCGCCGATCAGCGAAGAGATGATCAGCGGGCCCAGGACCCCGCCCAGGCTCCAGCCCAGGATCATCAGGCCGTAGATGGCGCCGGCGTGTCGCACTCCGAAGTAGTCGCCGGCGGTCGCGGGCATGGTGCCGAACGCCCCTCCGTAACACAGGTAGATGATCGCGGCGAGGACGAAGAAGAGGACCGCGTTGCTCGCATGGGGAATCAGCATCAGGCAGATGCCCTGGAGTCCGAGCATGGCTGCGAACGCCGGCATCCGGCCGGTGTGGTCCGAGACCACGGCCCATACGATCCGGCCCCCGCCGTTGAAGATGGCCAACGCGCCGACCAGACCCGCGGCCCCGGCCTTGGTGTAACCCGCGATATCGGTTGCGCTGGCCGCGGCCTGGGAGATGAGGGCGATACCGGCAGTGACATTGAGGGTGAGAAGCGCCGTGAGCAGGTACCACTGCGGGGTGCGCAGTGCCTCCTTCTCGGTGAACTCCCGGCCGCTGCCGACGACGCGGCCGCTGGTCGCCGGCGAGAAGCCCGGAACGGCATACCCGCTCGGGGGGTTGCGGAAGAACGACGCGCCGATCAGCGAGAGCACCAGGTACCCGATGCCCAGCGGCAGGAAGGCCCTGGTCGGCACGTCCCTGTTGCTGTCGATGAGTCGCTGGGCGATCGGCGACGTCAGCACCGCACCGAAGCCGAACCCGCCGACCGCGAGGCCCGTGATGAGTCCCCGTCTGTCGGGGAACCACTTCTGCAGCATGGCGATGGGCACGATATACGCGAAGCCGAGCCCGAAACCGCTGATCACGCCGTAGCCGAGCACGAGCAGCCACAGCTGGTCGTGGTTGTCCGTGAACGACGCGAGAATGACGCCGACACCGTAGATGACGCCGCCCAGGAGCGCGACAGGGCGGGGTCCCTTCTTGTCCTGCAGCCGGCCGCCGACGTAGGAGCCGATGAAGATCATGCCGATCGCCACCTCGAACGGCAGCGCACCCTCCATCTTGCTGAGGTGGAACGGCTCGGCAACGCTCAACGCCTTGCTGAACACGCTCCAGGCGTAGACCGCACCGATCGAGAACTGCAGCAGCAGCGCCGCGGCGACCAGCCACCAACGTCCCCTCGCCGGGTCCTGCTCCTGCGCCGTGACTACCCGCTTGCCATCATTGGCCATCTCGCTCCTACAGTCGGGACCAAGATACTTCGGCCCCCGGCCCGGCTGCCGGGCGGCCCCGGTCGACAGGCCGTCAGCAGGAGTGAACCACCACCTTCGCATCGGGACCCTTCAGGGCCCATGGCGTCGACCCGGCCCCGGGATCGGACCAGTCATCCAGCGGCCACGTGGATCCGGGCGAGGCTGAAGCTCGATCCGCTACTGAACGGAGTTCGACCGGCCTGCGCTGCGAGCCCGGGCGGTGCGGCGCTTGAGAGCGCGTCGTTCGTCTGCGGACATCCCGCCCCAGACTCCGTTGTCCTGGCGGGTCTCGATGGCCCAGCTCAGGCAGGTGTCAATGACCTCACACCGATGGCAGACCTCTTTTGCCAGCTCGATCTGGCGAAACGCGGGCTCAGTGGTACCGATCGGAAAGAACAGCTCGGGATCCTCGTCGAGGCAGGCAGCACGATTGCGCCAGGTCATCAGTTCGGGCTCCTTGAATCGAGGTCTTGCGGGAGGACGTCGTCCTCAGCAGTTGTGGCGGCCGATGCCGTTTGAGGCGCAAGAGCCGATGCCGGCGCCGGAGGTCAAGCTGTCAGGCCTGCCGACACGATCTGCGGCGCGCGTGCTGTCCTCGCCCTGATGGGCGACCTGGGCGGGCAACACGCCGAACACGGCAAGGGCTGCGAGACCAAAAACCACGAACACGGCACATATCAACATGCGAGACACCCGATCGGCGCTGGAATAAGAGTAGAGCGATAGTAAACAGATTACCAAGATATGGTCACGTCCGGGGGAAGATCGCCAAAGTCCTTCTGAGCCGGTCGCCCGGCCAGCCTGAGGAACTCGCCGGGACGTCCTGACCGTGTGACTCAGCCGTCGATCCGGGCCGGGGAGCTATCGGTTACACGCCCACTGGGGCAGCGAGGTGCCCGGAAGCCGACGCCGATCAGGTCAGGTAGCGCGCTGGCACCCCGTTGACTGGGGCGCTCTCATGGCTGCCTAGCAGTCCCTCTGGTCAACGCCCGAGGCTTCGGCCGTCACCTCGCCGAACACGCGCAGTACGGCATAGCCAGCCGCAAAAATGAAGGCACAGATCAGCATTACGAGCTCCCCGTCGGCATTGGAGCCGGAGTCAGGCATTGGAACGGAGTCGGGCACTACCAGCAAGATTAACGAGACTCGGTGATCTCCGTGCCGGAATCCCCAAGTCCGTCCGGGTCGGGTTCGCGACCGGTGAGGTCCTCGGGCGTGATGGCAGCCAAGGTCTCCCGGATCAGGGCCGGGGGCTGGACCTGGCGACGCCCGAAGGCCCGCAACACCGAGTACAGCGCATCGCCGAGGCCTCGGGGTGGCAGCGGGATCTCGTACTCGACGGTGCCCGGCTCGCGTTCGGTGACACGAACGTCGGCGTGGCTGTCCCGCAGGAGCCCGAGCACCGCCTCGTTGTGGACGTCGACGAGCGCGGTGAAGTGGCGGACACCCTCCTGACGAGCACGATCGGCGAGCCGGTTCAGCAGCTCGGTCCCCAGTCCCCGGCCCTGCCACTCGTCGACGACGGTCACGGCGACCTCGGCCCCCTCGGGATCCTCGGCGTTTCGGATGTACCGGGCGATGCCAAGGCCGCGGCCATCCTCAGGTCTGAGAGCGCCCAGCGCCTCATGGTCATGGTGGTCGAGCTCGGTGAGGTATCGCAGCTCCGCGGGGGACAGGGTTTTCTTGCCGGTCAGGAATCGCAGCTGCCGGGACTCCAGACTCAGCCGGGCGAACCCCTCAGCCAACAGCGGCGCGTCCCCTGACTGAACCTGTCGGATCAGGACAACCGAGCCGTCGCGCAGCACCACCCGTTCGTCTTTCATCACCGTCAGTCTCGCACTCATGACCTGAGGCGCAGCAGCCGACCGGCGCTCAGGCTCAGCGTGTGCGCCGACCCGTCCTGGCGGGAAGCCGCCGGCGCAGCCGGACCATCCCCCACAGTGCCAGGACCAGGGCAAGCAGAATCATCGCGGAGATCAGGGCCGGCTTGCCGGTGAGCTCCAGGAACACGGTCAGCACGAAGACCGCGAAGACCCAGAACCCGAGAATGCCGATGAGGATGTCGAAGTCCTCCCCGGAGCGAACCTTCTGCCTGTCCGGCTTCGAGGAGTCCGGGTCCACTACTTGACCGCTCCGGCCGTCAGCCCGGCCACGATCTGCTTCTGGAAGACCAGCACCATGATCACCAGCGGGATGGTGACGATGGTGGCGGCCGCCATCACCGCGGTGTACGGCTCCTGGTGCGGCTGCGACCCGGTGAACGAGGCGATGGCGACGGTGACGGTCTGGGTCTGCTGGTTGGACAGCTGGCTGGCGATCAGGAACTCGTTCCACGAGCTGATGAAGGCCAGGATCGCCGTCGTGAAGACGCCGGGCGCCGCCAGCGGCATGATGATCTTGCGGAAGGCCTGCGTCTTGGTGCACCCATCGATGCGAGCCGCCTCCTCGAGCTCCCAGGGCATCTCACGGAAGAACGAGACCAGGATGTAGATGGTCAGCGGCAGGGCGAAGGAGATGTAGGGGATGATCAGCGCCTGATAGGTGCCGATCCAGTTGAGGTCGGTGAAGAGCTGGAACAGCGGCGTCACCAACGCAACCCCGGGGAACATCGAGGCGGCCAGGATGAACCCGAGGACCAGGTACTTCGCCCGGAAGTTAAGCCGTGCCAGCGCATACGACGCGAAGATGCCGAACATCAGCGAGATGAGGGTGGTGATGATGCCCACGATGAGGCTGTTGGCCAGGGCCCGGGCCAGGTGGTTGCCCGTGTCGGTGGAGAAGGCCGCACGGAAGTTGTCCAAGGTGACGTGACTGAAGAAGGGAGTCGGATCGTAAGTGAAGCCGACGTCACGGAAGGCGGTGACGACCATCCAGTAGGCGGGCAGCAGGCACCAGATGACGATGAGCCCGGCGAAGATGTAGGTGCGCGCCGATGCCCACCGCCTGCGGTTGTGGGAGCGGGTGTTCACGTGGGCTGCGGGCTCGGTGTCCTGGGTTGCGGTTGCAGTGGTCATTTCGCTTTCCCCCTTCCGCTCACGGTGGTCGTTTCAACGGCATTCACTCCGAGGGACTTCACGAAGATGAGAGCCACCAGGAAGATGAGAATGAACGTGATGGTCGAAAGGGCTGAAGCGCTGTTGAAGTTGCCGCTCCTGATCTCCTGGACCACCAAGATCGACAAGGTGGTCGTGTTGTTCGCTCCCCCGGTCATGATCTGGGGCAGGTCATACATGCGTAGCGCATCCAGGGTGCGGAACAGGATCGCGACCAGCAGCGCCGGCTTCACCAGCGGCAGGGTGATGTGGACGAAGCGTTGCCAGGCCGTCACTCCGTCGACCTTCGCTGCCTCGTAGATGTCTCCCGGGATGATCTGCAGACCGGCAAGGATCAGCAGGGCCATGAACGGCGTCGTCTTCCAGACATCGGCGATGATGATCCCTGCCCGGGCAGGGTTCTCACTGCCGGTCCACAGGACCGAGGTGCCGAACATCTTGTTGGCGATGCCCTCGAAGGCGAAGATGAAGAACCACAGCTTGGCGGTGACCGCCGTGGGGATGGCCCAGGGCACCAGGACCGAGGCGCGGAGCAGACCCCGGCCACGGAAGGTGCGGGCCATGATGACTGCCATCCCGAACCCGATCGCAGTCTCGAAAATGACGGTCACCACGGTGAAGAAGAAGGTGGTGCTGACGGAGCTCCAGAACTGCGCGCCCAACGTGCCAGGCGGGCAGGGGACGGTGACCCCGCCGGCGGTGCACTGCTGAAGGATCCAGTGCGTGTAGTTCGAGAACCCGGCGAAGCCGCCGGCCACGAACAGGCCCGTGGCCGGGTCCAGCCCGGAGTCCTTCTGGAAGGACTGGAACACGGCCGTGATGACCGGATAGACGATGACGATGGTCAGCACCACGATGCTCGGAGCGATCAGCATCGATGCGGCCCTGCCCTGGGTGGCTTCCTTGCGGGCCCTACCCCCCTTGGCAGGGTCCTGCGGGGATCCGGCTCGAGCGCTCCCGAGGTCGGTGCCGGACTGCGGTTCAGTAGACATGCCCACTCCTTGCCAGACGGGCCAGATCGCCCCTGGGTGTTGGACTCAGGTAACCCCGCAGTGGGTGGGCCGAAGCCCACCCACTGCAGTCATAGCAGTTCTTGAGATCATTCAGGTGAAGTCACTCAGGTGAGATCGATCTGTGGGGATCACTGAGCGCCAGCGGCCTGGATGGCCTTCTGCATGTTGGCCATCGCGGTGTCCACGGGCACCTCACCCTTGATCGCGGCGTAGGCGTTGTCCTGAACAGCCTTCGACACCGCCGGGTAGAACGGCGTGACCGGACGAGGAACCGCGTTCTCCAGCGACGTCTTCAGAACCGGAAGGTACGGCGACTTGGCAGCCAGCGCGGGATCGTCATACAACGCCGTCAGGACGGGAGCCAGAGATCCCTGGGTGACGAACGCCTTCTGCTGTGCGGTGCTGGTCAGGAACTTCAGGAAGTCGGCGGCGGTCGCCTTGTTCTTGGAGTAGACGCTGATCGCCGCGTTGTGACCACCCAGGGACGATGCGCCGGGACCTGTGGCGCCAGGGAGGGGCGCCATGCCAAAGGTGTTCTTGACCTTGGACGAGCCGTCGGTCTTGGCCAGGTTGTACACGTAGGGCCAGTTGCGCAGGAACATCAGCTTGCCGCTCTCGAAGGCCAGACGGCCCTGCTCCTCCTGGAATGTGATGGCCTCCTTCGGGATGTTCCCGTTGGCGTAGGCGGTCGTCAGGTTCTGGATGCCCTTCTTGGCGTCGGCGCTGGTCACCGTTGCCTTGCCGTCAGCGCCCAGGATCGTGCCCCCGGCAGAGTTGATGGCTTCGCCCGTGTTCACCGTCAGGCCCTCGTACTTGAAGAACTGGCCGGCATAGCAGCCGATCTTCTTGGCCTTGGCGATCGGGCACATGGCCATCATCTCGTCCCACGTCTTGGGGGGCGTGGGAACCAGGTCCTTGCGGTAGTACAGGATGCCGCCGTCGGTGGTGACCGGCGCGGCATACATGACCTTGTTGTAGGTCGCGGTCTTGACGGTGGACGGCAGCATTGCGGACGTGTCGATCAGCTGCTTGTCCTTCAGCGGCTGCAGCCATCCCTTGGCTGCGAACTCCGCGGTCCAGATGACGTCGACGCTCATCACGTCGTAGTTGGGGTTCTTGGCCTGGAAGTTCTGGACCAGGTCGTCGTGCTGCTGGTCGGCGTTGTCGGTCTGCTCCTTGAAGGTCACCTGCTCCTTCGGGTGCGCGGCGTTCCAGGTGGCGACCAGCGGCTTGACGACATTGCTGTTGTCCTTGCCCTGGACGTAGGTGATCGGACCACGGCCGGCCAGCCCACTGGCGGCCGGGCCGCTGGCGGTACCACTGGTGGTCGCACCGCTGCTACACCCGGCGAGCACAAGGGCGAAGGCCCCCAGCATTGCCACGGGCGCGAGCTTCTTGGCGTGCTTCATCTCGTGCTCTCCTCTTCGAGACAGTACGGGCGACTCTGACCGCACGGTGCTGGGAATGTTACTCCCGTCCTGACGCGGCACCGTAGGCAAGCAGGACCTTACCGTCAGCTTTTTTTATCGAACCGTTATCACGGGCGACTCGACCGCGCGCGGCACACAGGGTGAGCGGACGGTCGCCACGGCCAGGCCAAGAACGGCTACCCGACAGGCTGAACGCGCTCCTCACGTGGCCGCTGCAGGAACTCGTCAGCCGCCTGGAGGATCTGCACGACCTCGCGCCCGAAGTGCACGTCACAAGGATGGTGCCAAGGTCCGGGCTGTTCCACGGTCAGCGAGGTGATGCAGGCGCCCAACGCGTCCACCGACGTGGTGGTGGCTTCGGGCATGGACGTCTGACGATCCTCACCGAACAACAGCCAGGTGCTTCCCTGGCTGCCGGTCGGGGCGGTGAGAGACAACGACATGGTGCTGGCGGCACCGGACTCGTGGTGCAGCACGACCGTCACGGTGTCACCCTGCCCCCGGTCGGCGACGACGTGGGTGACCGGTCCGAGGGCCGGCACCAGGATGGACAGGGCGTGCGGGCCGATGTCCCACAGGGCGCCCCGCTCACGGCGCCACGGGGAGTTGGCGTAGGGACTGCCGGGCGCGAAGATCGAGACGTACTTGCGGACGTACCCGGAGTTCCAGCCGGGTTCCTGCTGGACCTGCGCCAGCCATTCGGCCTGCCCGGCGCAGTACCGGCTGGTGAAGAAGACCAGCGAACGGACACCGGCCCGGTCCACCGCCTCGACGACCCGGTCGGCCGCCTCGGTGGTGAAGGCCACCGGCTTGTCCAGCAACAGGTGGCATCCGCACGCCGCAGCCCGGACGGCGAGCTCGGCCTGGACGTTCGGCGGCACCGCGAAGGCCACCGCATCGACGTCGGCGAACATCTCGTCGACGTCGTGGTAGGCCTTCGCGCCAAAGGAGTCGGCCAGCCCGGTCGCGCTCTCGAAGGAGCGCCCCCACACCCCGACGAGCTCGGCACCGGGGTGGGCGGCCAGGGCCGTCGCATGGGTCTCGCGGGCCCAGTATCCCGTCCCGACAAGTCCGAACCGCATCATCAGCCGTCCCCTTCTGTCCTGCCGTGCTGGTCGGCGATGAGCCCGCGGAACCAGGCAAAGCTGGTCTTGGGGGTCCGCCTCTGGGTCGCATAGTCGATGTGGACCAGGCCGAACCGCTTGCCGTAGCCCTCTGCCCACTCGAAGTTGTCCATCAGCGACCAACAGTAGTAGCCGCGGACCTCCACCCCGGCGTCGACAGCGTCCATGACGGCCCGCAGGTGGCCGTCCAGGTAGCGCACCCGGTCAGGGTCGTCGACCTGGCCGCCCGCGTCAACGACGTCGTCGCAGGCCCGGCCGTTCTCGGTGACGTAGATCGGCGGAAGCATGGGATAGGTGTCGCGCAGCCACACCAGCAGCCGGGTCAGGCCGGCCGGCTCGACCGGCCAGCCCATGGCGGTCAGCTCCTCGCCGGGCTCCAGTACATCCGCCGTGCCCAGGTCGTCGGCGGTGCGCAGAGCAGGGTCGGCCTGCAGGTAGGGCGCTTCCCTGACCCTGGACGGGAAGTAGTAGTTGACCCCGAGGAAGTCCAGCGGCGCCGCGATCGTGGCCAGGTCTCCGTCGTGCAAGAAGCCG
>Ga0209798_10002030_pt1 | contig 11992 bp, 12 predicted proteins | sample DOMMetBare3Fresh_FD_187475 | JGI IMG/M metagenome (GOLD analysis project Ga0209798, IMG submission 187475) | Wetland sediment microbial communities from St. Louis River estuary, USA, under dissolved organic matter induced mercury methylation -... | ecosystem: Environmental > Aquatic >...
CCGCGGCCCGCTCGGCCGCCTCGGCCGCCTCGGTCTCGGCGGCGGCCTGGCGGCCCTGGGCCCAGCCCGCGGCGTACCCCTGGGCGCGTCCGGCGGTGCGGCCCTCCTCGATCGCCTCGCGCACCCGGCGGTCGATCTCGGGATCCCCCCACCCGGCACCGCCCCCTCCGGCCACGAGCGGCCGGTCGAACCGGGCCGCCCGCACGGCCTGAGGTACCGTGACCGCGGCGGCGGACGGATCACTCGACGAGGGCTTCATCGCTGCCTCGCATGATCATGATCTGGCCGGCCTGCTCCAGCGCGCGGATCTCGGTGACGACCTTGGCCTGGGCCTCCTCGACCTCGGACAGGCGCTTGGGCCCGAGCAGCTCGATCTCCTCGGCCAGGTTCTCCGCGGCCCGGGTGGACAGGTTGCGCATGATCTTCTCGCGGACCGGCGCACCGGTGCCCTTCAGGGCCAGGGCGAGGACCGCGCTCTCGATGTTGCGCAGCACCAGCTGGATCGCCTTGTCGTCCAGCAGGGTGACGTCCTCGAAGATGAACATCTGCGCGCGGACCTGTTCGGCCAGTTCGGGACTGAGCGATTCCAGACCTTCCAGGATCATCCGCTCGGTGCCCCGGTCGGCGCGGTTGATGATGGCCACCAGCGGGCCGACGCCGCCGACGGCGGACAGCTCCTGCGGGCCGATCACCGTCGACATCCGTCGGTCGAGCTCGCGCTCGATCAGGCGGATCACGTCGGGAGAGGCGCGCTCCATCAACGCGATCCGATGTGCGACGTCGGCCTGCATGTCCTGCTCGAACCCGGACAGCACCAGGGCCGACTGCTGCGGCGACAGATGGGCCAGGACCAGGGCGATGGTCTGTGGGTGTTCGTCGGCCAGGAAGGTGATCAGCTGACGCGCGTCGGCCTTGCGCATCGCCTCGAAGGGCATCTCGGCCAGCGTGGCGCCGAGCCGCTCCATGATCTCGCCGGCGCGCTCGACGCCCAGGCTGTCGGCCAGCAGGGACTTCGCCAGGTCCAGGCCGCCGCGTGCGCCCAGCTCGGAGGAGTTCAGCGTGCTGTGGGCCTCGTTCAGCACGGCGCCCGCGTCGTCGACCGAGACGTCACGCAGCCGGACGATCTCGGCGGTGAGGTCCTCGACCATCGGCTCGGGCAGCATCGCGAGCACCTTGGAGGCGCGGTCGCGGCCGAGCTGGACCAACAGGATGGCGGCCTTGCGCAGACCGCTCAGTCCGAGGGTGGCGACGGTCATCAGTCACCCCGCCGCGAGAGCCAACCCTGCACCAGCTGGGCGATCTCCTCCGGCTGGGAATCGACGAACGCCGAGACCTCGTCGCGCAGCTTCTCCCGCTCCAGGGCCGGTTGCGGCTCGGTCATCCCGCCCATCTCCAGCCCGCCGGCCGGGCCCACGCCCAGCTCGCGCATCCGCTCGGCGCCGATCGCCTCGATCCGCGAGGGCATCAGCATCCCGCCGGGCAGGTCCCTGGCGGTGGCATCCACGGTGGTCCGGCCGCCAGGTCGCTTGAGCATCAGGATGATCGCCACGATCACGATCAGCAGGACCATGCCGGCCTTCTTGCCCATGTCGATGTAGCCGGCGGTCTGCTGCGCCTTCTGGACCGCCTCCAGCTCCTTCTTCGTGGTCTCGGACGCCGTGCGGTCGAACGGCATCAGGTCGACCTGCACGACGTCGCCGCGCTGGGGGTCGATGCCGACCGCGCTGGCCACGATCTGCTGCAGCTTGGCCGAGTCGACGCCGCCGGCCGCCTCGGAGTCGACGACCACGGCGACGCTGAGTCGCCGCGGGGCACCGGGCGCGGACTCCTCCTCGGTGACCGCCTTGCCGACGCCGTTGTTCACCGTCCGCTCCTCCTTGAGATAGCCGTTGGTGCCCAGGCGGCTGGCGACCGGGCTCGGCGTGATCACGCCGAGCAGGCCGCCGGCACCGGCCGAGGGGTTGGCGTAGGTCTCCCGGCTGGTCTGCTCGCTGAGCGGGGTGACCGGGGAGGGCAGGTAGCTCTCGGTCGTGGAGTGCCGCTTGCTGAAGTCCAGCTCCGCGCTCACGCGGACCACGGAGTTCCCCGGGCCGAGCATGGTGTCGAGCATGCGCTGGATCTCCGCGGCCTTGCGGTCCTCGTACTGCGCGGTCTGCTCGTCGGCGTCCCCGGCCAGGCCGGGGGAGTTGCCCGTCCCGGTGCCGGCGTCGTCCGGCGGGGTGAGCAGGATGCCGTTGCCGTCGCTGACCGAGACCTTGCCCGGCTGGAGCCCGGGGACGCTGCCCGCGACGAGGTGGGTCACGGAGCGGATCTGGCTCTTGGACAACGTGGTCCCGGGCGCCAGGGCGAGCAGGACGGCGGCCTTGGGCTTCTCCTCCTCGGTGGCGAAGACGTCCTTCGTCGGCATGCTCAGCCGCACGATCGCCGTGTTCACCCCGCTGATCGCGCCGAGGGTGCGGTTCAGTTCACCCTCCAGGGCCTGCTGGTAGGCCGCGTTCTGCTGCAGTTCGGTCGCCGTCATCCCCTGCTGGTTGAGGATGCTCCAGCCGTCCTTGCCGGTGGTGCTGGGCAGGCCCTTGCCGGACAGGGAGACCCGCAGGTCGTAGACCTGCGACTGCGGCACCAGCACCGTGTTGCCGCCGTCGGCGAGTTTGTACTGGGTGTTCTGGCTGCGCAGCTCCTCCACGATCGCGCTGGCGTCCTGGCCGGACAGCTGGCTGTACAGCGGGGTCCAGCTGGGCTGGGCCACCCACTTGGTCAGGGCCACTGCGCCGAGCACGAGGGCCACCATGGCGACCAGCACGATGCCGCGCTGGCCGGGGGTGAACCCGCCGGCCAGTGACTTCGCGCGGCCCATCGCCTGCGACATCCGAGCGCTCACAGCGGCATCCTCATGATCTCGTTGAAGGCCTCGAGGGCCTTGTTGCGGACGGTCGTGGTGAGCTCGGTCGCGGTCTGCATCTGGGTCGCGGCGATCACGTAGTCGTGCACGTCCGTCAGATCACCGGTGGCCGCCTGGACCGCCTTGGTGGCCGCGGTCCGGTCCATCGACTCCAGGGACTGCAGGCCGCCCGAGATGGCCTCGCCGAAATCGGCGCCCCGGCCGGCGGCCGCCTGCGCCACGCGCGCCGCCGGCGTGGTGACCGACGAGGTGAGGTCGGCCGACTGGCGCTGATAGAGCTGGCTGATCCGGCTGAGGTTGGCCGCGCTCACCCCGCCCACGCCGCCGACGGCCATCAGCCGCGGCCCATCGCGATCGCGGCGTCGTAGCACGCCTTGACCCGGTACAGGTTCGAGACGCTGGCCTGGTAGCCGCGCTGGGCCATCACCATCGTGGTCATCTGCTCGCCCAGGTCGACGTCAGGCAGCCGGACCATGCCCCGGGCGTCCGCCTTGGGGTGGTCGGGGGAGTGCACCAGACGACCCTCGGGGTTGCCGAACTCGATGCTGCTCACCGAGACTCCGGCGCCGGTGCCGCCGTCCTCGACCGACTGGGCCAGGACGTAGCGGGCCGTGAAGGCTTCCTCGTTCGTCGCGCGCACGGTGTTGACGTTGGCGATGTTGTCGGAGATGGCGTCCATCCAGGTCTGGTGGACGTTCATCGACGAGCCGCAGATCCCCAGGGCCTCGAACACGGCGATCACGCCCCCCGGACCGCGCTGCGGTAGAGCGAGAACCGGTCACCGGTGGCCCGCACGGCCAGCTCGTAGGCCAGCTGGGTGTTCACCGCGGACACGGTGGTGTCGGCCAGGTTGACGTTGTTGCCGGTCAGGCCGCCCGGGGCGGAGGAGTACTCGACCCGGGGAACCACGGAGGTGGGGTCGTCGCCGTCCGCCAGCGCGCGTTTCAGCTGCGACTCGAACGCGACGGTGCGGGACCGGAAGTAGGGGGTGTTGACGTTGGCGATGTCGTCGCTGAGCGCACGCTGGCGGGCGGCGAGCCCGTTCAGCGCAGCATGCAGCGTGCTGATCGAGACGTCGTCGAGCATCGGGACCCCTTGTCCGGCCAGGGACGATCCGGGTGAGGGATCGCCACGGGCGTCGTGGTGGCGCGCGCGCCGTTCCCTGGCGCTGCCGAGCGGTCCGTGCTCTGACTGTGACGTCGTCCCGAAGCCGCTGTCCCTGAAGGGATCCGACTCCTCGGCAGGGTGGAGCCGCCCGTCCGGCCCACGGCCCGGCCGGGGCCGGGCACGCTACGTGGTGGCGCCCACCGGGCCGGACGCCGCAGCCACCGGTCCGGGCGCGTCCGTTCGAGTGCCCGCCAGCCGGGCGACGCGCTCCCCGGCCTCGCCGAGGCGCCCCAGCTGGACCACGACGTCACCGACAAAGGCGCCCGTGCTCGCGGCCAGCCGGGCGGCGAGCTCGGGCTCCCGGCCGCGCCACAGGCGCAGCAGCAGCCTCACGTTGTCGTAGTGCGGGCCGTAGTCGACCAGGCAGCCGAGCAGCACCTCCGCGGCCTCCTCGATCAGCCCTTCGGCGCCGGCGTAGAGCACCCGGGCCAGCAGCACCGGCTCCAGGGTCAGCCGGTTGCCGACCGGCTCGACGACGTCCTCGATCCGGCGCAGCAGGGCCAGCGCCTCCGGGCGTCGTCCGGTGCGGGCCAGGGCCTGTGCGGCGAGCCAGTCGCAGTACTGGTCGGTGGCCTCCGGGTTGGCTCGCAGCTCCTCGACCAGCAGCAGGGCGGCCTCGTCGTGACCGCAGGAGTCCAGGAGAGTCTGCGCCAGCAGGGCGAGGGCCTGCGCCTGCAGGACACCGCCGGCCCCGATCTCCCGGACCGTCTCGAAGGCCTCCACCGCCTCCTGCCGGCGGCCGACCATGAGCAGTGACCGCGCCAGGTCGAGCACGGCGCGGCTGGCCGCGGAGGGATCCGGATCCGTCAGGGCGGCCACGTCGTCGACCTGGGCCTGGGCCAGGGACAGGTTGCGTTGCCCCTTGCGGGCCCGCAGGTCCTCGTCGTTGTAGCCGGTGTGCCGGATGTGCAGGATCTCCGGTGCGAGCACCAGGGTTCGGCCCAGGCCCGGGGGCAGCCCGTGCACCTGGAGCATCTCGTGCACCCGGCCGTGCCAGCGGACCTTGGCCCGACGGGCCACCCGCAACGACTGCAGAGTGTGTCGCTCCTCGTCCGAGGGCGAGACGTTGACCACGCGCAGCTGGATCAGGTCGATCGCGGCGGCGGGTGGGGCACCGGGGAAGATCCCCGTGTCGCCGCTCAGATAGGCCCGCAGCGCGGCACCGTTGCCGCGCAGCCGGTCGTCCCCGTCGACGATGAGGATCCACTCGGCATTCGTCAGCTCCAGCGCGGCATTGCGGGCGCGGGCGAAGTCCTCGTGCCAGGAGCCGCGCTCGACTCGGCAGCCTGCGCGCTCGGCGATCGCGACCGTGTCGTCGGTCGAGCCGGTGTCGTAGACCACCACCTCGTCGACCACGCCCTCGAGGGTCGCCAGGACGTGCGGCAGGTTCTCCGCCTCATTCTTGACGATCATCGTGGCGGCCAGCAGGGGGCGCCGGGGACGGCGCGGCGAGGGACGCTGCTGCGGGCGGCGGCGCTGCGCGGGAGGGCTCACCGACTCCACATCGGCAGACCGGCCGAGGCGCTTCAGCGGACGGCGTCAGCTCGTGACGTCGAGGCTGTGCCCCGCGTGGGCCAGGTCGTAGCCCCGGACCTGCTGGCGGGGCAGCGTGGCCAGCCGCTCGGTGACCGCGTCGCGGTGCTGGCCGAGCAGCTCGGTCACCTGCGCCAGCAGCGCGGCCACCTGGCCGCGGCGCGGCTCGGCGGAGGCCGGCGGCGGGCCGGCAGGCAGGACCAGCGCCGGCATCTCGGGGGCGCGCCCCTCGAGCAGGCTGGCCTTGACGTCGAGCGCAGCGGCCTCGACGGCGTCCAGATAGTCGGTCCACGTCGGCGTCATGCGGCGCCTCCCTGTGCAGCGCCTCCCTGCGCGCGGTGTTCCTGGTGGTGCCCGGGACCCGTGGCGCCTCTCGCCCCGATCCCACCGCTGGCCATGTGCCAGGCGTCTCGCAGCGGGACGACCAGGTCACGACAGGTCGCCACCCGCTGGGCATCGTGGTGCAGCCGGGCCTGGATCAGCTCCTGGACCAGCCACAGGTACAGCGCCGCCAGGGCTTCGCCCTGGGGCCAGATGTCGGTGTCGAGCGTGGAGTGCAGCTCGAGGATGATGTCGCTGGCGTGACCGAGCCGTTCCCCGGTGACCGCGATGTCGCCGCGCATCATCGCGTCGTGGGCGATGGTGAGGTCGACCACGAGCCGGTCGTACAACATCGTCAGCAGGCGCGCGGGCGAGGCGGTCTGCGACGCATCGCTGGCATAGCGGGCCTGGGCCTGCGCCAGGGCGTACGACATGACTCACCTCCTCGCCTTCACAGGTGTTCGTCGGTACCGGACGGGGGAACCTTGCTAGGCCGCCCGGGTAGCGGGTGGGGTCAGCCCGAGGTCGTCGAGCCGTAGCTGCTGAGGAAGCTCGACTGGCTCTTCAGCGCGGCGAGGGTGGTCTCCATCGCGGTGAACTGGGACTGCAGGGAGGCCCGGTAGGCCGCGAGCCGGCCGTCCCAGTCCTCGATCTGGTCCTGCAGGGTCTTGACCGCGCTCTCCCGGCCCGACTTGGCCGAGCTGAGCATGCCGGTGCCGGTCGCCGTCTGCTGTTGCACCAGCTGGACGAACCGGTGCGCCAGGCCGGGGGTGTACGTCACCGAGCCGACACCGCCGCCGGAGGAGGCGAGGTCGACGGCCGTGAACGAGGTGTCCAGGGAGAGCCCCACCGCACCGCTCGTGCCGTCGACCAGGGTGAGCTGCGAGCCCGAGCCGGTGGCGGTCTGGCCATCGATCGTGCCGTGCACGTCCGATCCCACGACGGTCCGGGTCTGGGGCTGGCCGTCGATCGACGCGGTGAAGGCGGAGGAGCTGCCGACCCGGCCGGCGGTGAGGACCAGCGACGTGCCGTCGACCGTGGCGGCGATCGACAGACCCTTGGCGGTGGCCGCCGCGTTCAGCCCGGCGGCGATGTCGGCCACGGTGTCGTCGGCGGCCACGGTGTAGCCGGCCGTCACGTTGCCCCGGGTCAGCTCCACGGTCTGGCCGGTGAGGTCACCGGAGGCGTCCGCCGTCCAGGTCTCGGCGGCCGCGGCGCTGGTGATCCTCACCGCGTAGGTCCCGGCCTTGGTCGAGGAGGTCGCGGAGGAGAAGGTCGCGCTTCCGGTCACCCCGTTCGCTGCGGTGAAGCTCGACGTGGCACCGAACCGGGCTGCGACGGCGTCAGGGTCGGCGGCGAAGGCCTTGGTGAAGGCGGCCCGGTCGAACGTCACCCGCCCGTTGCGGTTCAGCGAGACGCCCGGGGCGGAGGAGGACCCGACCAGGTTGAGCAGGGACTGCTGCAGGGTGCGGGCGGTGCTGTCCCCGACCAATGAGCCGCCCGTGTTGGTCGTCGCATTCCACGCGGTGGCGGTCTCGATGCCGGCGAGCACCTCGTTCGCCGAGTCGACCAGGGACTGCACGTTGTCGGCGATCTTGGTGCCGTCGATCGTCGAGGCGACGGTGACGCCGGTCTCCTGGCGGCTGACCGTGAACGACAGTCCCGGCACGACCCCGGAGAAGGTGTTCGTGGGGGAGCTGACCGTGTAGGCCGTGGCGGGGTTGGCGCCCACCGTGATCTGGGCGTCGCTGCCCTGGGTGAGCACGTCGGTGCCGGTGAACCCGGTGAGCCCGCCGACCGTGAAGGCCGAGCTCGCACCGGTCTTCCCGGCGGTGAGCTGCAGCCGGAACTGGCCCGGAGAGGTCTGAACCGCGGAGGCGGTGATCCCGGCCGCCGAGGCGTTGACCGCCGCGACCACGTCGGCGAGGGAACCGGAGCCGGTCGGCACCGTGACGGTGGAGCCGTCGGCCTTGGTGACGGTGACCGGACCGGTGGCGACCTTCGTGCTCAGCGAGCCCACCGCCTCGTGGGAGACGCGGGTGTGGGCGCGAGCGATCGAGGTGACGTCGAAGGTGAGTGAGGCGGCCCGCGAACCGGTGGCGCTGGCGGCCACACCGGTGGAGCTCGAGCTGGCGATGGCACCCTGCCAGGCGCCGGTCTTGGCGAGATCCTTGGCTTTGGTCGACAGCTTGCCGAGCGAGCTGATCAGGTTGCCGAAGGTGTCGGCGGCCTTCTGCGCCTGCGTCTGCTGCTTCTTCAGCAGCGTCTGTTGGTTCTGCTGGACCGACACCAACGAGTTGATGAGGGAGGCCGTATCGATCCCGGATACGGCTCCGGAGACGCTGACCTGGGACATGGCGTCCCTCCTGGGTACCCCTCGCGGTCGGCGAGGTGGGCGGACGGTGCGAGTTGACGCCGACGGAGCAGGGATGTGAGCCGGCGGCGACGGTGCGAGCGACGGACACGGCCCCGGTGGGGGCCGCGCCCGCGAGGGTGGCGGCCCCGATGGGGGACCGCCACCCTCGGTGGGTCACTGCAGGAGTCGCAGCACCGACTGCGGGGACTGGTTGGCCTGGGCCAACATCGCGGTCCCTGCCTGGCTCAGGATCTGCGAGCGGGTGAAGCTCACCATCTCCTGGGCCATGTCGGTGTCCCGGATCCGGCTCTCCGACGCGGTCAGGTTCTCCACCGCGACGTTGAGGTTGTTGATCTTGTGCTCCAGGCGGTTCTGGGACGCACCCAGGCCGGCCCGGACCGTGCTCACCGTGCTGATCGCCGCGTCGACCGCGGTGATCGCCGCCGACGCCGCGGTGGACAGGCTGAGGCTGCTCAGGCTCAGCCCGGCGGAGGTCATCGCGGTGGAGACCGCGACGGAGAGGGTCTCACCGGCCTGCGCGCCCACCTGGAAGGTGCCCGAGAAGGAGCCGTCCAGCAGCTTGGTGCCGTTGAACGTGGTCTTGCCGGCGATGTCGTCGAGCTCCTTGACCAGCTCCTTGAACTCGGCGTCCGCGGCACCCTTCGAGGCGCTGCTCTGGGCACCGTCGTTGGAGGCCTGGACCGCCAGGTCGCGCATGCGCTGCAGGATCGAGTGGGTCTCGGTCAGGGCACCTTCAGCGGTCTGGACGACGCTGATGCCGTCCTGGGCGTTGCGCACGGCAACCTTGAGGCCGCCGATCTGCGCGCGCAGCCCCTCGGAGATCGCCAGCCCGGCAGCATCGTCCGCCGCCCGGTTGATGCGGAAACCGCTGGACAGCTTCTCCAGCGACTTGCTCATCTGCCCGTCGGTGATCGACAGGTTCCGGTAGGAGTTGAACGCTGCGATGTTGTTGTTGATGCGAAGACCCACGGTGTCCTCCTTGGTCAGGGTCCCGTACCGGTCCGTCCGTGGACCGGCTTGTGCTGTACCTATCGGCGCCGAACCGGCGGTGTTGAGCTGTCGATCATGCGCCGAGCGGGTGAACTCCGGCGCCCGACGCGCGCCGGAGGGCATGGGGGGAGGGGCTGTCGATCGGTGCGTCGACGCCCGAGGGGTTGCCGCGCAGCGCCATCCCGTCGAGATAGGCCTGGACGTCGGCGCGCTCGCGCACCGAGGACCGATGGGCCACGGCGCGGACGTAGGCGTCCCGCCGCCGCGCTCGCACGCCGTCGACCTCACCGTGCCGGCCGTGGGGCGTGGCGCTCGCGCCGGCGGCGGCCCGGGACTCCTCGGTGAGCAGCCGGGACAGCGCGGTGTGCAACAGCTCCAGGCCCTCGGCTCGCAACTGCGAGGCCCGCGACTGGGTCACCCCGAGCTCGGTGGCCAGGTCGGTGAGCTGACTGTTCTCCAGGTAGTAGCCCACCACGACCCGCCGGGTGCGCTCGGGCAGCTCGGCCAGGGCGTCGCGCAGGTACCCGATCCGCTCGGCCGCGATCAGTGCCTCGTCGGGCTGGGGCCCGCCGTCGGTCAGGGTGGCGCCGAGGCCGTCGTCGTCCCCCGCCACCGGATCGAGGCTGAGCAGGCTGGCCCGGTCGGTGCTGTGCACGATCTGGCTCACCTCGGCCTGCGACATCCCGCTGGCGGCAGCGAGTTCGGCCTCCGTCGGCGTACGCTGCAGGGCCCGGGTGAGCTCCTCGGTGACACCGGCCAGGGCGCGGGCCCGCGAGCGCACCGACCGCGTCGCCCAGTCCCGCTGACGCATCTGGTCGATCATCGCCCCGCGCACCCGGGTGGTGGCGAAGCGGGCGAAGGGCACGCCCAGGGTGGGATCGAAGGCGTGGGCCGCCTGCACCAGGGCCAGCGCGCCGGCGCCGAGGAGGTCGTCGGTGTCGAGGTGACGCGGCAGCCGCGCAGCCGCCTCGCGGGCCAGATGGCCGACCAGAGCCAGATGCGTCGTCACCAGCGCGTCGACGTCCACCGTGGGTGCAGGCACCTTGCTCGCATCGGCCGTCGGGCGCCCCGGCTTTCGCCCCGGGGGGTCCTCGCGCCGTACTCGGGCGCGCGAATCACTCACCCGGCGCAGTTGTCGTGACCCCAAGGGCTCAGGTCGAGCGGACCGGTGCCGACAAGAAGGGTCGACGCACCAGACCTCCACCCGAGGAGCGACGCATGAGCCTTCCCGACCTGGCCGCCGTGCTGTGGCGGCAGCGCGAGCTGCTCGAGCGCCTCGTCTACCGCCTGGAGTGCGAGCAGCTGCTGATGGCCGCCGGCCGCACCCGGTTCCTGCCGTTGGCGACCGCCGAGGTGGAGACGCTGATCGACGAGCTGGGCGTGATCGAGCTGCAGCGCGCTGCCGTCGCCGACCAGGTCGCCCGCGAACTGGACCTGCCGATCGGGTGCAGCCTCGAGGAGCTGGCCGGCGGTGCGCAGCCGCCGTGGACCGGCGTCCTGCTCGACCACCGCAACGCCCTGCTCACCCTGACCGGGGAGCTGTCGGTGCTGGCCGAGACCAACCGCCACCTGATGGCTGCCGGGTTGCATGCGGTCGAGCAGGCGATGGCCCAGCTCGGCCTGCGCGAGGGCCGGACCTCGGTCGGCTATGACGCCCACGGACGGCGGGACGTGATCGCGGGCGCCGGCGCCAGCGTGGTCGACCGGAGTCTGTGAGAGGTCGGTGACTTCACGATGAGCACGTTCGGCACCCTGAACACGGCGGTCTCCGGGCTGCTGGCCATGCAGCGCGCCATGGACACGGCGGGCCAGAACGTGGTGAACGCCACTACTCCTGGCTACTCCCGCCAGCGAGTGGAGCTCTCCTCGGTGGGGGCGCCGACCAGCGCGACCTTCCACACCGGGGCGAAGGTGCCGGTGGGTGGCGTCCAGGTGGACGCGGTGAGCCGGATCCGGGACGCGTTCCTGGAGGCGACCCGGGCCGCGGCCGGCGGTCGCCAGGAGGCCCTGGCCGCCCGGCACGACACCCTTGCCGGCGCGCAGCTGCTGCTCTCCGAGCCGGGGACGACCGGATTGCAGGCCGGCCTGGACGGCTTCTACGCGGCCTGGCACGAGCTCTCGCTCAATCCCTCGGACAGCGCCGCCGGCTCGGTGGTGATCCAGAAGGGCCAGGCGGTCGTCGAGCAGCTGCACGCGGTCGGCGACGGCATTGCTGCCGGCTGGGCGTCGGCGTACGACCGGTTGAGCCAGACCGTCGGCCAGGCCAACCAGGCCGCCTCGGACCTGGCCGCGCTGAACCAGAAGATCCTCGAGGGCAGCGCCACCGGGCGCTCGGTGAACGAGCTGCTCGACCGGCGTGACACCTTGGTCCGTACCCTGGCCGACCTGGTCGGCGGGCAGGCGGTGCCGGGTCCGGACAACCAGATCTCGGTCTCCGTCAACGGGATCACCATCGTGCACGGTTCCACGGCGCAGACCCTCACCCTGACCGGGGCCGTCGAGTACGGCGACGCGGTGACCGATCCGCCGGCGATCAGCTGGGGCGGGACCGATGTGCCGGTCGACTCCGGGGCGGCGGCCGGCTACCTCGCCGCGCTGCGGAGCGACCTGCCGAACCTGGGCGCGTCCGTGGACGGCGTCGCGGTCGCCCTGCGCGACGCGGTGAACGCGGTGCACGCCACCGGGTTCACCCGCTCCGGGGC
>Ga0209798_10002031_pt1 | contig 11992 bp, 10 predicted proteins | sample DOMMetBare3Fresh_FD_187475 | JGI IMG/M metagenome (GOLD analysis project Ga0209798, IMG submission 187475) | Wetland sediment microbial communities from St. Louis River estuary, USA, under dissolved organic matter induced mercury methylation -... | ecosystem: Environmental > Aquatic >...
GGTTCCACGGCATCTCCCTTCAACCAAGAAGTTACCGATGGATTATATCGCAGGGGGCTCTAACCGACTACCCCCCTTTAAATTTTTCATGTTGCGATTTGATTTTAACTCAATTATTACAGGAAATGTTTTTCCATTTTGTTCTCCAACAGCAAGAATGTCGCACCTTACAGCCGTCAATCGACTACTTGGAATTAGTTTTATGCCTCTAATGTCAGACACAGGATTATTTTTATCTCCTAGTGACACTTCATCAAGGGCGAATCGTAACTTGTCGAAACTACTATTAGCTAAGTTAAGTGGAAATATCATTTCTCGGCTGTTAATTAGTGACTGTTTTATTATCCAGCACTGAAGTGATCGCTCTTCCTTTTTGTCCAGTATATGTGATTCCAGTGAGGAGGGCTCTTTCTCAAAGTTTTCGAAGTGATTATAAATGCTAGCAAGTTTACGGTTGCCACTTTTGGAACAACCACAGAGAGGATAGTCTTCTCGCAAAGAAACGGCTCGGAATGATTCTCCCCCAATACGAATATAATTGTTATTATTCGCAAGTTTTACAGTGTCTATTTCCAATAATTCAGAAGCCATTTCCTTCATTTGGCTGAGTCGCCGTATTAGTTTCTCTTCTGTTGCTTCATTTCTTCGCATCATTTTGTATACCCTCCTTGTTATTTAGGTTGATTTCCTCATAGTCTGCCACTTCAAAAACACAATCAAATAAATCTTTGAATTTACCTCCACACTCCGTATGCACCGGCACCAGCATCTTTGGCTTCAATGCCCCGGCAAACCTCTGTAAATCCTCAACCGTTGCATGCCCGCTGGTATGGGCATACACAAAGTTAACCTGTGGATCCTCCTGATACCCGGCTATCGCCTCTGCTCCGTAATAATCATCATCCGAACACGACAAATAGCCGAGCCATTGTGAGTAGATGACATTAACCGGCTTTATATCTTTGTACAAGTTGATAATCCTGAAATGTGACATCTTGCCAAAGAACAGGTAGTTATCCGGGGCCGCCTGCAGCTCTTCTTTGTGTACCCGTTGACGATAGATTCTCTTGCGGAAATCACCAAAAAAATCCGGATGTTCTTTCAACGTATTGTCCTGACGGAAGGAGGTATAGACCTTGACCTGTTCCCACTCCATATTCGGAATGCTGCCGGAAACCTGTTTGAGCTGTTCCAGAACCCAGGCGGTGTAAATGTCGATAACCAAGGTCTTGCCTGCCCGCTTGCAGGCACGGAAGGCAGAAACAATCCGGTCGATGTTCTGGGACGATGAAATAAGAAACGTGATGTTTTCCTGCCCCTTGATGGTCTCAAAAATCCTTTGTTCAACATCGGATTCTGTCGGGAACTTGTCGTTGTCCCGCTGCATCATGGTGCCTTCCATGAAGAGCAGATCAATATCCTTGGGCGGATTCTGAATCATCTTGTCGAACAAGACAGATTTTCTGCCGTGTGCCCGGAAATCGCCGCTGTAGAAAACTCTCTTTCCTGCCGCCTCGATCAGGAAGCCGTAGGCATCTACAGCGGAATGGTCAACAAGGTAGGGTGTCACGGTAAAATCCCCGATTGAAAATGGTTGCCAGCTTTTGAAATGGTGAAAGTTGTTATTCAGCAGCGGCTTGCCAATCAGAATTCTTGTGGCGTCTATAAGTTTTTTACCAAGTTCGCCAATCAAGACCGGAGTTTCGGGGTCAAGAGTCTCAATCAAACCGAAGTGATCCTGGTGCGGGTGGCTGATCAAAACGGCATCCGGCTTTAATTCCGTCGGGTCGAGTCGTTTGCTCTCCTTGCGTAACGGCTGCCCGAGATCCAGCAAAATTGTGGTGTTGTCAGTGGAAAGCTGAATGCAAGTGCCGCCGATTTCGTTGGCACCTCGATGAATAAGCACCTTGATTTCTCCCAACCCAAATGTGTGGTTTAAATCTCGGACTTGTTTTTCTGTCAGGATTTGTTGACTCATGATTGGATCCTATTTTTGATTCTATTTTTGGTGAATGCCCCTGTTTGGCGTAACGAGTTTACTTTCTGTTTTTGATCCATGTGCCGCCGAACCCAGCGCCTACTCCGCAGTTGCTTCCGATTTCAGAGATTACAATTTCCGCCCCTTTGGACATGAATTTAACTTCAAACTTGGCAGGCATGCTGCCTTCATCCGGTTTGGAGGCGACCATTGATTCGATAGATGATGCAGCTGATATTCTGTCATATTCGATGCCATCAATGTCACAATCGCTGCCGGAGCTTGTAACGGTCGTTATCTTGTAGATTAGAACATTTGGTACTTCACCAGACTGAGTCACAACCATTTTACCCTTGTTACCTTTCTCCTTGTAGGTATAGCTACCGACAGGATTAAATGCGTGGGCGAACGTGACAGAGCACAACAGGCTGGCCAGACAAATCACAATTTTTTTCATTGTACATCCCCCTATCATTGGAATTGATTCTTCGAATCTAAATGCCTGCACTCTTCATTTGATTGCTGCATTCGTGAGTCTTGTTTCATCTCTTTGAATCATATATGCTCCAAGTGCACGACAACCAGTGACGCGCGAATGCAGCAAGGTGAAAAAAATAAAAAAATAATAGGAGGTCTGAACAATGCGCCAGCAATCCAGCGAAGTTAAAGTGTATCGTCAATGGCTGATTCTCGGAATGATTCCGGCTGGTTCAGCTGGTCGCAAGGTTGGAACAATGGCGATCAGGGATCGCTTGGAGAAGGAGCACGGTATTACGGTCTCTCTGCGGACAATTCAACGTGATCTGATTGGGCTGGAACGAATTTTTCCGTTCCTGTATTGTGACAGCTTGAATCCTGCCGGCTGGCGTTGGCGGGACAATTTTCATTTCAGTATTCCGGGAATGGATCTGAATACTGCTCTGGCGCTTCATCTGGCTGATGTGCAAGCAGGCAAGCTATTGCCGAAAGCCGCTCTTACTGCATTGAGGCCCTATCTGGATAAGGCGCGCAATCTCCTTGAAGTACAACCGGGTAATGCCGTTTCAGCCTGGACCAATAAAGTCATGGTTGTGTCACGCGGCATTCAAATGCAACCGGCAAGCGTACATGACGAAGTTATAAACGAGGTCTACAACGCTCTCTTTACCGACCTGCAGCTCAAGGTGTGTTACAAATCCCGGGGTAAGGAGAAGGCGCAAACATTCATCGTCAATCCGTTAGGACTCGTCTTTGTCGAAGGTGTTATTACACTGGTCTGCACAATTGCCCCCCACACAAACACGATTCAGCTCGTATTACACCGCATGGAATCAGCCACGACCCTCGATACACCATCTACGGCACCAGATGGATTCAGTCTTGCGGCATATACACCGGAGCTTGGGATTCCATTAGATGATAAACCAATGACACTTAAAGTGTTGTTTGAAGCCGATGCGGCGCACTATCTGTTTGAGACCCCGTTCCCAGCTGAACACACGCTTTCAAAGCAAGAGGACAACAAGGTTCTTTTAACGGCTCAGACATTTGACAGCCAGCAACTCCGCTGGTGGCTGCGAGGATTTGGGCAGCGTATTGAAGTACTGGCGCCCCTGGAGCTGCTAAAGGAATTTAGAGAAATGGCCGAACAGCTGGGGAAAATGTATGCATGAACGGAAGCTGGTTCTGAAAAGTAAGTTTTCAAAACTCCACGGCCTGCTGTGCATACGCGGTCATCTCATAGTCAACAACAAGTTCCGTAATCTTTGGTTGAAAAATTTGGATACTTTTTAGATGTGAATCCTTATAAATCGAATAGTTATGCTGAAATTCCGGCCGGCCGGAATTTTGTGCTTTCAGGGTTCAGGCGGGTGGAAACAGGGGGGAAGAGAATAGGGGGGCGGGTGAATTGTATCGTGTTTCCGGATACATGGGGTATGTGAAACAGGGCTTTGAATTGCACATACCGTAACGCTTTCTGAACGGCACGAACTCTCCCCCAACCGCCGACTGATTTGTGCGGATTACTTCTTTGAGCCGCTGCTGGATTGTCATATACTAATGGTGTGTAGAGGAGTGTCTGTAAAGCGGGGGCGCGTTATGAAAACATTAACAAGGGTAATGATAATGTTTTTTATGCTGCTTGTTTGCAATTCGGTGTACGCCACAGCGGCTGATACAACACCTCCTGACATAGAGCTCATCCCTCCCTTGCGCTACTCCAACCGGGTAACAGGTTCCCTGCTGTTCGAGGCCAATGAAAATGCAGCCTATCGCTGCAGTCTCGATGGATCAGCATTCACGGCATGTACGTCACCTTTTACCTATAACGGGTTGGCAAATGGACAACATACCTTTGTGATCATTGCCACGGACAGTGCCGGTAATGCGTGTGCGCCGGTAACCTGCCGATGGACAGTTAATACTGCATTGGCGGCAAGTTCGGAGACCTTGCTCCCCTGTACGGGACAGACCAAATGCTATGATGCGCTGAAGGGTGAAATAGCCTGTGATGGTTCCGGACAGGATGGCGAGAGTCAGGCGGGGGTCCCGTGGCCATATCCGCGCTTTATCGATCACAATAACGGTAGCATTACCGACAATCTGACCGGTCTGATCTGGTTGAAGAACGCCGACTGCTTTGGTCTCCAGAGTTGGGCATCGGCATTGAACAGCGTGAAAAATCTTGCCGACGGGCAATGCGGTCTGACCGATGGGAGTAAAGCCGGAGAGTGGCGTCTGCCGACGGTCAACGAACTGGAAAGCCTGGTGGATTTGCAGCGCACCTCCCCCCCGCTTCCGAGTGGGCATCCCTTCATCTCTGTTCAGCAGGAAGATTACTGGTCATCCACGACCTGTGCCGGTGCTGTTACCTTCTCCTGGTATGTCTATATGAGAGACGGCTATGTGGGGAAACATCAGGAGAAAACCACCGAACAGTACGTATGGGCAGTTCGGTCGGCGGCAGCGGTAACCGCTATTGTTCAGCTCCCCTGGAGCGGCCAGACAAGCTGTTTTGACCGTGATGGTGCGGCGATCTTTTGCAGTGGCACCGGTCAGGATGGCGAACTGAAGAACGGCGTACGGTGGCCATGGCCCAGGTTCGGTGATAATGGTGACGGCACCCAAACCGACAAGCTGACCGGACTGATCTGGAGCAAGGATGGCAATCCGGCGGGAAAATCGATGCTCTGGCCGGGAACCCTTGATTATGTTGCGACCCTTAATGCCCGGAACTGGCTGGGGTACGCCGACTGGCGGCTCCCTAATCGTAAGGAGCTTATGAGCCTGGTCAATCGTGAACAGGCAAACAGTGCTCTCTGGCTTGCGAGCGAAGGATTCCTGAATATCCCGGAAGACTTTTGCTGCTGGTCCTCCAACACGTTTCCTGACTCCATCGACTATGCCTGGTATGTGGATCTGCAGTATGGCAACGTGAGCAGGTGGGACAAAAATGGAGTGCTCTCTTGTTACGTATGGCCTGTGCGCGGAGGCTTCGTTAAACAGAAGCTGACCGTCACGAAAATTGGCTCCGGTGTCATCGCTTCCCAATCCGGTTCCCTTGACTGGAGTGGGAACAGCGGCACAGCACGCCTGGATCCTGGTAGTACGATCACGCTTACGCCCCGACCGGATAGCGGTTTCAAGTTCACCTCATGGTCAGGCGCCTGCAGTGGCAGCGCTGATTGTATCGTCACCATGAACGCGTCAAAAAGTGTTGTGGCAAGCTTTGCTGCGCTTCCTGTCGCCACAGCTCCCGCTTCATTGACGGTGCTGGCAAAAAACGCCAGAGAGGGGACTGTGGCGCTTGTTGCAGCTGCATCGCCTGCCCCAGGAGCAATCTACAATTTTGAATACAGCAATAATGGCGGTGTGACCTGGGCGGCTGGCTATAGCGGTAAATCCCGTACACCAACCATCAGCTTGAAAACTCCGGGAACCTACCTGTTCCGGGTGTTTGTCACCGCGGACAATTTTGCCCCCAGTGTTGCCAAAAGCGGTAACCGGACGTATGTTTTTAAACCTGATAAGGGGAGGCGTTGACCAGGCGAATCTTGGCGATCCTGAAACGTGGAAACATGGAGAATTATCAGTCGAGTTTTTGACAAAAATGATCGCCGCCCAATGCCTTGGCCCGATACATTTTTCTGTCAGCAGAACGCAGCAGCGAATCCATGTCATGGCCGTCCTGGGGATAGAGGGCGACTCCGATGCTGGCGGTAATGGTAAGACCTAAACTATCGATCTTGATTGGCCCGTGAATTGCCTCCAGCAGTTTTGTGGCGCTAGAATTTACATCGTGCTGATCGCGTATGCCGGTCAGTACTACCACAAACTCATCACCGCTCAAACGGCACACGGTGTCCACCGAACGAAACATCCCTTTCAGACGTCGGCCGATTTCCTGGAGTACCTGATCTCCGGCATGATGCCCAAGGGCATCATTGATCGCCTTGAACTTGTCCAGGTCGATAAAAAACAGCGCTAGCTGCCCGTCATTACGATCGGCGGCCGCGCACGCCATTTTTAGACGATCTTCCAGCAGCGTACGATTTGGTAACTCGGTCAGGGGATCGTGCAGGGCAAGATGCTGCAACTGTCTTTCCATGTAAATACGATCGGCGCAGTAGAGCAGGGCGTCGAGCATGCGATCCAGCATGACCGGTTTTACCACATAGCGCTCAACTCCGATTTCGATCGAGCGAATCAGATAGTCGGTCTGCTCAAAGGCGGTGACCACGATAATCGGTACACTCTCGTCATGCTCGCGGATTCTTTGTGCCATGGTCAATCCATCCATGACCGGCATCTGAATATCAGTAATCACAATGTCGGGATGCAGCGCTTGAAACAACTCAAGCGCCTGGGTGCCATTATCGGCACTGATAACCGTTCCCAGGTGCGGCATCAGCAGGTGCTCGAAGGAGCGGCGGGTTTCCCTGTCATTCTCCACATACAAAGCCGTCAGGGTCTTAAGATAGTCTTTGCGGATCTGGTATCGTTTCATAACTCCACCTTGAGACATGGTGTCGTGATGCAGAACTCGGCGCCTCCATCACGATTGGCGACGGTGAGCGCGCCATTAAAGTGTTCGGTGATAATCATGCGTGACATGTACAGCCCGATGCCGCTCCCTTTTCCCTCTTTTTTGGTCGTGAAATAGGGATCAAAAATCTGGTGCATGATCTCTTCCGGGATACCGCCCCCGTTATCCCAGACTCTGACCACCGCATTGTCCTGTTCCCGCGTGATTATTACCTTGATAGTCGGTTGTTGAATGTCATGCTGCAACAAAATATCCTTGGAATTGCTGATCAGGTTCAGCAGTACCTGATTGTATTCATTTAAAAAACCTCTGACCGCGACCTCTGCCTGTTGTTCGATCAGGATGGTAATCCCTCCACTGGAGAGGGTTGCCTCCAGCATGGAGACCACTTTTTTAATCCCCTGAAAAACGGTGAAATCGGTTTTTTGCCGGTCGGCATTGAAAAAACTGCTGAAATCATTGATGGTCTGCGACATGAAGATGATCGTGCTCATGGCACGGGAAACGTAATCCTGCAACGTCTGGGTATCCAGCAGATTGCAGTCATGATCCGCCTTGATCCCTTGAACCAGCAACCCCAGATTATTGATTGGCTGGCGCCACTGGTGGGCGATGTTGTTGATCATCTCTCCCATGGCAGCCTGCCGCCCCTGCAGCATCATCACCTTGTCCTTCAAACGCAGCTCATCAACCGCATGCTTGATCCGCTCTTCCAGAATCAGGTTGAGTGATGCAAGTTGATTCTGTTGCACCTCAAGATTCTCTCGTGCCAGCTGATGCTCCGCCACCTCTTCTTCCAGCATTTCCGCCTGCAAATGAAGCTCGTTTTCCGTTTTTTTCTGCTCAGCCACCATCTGGCGCAGCTGATCGAGCATCAGGTTGAAAGCCTGGGAGAGTTCTCCGATTTCATCATGACTGGTAACCGTTATTTCGGCGTCAAAGTTACCAATCCCGACCTGTTGCACCGACTTCACCAGCTCGGAGATCGGCTTGGTGATGCGTATTGCATACCACCATGCCGCTGCAATGCCGATCAAAAACATGACCACCACGATCGGCATTCCCTGCAGTACAATGGCAAACAGGTCATTGGTGAGACTCGCTTCCGAAAGCCCCACGTATACCCGCCCGAATTCACCATCCTTGATGACCACGCCGATGTTGCCGACTCGCTCTCCATCAAGTGTTACCGGCTCTATCAGCGGATGTTGTGCATCGAGCGGAAGCTTGTTGAAAGCAAGCAGCTCTTTGGGGAATGAGGAGCCAAAGGTATGGGCAATCAGCTCGCCGTGATGATCAACCAGGAAAATATAGCGGATGTTCTCTTCATTTTTAAGCGTGTCGCTCAGCAGAAGCTGCAGCTCGATCCGGTTTTCCGTAATGATCGGTTTGAGGGCGGATATGGCCACATTACGCGCAATTGAAATGGCGCGGCGGTGGAGCTCGTCTTCAATCCGCTGACTTGTAGCTATGAAGCCATAGCTCAAGAGCGAAATAAAAACGAATAGTATTAAACAGCTGATCCCGGCAATGTATTTGGTTTTGAGCCTATTGAAGGTCATATCACTTTTTCTGTTGTTCAATCCATCGGTTGATGGTGCGGATGGTATCGTAGTTTTTATCGTCACCTGCCACAAACCGGTCAATCATCATTCCCTCAAGAATCTGTTTACCTTCCGGGTCATTGGCAATCCCGATCATGATCTCTTTCAATTGCTCTTTCAAGGCCGGATCAATGCTGGGGCGTACTACCATGGGGGGGATGCCGTACGGCTCGGATTTGGCAATGATTTTTGTTTGTGCCGTCAGCGCCGGTGATTTGGCGGCGGCATATTCCCAGATCAGGCTATCGACTGAGGCGCCATCCACCAGCTTTTCCGCCACTGCCCGGATCGATTTGTCATGACCATAGGTATACTCCACTTTCGAAAAAAAATGTTCCGGTGTTTCGTTCATCTTTGCCAGCATATAGGTCGGAACCAGCTTTCCGGAATTTGATTTGGGATCGGTAAAAGCAAACTTTTTCCCTTTCAGATCGTTGAGACTCTTGTAGGGGCTCTCCTTGTGTACGATGATATAGGCGTAATAGAGCGGTTTTCCCTTTACCAGCGGCATGGCCAGAAGTTCCATGCCGAATTTCTTCTTTCCCTCGATATAGGGGCCGGCGCAGACAAAAGCGGCATCCACCTTGCCGTTCTCAAGCAGCGCGTTCATTTCATCATAGTTTTCCCGGTCAACCAACTGCACCGGCCGCCCCAGTTTTTTTTCAAGATACTTCTGCAGCCGCTGGTAATAGATATAGCCATCCTTGGGGGTGATCATCGCCCCCATGCCGATGCGCAGGGGAACCATCCCTTGTTTCGTGGAGAGAGACTCCGCTACGGAAGCCGGTTTCAGCGATACTTCGACCGGCTGCTTGCGATCACACCCCCCACATATCAGTATGACTGCCAGCATAAGCCAGCCAATCAGGTTGTAACGTTTCATGACGGTCTCCCTCGGAGAACTAAAATGGATGATTCCGTATTCTACCCTGTTTTTCTCAAATGTAATCATTTAATCAAAGCCTTATTGTAATGATCTCATAAAACTCGTAGTATCCAACCGTCCAAGGCAATCACTCGGCTCATATATCCGATTGACAGTCAGTAAACTGCTGATATTGTTTCGATACAACACCGCCGATCAACCGGATGAGGAGATAACCGATGCATCCCCTGGCAGCATTACTGAAAGATCAAGAATTGTGGCTGATGCGCCGGGTACGGGACTATGCGCTGGAGCGTGATTATACCCGTTATACCTCGACACTGGAGGAGGCCTGGCGGGTCTCGATCGTCGGCCTGACCGGTTCCATTACGGCGGCCCTGGCCATTTCGGAAGAACCGTGGGAGCTGGGGCCGGATGATAACTTCGTCAGCGATCCGGTGGCGGCCTTTGGCGTGCTGGAGGCGCAAAAGCACCGGTCGCGTGGCATCACCCTGGAAATGTTCATGGGGTTGATGAAGTACTACCGCCAGAGCTACCTGGAACTGCTGCGGGTGTCGTTTGCTCCCCCGGTTGACAATCAGCACTTCGGCAAGGAGCAGGCGGCACGCTTCGTGGAGCGGATCTTTGACCGGATCGAAATCGCATTTTGCGCCGAATGGAGCCGTCACGAAACGGTCATGAGCGCGGTTGACGAGTTGCAAATGGCCAATCGGCTGATGACCAACGAAAAGAACAAGTTTCTGACCATCTTCGAAAGCCTGCCGACGGCGGTTTTTGTACTGGATGATCAGGAGCGGATCGTTCACATGAATCAGGCCGGAGCACAGATGATCGACTGCAGCGCTACTTCGGGCGGCCATTACTATTCCTGCCCGGAGGAGCGGATCTCGTTTCCCTGGCTGGCGGAAGAGTTGCAGCACTTCCGGGAAACCGGTGATGAAAAGGAGTATGAGTACCGGATCGTGCCGGAAGGGGGATGTGAGTGCTGGGTGCTGGCCCGTTTCCGTCCCATGCAGGATATCAGCTTCAAATTTGCCGGTACGCTGGTGATCTTCAAGGATATTACCGAGCGGAAGATGGCGGAAGAGATGCGCATCAAGATGAGTAAACTGGAATCGATCGGCGTACTAGCCGGGGGGATCGCCCATGACTTCAATAATCTGCTCTCGGTCATCGTCTGTAATGTGGGGTTGGCAAAGCGAAGTCTGAAAAAAGAGGATCTGGCGTATCAGGATCTGCAGGAAGCCGAAGAACCGATGCAACAGGCGATCGAGCTGAGCAACCGTTTCCTGACCTTCTCCAAGGGTGGGGAACCAATCAAACGCCCGTCCAGCGTTGCCGCGCTGGTCGAGGAATCTTCCGACGTTCTTGCGGAATTTCCTGCGATTGCCCTGAAAATGGAGATCCCGGACAGGATTGGCCTGGTTCTGGTTGATGGACGCCAGATTTTACTGGCGCTGCGGAACGTGCTGACCAATGCGCAGGAGTCAATGCCCGCTGGAGGTACCATAACTGTCTGTGCCGATAATCTGGTGGCTGGAGCCGATAACAATCTCAACCTCAATCCGGGAAATTATGTGAAACTGTCAGTTAGCGACCAGGGAGGCGGGATTCCCGCCGAAAACCGGACAAAGATATTTGACCCCTACTTTTCCACCAAGGATTGCTGGTCGCAAAAGGGTCTCGGGATGGGGTTGGCCATCTGTCAATCCCTGATCGGAAAACATGGCGGCATGATCGTGGCTGAATCGGGGAGTGGAAACGGGACAACCATGCGCATCTACCTGCCGGCGGTGGTGTGAATGACCCGCATGTTGTGAGAAAGGGCATTGAGGATCAAGAAAAATTCTGGACTTGAAGTAATACATACCGCCGGGAGGACGTACATGCTCAAACCGAATAAAAAGGTAAAACCGTCAGTTGAACGATTACAAAAATGTCCAACCGGGATCAAGGGACTGGACGAGATAACCGGCGGCGGGCTCCCCCAGGGACGTCCCACCCTGGTCTGCGGCGGCACCGGCTGCGGCAAAACCCTGCTTGCCATGGAATTTCTGGTGCGCGGAGCAACGGAGTATGACGAGCCGGGCGTCTATATGTCGTTCGAGGAGCGTTCCGAAGAACTGACGCAAAACTTCGCCTCGCTCGGTTTCGACCTGAATGCGCTGGCAGGCAGCAATAAGATTGCCCTCGATTACGTTCATATCGAACGGAGCGAGATCGAGGAAACCGGCGAGTACGATCTGGATGGACTTTTTATCCGCCTCGCTCATGCCATCGACAGCATCGGCGCGAAGCGGGTAGCCATCGACACCATTGAGGCGCTCTTTTCCGGTTTTTCCAACGAAACCATCCTGCGGGCCGAATTGCGCCGGCTGTTTCGTTTCCTGAAAGAGAAGAGGGTGACCGCCGTCATCACCGGCGAACAGGGGGAACGGACCCTGACCCGCTTCGGCCTGGAGGAATCCGTGGCCGACTTCGTCATCTTCCTCAACCAC